>Ga0335075_10001511_pt1 | contig 38207 bp, 39 predicted proteins | sample Lox_Sample_24_FD_206723 | JGI IMG/M metagenome (GOLD analysis project Ga0335075, IMG submission 206723) | Soil microbial communities from Loxahatchee National Wildlife Refuge, Florida, United States - Lox_Sample_2.4 | ecosystem: Environmental > Terrestrial > Soil > Wetlands | place: USA... | reverse complement strand
CGTTGGCCTGGCCGGGCGTAGAGCAGCAGTGGCTGGACGGCTGGCTGCTGCGCGCCGGGCACGGTGTCACGTATCGGGCGAACTCCGCTGTGCCGCTGCAGGTTTCCGCCAGCCCAGCGGCGATACCGGCAATCGTCGACTGGTACACGCGACGCGGACTGACGCCACGGCTGGCGATCGCCGACCGCCTGTTGCGGCTGCCTGGCGTCGGCGAACAGGCCAACGTCGTGCTGGCACGCGACGTATCCACTGCCGAGCCTGGCCCGTCGATCCGGCTCTCGGCGCGCCCGGACGACACCTGGCTGCGGCTCTACCGCCAAGAAGTCCCGATAGACGTCCTGACCGCCGTCGTCGACGGCGAGCTGGCGTTCGCAACGCACGCCGACCAAGCGGCGGCGCGAGCGTCGGTGACCGACGCCCCGGACGGCACCCGCTGGGTGGGGCTGTCGGCGATGCGGGTGGCAGACCTGGACGCCGGCCGGGCGCTGTGCGAAGCGCTGCTGGCGTGGGGAGCGGCTCGCGGTGCCACCCGCGGCTATGTCCGGGTGCTCGACGGCGATCACGCCACCGCGGATCTGGCCCACTCGCTGGGCTTCGCGCTGCATCACCGCGCGCGCTACTTCCCGGCCACGACGTAGGGTCGGGCCATGCCCGACGGCGCGATCAATGGTGGCGACCCGCCGCGCCTGCGGCTGGCCACCTGGAACGTGAACTCGATCCGCACCCGGCTGGGCCGGGTGCTCGACTGGCTGGAGCGCGCCGAGGTCGACGTGCTGGCCATGCAAGAGACCAAATGCGCCGACGACCAGTTTCCGACCATGCCGTTCTTAGAACTCGGCTACGAGGTAGCGCATTGCGGGTTCAACCAGTGGAACGGCGTCGCAGTCGCATCTCGAGTCGGCCTTGAGCAGGTCGAAGTCGGCTTCGACGGCCAACCGAGCTGGAGTAGCAGGCCAGACGTGGCGGCGGCAGCCGAAGCCCGTGCCCTGGCCGCCACCTGCGCGGGGATCCGGGTGTGGAGTCTGTATGTGCCCAACGGCCGCGCATTGGGTGACCCGCATTACACATACAAGCTGAATTGGCTTGCCGCACTTCGTGATACGGCCGAGAGCTGGTTACGCGACGATCCTGCCGCGCAGATCGCGCTGGTCGGCGACTGGAACATCGCCCCAACCGACGATGACGTCTGGAGCGTCGAATTCTTTCAGGGCGCCACACATGTCTCGGAACCGGAGCGCAACGCGTTCGACGCCATCGTCAGCGCTCAATTCTCGGATGTGGTAAGGCCTTTCACTCCTGGCCCCGGGGTGTACACCTATTGGGACTACACCCAGCTGCGCTTCCCGAAGCGACAGGGAATGCGCATCGACTTCATCCTCGCCTCCCCCGCGCTGGCAGGCCGGGTTGTTAACGCTCAGATCGTCCGGGAGGAGCGTAAAGGCAAGGCGCCCAGCGACCACGCGCCCGTCCTGGTGGATCTGCGCACGGATTGACGCACATAAAAATTGCTGACGGGGTATTCATTTCCTGTTCATTTGCCAGACAAGGTCATAGGATTGCCGAATGCTGCGCAGTATCGTGACGGTTTCATGATCTTTTGCGAGTTCGCGCGTATGCAACCCCGCCAGTGTGGCGTGCAGCGGGTATCAAATTCACGGCCTCAACAACAAATCATCAGGGAGTCATCATGGGTGTCGTTAACGGCGCCGTACGCAGCGTAACTCGAACCGTTGGTCGTGCCGCGGAGGTGACCACCGAGGCCGCGGGTGCAGTCGGCGGCGCCGCGGTCAACGGTGTTGTCGGCGCCGTGACCGGCGCTGCCGCCGGTGTGCAGCGAGGCATTGGCCGTGGTAGTCATTCCACGCCCGCAGCGGCACTGACATTGGGCGCGCTCGGTGTAGCCGGCCTGCTGGAGTGGCCGGTGGTGCTGGCGATCGGCGGCGGCGCCTTGATCCTGCGGCACCTCAACAACGGGCATTCCGATAGCTCGCACAAGGCGTCGGTCACGCCGGTCAGGGCGGTCCCGACCAAGCCGACCAGTTCGACCACTTCGTCAGCGCCACGCAAATCGCCGGCCAAGCGGGCACCGGCGCGGTCGCGCGGCACACAGTCGCGCACCCGTCGCTAACTCTCCCGGTTGGGTACCGTCAGAACAGTGCGAGCATCTCCGCTCCGCGCGGTCGCGCTGGGCCTACAGGCAACGTCTGCGCTAGTCGGCGCCACCGTACAGACCGCGGCTACCGCCGCAGGATCGTTGGGAACCATCGCTTCAACTGGTCTGACCATGGCCGCGATCCCGGTTCGAGAAGGCGTCAAAGCGCTGTCGGAGGGACTGCCCCCACCCACGTTGACTCGGCATAGCTGGCGCGGCAGGGGACGCGCGTGGATCGAGGTGCGTGGCCTGGACGGGCCGGGCGGTGACGAGCTTGGAAGCGTCGTCGTCGACGCCGTCCTCGCTCGCCCCGGCGTCACGTCGGCCAGCATTAACCGCCCGTTGTCGCGGGTCGTGGTGAGCCTGTACGGCGATCAGACCTCAGTGCGTGAACTGTGCCGAGTCGTGGAGGACGCCGAAAAGAGTTGCCGGTCAATCGGTAAAACCCCACGTTCGAAGCCTTTGCCGGGCGACGGCCTGCTGCTGGCCACCAAAGCGGTCGGCGTCGGCGCCACAGCTGCCGGGGTGGGCGCCGCCGTCGCCGGCCGGGCGCTGCGGTGGCCGGCCCTGAACTACGGTTTCGAGGCAGCGGTGGTGGCGGTTGATTACCAGCCGCGAGTACGCCGTCTGCTCGAGGACAGCATCGGCCAATCCGCGACGGACACGCTGCTCAGCCTGGCGATGACGGCGGCCCACGTCGTTGAACTCTCGCCGGCGTCGCTGGCCGTCGACTTGATGATGGAGACCCTCAAGGCCGGCGAAATGCGCGCCGAGGCACAGGCCTGGAGCCGCCACGAACCGAGGCTGGCCCGCCACGCCGGGCACGCGGAGATCCACCCGCCGACGCGCCCGGTGCCACTGCCCGAAGGGCCGATCGAACGGCATTCGCGTCGCAGCGCATGGCTCCAGTTGATCGGGGTCGCCGCCGTCGGCGCCACCACCCGCAACCTCGGCATGACCGCGACCGCGGCATTGGTCACCACGCCGAAAGCCACTCGCACCACGCGCGAATCGTTCGCCGCGGCGCTGGGTCAAGGGTTGGCCGACCACCACGCCGTCTTGCCGTTGAATCCGCAAAGCCTGCGCCGGCTCGATCGCGTCGACGCGCTGCTGATCGACCCCAGGGTGTTGTGTACCGACACGCTGCGGGTGGTGCGGGTGCGCGGTGCCGACGAAGACGAGATCTCCCCCGCATGGAATCGCGCCCAAATGCTGCTGGAGAAACGAGGCCTGCGCGTCGGCTGGCACCCGGTTCCCGGAGCGCCTGCCGACGCGACTATCGAAGCGCTCGTCGGCCCCACGCACGACCCGCTGGCCTCGGCTGTGTTGGCCGAGGCGCGCCGCGCCGGTTTGGACCTGATCTCTGTCGATATCGATGACCTCGGCGAGCTGCGCTCTGCGTTCGACGAACTGCGGCCGCCCGAAAAGGGATCCGTCGATGATGCGCTGGTCGCGGCGCTGACCGATCTGCAACAGTCAGGTCACACCGTCGCGGTGCTGTCTTCGGCAGGTGCACAAGCACTTTCGTCGGCCGACGTCGGACTGGGCGTGATGCCCAACTCCGATGGCGATCCGCCACCGTGGACGGCCGATCTGATCCTGAGTGACCTCGCCGGGGCCTGGCGGCTGCTGCATGCGGTCCCGGTTGCCAAGTCCGCGAGCCGGCGAGGGATCGAGATATCGACCGGCGCGACGGCGTTGGGCGCGCTGCTGATGGTGCCCGGCGTGCGCGGCCGAGGGCCCGGGCCGGTGACCACGGGTGCGGCGGCAGGTCTGCTGTCCGGCTACCTGATGGCCCGCCGGGTGGTTAACGCACCGACTCCGCTGCCGGCCCCGCTCAACGAGTGGCACGCGATGTCGGTTGAGCAGGTCCGAAAGATGTTGCCGCCGCCGGACGACGAGGAATCGGTGGAGCCTCACCAACGCCCGCTGGCCACCCGGGCATTGCAAACGGCCCAGCGCGGCGCCGAACTCACCGGACGGCCACGGCGAGCGGTCTGGCAGTTCGTCAAGGCGGTGCAGGCCGAGTTGTCTGACCCGCTGACCCCGGTATTGGCGCTCGGCTCGGCAGCCAGCGCGATCCTGGGTTCGCCGGTCGATGCGGTCCTGGTCGGTTCGGTGCTCACCGGAAACTCCGTGCTCGCCGCCAGCCAACGCCTGCGCGCCGAAAGCCGACTGAACGAGCTGCTGGCACAACAGATTCCGCCGGCCCGCAAAGTGACCACCGGTCCCGACGGTGCGCCGGTGTACACCGACGTCATCGCCGAGCAACTGCGGCCGGGCGATGTGATCGAAATACGCACCCACGAGGTGATCCCCGCCGACGCCCGGCTGATCGAGGAAGACGACCTCGAGGTCGACGAATCGACGCTCACCGGTGAGTCGCTGCCGGTGGAAAAGCAGATCGAGGCCACGCCGGGCGCCGAACTGGCCGAGCGTCGCTGCATGCTGTTCGCCGGCACCACGATCGTCGCGGGCACCGCGATCGCCGTTGTGACCGCCGTCGGCGCCGACACCCAGGCGCGTCGGGCCGCCGAGCTCGCATCCGGTGAGGTGCCCGACGTCGGGCTGCAGCATCAGCTCAGCAAGCTCACCAACCAGGCATTTCCGGTCAGCACGGCCGGCGGCGGCCTCGTCGGCCTACTGGGCCTGCTGCGCGGTCGAGGGTTGCGCGAAGCGGTGGCCAGTGGAATCGCGATCACGGTGGCTGCCGTCCCCGAAGGCATGCCGCTGGTGGCGACGCTCGCGCAAGCCGCGTCGGCCAGACGCCTGACCGAGTACGGCGCGCTGGTACGCATCCCCCGTTCGGTCGAGGCGCTGGGCCGCGTCGACGTCGTCTGCTTCGACAAGACCGGGACGTTGTCCGAAAACCGGCTGCGGGTGACGCAGGTGTATCCGGTGGCCGACTACTCCAGCGAAGACGTGCTGCGCTTTGCGGCGCACGCCGCCCCGGACGCCAACGGCGGTCCGCAGGTGCACGCCACCGACCGCGCCATCATCGAGGCGGCGCTGGCCGTTGATGCTTCCAACGGCTCGCGCAGCGGCGATGAAGCCGCTGACAACACAGCCCATTTGCCGTTCCGGTCGGGCAGGTCGTTCTCGGCTTCGGTGTCCGACGACGAGCTGACCGTCAAAGGTGCACCCGAAGTGGTGCTTGCGGCCTGCGACGACGTCGGGCCGGATATCGAGGGCACGGTGCGCCAACTGGCGGCCGAAGGGTTGCGGGTGATCGCCGTCGCGCGGCGCCAGCTCAGCCCGCTACAGGCCAAACTGGTCGCCGACGACGAAGATGCCATCGCAGACCTGGCCGACGACGGATTGTCGCTGGCGGGATTCCTTGGGCTGTCCGACACTCCGCGCGCCGAGGCACCCGCGCTGCTCAAGGCACTGTCCGAGCGCGAAATTGGCATCCGGTTGATCACCGGTGATCACCCGATCACCGCCACCGCTATCGCGCGGGACATGGGCCTGCCGGTCACCGCGGCGCAGGTTATCAGCGGTGCGGAGTGGGATGCCTTGTCGCGCAAAGACCAGGAACGCGCCGTCACCGAACGGGTCATCTTCGCCCGGATGTCACCGGAGAACAAGGTGCAGGTCGTCCAGACGCTGGAACGCGCCGGCAAGGTGTGCGCGATGGTCGGCGACGGGTCCAACGACGCCGCCGCGATCCGGGCCGCCACCGTCGGTCTCGCCGTCGTGGCGCGAGGCAGCGACCCGGCCAGCATCGCCGCGGACGTGGTGTTGGTGGATGCCCGCATCGAAGCGCTGGTCGCAGCTATCGACGAGGGCCACGAGCTCTGGCGACGGGTGCATGCCGCGGTGTCGGTGCTGTTGGGCGGCAACGCCGGCGAGGTGGGCTTCGCCATCATCGGCAGCGCGATCAGCGGAACGTCGCCGCTCAACACCCGCCAGCTGCTGCTGGTCAACATGATGACCGATGCGTTGCCCGCCGCCGCGCTCGCGGTGAGCCCGCTCAGTGAGCAGGCACAGACGACTGGCCGTGGACCCGATCAACGAGCGCTGTGGCGCGCCGTCGCCATCCGCGGGACGACCACGGCGGCGGCGGCGACTGCGGCGTGGATGATGGCCGGTGTGACCGGACGGCCGCGACGTGCGTCGACGGTGGCGCTTGTTGCGCTGGTCAGCACCCAGCTGGGTCAGACGCTGCTGGATTCGCGCGCCCCGCTGGTGGTGTTGACCGCCGGAGGATCGCTGGTCGCGTTGGGAACGCTGATCAGCATCCCGGGAGTCAGCCAGCTTCTTGGCTGTACTCCGCTCGGCCCGGTCGGCTGGGCGCAGGCGCTGGGCTCAGCCGGGGCGGCGACCGCCGCGGTTGCCGTTGCAGCCCGCGTGCTCGACAGTAGAGGTCCATTGGACTTGGAATCCGCCGATGGGACGTCCGGTCAGTCTCAACCTCCACAACACCGAACCGCCACAGAACGGCATACAACTCGATCAGCGGGATCGCCAGCAGACCAGCGGCCCCTGAGGCTAGTGGGTCGGCGAGAGACTCGGTCGTCGACTTCATATGTTCGACGGTGACCATACGATCCGGCTTGACGGCGAACCTTTAGTTACTGAAAGGCAAATGATGGTCGAAAAGAAGACGCCGCGCGCCACCTCGCAACGGGAAGCGGTCGAGCATATTCGCAAAGGCGAGACGTTCTTTGTGAGCGTGCCGATATTTGGCCGGCTGGAAATTCCCCGACCCGAACAGCTGGCCTACTACGGCGGATTAGCTGCGTTGGCCGCATTCGAGCTGATCGACTGGCCGGTCGCGGCGGTCATCGCCGCAGGCCATCTCTTGGCCAGCAATCACCACAACAAGATCCTCGAAGAACTCGGCGAGGCCATAGAAGAAGCCGAGTAGAGGCTTAGGTCGCGTTCTCCTGCAGCACCCGGCGCGCGGTCTCCGCGTCGTGGTGAATCGGCAGACACATCAGTTCGGCCACTCGGTACATGAAGCTCTCCGGCGACAGGACCAGGACGATCGCGTCCTGTTCCAGCAGCCGATCCAGCGCAGCGAATCCGGCGCTGTCCAGGTATTTGACCCCGCTCAGCTGAAGAATGACGGGCCGCGGGCCCGGCACGTCCCGCACCGATCGGGTGAACTCTTCGACGTTTGTCACATCGACCTCGCCGGTGACGGTCACCTCGGCGGGGGCGGCCGCCGCGGCGTCGCTCTCGGGATACTGCAGCTGGAAAACCGCCCGGGTCATCGTGTAGCGCCCTCCACCAAACTGGCCCCCGGGACAACGGCGTGATGGAAATCCAGAGTACTGCGGGTGCCGTGCGCGGTGCGCACGGTCTTCACGTGGTCGGCGAGCCCGTTGATCATGGTGAGCCCCCGACCGCCCCGCAGGCTGCGTTGGCTTGCCGACGAATCGCCCGACCACCGGCCGGTATCGCTGACCGTCACGGTGACGGCGTGACCGCGCACGAAGGCCTCGATGGAAACGGTTCTGAGCGCATCGCCGCCGCTGCCGTGCTCAATCGCATTACTCACCGCTTCCCCGGTGGCGAGCAGGATGTCGGATTCCCGGTGGGGATCGACGGCGATGCCGGTCAGCCAATCGCGCAGCCGGTGCCGAGCCTCCGGGATGTTCACCGGTGCAGCAGGCAGCACGGTGGCGAAGCTACGCGTCGTGCTGTGGTTGGGGCGCACCGCCAACAGAACGACGTCATCGGTGTAGCCGCCTGGCGGAGCCATCCGGTCGAGCAGCTCGTCGCAGAACTCTCCGACCGACAGCTCCGCACGATAAGCGGCGGCGGCCTGCAGCCGCGCGAACCCTTCATCGAGCGTCTCGCCCGGCCGCTCGATCAAGCCGTCGGTGTAGAGCAGGAGCAGGCTGCCCGCGGGTAAAGCCTGTTCTGCCGTATTGGCCTTGAGAGGGCTCGCCGATGCCGCAACCGGGGGACGCCGGCCGGCTTCTAGAAACACCGGCGTTTGGTCCGGCGTCACCAGCAACGGGTACGGATGGCCTGCGCAGCTGTAGCTGATGCTCGAGGCATCGTCGCCCGGTTGCCCGGTGTCGATGACGGCGTAACTGACTGTCGCGCAGCGCGCACCGGGGATCGCCGCGGCATACCTGTCCAGCGAGCTGAGCACCGCATCGGGATCGGCGCCGGCCAGCGCGGTGGCCGACACCGCGGCCCGCAGTCTGCTCATCACGATCGCGGCGGGCAGGCCGTGCCCCACGACGTCGCCGACGGACACCGCGATCTGGCCCGGCCGCTGCAGCGGCGCCACCAGATACCAGTCGCCGCCGACGCGCATCGCCTCGCCACCGGGCTGATACACGGCCGCCACCACCGCGGCCGTCGAACCGCGGTCGAGATCGAGCAGATGCTCTTGGAAGTCCACGGCGATTCGATGCTCGCGCTGCGCGCTGCGGACCCGCCCCACCGCCGATTGGGTGATCTCGGCAGTGCGAGCGAACATCTCGAGCTCGCCCGCGTCGAAGTCCCGTTGTGTGGACCACAGCAAGCCAAGCGAACCGATCACATTTCCGTCCGGGCCACGCAACGGCTGGCTGACGCATGACCGGACGCTGTCCGCGGTTTCCTGCACTATGTGGCCGTAACGCGGGGCGAGCGCCAACGTATCGGCGATGACCATCCGCTGACCGGTCTTGATGACGTCGATCGGCACCAGCGGTGTATCGAGGGTCGCGACGTGATAGCGGTCGCGGAGTTCGACGGGTACCGGACCGGCGTACTCGAATCGGACGTTGTTCTCCTCCGCGTCGAGGAGCCCGATCACGACGACGGTGGCGCCGCCCGAGCCGAGCGGCGAGGCCAGCAGGGCCTCGGCGATTCCGGAGACGGATTCGGCGGCCTGCAACGCGGCATCGAGTTGGGCGGCGGCGGAGGTATGCCGAAGTGCGGCTTCACGCTGTTGCTGACCCGCGCGTTCGCGGTTGGCGGCGGACAACCGCGCCGCGATCCTCTCCACCAGCTCCTGCGAGCGGAATGGTTTGGGCAGGTAGTCGTCCGCGCCGCCGGCGTAGCCTTCGCTGACGGCCTCATCGCCGGCACGGGCGGACAGCATGACGATCGGGGTGGCGGCCAATTCGGCGTCACGACGGATGGCCGAGACGAAGTCGAAGCCGTCCAGCTTGGGCATCATCACGTCGGTCACGATGGCGTCCGGGCGAAGTTCGCCGGCGGTCCGCAGCGCCGCTTCGCCGTCTGTAACCAGAACCGTTCTCCAGTGCACCGACAACACGCGGTCCAGATGGGCTCGCATGTCGGCGTTGTCGTCGGCGATCAACACCAGTTTGCGGTCGTCGTCGGCGGGGGCAACCTCGGTCGGCGGTGGGGCCACCCATTGATCCGCCTCGACGACGTAAGGGTTGTCCAGTAGGTCGGCCGGTGCACGTTCGATCGGTGTGTCGGCAAGCGATTTCGGCAGCGTGATCGCGACCGTGGTGCCGCGGCCGAGTTCGCTGCTGATCTGCATACTGCCCTGTTGGAGTTCCACCAGCCCACGCACGAGCGACAGCCCGATCCCGCTGCCCTCGACACTGCGACCCAACGCGGTGTCGGCCCGAAAGAACCGTTGGCCCAACCGTTTCAGGTCCGCTGCGCCGATACCGACGCCGGTGTCGCGAACGCTGATCACGCACAGGCCGGATCGCCCGGCTCCTCCCCGGGCTTCGGCGAGGCCCGCATCGTCGCCAGGCGGCGCCTCGCCGCTGTGCACCGCGACGCTGATCGAGCCGCTCAGCGTGTATTTGACCGCATTGGACATCAGGTTGAGCATGATGGTTTCCCACATGTCCGGGTCGATGTCGGCCAGCGCCCGATGGCAGTCGAGTTCGAGTTCGAGCCCGCCCCGCGCGCATAGTTCGGTGAACGACGACGCGATCTGCCACGTCAGCGCCCCGACGTCGGTGCACACCAACTCGGTGGTGGCACGGCCTGCTTCGATCCGGGAGAACTGCAGCAACGAGTCGACCAGCCGCAGCAGCCGTCCCGCATTGCGTCTGGCCGTTCGCAGCCGCTCAGCGAGCACAGTCTGCGAACCCGCGTCGGACAGCGCGTCCTCCAGCGGGCCCAGCAACAGGGTTAGCGGAGTGCGGAATTCGTGGCTGACGTTGGTCAGGAACGCATTTTTGGCGCGGTCCAGTTCGGCCAGCGCATCGGCGCGCTGCCGCTGCTGCTCGTGCGAGACCACCGACGCCAGCGCCGAGGACAGCTGGTCGGCCAGCAACTGACAGAATCCGAGGTACTGCTCGTCCAACGGACACTGTGGGTTTGTTCCCACCACCAGTGCCCCCGCGATCGCGTTCTCCTTCAGCGGTAGCACCAGCGCCTGATCCGGGCAATTGGCGCCCAACGCCTCATGGAGACCGCGAATCACCGACGCCACGCCATCGATGATCTGCACTTCCGCCCGTGTCCGCGCTGTCGGCTCCCAGTCGGTCAGCTTGCTCAGCGTCGGCGGCAGCAGCGACAGCACCGACGACGTCGCTCCGCGCAGGGTGGTCTCGGCTGCGTCCGCACCACTGACATAGGCCGCGACGAGAGGCACATCGGGCTGGTCGGCACAGACCGAGACAGCGGCGCTCACAGCGTCGTCGACGGTGCGGGTTTCCATCGTCGCCGAGGCCACCGCGTTGAGTAGATGTAGTCGTCGCTCGCTGATCACCCGCTCGGTGGTCTCCCAGGATGGGCAGAAAATCCCGCAGATCTCGCCGTTTCCGCCGACCAATGGGCTGTAGGTGAAGGTGAAGTAGCGTTCCCGGCGTCGGCCGGCGGTCACCATCGGCAGCATCAAGTCGTGCGACCAGGTCGCCTCACCGGTGGCGATGACGCTGGCCAGCATCGGGCTGATCGGCTCCCAGATGTCCCACCACACGAATCGGCCGCGCCTGCCCAGCGCGGCCGGGTGCTTGTCACCCAGGATCTGGATGTAGGCGTCGTTGTACACCAGGAACAGGTCTTGGGCGCCCAACCACAAGACGATCGGAAAACGCGAGGTCAACACCACCGCGACAGCTGAGCGCACCTCGGCTGACCACTCTTCGGGCGACCCCAACGGGTGCGCGGCCCAATCGAATTCGGCGAACTGGCGGCCCATGTCACCGCCGAGCGCGACGGCCTTGGCAAGGTCGGACGGCAGGCGCTGCGGCTCGCTTCTCCAGTTACGGCGCGGCGGCCCGCTCACTGCCCCTGCTCGGTATCACGGCCTTGCAGCGCATCGGGCAGCGTGGGGTAGAGCTCGAGGACGCTGTCCAGGTTCGTCACCTCAATCGGGCGAACCACGAAACCATTGTCGGCCACCAGCCGGACGGACGTCCCGGCTTGCAGCCCGCGCCGGTGACAATCGAGGACCGCGTTGAGTCCGGCGCTGCCGAAGTAGGTCACGGCCTGCAAATCAAGGATGAGCAGTCGCGAGGCCTGGGTCCCCGCCTGCTGCAGCGCGGCATCCAGCTGGAAGATGAGCTCACCGGTGGTGCTGGAATCCACTTCGCCCTTCGCCTGCAGCACCACTGCTTCCGGTCGCACCTCGTAGTCGACCCGCAACAAATCCATCGCGTTCACCCGCTTCGATTTTTTCGAGCCTAACCGGCGACGCGGCTATACGGCTATACGTCGGCTTCGCCCGGAATCCGCTCGTGCACCGTCAACAAAAGATGGTCGAACGCGCTTTGCACCTCCGCCGACGGCGATGGCAGCGTGGCGATTTCGGCGATCAGCTGCCTGGCCAGCGCGCGCAGTTTGGTGTTGGTCTCCTGCGATCGCCACCGCAACACACTGAAGGCTTGCTCCGGGCTGATCCGGTAAACGGCCATCATGACACCTTTGACCTGCTCGATCACCGCGCGGGCCTCGAAAAGGTCCGGCAACGCCTCGTCGAGAGCGACCTGGCGGGTCTCGACGAAGGTCGCGGTCAAGTCGATGTAATAGCCGGCGGTTCCCACCACCGCGCCGGTCTCGTCGGCCATCCGATCGGCCACCACGATCGCGTCGTGCTCATTGCCGGCGGTGTCGATGAAGCGGTGGCGGCTGGAAAACGAGCTCTTGGAATGCAATGCCCGGTCCAGCAGATCCTGAACGTGATCCCGGTCCTCTGGATGTTTGTGCGACAGCAGAATTTCCGTCGTCGGCACCACCGACCCGGGTTCGTAGCCGTGCATGCGGGCGACCTCGTCAGACCATTCCCAGCGCTGGCCGACGAACCAGAAGCGGAAAGCACCTACGCCGATGTTGTCGGCGTCGGGTGGCGCCGGCGACCGGGAGGATGAGCCACTGGTGTCGGCAGTAGTGCGGGCGGCCTCGTGCACGTAACCGATCATGACACCGATTACACGGCGTGCGCACCGGTTAGCCAGGAACCGCGGACGTCTTGACCAGCCGCTGCAATTGCCACGTGCACACCGCCGTCCTGCTGCGCTAGCGTGGGCAGCGCGGCGACGATGCGGACCGTGCAACGGTCCGAGCAGGAGCCGGGCAATCAAACACAGCACGATAACGCGGGAGCGCACGCTGAATGCGCTGAGAGGACGGCTCGGGGCCGTCGACCGTACGAACCTGACCGGGTAATGCCGACGTAGGGAGATGACAACGATGACTCAGTCCATTTCGACACCTGCTGACCCGGTGGCCGTCACCACCGGACCCATCGCGGGCAGCACGAAGGCGTATCGAAACATTGATGCCGTTCCCGGCGCCCGGGTGCCGTTTCGGCGGGTGAATCTCTCCAACGGAGAGCACTTCGACCTCTATGACACCTCCGGCCCCTACACCGACCCCGACGCGGTGCTCGACGTGACGGCCGGACTGCCGCCACGCGCGGGCATCGTGCGCGATCGCGGCACACAACTGCAGCGCGCCCGCGCCGGTGAAATCACCGCGGAGATGGCCTTCATCGCCGCTCGCGAGGACATGCCGGCCGAACTTATTCGTGACGAGGTTGCCCGAGGTCGCGCGGTGATCCCGGCCAACCACAACCATCCCGAGATCGAGCCGATGATCATCGGCAAGGCATTCGCGGTGAAAGTCAACGCCAACATCGGCAACTCGGCGGTGACGTCGTCGATCGCCGAGGAGGTCGACAAGATGGTGTGGGCAACCCGCTGGGGTGCGGACACCATCATGGATCTGTCCACCGGCAGGGACATTCACGCCACCCGTGAATGGATTCTGCGCAACTCGCCGGTGCCGGTCGGCACCGTGCCGATCTACCAGGCGCTGGAGAAGGTCAAGGGCGATCCGACCGAATTGACCTGGGAGATCTACCGCGACACCGTGATCGAACAGTGCGAGCAGGGTGTGGACTACATGACCGTGCACGCCGGGGTGCTGCTGCGCTACGTGCCGCTGACCGCCAAGCGGGTCACCGGCATCGTGTCCCGCGGCGGGTCGATCATGGCGGCGTGGTGCTTGGCGCATCATCAGGAATCGTTCCTGTACACCAACTTCGACGAGCTCTGCGACATTTTCGCCCGCTATGATGTGACGTTCTCGCTGGGCGACGGGCTGCGGCCGGGATCGATCGCGGACGCCAACGATGCCGCGCAGTTCGCCGAGTTGCGCACCCTGGGCGAGCTCACCAAGATCGCGAAAGCCCATGGCGCACAGGTGATGATCGAGGGACCGGGGCACATCCCGATGCACAAGATCGTCGAGAACGTGCGGCTGGAGGAGGAGCTGTGCGAGGAGGCCCCGTTCTACACTCTGGGGCCGCTGGCCACCGACATCGCGCCGGCCTACGACCACATCACGTCGGCGATCGGCGCCGCCATCATCGCCCAGGCCGGCACCGCGATGCTGTGCTACGTGACACCCAAGGAGCACCTCGGGCTGCCCGACCGCAAGGACGTCAAGGACGGTGTGATCGCCTACAAGATCGCCGCCCATGCGGCCGACCTGGCCAAGGGCCATCCGCGCGCGCAGGAGCGCGACGACGCATTGAGCACCGCGCGGTTCGAGTTCCGCTGGAACGACCAGTTTGCGCTGTCGCTGGACCCTGACACCGCAAAGGAATTCCACGACGAGACGCTACCGGCCGAACCTGCCAAGACCGCACACTTCTGCTCGATGTGCGGTCCGAAGTTCTGCTCGATGCGCATCACGCAGGACGTCCGCGACTACGCCGCCCAGCACGGGCTCGACAGCGAGGAAGCCATCGAGGCGGCGATGCAGCAAGGGATGGCGGAGAAGTCGGCCGAGTTCGCCGAGCACGGCAACCGGGTGTATCTACCGATCGCCCAGTGACCTTCCTTCCGCTGGCGCCGCGCGGCATGACGCCGCTGCGGGTGTTGGCGATTGCCGGATCGGACTCCGGCGGCGGTGCCGGTATTCAGGCCGACATCCGCACCTGCAGCCTGTTAGGGGTGCATGCGCTGTGCGCGGTGACGGCGGTGACGGTGCAGAACTCGTTGGGCGTGAGAGGTTTTCACAAAATACCCGGTGACGTCATCGCCGCCCAGATCGAGGTGGTATGCCACGACATCGGGCTGCAGGCCGCCAAAACCGGCATGCTGGCATCGACCGAAATCATCACCGCGGTCGCGCAGAGTTGGCGCGAGCATGGCACGGGTGTCCCGCTGGTGGTCGATCCGGTCAGCGCGTCGATGCACGGTGATCCGCTGCTCGACCGCAGCGCGCTGGATTCCCTTCGCGCCGAACTATTTCCGCTGGCGACATTGGTGACACCCAACCTGCACGAGGTGCGGCTACTGGTGGACATCGACGTCGTCGACTCGAAATCCCAGGCCGACGGGGCCCGCGCACTGCATGCCCTGGGACCGCAGTGGGCGCTGGTGAAGGGCGGCCACCTGCGCGGGTCGGCCAGCAGCACGGATTTGTTGTTCGACGGCAACGACTTTCACGAGTTCGAGTCGCCGCGGGTAGACACCATCCACGACCACGGTGCGGGCGACACCCTGGCGGCCGCGACGGCCTGCGCGCTGGCCCACGGCTACCCGGTGCCGGACGCGGTGGCATTCGGCAAGGGTTGGGTGACCGAATGCCTGCGGGCCGCCTATCCGCTGGGACACGGCCACGGCCCGGTGTCGCCGCTGTTCAGGTTGTCATGAACGTCGACGACATCGCGGGCATAGGGCATGAGCCCGACGGGGCGCCGTCAGGGGTGGTGGTCTTGACGCACGGCGCTGGCGGAAGCAGGGAATCTGCACTGCTGCAAGCGCTTTGCGACGAATGGGCGCGCCGCGGCTGGCTTGCCGTGCGCTACAACCTGCCGTATCGCCGCCGACGCCCCAAGGGGCCGCCGTCGGGCTCGACGGCGACCGATCGCGCCGGCATCGTGGAGGCTATCGCTGTGTGCCGCGGTCTTGCCAAGGGCCCGCTGATCGCCGGCGGCCATTCCTACGGCGGGCGGATGACGTCGATGGTGGTGGCCGCACAGGAAGCACGGGTCGATGTGCTGACGCTGTTCTCCTACCCGGTGCATCCGCCTGGCAAGCCCGAGCGCGCCCGCACCGAGCACCTGCCGGACATCGCGGTGCCGACGGTGTTCACCCACGGCACGTCGGATCCGTTCGGCACCCTCGGCGAGGTACGGGCTGCGGCCGCGTTGATATCCGCACCGACTGACATCGTCGAGATCACCGGTGCGCGTCACGACCTCGGCTCGAAGACCCTTGACGTTCCGGCGTTAGCGGTCGACGCTGCGTTACGGCTGGTGCGCTGAGCGGCGCTGATGAACTCGACGGCGACGTCGGCGACCTTGACGTTGGAGTCTTGCGAGGTTCGACGGAGGATATTGAACGCCTCGTCGTCTGAGACGTTGTTGAGCACCATCAGCATGCCGACGGCCTTGCCGATCATGCGATTACGGGTGAGGCCCCTTCGCAGGGCTTCCGCGTCTTCGCCGTTCGCTGCGGCATTGATAGCAACCGTCGCGAACGCCGCCAACAGGGTTGCCCGTTCGATCGACGTCGTGTCGAAGGCATTAGCCGTATCCGAAAACAGGTTGAGCGCACCGACCTTGGCGCGGTCGACCGGCAGCTGAATACTGATCGCGCCGCGCACCGGCGTTTCTGCGACTACCCGGGCCGCCAAGGCAGGCCACCGGTCACCAGTGGCCAAATCGGTTGCTATTTGGGCGGTTTGCTCCTCAATGGCATCGAGGCACGGCCCACAGCCCAGCGCCAGTTCGAGCTTGTCAATCTTATGCGCGACGGGGTCGCTGACGGCCGCTGTGCTGCAGGCACCGTCACGGCTGATCATCAGGCTGGCATGGTCGCAGCCGGGAACCGTCAATGTGGCCGCTACACACACCGCGGCATACATTTCTTTCGGCGTCGAACCCTGAGTGACGATGTCGGCCAGGGAGGTGAACACGGTCGCCGAATCGATAGGCGAGCGGAGCAACACGGCATTCTCCTGACTTCTTCAAGTGCGGGCAGGCGGACGCCGGTGGGCGGCAGCGGGTTCGCACGCTCTTGCCGCCGCCCACCGGACACTCAGGCGTCGATCACCTCGCGCGTGGGGTTGTCGTTGAGGGCTTTGTGCCCGCCTCCGCGGCCGATCGTGATCTTGCGCGGCTTGGCTTTCTCGGCTACCGGGATGCGCAGCCGCAGCACGCCCTCGTTGTACGAGGCCTCGATCCGCTCGGTATCGAGGTTCTCGCCCAGAACCAGCTGCCGGCTGAAAACTCCCCGTGGCCGCTCGGTCGCGAGCATCTCGCGGTTCGGGTCGACGGCGGGGCGCTCCGCACGCACAGTCACCACATTGCGTTCGATGTCGAGATCCAGTGAATCCTGGTCAATGCCAGGCAGATCGAACTCGACGAAGAACGCATCGCCTTCGCGCCACGCGTCCATCGGCATCACTGCCGGACGCGCGGCGGTGCCCAGCACCTGTTGGGTAAAGCGGTCCAGGTCACGGAACGGGTCGGTACGCATCAGCATGGTGGTCACCTCCAGATCTGAGAATCCTCTGCATCATGTCATCTATAACCTTTGGCTGACGACATAGATTTGGTATAGCATGTGAGCAATATCGATGCAAGTGTGATAAGAAGATTTGTTGTACCAGCAGCCAAGGATGTTCCTCGCATGATCGATCCACCCGAGAACGCGAGTATGCCTGACCCGGGCCAGGGCGTTTACGGCATCTCCGTCGCCGCCGAACTCTCCGGCGTCGCGGTGCAGTCGCTACGACTGTACGAGCGACACGGTCTGCTCAACCCTGCCCGCAGCGGCGGCGGCACCCGCCGCTACAGCGCCGACGATCTGGCCCGGCTGCGGCGGATCAGCGAACTGGTCGCCGCCGGAGTGAACCTCGCCGGCATTGCCCGTATTCTTGACCTCCAAGACGACAACGCCGCGCTGCTCGCCACCAACCGGGCCATGGGCGCAAAGACGAAGACAGCCAAACACTCATCCGACTCCGGCGAGTCGGAGCCCACCAACTATTAACTTACTCTGAAGTAAGGTAGGGTTTTGCCATGAGTTCGGAGTATTTCGACGCGGTGATCGTCGGGGCTGGCTTCGGCGGCATCGGCGCTGCGATCCAGCTCAAGCGCCTCGGCTACGACAACATCACCATCCTCGACCGCGAGGCCGACCTGGGCGGGACCTGGTACGTCAACCGCTATCCGGGGTTGGCCGTCGACGTCCCGTCAACCACCTACTCGTACTGGTTCGAGCCCAACCCGAACTGGTCGCGGCTGTTCGCCACCGGCCCGCAGGTCAAGGAGTACGCCAACGATGTCGCGGACAAGTACGACGTTCGCCGTCACATGCGGTTCAACACCACGGTCGAAAGCGCCCGCTGGGACGAGGATGCGCAACTGTGGCAGGTGGCGCTGGCGGGCGGTGAGACGCTGACCGCACGCTTCCTGATCACCGCCACGGGGTTCCTGTCGCAGCCGCACACACCGGACATCCCGGGCATCACCAGCTTCAACGGCAAGGTGGTGCACACCACCGCATGGGACGACAGCTATGACTTTGCGGCTCGTCGGATCGGCTTGATCGGCACCGGAGCCACCGCGATCCAGCTCATCCCCGAGCTGGCAAAGACGGTCGCCGACTTGACGGTGTTCCAGCGCACCGCGATCTGGGTGGCGCCCAAGCTGGACTTCGGAATTGCACCGGCTGTGCAACGCCTTTTCGCGCGGATTCCGCTCGCCCAACGGGCACTGCGCTGGGTGACCGACAGCATGCTCGAGTTCATGACGTTGACCAGTGTGCTGAATTACCGGTACTTCCGGCGGGTGACGACCGCCGGGATGGACGCGTGCAAGATGCACCGGTTCGTTCAGGTCCGGGACAAGGAACTGCGGCGCAAGCTGACACCCGACTACGACCTCGGCTGCAAGCGACCGAGCTGGTCCAATGACTATTACCGCAGCTTCACCAAACCGCATGTGCACCTGGAGACCAGCGGCATCGAGCGGATCGAGCCGGATGGCGTCGTCACCAAAGAAGGACACAAGGTCGCGATCGACACTTTGGTGCTGGCCACCGGATTCGACCTGTGGGATGCCAACTTCCCGGCAATCGAGGTGGTCGGCCGCAATGGCAGAAACCTCGGAAAATGGTGGCGGGAGAACAGGTTCCAGGCTTATCAAGGCCTGTCGATCCCGTACTTCCCCAACTATTTGAGCCTGGCTAGCCCGTTTGCCTTCTGCGGGCTGTCCTTCTTCAACACGATGGAATACCAGATGCGGCACATGGACCGCCTGCTGGGCGAGGTGAAGCGCAGGGGCGCAACCACATTCGAGGTCACCGAAGAGGCCAATGCCCGCTTCCTGGACCGGATGACCAAAAATCTGGACAGGTCGGTGTTCTACAACGGTGATTGTGCCACGTCGAGGTCCTATTACTTCAACCACAGCGGCGAGGCGTCACTGCTACGGCCCACTTCGGTACGCAACGCCGTGCGGGACGGTTCGCGATTCCCGTTGAGCGACTACGAAATCGCCTGAGGAGGAACGTGTCTCGTAAAAGCAATCGTCTGGCCCGATTTTCCGGTCTCGCTCTGGCCGGGGCCGGGCTCTCCCACTTCACCAGTCCGAAGTTGTTCGAGCCGGTAACCAAGTCCGCATTTCCGCGAAACACCCGCCAGCACGTGTACACCAACGGCGGCATCGAAACCGTGTTGGGGCTGGGTTTCAGCAGCCGGCAGACCCGCAGCCTGGCCATCGTCGGGCTGATCGGCTACCTTGCCTATCTCGGCGGCAACGCTATTCGGCACGCCCAAACACCGTAGCCTCCATCAACTTCCGCACGCACGCTTGCGGGTAGGCGGAGTGGTCCGCCGGGTGTTCGTAGTGCACCAGCCGTCCCACGTCGACCACCAACGCCATCGCCGCGTGCACCATGATGCGCGCCTGCGTCGACGTCAGCTCCGATCGGACCGATGTCAGCAGGCGCATCCAGGAATCGATGGTCGTGCGCTGCACGCTGCGCAACAACTGCTCGTCCACCCGAGTCAGGTTCACCCGCTCGGTGTAGTAGATCGCGGCCAGCTCCGGGTTGGCGAACGACGTTGCCACGTAGGCCTCGATCAAGAGGTTGAGCATCTGGCGCGGCTCGGTAAGACCGGTCAGGATCGCCGACAATCGTCCGGAAATCCGGTCCGCGGCGCGCCGCAACCCCGTCGAGAGGATGTCGCACTTGCCGGGGAAGTAACGGTAGATCCCGGACACCGGGATGCCGACTGCAGACGCGATCTCGGCCATGCTGGTTTCGGGGTAGCCCTTGGCGTTGAACAACACCATCGACGCCTGTAACAGCGCCTCATAGACACCGGTGTCCGATTCGAAGATCTGCCAGGAGGTGGGCCGGCCCTGCACATCCTCTGGCTCCGGGAGCTCGGCGGCGAGCACCGCCGAGGCGACTTCGGTCAGCAGCACGCGGATCTCGCCATCCGGCAACGCAACTCGGTGATCCACGATACTGCCGATCACGCTGAGCAATCCCGACGACAGCATCCACCGGTGTGAGGAGGTCAGCGTCGGCCGAATGGCGATCAGCGGCCGTTGGATCCGACGATTGACCACCCGTAACTGGTCCATCAATGTGGCTTGGTCTTCACCATGCAGGTATCGGGCTTGCCACCGGTACAGTCCGCCAGACTCGCGGTTCGCCAGCGTCACGTCGATGAGCGCCTCAACCAGTCGGTCCAATGCCGCAACCGGGTCGGCAGCCCCGGCAGGCTCCGCGTCGGCGAAATCGGTGCAGTCGACCAGTTGCCGGCCGAGTGCCAGGACTGCGCCGCGGAACAGGTCGTACTTGCTGGCGTAATGCCGGTACAGGGCCGGCGCAGAGATTCCGACCTTGGCCGCGATGGCTTCCATGCTGACCGCGTGATAACCCAGCAAGCTGAACGACTCGGCGGACGCCCGGGCGATCTGCGCCTTGCGGTCTTTGGGCCGTCGGCGCACAGCGCCGACGGGCTCGAGGCGCGCGGTCGTCACCGCCATACCCTAGCGTGCAGATCAGCGCCTGAAAAACCTACCGCCGAGTCAGAATGTCTATTAACATAATCGATGCTTGAAACGCTCGTGGAGCGCTGACGAGGCAGGACGTCGCCGATGACGACGTCGTGGGGGCCGCCGGGGGCAGGTGCGAGAGGTAGCTGTGCATGCTGGAGAGGGTTCGCCGCTTCCTTGGGTACCAGCTGACGATCGCCGAGCTCATCGGGCTCGGATTGATCATTGGCACACCGTATTTAGTGGTGGGAACCATCTGGTCAACGACCCACACGGCGCATCTGCAGCACATGCACGGTGCCGATCTGGTGGTGTCGTTCCTCGGCTCGATAGTGTCCTGGCCAGTGCTGCTGTTCGCGGACGTTTGCATGACATGAGCGCCGAAGCCGCCGGAGCGCCGCTGACCACCGCCGATACCCGCATTCACATAACCCGCGGCACGGCACGCTGGGATGAGCGGCCGGCCACGGTTGCCGACGCCCTCGATTTCTGGTCGTTTGCCGCCGGCGCGGCCAACGTGGTCATGCAGCTGTCCTGGCCCGGGGTCGGCCACGGCGTGGTCGAGAGCAAGGTGGACTCGGGCAACCTGATGAAGCACCCGTGGAAGCGGGCGCGGACCACGTTCAGTTATTTGGCGGTCGCTATTCTGGGCGACCCGCCCGATCGTGCGGCTTATCGCAATGCGGTCGACGACGTACATCGTCAGGTCAGGTCCGGGCCCGACAGCCTGGTCCCCTACAGCGCCTTTGACCGCGATCTCCAGATGTGGGTGGCAGCATGCCTTTTCGTCGGCCTGGAGGATACCTACCAGTTGTTGCGCGGAAAGCTGTCCGAAGAGCTCGCCGAGCACTTCTACCGTTCGGCGTTCACGCTGGGCACCACGCTGCAGGTAAGCGAAAGCCAATGGCCGTCGACGCGCGGCGATTTCGATCGTTACTGGAACGACGCTTGTCAGCGGGTCCTGATTGACGACGTGGTGCGTGGCTACCTACACGATCTGATTGACCTTCGAATGGTCTCGGTACTGCTGCGTCCGGTTTTCGGCCCGCTACTGCGGTTCCTGACTGTGGGATTTCTCGCGCCGGTGTTTCGCGAGGCCCTGCGCGTCGAGTGGACAACGGGACAGCAGCGCCGGTTCGAATATCTGTTCTTGCTGGTGGCGTTCGCCAACCGGTTTCTGCCCAAGTTCATTCGTCAGGGCGGCAGCTACCTGCTGTTGACTGACGTGCGCCACCGAATCCGTCGGCACCGCAACGTGATTTGAAAGGAAGTCTGTGAGCAATCGTCAGCTATACCTCGGCATCGTGGCCGCCGCATTGGTTGTCATCGGACTGCTGGCACTGTGGTTCCCGGTGTATCTGAGCCAGTACGACCAATACGGCATGCAAATCGCCTGCGGCCGAGGCTTCAGTGCGGACCTGTCGCAGGCCGCCAGCGCCAACGGAAGTGGTCTCGTCTCACAGTGCGGTACGGCGCTGCTGCTGCGTCGCCTCTGGGCGATCCCGGCTGTGGTGCTGGGCTGGCTCGTACTGGCCGGCCTGGTGGCGGTCTGGGTCCACACCAAGCCCTCCGCGGAGGAAAGCTCGCGCTTTTGGGAGTTGAGCGGGGACAGCACTTAGCGAGGTCGACAGTCCGAACTGGACAGTTTGGACTGTCTAGTTTAGGGTTGTGCTGGTGGATGGGATCACCGAGTCCGCGGGAGCGGCGGCCCGAGATCTTCGGGTGATGTTCAGCCGGCTACGGCGCCAGCTGAAAGAAGTCTCTACCGGTAGCGATCTGACGCCGTCGCAGACCGCGGTGCTCACCCGGCTCTGGAAAGAGGGGGCGTCGTCGGCCAGCGCGCTGGCGGCCGCTGAGCGGGTACGGCCACAGTCGATGGCGACCATACTGGCCGGACTCACCGGGCATGGCCTTCTCCGGCGTGCGCCCGACCCCGATGACGGTCGGCGCCAGGTGATCTCGTTGACTGCCGCGGGCCGGCGCCGCGCGGAAAGCGACCGTCAGGTCCGCGAGGAATGGCTGGCCCGCGCCATGCAGGAGCGCTATTCGGAGCGGGAGCGCCGCGTCATCCTCGACGCGTTGTCCCTGCTCCAGCGCTTGACCGATTAGCGAAAGGGGTTAGGAAATGGAATTGGGAATCCACTTCATCGACTTTCTGCCCGGGGATCCGGCGAATCTGGCGCCGACGCTGGCAACAACCGCCAAGACCGCCGAAGACATCGGCGCGACGATGTTCACGCTAGCCGATCATTTCTTCCAGATGGAAGGTGTTGGGCGCGCGGAAGATCCGTTCTTGGAGGGCTATACCTCGCTGGGCTTTCTGGCCGGCCAGACCGCCAGCATCGATCTGACGCTGCTGGTCACCGGGGTGACCTATCGTTATCCGGGGGTGCTGGCCAAGACCGTCACCACCCTGGACGTGCTCTCGCAGGGCCGGTCGATGTTGGGTCTCGGCGCCGCTTGGTACGAGCGCGAGCATGTCGGCTTGGGTATCCCCTACCCGCCGGTGAGCGAGCGCTTCGAGATGCTCGAAGAGACGCTGCAGATCTGCTTGCAGATGTGGGGCGACGACGACGGTCCCTATCACGGCAAGCGTTATCGGCTGGCCGAAACGATCTGTGAACCACAGCCGATTCGCCGGCCGCCGATCCTGATTGGCGGTGGCGGCGAGAAGAAGACGCTGCGCATGGTCGCCCAGTATGCGGATGTCTGGAATTCCACGGATTTCGAGCCCGAGGTGCTGAAGCACAAGATCGAGGTGTTGACGCGGCACTGCGACAACGTAGGCCGCGACGTCGCCGAGATCCGCAAGACAGTGGGTCTGTTCGCGGATCCGTTCGACGACGTCGACGGCTACCTGCAGCGGCTCGAGGCATATGCCGAGCTGGGCATCGAGATGATCAACATCGGTCCGGTGCCTGGCAACCCGGATCCTGCCGGGTTCGTGCAGCGCTTCGGGGACGAGTTGATGCCCAGGATGTCCGAGATCGGTTGAGCCGCAGCTACGTTACGGATCAGCTACCAGCAGATGATGCTCGCGCGCTTGGCGGCGTATTCGCTGTCAGAAATGGCGCCCTTGGTGCGCAGGACCTCGAGCTCGTCCAAGCGTTGCGACGCCGCCGCCGACAGCCGGGACTCTGGCGCAGGCGCCTGTCCGGCAGTGTTGTGCTGCCGGTGCTGAACTGTGGCGCTTGGGCTTTCGCCGAAGTTGAGCAGCCCGAGCCGCAGCAAGAGCAGAAGCAGCGCGACGGTGCCTCCGATGGGCAGGCCGAGGTAGAAAATCCAGCCGCCGGCCATGCCGGCCTGGCTCAGCACGACGAAGCGAAAAACGAGCGATATGGCGAACAGAGCGACGATCGCCCCGACTATCACTTTGGTCCTGGTGTTCATTGACGTATTCCTTTCTGGTAGTTAATGATCGCGGCCATCCGGCCCCGGGTATCGGGGTAGCGATATCCGGGGAGCGGCATCAGAGTTGATTACGGGCAAGTCACGTCGATCTCGAAGGACTTGCTGACCGGTCCAGCCATCGGATTGGACATGTCCGCACCGCTCGCCGTACCGGAGATCGTGTACGAGCTGCCATCCTTGGTGGCGTTGGCGTTGCCCGAGGTCCCGCCAACTCCCAACGTCACACCGTTGACATTGCCGAGTGCAACGGATTTGACGACCGGTGGGTTGGCATCGGTGAGCACCGCGCCGATACCGGTGGGGGCGCCCCCGGCACCGGCCGTCGGCCCGCCGATGGCAATGCTGACGTTGCCGGCGGCGGTGGTGCAGGCAACCGCGCCTTTGACGCTTTGATCGTGGCCGTCGATGACCACCTTGGTGTTCGACTTGCTGGTCGCGGCCACAGCACCGTTGCCCGTTCTGAGGGCACCGCCGTGCGAGCAGCCCGCCAGCGCCACGCCGAGGATCGCCGCCGCGCCGGCCGTGATCATGACTTTGCGTTTCATAGTTGGACTCCATTTCTTTCTTCTGGTCGTTCGTCATCGCTCATCGCGACACGTTGACACTTTGCGAGAGAGGGCTTACTGGATCCTTAATGGACAGTTCGGCGGGTGACACTCAGGCCGAGTCGGCCGACATGTCCAGGTACATCGACTGAATACCGACGCGGCCGGGGCCGGTGAACCTATTGAAGACGAGATTTCCTGTCCCACCTAGTATTCCGGTGCGTAACCCGTACACTTGTGGATCCATCCGGACACTTTCGTCGCGGTAGATCCAGCTTCCCGGCTCGACATCGATCTGCTCGCCGGGCCCCAGAACCTTCTCGAAGGCATTGCCGTAACCGTGCAACCACACCACGCCTTCAGACTGTGTCGCGGCGAACCGGTCCACGAAGAACCCGGTCGAGCCGAACATCGTGTTTTTGATCCCTTTCAGCCGGGTGAATCCGTATTCCAGATTCCCTGTCGCCGCGAGGTATTGGTGCTCGCGCACCTCAACGGCCGAACCGGCGCGCAAATGCAGCGGGAAAACATGGCCGGCCGCGTCGCGGGAAAGCGCGAGCTGTCCCGGTCCGCGCGCCTCGGTCAAAAGCAGCGGCATGCCGGCGATCATGCGCTTCAGCGCACCCTTGCCTTTGATCCCGATCGCAAGCGATGGCTCTTTCCACAACACCACGTGATGCTCGAAAAACATTGGCACGCTGCCGTCCAGCCAGATGTGCAGTACCGGCACCAGCTCTCCGTCGATGCGGTAGTACACGCCCGGCGCACTGCCATCCGCGATCGTGGTCGGCAACTGCTGCGGCGGCTCGGGCCGATAGGAAGTTGCCTGGGGTGTGTTGCTGTGGTTGGGGTTCGTCATGGTGGGCTCTTTTCGGTCGTCAGTCCCGGTTTCCCGGCTGTCAACACAGAGTCCGACGAGGGGCTTAATGGATTCTAAGTGGTGTCGAATGTGAATTCTTGGTCGCCGATGCGAAGTCGGTCACCGTCGGACAGTTCGGCACTGGGCTCGATTCGCTGCCCACGCACACGAACCCCGTTGACCGATCCCAGGTCCGTGATCACGAATGCTGTGCCGTTGGCGGTAATGACGGCGTGGTGCCGGCTGACTTTGACGTCGGCCAGCACGATGTCGTTGTCGGCGTTGCGCCCGATGCGCGTCGCCGTGCCGACCAACGCATACCGTTGCCCGTCAGCGCCGCGCAACACCGCGACTGGCTTTGTGTCGGACCGGCGAATCGTGATTGCGTTGCCTTCGACGGCGACCGAAGAGACGATGGTGTCTTCGGCGTGGGCCTGAGCAGCTTTCCGCACATCCAACGGTTCCTGGCGCAGGACTTGCTCGTAGAGCTCACGCAGTTTGTGGCCAGGGTCGATGCCCAGGTCTTCGGCCAATCTGGTTCTCAGCCGCAGGTACGCGTCGAGGGCATCTGACTGGCGGTCCGCCAGGTAATAGGCGGTGATCAGCTGGGCCCATAGCGGCTCGCGGTACGGATGCTCGGCGATCAGCGTTTCCAGTTCCATGATCACGGCATGTGGACGACCGCAGGCGATTTCGGCCTCAACATGAGCGGTATGGGCGACGACCTTTTCCTCGTCGAACGCCGCGGCGAGGGTCTCAACGAATTGGAAGTCGCGCAGGTCCTCCAAGAACGGGCCGCGCCACTGCGCCAGCGCATCCGCCAACTGCCGGCCGGCCTGCTCGAATTCCGCGGCGGCCGCGGCATGCAATCCGGCGTCCTTTTGGGCGCGAAAACGCCCTAGGTCGTACTGATCTTGATTGATGGCCAGCCGGTAGCCCGGCGGTGCGCTGGCCAGCAGCGCCCGGTCGACGCCCGCACCACTCATCAGACGGCGCAAATTGGAGATGTAGGCATGCAGGGTAGCTCTTGCTCCCGCCGGTGGCCGTTGATTCCAGGCGGCACCGATCAGCACGTCGATGTCCACCGGCCGATTGGCGTTGACGATCAGCACGGCCAGCACGGCGCGTTGCTTGGGTGTGCCCAACGGCACCAGCGCGCCGCCGACGCTCATCTGCAGCGGGCCCAAGACACCGAATTGGACGGCGTCGCCGTCCGTCGCGTCGTCACGCCCGGTACGTGGCGAAGTCGCCGTCATCACCCCACCAGACCCAACGAGTAAGCCAGCTAAGTAGCAGCAGCATAGCTTCTCCACCACCGTGGTCGTGGCGTCTAACGCTAGGATTCGCCCATGCCGGTGTCGGTAGGCGAACTGTTTGCGGGATTCACGATCCTGCGGGTGCTCGGCGCCGGCGCGATGGGCACGGTGTACTTGGCAGCCCATCCGCGGTTGCCGCGCCAGGATGCGCTGAAGGTGTTGTCGGCGGAATTGACCGCCGACCCCCAATATCGGGAGCGGTTTTTGCGTGAGGCCGATTTGGCCGCGAGCTTGTCGCACCCCAACATCCTGGGCATCCACGACCGCGGCAAATATGATGAGCAGTTTTGGATTTCGATGGACTATGTGGCCGGCACCGATGCGGGTCGGCTCGTGCGCGAACATTACCCAGGCGGAATGCCCCTCGCGGATGCGCTGGCGATCATCAATGCAGTCGGCTCAGCACTGGATTATGCGCATCAGCGTGGGCTGCTGCACCGCGATGTCAAGCCGGCCAACATCCTGCTGGACTCACAAACGCAACGAATTTTCTTGGCCGACTTCGGAATCGCTCGCCGCGTCGATGACATATCCGGGCTGACCGAGACGAATATGGCGGTGGGCACGGTGTCCTACGCGGCGCCCGAGCAGTTGAAGGGTGAGCCGCTCGATGGGCGCGCCGATCAATATGCGCTGGCCTGCACCGCATTTCACCTGTTGACCGGTGCACCGCCATATGTCGATTCCAATCCCGCGGTGGTGATCACCAAACATTGCATGTCACCCGCACCATCGCTCGAGCAACGCCGCCCGGAGTTGGCCGGCCTGGATCCGGTGCTGGCCCGGGCGATGGCCAAAGCACCTGCCGACCGGTTCGCCAGCTGTCGAGAATTCGCCACCGCATTACAGCACCAGTGCAGCCCGCAGTCGGTCCACTTCCACACCCCACCGCCGGAGCAGCCGCCAACCCAGCCAAGCCAGGTTGCAACAGCATCCGCGATAGATGCCGGTTCGCAACGGGTTTCGCGTTCAAAGGCTCGACTTGCGGCGCTTGTGATCATCCCGTTGTTGGTGCTTGCCGCCGTTGCCATCGCGGGCGTGACGCTCTTCGGGCACCGCAGTCAGGTAGGCACCGCGAATCCTGCTGGTAGTGCACCGTCGGCCACCGCGAAAGCGAATGCCAACTCGTTCACCGGCACCTATCGGGCAGACTATGGCCCGGGCACCGATCTCGAGGGTAAACCGGTCGCCGGTGCGCCGCCGATGACCGGCAACTGGGACGTGCGCTCAACGTGCGGCCCCAGCGGCTGTGTCGCGACGGCGTCATACGTCGGTGGCAGCGGAATTGTGCTCGTCTCGAATTTGGTGTTCGACGAGGTGGGCGGCAGTTGGACAGCTGTGGGCCTCGGGTCGACGCCGTGCAATAACGCGCCTGCCGAAGTCTGGGTGGTGTTCACCCTGCAACCGCAGCCCGACGGCACGCTGTCCGGCGAAACCACCCGATCCACCACCAACAGCTGCAGCACCGGGAAACGCAGCGTAACCTTCACCCGCACTGGCGATCCCGACCTCGCCAAAGTCCCTGACCCGGCCGCCTTACCACCGCGGGCAGCGTCGCCGTCCACCGCACTGCACGGCCGCTACCACGAGACGATCACCTATGCGAACGGCAATTCTGCGCCGGGACAAGATGATCTCACCGTCCGCACGCAGTGCCTTCGCACCGGAGAGCGGTGCATGAGCCTTTTCCATGCGCCTGACGGGGTCGTGCCACTGGTGTTCAGCGGTGGAAAATGGACCCGCGACGACGAGGGCACCGTCCCTTGCAATCTCGGCGGCACCGTTCATATCAAACTCACCGCCGAGTACCCGCTGCCTGATCCACTGCAGGATCCGATCCCGCTGCTCACCGGGCACGGTCAAAATATAACAACCGGAAGCGCTTGCAGCGGAGGCGATTTCGAAGACAAGTTCGAACGCACGGGCGACTAGCTGGAACGTTAAGAATCCGTTCTGGTCCCCGGCCTAGCGTCACGGCCATGAAAACCACCAAGCGATTCCTTGCTGCTGCACTGTTGTCGGGCGGCGTCACGCTGGCAGGTGTCAGCCTGGGCGCAGGCACCGCCCAGGCCTACAACTATGGCCCATTCCAATGGTGTCCCGGGCAGCCCATGCCGAACGATCCCCCGCGATCGGATGCGGATCTGGTCTGGGACATGGGTGTCTGCCACACCTACTACTTCGCCTACGACGTGCGGACTCACGCTCCCGCCCACTATTGGGAGGGACCCAACCTCTTTCCGACTCCGATCCCGCCGCCTCCGCCGCCGGCGAATCCGCCGAACATAGCCGAGCAATGCCCGGGACTCATACCCTTCGTCAACTGCTTGCCCGGCCTATAGAGTCTCAGATCGGTTGAGCCGCAGCACTTCAGCGCCTTAAAGCGATGGCAAGATGTTGACCAAGTCGTTGCCGATGGCAGTCATCGCGTGGAGCATGTCACCGAAAGCGGCGGCGAGATCGAAGTTGCCGCCAGTGGCGAAGGCCGAGCTGCCCTCGGTGCCAAACGGGTCGAAAACCGCGGCGATGTCGTTGCTGCTGGGGTAATTACCCAAGGCGTCGCCGGCCGAGGCCAAGCTGTGCGGACCCCATGCGAACGCGGAGTCGTCGTTCTCGGAAAGAAGGGAACCGCCGCCGGCCAGGGCACCGCCGTCGGGGCCGGTGTCTATGGCTACGGCGGTGTCGAAGTTGCCGTATCCGCCGGCGGCAATACTGCCGTCCCCCGTGGCGGAGCCGTAATCGAAGTTGCCGACGCCGGCGCTGGCATCGCTGCCGGCGCCGTCGGCGATGGCGGCGCTAAAAGAGCTGGCGCCATAGCCACCGACATCGGCTGTGCTACCGGTGCCGTCGGCCATGGCGTAGTTGCCGGCGCCGCCAACGGCGACGGCGTTGGCACCGTCGCCGAAGGCGATGGCCATGTCCCCCATGCCCGAGGTCGCGGTTGCGGTGTTACCCGCTGTTGGGAGCAAATCCATCCCGTCGATGGAGATCTGAAAATCGTCGGCCGAGGCGATCCCCGGCGTCGCGGCCAGCGCCGCCCCGATGCCCAATCCCACTGCCAGCCCCGCGAGCCGACCGATACGCGTAGCGCGCTTCATTGTTATTCCTTTCCCCGACCACACCCATGGGGTACGCAGTGTTGTTGACCAGCGTGGATCCACCGAATGACGCGGAATTTACTCCGCGCGCCGCCTCGTCACTCAGGTTTCGCACAGTTTGTTGCCAGCGTTAATTAAGGCGTCGAACCCGATTATTTGGCCAACTCGTTGCGGGTGCGGTCCTCACGAACCGGCACACCGTTGCGCCCGGTGAGATCCTGGGCGTACAGACCGGTCGCATAAGCCACGCCGCCGCCGTTGATGCCAAGCTCGGTGCGGTCGATGTGGTCCAGGGTGTCGGTGCTCTTGTGGTAGTTCGGGTCGAATGGCTGGTCCGCGGTCCCTCCCCACAGCTTGGCCTCTTCCGGGGTTTTCTTGTTCTCGGCGCCGGAGAACAGCCCACCCGACGGAATGCCGGCCAGGGTGAAGCCGTCGTAGTCCGACCGGCCGTCGAACGCGGTGTCACGTGGGGTCTTGCCGACGGATTTCAGGTACGCGGACAGCGAACGCTCAATCCCGGCCGAGCCCTCGGGCACCACCGGATTACCCCGCTTGTCGAGCGGCATCGACTGGTCCCCGTCGTAGGTGAAGTAACCAGGATTCGGCGAGGCGAGCATGTCGAAGTTCAAATACAGCGCAATGTCTTTGAGCGCGTTGATATCCAACGACTGGATATACTTCCGGGACCCGACCAGCCCGATCTCCTCCGCACCCCAAAAGCCGAATCGCACCGCGTTGTGGACCTCTGGTGAGCTGCCCAGCTGCAGCGCGGTCTCCAGAACGGCCGCCACCCCGGACCCGTTGTCGTTGATGCCCGGCCCCTCGGGAACGCTGTCGAGGTGGGCGCCGGCCATCACGACGTCGCTGGTCAAGCCGGTCTTGGTCTGCGCGATGACGTTGCGGGCCGCAATGGTTTTGGTTTCCGCGGAGAGCTTTACCGTCGCGGGCCCCGAGGTGAGGCGCAGCGTTGCGCCGTCGGGCTTGGTCACGCTGACCACCGGAATCTTGACTTCGGTGTTCTCGCCCAAGGTGCCGCCCATACGTTCCTCGACGACGTTGTCCACGATGATCATTGCGACGGCGCCGCGCTGCACGGCGGCGGCTTCCTTCTGGGCGAACGGGCAGGTGCCCCGGTCCACCAGCACGACCGCGCCGTTGACCGGGAGGCTGCCATAGTCGGTGGCATTGCAGGCCGGGTTGTCATCGGGGGCAGTCACCAGCGGACCGGTCACCCCGACGGGTGGGGTGGCGAGGCTGAATTCCAAAGCCCTTGCTTCGACGGTCCTGTCGCCGACGCTCACCGACCCGGTTTCGGCGTGGAAGACATGCGCTTCGAACTGCAGGGTCTGCACGTCAAAACCTTTGTCCCGCAGCTTGCCCGCCACGTAGTCGACGCTGGCGTCATAGCCAGGAGTGCCCACCGCGCGGGTGTTGCCATTGGCATTGGCGATGTCCTGCAGCTTGGTCAAGTGCGCCATCATCGCGTCAACGCTGACCCGCCCGCGCAGCGCGGCGGCGAAATCCGGGGCCGATATCCGCTTCAACGGCTGGACGGAGTCGAACGATGCACACCCAGCGGCCGCCAACGCAATGGCCGCAACAGCGGCAACCCCAGTGCGCAACGGTTTTGATTGTTTAACCATCGCGCTCAGGTTAGACGGCCCGGTCGTCGCCTGAGTGGTCGAGCCGTAGGTATGCCTGAACAGTGGTGCCCGCCGGTGTCGTGTGGGTGCGCAACAAATCCGCGATCGTGTTGACGACGAAGAGTCCGTACGGTCCTATTCCGTGCGCGGCGGGCGGTCGGCGCCCCGCGAGCGGATCCGCCCAGTGACCCATATCGCGCGCCTCGCAGACGACGTGCCCGTCCTCGTACCAGAACGCCAGGCGGCATGCGCCGCCGGCGTGGTCGAGGCTGTTGGTCGCCAGCTCGGTGGCCACCAACACGAGGTCCGCCACTCGGTCTGCGGACATGCCGAGCAACCGGGCATAGCGGCTGCCGCATCGTCGGGCGCCGGCCAGATCGGCCGCCTCGTCGACGGTATATGTCACCGCGGCGGGGTTGGCCGTCAACGGTCTGTTGCAATAGTCGAGCGCGACATCGAGCGCGTAATCCGGGCTGTGGTTTCGGGATCCGCCTCGCCAGATCTGCGGATGCGTGAGGTGGACGTCAGCCAGGACCTTTTCACCCAGGCAGGACGCATCGTAGGGACACAGACTCGTCACGTCCAAGCCGTCGAACGCGATGTTGGCCAGTGCCTCGTGCTGGATGCACGCGGAATATTCAAACGGTGTGCGGCCTTCCCAAACCGGCTCGGCGATGATGCGGACATGTTGGCCTGGATGGCGTTCGACGAAGGCCAGTTGCGCCGCGAGGATCCGGCCGGGGTTGCGGCCGATAGCCATGATGTCGGCCAGGGTCACGTCCGCCGCAGCATCGCCCAATGCGCGACGTAACGACGCCAGCCGGTCGCTTGGCACCGCGACGAGCACCGGCTGCGCGCGGTCCAAACCATCGGAGATGAATCGCACCAGCCAGTCGATGTATTCGCGCTCCGAGTTGTACAGGAGCGCGGAATGGTCAAAGGCCGGGAGTTGTGCGTGTGCTGTCAGTGTCATGTCGACGGGCAAATCCCTCGGCAGTGCTTTAGTGCATATCGCCGCCCTAGATTTACCCAGGCCGCGGAAAGTTAACCGTTTTCGCCTTTAGATCGATGACCAAATCGGCGCCGGCGCGCATGCCGCGGCGTCCAGAAGTACGCAGTCCGCCGCGACTTCTCGGGGCAGCAAACATCATCTCGCCGGTTAGCGTGGAGTCGTAAGCATCCATGGACCGCCCCCGGCTAGCCACCTCCGCCGTGATCGGAAGGCGAAAAACGATGTCGTGGGTGCCGATGTGAAATACATTCCTGACTATCCATGTGGTCGTCGCGGCAAATTCGATGATTGCGGCTGCGACTCAAAACAACCTTGAGGAGCACAGATGTCTCAGCTCGTCGCCGCCATGCGGGTGGTAGCCACCGCAGCGCTCGCCGGTGGCTATGCCTGGACCGGTTTGGCAACCGCGGCGGCAGACGCCAACATCGATGCCCTGGCAGGAATGCTGTCGAAGCGTTACTACCCGGCCAACTGCACAGTGGACTCAAAAGGTGGTGGACTGGCCGCATAAAAGTGCGGTCAGAACCCGTTGCCCAACGGACCTGCCAGCGCCGAATAAATCCTGTACGGCAACTCCGCCGACACTTCCGAGGGTTCCAGGGGGGCGTCAGTACCCCCGCCATGACCCCATGCGCGAGCGCGATCCGACGCCGGACACCTGGCACTACACCAACTCACCCAACACGCCGGCCGGAGCGGTGGCGTGCGGAACCTCTGACAATGCGGCGATGGTGACCTGGACGAATGATCGAAATCACTTGGTCGGCGTAGTCGGCGGAACCGGCCAGGCCTCGCTGTAGCAGTGGTGGAAGGCGAATGGCTGACCCGACCGGTCAGAGTTGGGCTGCCACCAGCTCGGCGACCGCGCGCATACCTGTCGCGTTGGGATGGAACGGCGCCGGGCGCCACGGCAGCGGCCAGCCGGCGCCGACCGCCCACGGTTGCGCTGACCAGGGATGATGGTCGCGACTGGCGTGTCCGGCACGCACCAGCTCGCAGCCGGTGGCCTCCGCGGCCGCTGCGGTGGCTTTTTCCAGGCGTGCAGCGACGTGGCGACCGAGGTCGGCGTCCGCGGCGGCCAACGGTGGGGCCGGCACTCCAGCCGGCGGCAGCAGCGTGAGGTAGTCAACGAACACCACCCGCGCCCGCGGCGCGCGTCGGCGTACTGCCATGCCGACCGCGCACAAGGCGTCGCCGACGCCGTTCAGCGCCTGTTCCCGCGCGGCGTGGTCAAGCAACGCGCCGATCGCAGGCAGAATCCGGGCCGGCCGGGGCAACGTCGCGGCCATCAACAGCGGCACGTATCCGACGTCGTTGCCGCCGATCGTGATCGTGACAAGCTCTTCGGAGCCGTCCAGCGCCTCGATTTGCGGCCGCGCCCCACGCTGACGCTCGGCCAGCAGATGGGCGGTGGTAGCGCCGGAAAAGGTGACGTCGACCGTGTCGAGGTTCAGCTGCTCGCCGACCAGGTGGGCGTAGTTGCGCGCCGAGCGGCCCGACCCGAACGGCGCGCCACGCACCCGCGGCCGGATACCGGGACCGGCGGCCATCGAACTGCCGAGCGCCACATACCGCCCGCTCATGTGGCCGGGCTGGGGCTCGACGCCTGCGCCCAGAACCGCTTCGGAATTCGTCCGGCCCGCCGAGCCAGATAGCCGGCGGTGACGGCGGCGGCCATCGCCGCGGCCATCGCGGGCGGGTCGCCGGCCCGGGTCACCGCGGTTGCCAGCAGTACCGCGTCGCATCCCAATTCCATCGCCAGCGCGGCATCACTGGCGGTCCCGATGCCGGCGTCGAGGACAACGGGGACGCCGGCCTGGGCGACGATCATCTCGATGTTGTGCGGATTGGCGATGCCCAGACCCGTGCCGATCGGCGAGCCCAGCGGCATCACCGCCGCGCAGCCGGTGTCCTCCAGTCGTTTGGCCAGCACCGGGTCATCGTTGGTGTACGGCAGCACCACAAACCCGTCGTCGACCAATTGTTCTGCGGCTCTGACTAATTCGACAGCATCGGGCAGCAGCGTGCGTTCGTCGGCGATCACTTCCAGCTTGACCCATTCGGTCCCCAGGGCTTCTCGGGCGAGTTGCGCCGTCAGCACCGCTTCGGCCGCGCCACGGCAGCCCGCGGTGTTGGGCAGCGGCGTTATACCCAGTCGGCTCAACAGGTCGAGCATGCCCGTGCCACCCTCTGCGTCCACGCGGCGCATCGCGACCGTGGTCAGTTCGGTGCCGGACGCGACCAGCGCTTCCTCCAGGACCGCGAGGTTGGCCGCGCCACCGGTGCCCATGATCAGCCGCGACGTGAAGCTGCGCCCGGCGATCATCAATTTCGAGTCAGCCACCCTGCACCGCCGTCACCACCTCGAGTTCTGCGCCGTCGGAAAGAGTTGTCGCCCAAGCAGATCGCGGTAATACCGCTTGGTCGACCGCCACTGCGATACCACGGTCGGGATAGCCCAGCAACTGCAGCAGCGTCACAACGGTGGTCTGCTCGTCGACCTCCAGCCGTTCAGCATTTACGCGGATGAACATCAGTGAGCTCCCACCGGAATGAGTTCGGACACAATCTGTTCGGCAGTCCAAGGCGCCAGCAAAAACCCGGACCGACCGTGGCCGGCGGCGATCAGCGTCCGCGCATCCAGCCGTCCCACCAGCGGTAGGTTATCCGGTGTCATCGGACGCAGACCGGCGACACACTCCGCCAGCTCGTACTCGCCGAGCGCCGGCATCACCGTGCACGCATCGTCGAGCAGGTCACGCACACCGGATACGGTCGGCGCCGTGTCGCGGCCATGTTCGTACTGGGTGGCGCCCACCACAACGCCCTCGGCGCGCGGCACCACATACACCTGCCGCCCATGCACACGAGCACGAATTACACGCTGCGGCAACGGCATACACCCTTTGCGCCAGCGCAGCCGCAGCACTTCACCCTTTACCGGCCGAATCGGCAGGCCGGGCCACAACGCCGGGGCGTCGATGCCGTTGGCGATCACAACCGCGTCCGTCTGCACAGCGCCCAGGTCGCCCACCGGCCCGTCCCATTCGACGCCGAGGCGCTCGCATGCCGCCGCGAGCCCGTCGAGCAGGGCGCGGTTGTCCACCGCCAGTTCGGTGGGCGCCCGGAAGCCATGCCGAATGCCCTGTGCCAGCATCGGTTCCACGTCTCGCGCGGCCGACTCCCAGATCACCGGGTGACCTTGGGCGGACAGCCAGTCGGCGACGGTATGCAGGTCGGCCACATCAGCGCGGTCCACGGCGACCGCCAACGACTCGCGTGCAGTGATCACCTGCTGTGGCAGCCCGTCGGTGAAGCCGCCCTGATGCCAGTGCCGCAGCGACTCCAGGCCCAGTTGCAGCAACCGCTCCTCACCGGGCCAGCCTTCGCTGTGCGGCGCAAGCATTCCGGCAGCCACCCAGGACGCGCCGGGTTGCCCGCTGCGATGCACCCGCACCGACCAGCCGGCCTGCGCGGCGCGTCGCGCCACCGACAGCCCGATGACGCCGCCGCCGATGACGGCCAGCGATCCCGAGTCCGGTGGCATCTTTCGCTCCCTTCGCCGGCATGATCGATCGATCGATCCGGATCAGGTGTGACGTTGACGTGCTCCCCAGCAAATACTAGGGATTCCCGGACGGCTACGCCGCCGTAGGGGCGCTTCCTGTTTCACCGCTCTGCGCCTCCTCAGCTGGAGGACTTACCGAAGCTCCACCGGAACTGCTAAAGCAGTCCCGCCCACGGATGTGGGAGGCGTTTTGCCTCTCCGCCCGCCCGGCGGCGAGAACGACTCTGGCGGCGTTGTAATCCCGATCATGCACCGTCCGGCAAATAGGACAAGTCCACTCTCGCAAGTGTAGCGGCAGCTCATCAATGACATGCCCGCAGCCGCTGGTGGAGCAGGTCTTCGACGACGCCAGCCATCCTGACACGCGATAAACGGTACGTCCGTACCTCTCGGCTTTCTCGGTGATTACCCGCACGAACTGTGCCCAGCCGGCATCGTTGATCACCCGCGCCGACCGGTGATTGCGGACCATCCCCGCGATATTCAGGTCTTCGAGGTGGATCACTTGGTTGTCGCGAACCAGCGCCAAGGCCTGCTTGTGGTTGCAAATGCTTCGGGTTTGGCACATCGGTGCGCACACCGCAGGTGTCAGCGATTGTCGCCAAACGAGGGATCCCCAAATCCATCCCAGCCTCCCGAACGAGCCGTGGCAACGGTGTGGGCTCGACCTGCGGCCTTCATCGTCGCCCCTCGGACTCCCGTGTCGACTCCCCGCGCTAGCGGCTAGCGTCGCTGTGTGCACGAACCGATTGCCCGACTCGCGAGCGCCCGGCTGTATCTGTGTACCGATGCGCGCCGCGAGCGTGGGGATCTGGCCGAGTTCGCCGACGCCGCCCTGGCCGGCGGGGTGGACATTATTCAGCTGCGCGACAAGGGCTCCCCCGGTGAGCATCAGCTGGGTCCCCTCGAAGCGCGCGCCGAGCTGGCTGCGTTGGAGATCCTCGCCGACGCCGCACGCCGGCACGGCGCCCTCGTCGCCGTCAACGACCGTGCCGACATCGCCCGCGCCGCCGGCGCCGACGTGCTGCACCTGGGCCAGGATGACCTGCCGCTGACGGTGGCCCGCGACGTCATCGCACCCGGCACGCTGATCGGCCGCTCCGCACACGATCAGGCTCAGGTGGCCGCGGCGATCGCCGAGGACGTCGACTACTTCTGCGTTGGGCCCTGCTGGCCGACCCCGACCAAACCCGGACGCCCGGCGCCGGGCCTGCAACTCGTGCGTACCGCCGCCGATCTGGCGCCCGACAAACCGTGGTTCGCGATCGGCGGTATCGACGCCGATCGGTTGGCCGACGTGCTGGAGGCCGGCGCACGGCGCATCGTCGTAGTCCGGGCGATCACCGCGGCGGAAGACCCGCGGGTCGCGGCCGAGCGGCTCAGTTCGGCGCTTGCAGCAGCGAGCTGAGCAGGGAACTGAGCTGCGAGGGCGCGTGGTCGGGTGTGCCTGCGGTGCACCACACGAAAACACCCGCCTCGATCTCGACCGTGCGTGGCAGGTGACGCCGTCGCTCGTCGCCGTGGCTCAGCGGCACGATCGCCGGCGCGGTGCGCAGGCGTTGCCAACTGGCGGCGAACCCGGGGTGCAACGGCAGGTGGGCCACCTCGTCTTCGCTGACCCAGCGCAGTTCGGCGCTTTCCCGGTTGGGCACGGTGCGCAGCAGTTCGCCGGCATCGGCAACGACGGTCGTGTAGGTCCAGTATCGGCCGTTGGCCGCAGGAACCTCAGCGGTGATGACCGTGCCGCGCACCGAAAGCTGCTCGGTGGGCAGCCCTGCCTCCTCATGCGCTTCGCGCACGGCGGCCTGCTCGGCAGTCTCATGGCTGTCGCGGGCGCCACCCGGCAGAGCCCACGTTCCGCCCTGATGACTCCACGGCGCGCGGTGCTGCAGCAACACCGCCGGAGTGCCATCAGGCTGGGGCGCTCTGAGCAGCAGACCGGCCGCGCCGTGCCGGCCCCAGTAATGCATGCCGCTGTCGGATACCACCCATCCGTCGCCGTCGCCGTGCACGCGTTCAGGATAAGCAGCCCGCCCGACGACGACGCTGCGCATGTCGCGGGCGGGTAACGAGTCGGGAAATCTGGGTGAGCAGGTCCCCGCAACTGAGCAAAACACTCTTAGACTTCGCTTATAGAGTTCGAGACACGTACGCGCGAAAGATGAGGTCCGAAAACACGTGACCG
>Ga0335075_10001510_pt1 | contig 38209 bp, 35 predicted proteins | sample Lox_Sample_24_FD_206723 | JGI IMG/M metagenome (GOLD analysis project Ga0335075, IMG submission 206723) | Soil microbial communities from Loxahatchee National Wildlife Refuge, Florida, United States - Lox_Sample_2.4 | ecosystem: Environmental > Terrestrial > Soil > Wetlands | place: USA... | reverse complement strand
GGCTTCCCCGATCTGGTGTTCACGATCGAGGAGCAGATCAGCGAAGGCGATAAGGTCGCCAGCCGCTTTACGTGGACCGGGACGCACAAGGGCTCGTTCCTCGGAATTCCCCCGACCGGCCGCGCGGTGCGCGTGTGGGGGATCGTGATCGACCGGCTCGTGGAGGGGCGGATCCAGTCAACGCGGATTTTGATGGACACGATGGGGATGATGGCGCAGATGGGAGTCATGAGGTAAAGGAAAAGCCCGGCTTGGGAGCCGGGCTTAAGGGGTATCCCGCATCTGCGAACATCGCGCAGACCTGAAGCACCCAGGATGGGTTGATCACGAAGCCGCGAAGCGATCCGCCCGTGCGGGCGCCGCTTACTCGGCCGCTTCTTCGACAGCCTTGGTCTGGGCGACAGTCCACGTGGGGTCGCCGACCTTGAAGCGGGCGAAGCGGCGGATGGTGATGTTCTCGCCGAGCTTACCGACCTTCTGCGCGATCAGATCCCTGATCGAGAGGGTCTGTTCCTTGATGAAGGGCTGCTCGAGCAGGCAAACCTCTTCGTAGAACTTGCCCATCTTGCCCTCGACGATCTTCTCGACCACGGCGGGCGGCTTGCCCATCGCTGCGGTCTGGGCGCGATAGATCTCCTTCTCGCGATCGAGGTCTTCGCTGGTCACATCTTCCTTGCGGATATAGCGCGGATCGGTGGCGGCGATGTGCATGGCCACGTCCTTGAGCAGCTCCTGGAAATCGTCGGTGCGGGCCACGAAGTCGGACTCGCAGTTGACCTCGACGATGACGCCGATCTTGCCGCCGGCGTGGATGTAGTGGCCCACCGCGCCCTCGTTGGTGGAGCGGGAGGCCTTCTTGGCGGCCGACGCCATGCCGCGCTTGCGCAGCACCACGAAGGCGTCTTCCATGTTGCCTTTGGTCTCCTGCAGGGCCTTCAGGCAGTCGCCCATGGGCGCGCCGGACTTCTCACGGAGTTCCTTTACGAGCTTGGCATCGATCTTTTCGGTCACGGTGGACATTCCTTGTTACTCCATTCTCTGCTCTTACAGAATCATTGTCCCGGATGAATCGGGAATAAAGCGCGCACACAAAAAGCGTGGCGCCGATGGACGGACACCACGCTTCCTGGAAACGCAGAACCGTCTTTAGTAGCCGCTCTCCGCCGCCTCGGCTTCGTCGAGGGCAGCGACGATGGCCGGAGCCTTGCGGATCCCTCCGCCGAGGGCCGCCTCGAGATCGACGTCGCCTTCAGCTTCCGGAGCGGCCGCTTCCGCGGGCGCTTCGCCTTCGGCAGCAGCCTGCAGATCGGCGGTCACGCCAGCCTGGTCGACAGTCTTGTCGCCCATCGCGGCCACGCCTTCGGCGACCGAGTCGGCGATCTTCGAGGTGAAGAGCCGGATGGCGCGCAGGGCGTCGTCGTTGCCGGGGATGACGTAGTCGACCACGGTCGGATCGCAGTTGGTGTCGACCACGGCGACCACCGGGATGCCGAGCTTGCGGGCTTCCTTCACGGCGATGGCTTCGTTCGATGAGTCGACCACGAAGATGGCGTCGGGCAGGCGGCGCATGGACTTGATGCCGGCGAGGTTCGCCTGCAGATGCTTGCGCTCGCGCTCCAGCCGGATCACTTCCTTCTTGGTCAGCAGCTCGTAACGGCCATCGGTGGCCATCTCGTCGAGCTCCTGCAGCCGCTTCACCGACTTCTGCACGGTCACCCAGTTGGTGAGCAGGCCGCCGAGCCAGCGCTGGTTGATGTAGAACATGCCGCAGCGGGTGGCTTCTTCCGCGATCGCGTCCTGCGCCTGGCGCTTGGTCCCGACGAAGAGAATGACCTTGCCGGAGGCCGCGAGATCGGTGACGAACTTCGACGCCTCTTTGAACATCTTGAGGGTCTTCTGCAGGTCGATGATGTAAATGCCGTTGCGCTCGCCGAAGATGTACTCCTTCATGCGAGGATCCCAGCGCTTGGTCTGGTGCCCGAAGTGGACGCCCGCTTCGAGCAGCTCTTTCATGGTGATGGTTGCCAAACAGCCTCCTTATGGACTGCATTCCGGCGGATACCGCGTGGCCGGAATTCGATGCCCCGGCGAACCGGGGAGATTTGACTCCTGGGAAGCAGGGGTTAGAGATCAGGGTTTCAAAAAACCTCGCCGCCCTGAACCCGGAATCCTGCTTCGACAACGAACATGCTACCGAGTTGCTGATGTCCAGAACTAACAACTGACAACCAACAACTCCGAAGCGACTAGCGCTTCGAGAACTGGAATCTCTTTCTGGCGCCCTTCTGGCCGTACTTCTTGCGCTCCTTCACACGGGCGTCGCGGGTAAGCAGGCCTTCGGCCTTGAGGGCCTTGCGCAGCTCCACGTTGAACTCGAGCAGGGCGCGGGCGATGCCCATCTTGACCGCGTCGGCCTGGGCGGCCACGCCGCCGCCGGAAACCGTCGTGACCACGTCAAAGGTTGCGGCGGTGTCGCTGACGACCAGCGATTTCTTCGCCGCGACGCGCTGCTGCTCGGTCACGAAATAGGTATCGAAGGCCTTGCCGTTGACCTTGAACTCGCCCGAACCGGGGCGGAGATACACGCGCGCAATCGCCGACTTCCGCCGTCCCGTGCCGTAATACTGAACCAAATCTGCCATGTGCGTCCTTATATCCTTATGCGCTGATTTCGAGCGGCTCGGGTTTCTGGGCCGCGTGCGGGTGCTTCTCGTCGCGATAGACGTTGAGCTTGGTGGCCATCTTGCGGCCGAGTTTCGTCTTGGGGAGCATGCCCTTGATCGCCTCTTCGACGATCTTCTCCGGGCGGCGCTCCAGCAGGCGCGTAAACGACTCCGTGCGCAGACCGCCGGGGAAGCCGGTGTAGCGGTGATAGACCTTCGCCTGGCTCTTGAGGCCGGTGAGGCGAACCTTCGCTGCGTTGATGACGATCACGTGATCGCCCATATCGAGGAAGGGGGTGTATTTGGGGTTGCGCTTGCCGCTGAGCACACTGGCCGCTTCGGTGGCGAGGCGACCCAGCGTCTTGCCGCTGGCATCGACGACGAACCACTTGCGGGTGATCTCGTGCGCGCTCGGAATATATGTAGACATCGAACCTTCTCTCCCGGGCTGAAACTCAAACGAAACGAACGGAGCGGGCCGGAAACCCGGGGCCGCAACCGGTAAAACCGAAAAATAGCCCACGCAACGCCCTGCCGCGGAACCGGAACTCTTCCGCGGTACTCAGAAGCTGTTCGCGTGAAGTTGGCGCAGAGGAACTGAACCCCGATACGGAAAGCATCCAGGTTTTCCGGGTTCGCCTGCGTTCTCCGGTCCGGCCATTACGCACGGAAGCGAGAACGCACACTGCGCAAGGTTTTTAGAATACGTCAATTCCGGGGGTGCGTCAATGTGGAATAGGGCCGGAAGAGGCTGGATCGAGAGGGCTGTCCGGTGGCTGTCTGGCCATCTGGCTGGAAGATAGGCGGAGGGGCGCCGGATTCGGCCTGCAGATTGCAAGTGCAAGCGCCGGATCGCAAAAAGAGAGGTAAAAGTTGGCAAAAGTTACCTGCATTACCTCGGAAATTTCCGACCAGACCCACCCGGCATGTGCAATTTCTCCTCAGTCAGCCGGGGACGAGACGAGCGCAACGATCGCCAGTGTTCTGCTGAATAAGCTGCTCGAGATCGAGCGGATGATTGGCCGGATGGACGAAATGACGATCCGCGCGAAGGTGATGGATGCGCAGACCGACGTGCTTCGCGTACAGGCGGAGACGATTCGGCTGCTGGAAGAAAACGGGCGTCTGCAGGTGGACTACGACCGGTGGACGCATTCAGCTCTGTCGCCGGTTTCGGCGCGGTCGGGCGATGGGTTGGAGTTGACCCAACTGGTGGAGCGGACAGCGTAGTTTTTCACCCCGGAGCACGCAGAGAACACGGAGTTTTGCGGACGCAGTATCTTCCCCACGCTGAAGCGGGGGACCAGGCTGCATTGCGCCCCCGGCGCGTGGATGCCGTGTCGCTGCCGGTGCAACCTATCCGAAAGATATTTGCTCCAATCGGCGGCAAGGGTTGTCGCGTGAGGCGGTTGCGCGTCAAACTAAAGGCAGGTCAAGCGAGCGCGATGCCTCGGGACATCATTCAAATCCAGCGCGAGCCCTTTGGGCCCCCGGCGGCGGGCTCGGTGCTGCTCCATGCCGCAGGAGTGGGCCTGCTGGCGCTAATTCTTTTTCTGAACGGGCATTTCCACGGCAACGAGTGGGGCGTGACCGGGCCGAACAGCGCGATTCAGGCGACCCTGGTAAACTCGGCGCCCGCGGTACCGCTGCCGTCCATCACGCCGCCAACGCCGAATGTGCTGGCGACCGAGCAGCCCAGCCCCGCGCCGGCTCCGCCGTCGAAGGCGACGATTCCGGAAGAGGATCAGAATGCGATCCCGATTCCGACGCGGCAGCCGAAGCTGACCAAGGCGGAGAAACCCAAGCCGGAATCGCCCAAGCATGCGCAGCCGCTGAACCAGGAGAATCGCGCCAATTACGGCGAGGCAGCGCCCTCGGCGCTGCAGCACTCCATGGCGAACATGCCGGCGAAGAACAACACGCCGGTGACGGTGAGCGGCGGGGATTTCGCCTCCCGCTTTCCGTGGTACGTGAATATGATTACGCGGACGGTGCAGCAGAACTGGTACGAGCAGGAGATTGCCTCCAATACGCCGGTTAACGCCGTCGCGTATGTGACATTCACGATCGCGCGCGACGGATCGGTGAGCAGCATCCACATCTCGAATGCCAGTTCCTCGCCGACTCTGAACAACTCCGGTTTGCACGCCGTGCAACGAGTGGGAAGATTTCCAGCGTTACCTGATCAGTACACAGGGAGCTCAGTTTCCGTGGAGTACACTTTTACCTACGCTGGGCCGTCCAGGTAAGCAGAGGCGGTCATTAGTTGTTCTCCAGACGTGCCGAGATTTCTTTTCGTCCAGCAACATTGCCGGGAAACCTTCAGGAGGCCGCAGGGGTTCCAATGGGCGAACCTTACACGCCGGGCTTCGGCCAGCCGTTCAATGCTGGAGAGGGCCAGGACGTCGCGAAGAAGAATGGAAACCGAATGATTGTGAGCCAGACGAAGAAAATCGTCGCAGTTCGCCTTTCTCTGTTTGCCGCCTTTCTTGCCTTCACTTTCCTGATTCCGTCTTCGATCCAGGCACAGGACTGGGTCCAGACCGGAAGCAATCTGCCCGTACAAAAGATTCGGGTGGCCGCGGCCGATTTGAAAGCGGCGAGCGGCGATCCGCAGACCGGGCCGATGAAGTCAGTTTTCGATCAGACGCTTTATAACGACCTGCGCTACGCCGGGATCTTCGATGTGGTTTCGAAGAGCATGATCCCCAATGCCACGCCCGGGTCGCCGTCGGAAATCAACCTGGCGAACTGGGCTGCGCAGCCCTCCAACGCCGCGTACGTCGCCTTCGGCGCGCTGGCGGTGAGCGGAGGACGCGTGACGGTCCAGGCCTATCTTTACGACACGCACCAGCAGCAGAGCGCGCAGGTGCTGGGCAAGCAGTACGCGGATAACGCTACCGTCGAGAACACGCGGCAGATCGCGCACCGATTCGCCGACGAGATTATCGAGCGGCTGGGTGGGACGCCGGGCATTGCGGAGACGAAGATCTATTACGTGTCAGAGAAGTCGGGCAGTAAGGAAATCTGGGTGATGGACTACGACGGGATGAATGCGCGGCAACTCACCCACCTGGGGACGGTTTCGCTGTCGCCGCGCGTGTCGCCCGATAACTCGCGGATTGCGTTCAGTTCGCTGGGCAGGAACGGCTGGTCGATCCGGATGTATTCGCTCGATCTGGGACGACTGGTGGCGTTCCCGGCGTGGGGCGGCACGACGCTGTCGCCGGCGTGGTCGAGCGACGGAACGAAGCTGGCGTTCTCGTCGGCGCGTTCGGGCGATCCGGACATTTACGTGTGCGACGCCTCAGGCAACAACGCGCACCGGATTACCGCGTTCCGCGGGCCGGACGTATCGCCGACGTGGAATCCGAAGAGCAACGCACAGATCGCATGGGTGAGCGGGCGAACGAAGCTGCCGCAGATCTACATCATGGATGCGGATGGAGCGAACGTATCGCAGATGACCGACGGGGGCTATGCCAGCGCTCCGTCGTGGTCGCCGAACGGGCAGTTCCTGACGTTTGCGTGGAATCGCAGGTATGGGCCGGGAGCGCCGGGCGGCGAAGACATTTACATCATGAACATTGCGACGCGCGCATGGGTGCAGTTGACGCACGACGCGGGCATGAACGATGCACCGTCGTGGTCGCCGGACGGAAGACACATCGTATTCCAGCGGGAAAACGGCGGCCGGAGCGAGATCTGGATGATGCTGACCGATGGAACCGATCAGCAGCAACTGACGCACGGCGGCGGGAACAGCCAGCCCAACTGGAGTTGGAAGTGAGAAAGTCTGTAGTCGTTGCGAGGCGGTCCCCTGGGCCGTCCCGTTTTGCCCTGGTAAACAAACAACCTTGCTCCTGAAGGAGGAGAGACGTGCAATTGAAGAACCGCAAGTCCCTGGCATTGACCGCTAGCCTGGCGGCGATGTTGACGATCGCAGGCTGCCATAAGAAAAATCCGGCACCGCCGCCCCCGCCCGCACCGACGGAAGCAGCGCCCGCGCCCACGGCGACGATCACGGCGTCACCCGACACGATCGATGCCGGTGGCCAATCGACGCTGACCTGGCAGACAACGAACGCAACGGACGTGTCGATCGAGGGCCTTGGACAGGTTGGAGCACAGGGCACGCAGACCGTGAGGCCGACACAGACCACGAGCTACCACCTGATCGCGCACGGAGACGGCGGCTCAGCCGACGCGACGGCGACGGTGACGATCGCGGCCGCGGCTGCTCCCTCGGCTCCGTCGGAGTCGAACATCAGCGAGCAGGAGTTCGAGCAGCAGGTGAAGCCGGTGTTCTTCGACTACGATTCGTACGATATCCGGCCGGATGCGCAGTCGGCGATTCAGGGCGCTGCGAACTTCCTGAATCAGCACCCGAATCTGAAAGTGGTGATCGGCGGCTACTGCGACTCGCGCGGCTCGACAGAATACAACCTGGCGCTGGGCGAGAACCGCGCAAACGCGGCCAAGCAGGCGCTGGTGACGGCGGGCGTGGCGCCGGACCGGCTGCGCACGGTGAGCTATGGCAAGGAAAAGCAGTTCTGCACGGAGCAGAACGAAGCATGCTGGCAGCAGAACCGGCGAGCGCAGTTCACGCTGGATCAGTAAAAGCCGGCGTGCAGCGTACAGACATCAGGCCGCGGAGATTGCTCTGCGGCCTGAGTTTTTGACCTGGGAAAAAGTCGCCATGGCCCGGCGACGCGGAACACTCGATACTCAGGCACATCTGTAAAATCGAGAAGAGCGCAGCCTGCGCTCCATATGGGGTTCACAATGCGAAAGACCCTCGCTTCTCTGCCCGCGATTGCGGTGTTTTTGCTGCTGTGCGGCAATCCCCGGGCGCACGCCGTTTCCAAGGAAATGATTCAGCTGCAGACCCAGGTGCAGCAGTTGCAGGACATGCTGCAGCATCTGCAGCAGTCGCAGGACCAGCAACTGGCGGTTCTGCAGCGGGTTGTGCAGCAGATTTCCGACAGCGTGTCGCACATGAACGAAACGGTGACGACGCTGCAAAACCAGGTGCAGGCGCAGAACGAGTCGGGAGGGGGCAAGATCGATCAGCTTTCCACGCAGGCGCAGGGTATCAACGACTCGATCGACGAACTGCGAAGCCGCATCGACAAACTGAACGCACAGATGCAGACGATCCAGTCGCAGCTGCAGTCGATTGCAGCGGCGCAGCCACAGCCGCAGCCGGCACAGAACGGGCAGCCGGGACAGCCGGATCAGAATCAGCAGCCGGGCGGACAGCCAGGGCAGCAGCCACAGCAGCCGCCGCAGCCGCAGGCCCCGCCGGTGGCGCAGCTCTACCAGGGCGCGATGAGCGATTACGAGGGCGCGCATTACGATCTGGCGAGCAGCGAGTTCGGCGACGTGCTGAAGTATTATCCGCAGGACGACCTTGCCGGGAACGCGCAGTTCTACCTGGGAGAGATCGCGTACCGGCAGCATAACTACAAGCAGGCGATCAGCGATTACGACACGGTGCTGCAGCAGTTTCCCGGGAGCAACAAAGCTCCTGCGGCGCGCCTGCGCAAAGGCGAGGCGGAGCTGGACACGAATCAGCGCGATGCAGGCATTCGCGATCTCCGTGCGCTGATTGGGCGGTATCCGCAGTCGCCGGAAGCCTCGCAGGCGCGGAGCCGGCTGAACGGGATGGGTGTGCGCGTATCGCCTAAGCCGAGCGCGGGGCGCGACTGAGGGCCTGCACAGTACCGCGGTGCAGCCCGGATTGCAACAGCGTCATGAGCGCGCAGCGTTTTTCTCTTGACACCTGACAGAGCCAGCGTTAGGACGCGTCAAACGCGGGAAAAATTATGCATTCACGATGCGTTGACAAAGCGCGGCGTGAATCGCAAAATCGGATTTCAGCCTGAAACCACCGCCAGAACGCAGGTCACGAATCTCCCTCGGACTGCGCCTTCGATCCGGCTCTGGAGCGGGCAACCGGAGAATTGGAACGATGCAGACGCACCACGGGATTACGGGGGCCCCGCACGAGCACACCTCATCCCTGCGAGCGCTGATGCACACCGAATTCGAGAAGCTGACGGTGTTCTCGAAGGGCAAGGTCCGCGATGTTTATCTGGCAGGCGACAACCTGCTGATGGTGGCAACGGACCGTATTTCAGCATTCGACCACATCCTGGCGACGGGGATTCCAGGCAAAGGCAGGATCCTGACCCAGATGTCGAAGTTCTGGTTCGACCTGCTCATCGACGTGGTTCCGAACCACGTAATCTCGACTTCGCCGATCGATTACCCGGAAGAGGCCTGGCCTTATCGGGAGGTTCTGAGGGACCGCTCGATGCTGGTGCACAAGGCGGAGATGTTTCCCGTGGAGTGCGTGGCGCGCGGATATCTGGCAGGATCGGGCTTCAAGGACTACAAGGCGACGGGCAAGGTTTCGGGCGTGGAGATTCGGCCGGGGCTGTGGGAAGGCGACAAACTGAAGGATCCGATCTTTACGCCAGCAACGAAGAGCCAGCACGGCGAGCACGACGAAAACATCAGCTTCGACCAGATGGCGGAGATTGTAGGCGGCGAGACCGCGGAAACGCTGCGCGCGCTGACGCTGGAGCTCTATGGCCGCGCGGCCGATCATGCGGACCGTTGCGGCATTCTGCTGGCGGACACAAAGTTCGAGTTCGGCGTGGTGAACGGAAACGTCGTGCTGGCCGATGAGGCGCTGACGCCGGATTCATCGCGCTTCTGGGATGCGGAGCATTACCGGCCGGGCAAGGCGCAGCCCTCGTTCGACAAGCAGTACGTGCGGGATTATCTGGAGAGCATTGGGTGGAACAAGCAGGCGCCGGCGCCCAGCCTGACAGATATGGTGGTGAAGCGGACGCTGGAGAAATATCTGGAAGCTTTTCACAAACTGACGGGCAGGCATTTGTCTCTGCTGTAAGGGGTCGGGACGAAGATGACGGTCGTGGACTGGGTGATTGTCGCGTTCGTGCTGCTTACGGTGGCATTCGCTGCAAAGACGGGCCTGATTGTCGAAGTATTCTCACTGGCGGGTTTGATTGTGGGTCTTTTGCTGGCGAGCTGGGATTATCAGGGACTGGCTCTTTGGTTTGAGCGATGGGCGCATTCGACGACGCTGGCCGATGCGCTGGCGTTTATCTGCATCGCGGTGGTGGTTATGATCGCCGCAGGCGTGGCCGGGCATGTGGTGCGGTGGTCGGTGCGGTCGGTGGGCCTGGGTTGGGCGGATAGAATTGCGGGCGCGGCGTTCGGATTGGTGAAAGCATGCGCGCTGGTGACGGTCGCGGTGATGACGATGGCTGCGTTCTGGCCGAATTCGACGTGGCTGCGGCAATCGTACCTGGCGCCGAGTTTTCTTTCGCTGGCGCACAGCGCGGCGGCGATAGCGCCGGCGAATCTGGAACAGCGGATTCGCAAGGGCGTGGTGGAATTGCGGAGGGATCAGCCAAACTGGCTGAGGCCGGCCGCATGAAGTGGCAGGAAGGGCAAGGAAAACCCGGAAACAACCGGGACAACGAAAGAGGACTCCTGTGAAACGCGAGCTGGATAGCCTGGTGGCACAGATGCACGCCGGCGGCATTACGTATGACGAGGCGGTGAGCGAATTCAAACGGCGCTTCATTCTTGAGGTGCTGGCCAGCCACAGGGGAAACCAGTGCAAAGCGGCGAAGGAGCTGGGTATGCACCGCAACACGCTGAGCCGCGTGCTGGCGGACCTCGATATCGATCCCGCGCAGGTGCGCCACGGCCTGCGGCGGCCGCCGCGCAGCGAGCGGGCGCTCTTCGAAGTGAAGGAAGGCGTGCGGTAGAGACCGCGTGAGACGTCACTGATACCCGATCGCTGCGAGCGCTCTGGGGCCGAGGCGCTCGCGCAGCTGTTCGAGATAAAGACTCGCAGGCCCGACGTGGGCGCCGCTGGATTCGATGATGCCTCGCGGCAGGTTCGGGCCGTCTTCCGAGTCGAATACCGGCATCGGCGCTTCGAGCTGCAGACCGACATCCCCAATCGACCAGTTCAGGACGCCAGGGGGATTCTGCACCGTGATGGTGCTGGCCTTGTTGTTCCACAGCACCGACCAGCCCAGCGTCCAGCCATGTCCGCTGCCCATTTCACCGCGATTTCTCAAGTCGATGCTTCCGTCGGGCACCTCGCATCCGTCCACCAGCAGCCCTGTGGACCAGCGCTGATGCCCCTCAAGCTGGCCGCTCCCCTGGAAGCGACAGTGCAGGACGACGATGGGGCCTTCCGAGCGCGATTGTGTCCCGACATAGGTCACGCGATCGCCCTGAGCGGTGCAGCGATCGAATAGGATCTGGGATCCGCTCACACTAAAATCGGTTGGCTGCGCACGGCTGGTCACGATGGAATGTTGCCGGACATCAACTCCAAAGATCGTGAGACGTTCGGCATGCTGATCGATCCGCACAGAGTCGGTGGTATCGACAAAGGCGACGTATCGCAACCAGGAATCGACCACGTTGTCCATGTCGACCCCGTCAAATTCCGCATCAACGCGGTAGGCGATCGTGCGATCAGGAGCCAGAATCTGCAGATTCTCAACGCCCGCTTCGGCAATCCGCCCGGTAATTTCCACGCGGGTGACGGAGGCCTGCCGGGCGGAGTAAAACTGCGCGTCGAAAGAATCGGTCAGCGGCACCTGCAGATGCACGGCGTTGCCTTCCACCGCGGCGACACGCCGCAAGACGCGTATGTTGTTTTTCACCCATGTTTCCGGCTTCCCGTTCCGTACGAGGTGATCCATGCCCATGAAATGCGTCCATGCGGGGGTGACGGGCTTGACGATTTCGAGCCAGTCCCCGGCGTGGATGTCCGTCGCGTCGGCGCAGTGAATGATCGTGGCTCCCGCGGGAACATAGCGATCGGCGAGCCAGGTGGGCGGAGTCAGCGGGCGCTGGCGGTACTCACCCTGGATGGAGATGGCGAGGTGAGGGGCGCCGGTCAGCTCCAGTATGGACGCGTTGGGCCCGATAGCCGCCGCGCCGCGCAGAACCACACCGGAGTCGTGGATGCTCAGGGTACCCACAAGGTGGTAATGACCGGGCGCGAGTTCGACCGCTCCGCGCGCGCCGTCCGCATCAGGGGGCAGATGCGCGACTTTGTCGAGCGCAGCCTGAATGAGAGGCGTGTCGTCGGCACCGCCGGATGGCGCGATCTTCACCCGTGTCCTGACGTACGGCAAGGCGACGCCACCGCCGCGATACCCGGCTGAGGAGAAGTCGGGAATGCGGTCGTCGCGAGAGGTTGTGCTGTAAACGAGACGACCTTTCGGCCCGATATGCGCCCAGGAGGATTGCGCGCACCCCGCCCGAACGAGCAGCGCCGGCAGTATAGCCGCCACTGCCGCGCGCCGGATTGTCGATCGTCTTCGTTGAGCGAGCATCGGATCGATGGTATCGATGCTTGCACGACGGGGGCCATCGCGATTCCCGGCGAAGTACGACAGATGGACAGCAGGAAGCCGCGAACGACGGTCGCCGCCGGACAGCAGTGTTCGACTCCGGACATCGGCCGGATTGGGATACTGACGCCCGGCATTTGGCCGTGGCTACTCGCAGCGCAACGCGGTCATGGGATCGACCCGGGTAGCGCGACGCGCGGGCAGCGAGCAGGCGAGAATGCCGACGGCGAGCAGGAGACCGGCGGTCAGCCCAAACGTCAGCGGATCCGTAGGCCGAACGTTGTAGAGCATGCTGGTGAGCAGGCGGGTGACGCCAAAGGCTGCGCCCCAGCCGACGAATGCGCCGACAGCCACCAGCACAATTCCGTGGAAGACGACCATGGACCAGATGGCGCTGCGCTGCGCTCCGAGCGCGGTGCGGATGCCGATCTCGCGCGTGCGCCGTTCCACTTCGTACGAAAGCAGGCCATAGAGCCCGATGCAGGCGAGCAGGAGGCCAAGCACGCCGAAGATGCCGAACAACTGCGCCAGCAGGCGCTGACTAAAGAGCAGCCGGTCGATCGAATCCGACTGCGTGCGCAGGTACATGACGGGAATGTTGGCGTCGATGCCGTTCACGGCGTCGCGCACTGCGGCCACGAGGGAGGATGGCGCGACGGCCGTCCGAACCTCAAACGTAGCTCCGCCGCCATTCAGCAGCAGGAAGCAAGTGGGTGCCTCGGGGCTGCTGAGATCGGCATAGTGCGTATCTCCCACGACCCCGACAATCTCCGTATCCGGCTTCGAATCGCCGTTGCCGAAGTGCAGCCCCAGGGGGCTGCGTCCAGCCATGAACTTCTCGACGAAGGCATGATTCACCACAGCGGCTTTCGGGCCTTTCGCGTCGGACGCAATGAGGGTACGGCCCTGGAGGAGCGGGATCTTCATCGTCGCGAAGTAATCGGGTCCGACCGAGAGCATCTGCACGCCAAAGGGATGCTTGTCGGCGCGGCCCTCGAGATTCATGTCGCCTGACCACAAGCCGCCATCGAGGAGCGCGAGGGAGGAGTACGAGACATGGGTAACGCCGGGCAGCGCAGCGATTTTCTTCTGAACGTTGCCATAGAGGTCGAGAATCTGGGCGTCTTTGTAGCCGGCCAGCTCGGGATCGATCGTGAAGAGCAGGAGATTGCGGGTGTCGAAGCCGGGGTCGATGCTGCGCAGTTTGTCGAGGGTGCGCAACAGCAGACCGGCGCCGGTGAGCACAACCATGGAGATGGCTACCTGGAGGACGACAAGTCCGCTGCCAAGGCCGAAGCGGCGTCCGCGCCCGCGGCCGGCGGCGGCGGTGATAGTGGTCCCCTTGAGCTGCGCGGTCACGCCGGTGCGCGCGCCGCGAAACGCAGGAGCGAGGCCGAATGCAATGCCGGTAAGAATGGCGGCGGCGACGCCAAAGAGCAGAACATGCCAGTCGAGATGGACGTCGAGCTGGATGGGCATGCCGGAACTCGCGGAGAGGAAGGCTTCAACTCCTGAGGCTCCGAACCAGGCAAGGACAACGCCGAACGCTGCGCCGAGGAACGAGAGCAGCAGACTTTCCGTGAGGAGCTGGCGAAGGATGCGGCGGCGCGCGGCGCCCACGGCGAGGCGTACGGCCATTTCGCGCTCACGAGCCGCAGCGCGCGCGAGGGTGAGGCCCGCCACGTTAGCGCAGGCAACGAGCAGCACGAGTCCGACCGTAGCCATGAGGAGCAGCAGAGGCTTGCCGAACATGTCACGGATTCCGGCAAGGCCTTCCTGGGCAGGCAAAAGCGCGAGCTGCGGTTGATCCGCTGCGATCCAAATGGGTTTTGCACCTTGTGTCGAGGCGTTGACGAAGAGCGTATCGAGCAGCGACTGCGCCTGGGCGCGCGAAACACCGGGCAGCAAGCGACCCACCACTACGAGCCAAAAGTTGTTGGCGTCGGAGGTGTTAACCCAGGGCTGCCCTGAAGCCGATCCCTGAGCGATCGGAATCCACAAGTCGACAGACTTGCCGGGAGTGAGGCGCGTGAAGCCGGGATCGGCAACGCCGATGATTGTGAAGATCAGGTTGTTGAGGCGAATGGTCCGCCCGATGGCGGACGGCGATCCGCCAAAGGCGCGCTGCCAGTAGGCGTAATTGAGCACGGCGACGGCGTGGGATCCAGGCTGATCGTCGCTGGAGTCGAAGACCCGGCCGAGAGCCGCATTCACGCCGAAGGTATGAAAGAAACTGCCCGAGACGATTTCGCCCTGAGCGATGACTGCGGTCCCATTCCCGCTGAGATTGAGCGGAATGGTGCCAGCAAATGCGGTAACGGAGGAGAAGACGCTTTTCTGATTCTGAATCTCCTGAAAGAAGGAATACGACAGAGCGCAGCCGGACACGGTCGTCCCGCTGTCAGGCCCTGAACCGCAATCGCCGAAGGAGCTCTCACCGAGATGCCTCCCGGCATGGTGCGCAGTCCACTGCGCCACGACGAGCTGCTGGGGATCGTGAACCGGGAGCGAGCGGAGCATGACAGCGTTGACCAGCGTAAAGATGGCAGTGTTGGCGCCGATGCCCAGCGCGAGGGTGATGATGACGACGGCCGTGAACACCGGCGACTTGCGGAGCATGCGCAGTGCGTAGCGGAGGTCGTGGCCGAGCGATTCGAGAAACGAAACGCCGCGGGCGTCGCGGCAATCCTCTTTCACCTGCTCGGCGCCGCCGAATTCGAGGCGGACGCGGCGTTGCGCCTCTTCTTTGCTGAGGCCGGCGCGCAGGTATTTCCCGGCTTGCTGCTCCATGTGGAAGCGCAGCTCGTCGTCGAGCTCCTGCTCGACGCGGCCGCGGCGGAAGAGGGAACGGAAACGGATGCGGAGATCGCTGAGCATGAGGCCTCTCTAGACGGCTTTCAGAACCTGGGCGACGGCGGCGGTGAGAGCTTCCCACGCGTCCTGCTCGGTGGCGAGTTGCTTATGACCGGCTTTGGTGAGCTCGTAATACTTGGCGCGGCGATTGTTGTCGGAGGTTCCCCAGCGGGCCTTGATCCAGCCGCGGCGCTCGAGGCGGTGCAGGGCTGGATAGAGCGAGCCCTGCTGGATGCGGAGGACTTCATCGGAGACCTGCTGCACCCGTTCGGAGATCGCCCACCCATGCTGCGGGCCGACGGCGAGAGTGCGGAGGATGAGAAGGTCGAGCGTACCCTGCGGGAGATCGATGTGCGGCGGCATGGTTCCCCTTTCACTTCTACAGGGGAGTTATATCGCAATTCCTGTAGAAGCACAAGGGGAAGTCTTTGAGGTCGCCGGAATTGGAGGCTGGCCTGAGGTTCGGTAACCTAAGAGCATGAGCGAATCGACCGGGCCGCGCGTCTACCTCAGCGAAGGCTTCCGCTGGGACGAGCAGGAGGCCTATCTGTTTGACATCGATGGCACGCTGCTGCGACACCGGGACCGAATTCACTTCGACGCGTTCTACGCGAGCGTGCGGAGCGTGCTGGGGTGCGAGTTGGCGCTGGACGGCGTACGGCTCTCGGGAAATACCGATCCGGGGATTCTGCGGGACGCTTTTCAACTGGCAAACGTCGAAGACAGCGGCTGGCGCCATCGGCGCGAAGACGTGCTGAAGGCTATGTGCGATCACGTGGAGGCGCATCGCGGCGAATTGCTGCCGATCGTGATGCCGGGGGTGGAGGACGTGCTGCGGCATCTGGAGCGACGGGGCGCGCTGCTGGGCCTGGGGACGGGAAATCTGGAGAAGATTGGCTGGCTTAAGGTGGAGAATGCGGGACTGCGGGAGTGGTTCACGTTTGGAGGGTTCTCAGACCGATTCGAGGATCGGAAGGACATGATCGCGCACGGAGCGGAGCAGGCGCGGGCGATTCTGAGGACGAGCGAGGGGCATGGCGAGACCGGAGGCTCCGAAACGGTTTGCGTAGTGGGTGACACGCCGTGGGACATCGATGCGGCGCGCGCGAATGGGCTGCCGACGATAGCCGTCGCCACGGGGCGGTACGGCTTTAAGGAATTGATGGAGCGTGAGCCGGAAGCGTGCGCGACGACGCTGGCGGCGCTGCTGGAGGCAACGGCTGCGGTCGGAACTGGCAAGCATGATTCGTAGCACGGCATGGGTGCTGATTTTTGCGCTGACGGGCACGATGACGGCCCAGCAGACGCTGCCGCAGTCTGCCCAGCCCAGCGATAAGACGGCGACGGGTGGTGCGGCAGCGAGCTCCGCACCGGCGACGACTCACGCCGCTGCGCAGGCAAGCGGCGTAACACCGCAGGCAGCGACGAGTGAGGACACGAACGCCAGCGACGATCGCGCGCCCAAAAACAATCGCGACAAAGCGCGCAAGGCTTTTCTGCGGGGCGCGAAGTACCTGGAGCACAACAACGCGCACGCCGCGGTGGATGCTTTCACGCGGGCCGTCCAGCTCGATCCGGGCAACAAGCGGTACACGGCGTCGCTCGATGTCGCGAAGCAGCACCTGGTCGAGGATCTGATTCAGCAGGCAGACAAGGCGAAGATCGAGGGACACTTTACCGACGCGCGGGCGGCGATTCAGGAAGCCTACGAATTGGACCCGGCGAACCCTCAGGTGGAAGAGCACGCGGAGGAACTGGCAGCGGACGTGAGCGCAGCCGCTCCGGCGGTGAGGACGGAAGACAAGCTGGCGGGGCCGACGGAACTGACGCCAAAAGACGGGCCGCACAGTTTTCATCTGCACGCGAACCAGCGGGACATCATCCGGCAGGTGATGGCGGCTTATGGAATCCAGCCGACGATCGACGACACGGTGCCGCAGCAGCAGATTCGCTACGACGTGGACGATGTGAATTTCGCCGACGTGGAGCGAACGCTAACCCTGGCGACCGACACGTTTCTGGTGCCGCTCGATCCGGTGCGCGTCCTGGTGGCCAAAGACACGAAGGACAATCGCACGAAGTTTGAGCGCGAATCAGTAGAGACGGTGTACCTGCCGGGGCTGCCGGCGCAGGATCTGACGGACCTGGTCACGCTGACGAAGAACGTATTCGCGGTGCCGACGGTCACGGCCGCGCCGGGCAATGGCACGCTGACGATTCGGGGGCCGGCGATCGACCTGAGGGCGGTCAACGCGACGGTCAACGGCCTGATCGAAGGACGGAGCGACCTGCAGCTGGACGTGAACATGTATGAAGTGGATCGCAGCAAGGCCAATCAAATTGGCGCGATCCTGCCGACACAGACCACGCTGTTCAACGTCTACTCGGAGGCGGCAACCCTGCTGCAGCAGAACGCCAGCCTGGTGAACGAAATTATCTCGAGCGGGCTGGCGGCGCCGGGAGACTGGGAAGCGATTATCGCCATCCTCGTGGCGTCGGGGCAGATTTCGAACAGCATCCTGTCGAATCCGTTTGGCGTATTCGGCGGCGGCCTCACGATGACGGGCGTCGAGTACCAGGGCGGATCGGCCAACCTGCTGCTGAATTCGTCGGACGTACACTCGGTGGACCAGATGCAGATCCGCGTGCAGGACGGCGGCGAAGGGATTATCAAAATCGGCGAGAAGTACCCGATTGAGACGTCGAGCTACTCGAGCCTTTCGGGGACCGGCGGGCTGAATATTCCCGGGCTCTCGACGTCGGGGATTTCGAGCACACTTCAGAATCTGGGCGTGAATCTGCAGTCGCTGCAGTCGGCGGCGAACGAGGTGATTCCGCAGGTGCAGTACCAGGACATCGGACTGACGCTGGATGTGACGCCGCGGATCGAAAATCAGCACAGCATATCCCTGAAGTTTGACCTGAAGCTGACGGCGCTGGCGGGGTCATCGGTGAATTCACTGCCAGTGCTTAACAATCGCGAGTATCAGGCAGTTACGTCGGTCAACGTGGGAGAGAGCGCGGTGCTGGTGAGCGCTCTGTCGAAGTCGGAGTCGGACGCGCTGACGGGAATTCCGGGGCTGGCGGACATTCCCGGATTCGAAGCGACGACCAACAAGAACTCGACGTTCGATTATTCACGGCTGGCGATTGTGATTACGCCGCACCTGGTGCGTCCCGCGCATCAGCAGTTCGCCCAGAAGATGTTCTTGCTGCCCCACGGACAGTGACGGCGATCACTTCGTGCCGCGACGGCGGCCGCTAGACTCGCTGGCATGATCGTGTCCCGGCGTCCCCGTACATTCCTGAGCCTGGTTTTGGCTGTGGCTGCCGTATGGACCACGATGGTGACGGTCACCGAAGCGACGGCGATGACGGCCATGCACTGCCATAGCGCGCCGATGCCGTGCTGCCCGCCGAGCAGAGCGGGCGCGGCACACTGCCTGGCTTCGCAATGCTTCGTGCAGATGCCGCAGAAGGCCGAGAGGGGCATCCGAACCCTGGTGGCGCAGGGTACCGGCGTGGGTCTGACGGTCGTGCCGCGGCAGTTCCCTGCCCCCGCGAACGCGCCGATGAGCAGCGCGAGGGGACGGACTGAAGTCTTTCGACTGAAAGACGATCTCCGAGTCTAAATTCCTTCCTGACAGTGCACCGATGTTCTGCGCGGCCTGCGTCCCGGCCTGCGCGCGCATGGGTTTGTCACACGGAAGGAATCGGACAATGAAAACGAAACTGTTTGCTCTGCTGGCGGCGTCGCTGTTCTCACTCTCGGCCCTCGCGGCCACGGGGGCGGCCTGCTGCAAATCATCTGCGAAGTGCTGCCCCGGAAACTGCTGCCCGTCGAGCTGCGGCGCGAGCGGCGGGAACTGCTGCCAGGGTGGGTGCTGCCGATAAGGCAGGCAACGGGTTGCAGGAAAGAAAGCGCGGGCCGCTCAACGAGGCGGCCCGCGCTCTGACGTTTGGACCGCAAGCGCCCCAGGAATTCTGTTGACTGTTCTCTGTTGCCTATACCCTGTCTTCATGCTGATTGGCGTCATTTCCGATACGCATGGTCTGCTGCGGCCGGAAGCGGTGGTTGCGCTCGCCGGTGTGGAGCACATTCTGCATGCCGGCGATGTGGGCGATCCGGGAATCCTGGAGCGGCTGCAGGCAATTGCGGCGGTGACGGCGATTCGCGGCAATGTCGACGTAGGCGGAGCATGCGCGCAACTGCCGGACACGGAGCTGGTGGAGCTGGGCGGACGGCAGATCTACATGCTGCACGATCGCGAGACGCTCGATCTGGATCCGGTGGCGGCGGGGATTGCTGTGGTGGTAAGCGGACATTCGCATCGGCCGTCGATTTTGCGGCACAAGGGCGTGGTCTATTTCAATCCGGGCAGCGCGGGACCGCGGCGGTTTTCGCTGCCAGTGTCAGTCGGGATCCTTCGCCTGACGGAGAGCGGAGTCGAGGGGGAAGTAGTGGAGATTGTGAAGCAGTAAGAGTTCTCTTTCGCAGAACCCGCTTCGCAGAAATGCGGGACTTTCGACGACGCGCTGCATGAGTGCGGCAATCGAGGCATTTGAGGGTTGCTGCGCTGAGAATGACAGCTTGGAGAGCACCAGCGTCAACTGCGAATTCTCGGATTGATGACCATATACATTACATCGGTCGCGAGGTTCACCAATACGTAGGTGAGGCCGATGGCGAGGATGCATCCCTGGAGGAGCGGGTAGTCGCGGTTCTCGATAGCCGAGACGGTGAGGCGGCCGATGCCGGGCCAGCCGAACAGCTTCTCGGTGACGATGGCGCCGGCGAGCAGCGCGCCGAATTGCAGGCCAATCAGCGTGAGGACGGGAATCAGGGCATTCCGCAGCGCATGCCGGTAAACAACGATGCGCTCGGGTAGACCCTTGGCGCGCGCGGTGCGGATGTAGTCCTGCCCTAATTCTTCAAGCATGGACGTGCGCACCATGCGCGTCAGGATGGCGGCGAGCGCGGAGCCCATGGTAACCGCGGGCAGGACGAGATGCGCGAAATCTCCGGCACCGGAGACAGGCAGCCAGCCGAGCTTGATCGACACCAGGATCATGAGGATGGGGCCGAGCGCGAAGGCTGGAAAGGAAAGTCCGAGAAGGCTGACGACGCTGATCAGGTGGTCGCGCGGGCGTCCGCGATGCAGCGCTGCGCTGATGCCCGCGGGAACCGCGAGGAGCAGCGCGACCAGAAGGGCCGCAGCGGTTAGCTCGACGGTGAAGGGATAGCGCGTCAGCACCAGGTGCGTGACCGAATCGTTGAGGCGAATGGAATGGCCGAGGTCGCCGTGGAGCACGCCCCGCCAGTAGTGGACGTACTGTGTTCCGAGGGGCTGATCGAGCCCATAAAGATGGCGCAGGGCGGCGATGTCAGCGGGACGCGCGCCTTCCCCAAGCATCTGCTCCACAGGATCGCCAGGCACGATGTGGATGAGCAGAAACACGATCGAGACCACAAGCCACAGAACGGGCAGAGTGTAGGCAAGCCGTGTTGCGAGGGAGCGAAAAAGGCGGCGCATGCGAGGGCGGCGGAGACGGTTAGCGAAAGACTGTCAGCGAGAAACGTTTAGCGAAAGGCTGTTAGCAAAAGACTGTACGCAGGAAACGAAAAGCGAAACGCTCTAAGCAAAAACTGTCGGCAAAACCTTTTGTTCTCTGCCGTAGATTCTATTGCAGCGAGACCACAGGCAACGCTCGCTAGTTTCCCCCTTCCGGCGCGTGCGACTTGACTGGCTCGATTTGCTGAACGCGGACCTTGGCAATGCGGCGGCCGTTCATTTCGAGTACGGTAAGGCGGCGTCCTTCGTAGTCGATGCTCTCGCCCCCCGACGGGATCTTGCCGATACGCGTGAGCAGGAATCCGGCGAGGGTTTCCACACCTCCATCGCGGGGCAGACTCCAGTGGATCTGGGTTTCGAGGTCGCGCAGCGTGACGCTGCCATCGAGCACCATGCCGCCGGGGGCGTTGGCGAGGACGGCGCGCGATCCGACGTCGAACTCGTCCTCGAGCTCGCCGACGAGTTGCTCGATGGCGTCCTCGACGGTGACGAGGCCGACCGTCGATCCGAACTCGTCGACGACGATGGCGCTGTGGCGGCGGCGGAGCTGGAACTCGTGCAGCAGGTCGAGGACGGGCTTGGTTTCCGGAACAACAAGGACTTCGCGCATCACCTGGCGCAGCCGCATGTCGCTGAAGGGCGCGCCGGCAAATCGCGTGGTGGCTGAAGCGCGGAAGTGCATGAGGCGGCTGATGTCCTTGGAGTAGACGATGCCGATAATGAACTCGGGTCCGCGCGCGGGATCATAGACCGGCACGCGGGAGTGCTGCTCGTCGACGATGCGGGCGCTCGCGTCTTCGACGAGCATGTCGGCGGGCAGCGAGAAGATGCGCTGGCGCGGCGTCATGATTTCGCGCGTGACGATCTCGTCGATTTCGACGGCGCGATGGATCAGGGCTTCCTGATACTCGGGCAGCATGCCCATGCGCCGCGCGGCGGTGGCCATCAGTTTCAGTTCCTCCGGCGAATGGACGGCGCCCTCGTGGGTAAGCGGCGCGCGAAAGGCGCGCAGGACCAGGGTGGCGGAGCGGTTCATGAGCCGCACGATGGGGCGCGCGAGGCGGATGAAGACGTCCATGGGGCCGGCAATGGCGACGGCCATCTGATCGGCACGGCGCAAAGCGAGGGCTTTCGGAACCAGCTCGCCGAGAAGCACGTGAAAGTAGGTGATGAAGGCAAAGGCCAGCGGGACCGCGATGAGATGGGCGTAGAGGCGCGCATGGGGCAGGCCATGCATGAGTTGCTCGAAGATGCCGGCGACGGCGGGCTCGCCGATCCAGCCGAGCGCGAGGCTGCACAGCGTGACGCCGAGTTGCACCGCGGGCAGGAAGTCTCCGAGGTTCTCCTGAAGGCGGCGCACGATGCGCGCGCCTGGGCGGCCTTCGGCGATGAGCTGCTCGATGCGGGTATCGCGAACGCTGACGAGGGCAAACTCTGCCGCGACAAAGAAGCCGTTGGCGAGGATCAGCAAGACGATGGCGACGCCGTGGAAGAGGAGGAACTGGGACATTGGGGATAGGGTATAGGGGCTAAGGGCCAGAGACTAGTGGCTTAGCGACCAGAGACTTGGCACGGCGTCGATGTCCTTTTCGATGTCTGTGGCTATGGTGCGATCGTCGGCGAGCGAAGGGTGGAAGTTACAGGCGGTGAAGCTGAGGTTATCGATGGGCAGAAAGGTCACGCGCGTTTCTCCCTTTGCCTTCCACTGATCGACAACCTTGCTCTCTTCGGATTCGATCTCGCCGTTGGCCATGTTCGTCGCCCACACGATGAAGTATGCGCAGGGATTTTCGGCGCGCAGCATTTCGAGGAAACGCAGGTAGGTGGCTTCGTAGTCGGCGTGGAGCGCGCCGCGGTTCTTCCACTTTTCGCCGGGGTTGAGTGGCGTGGTGAAGTCGTTGGTGCCGAGCGCGATGACGATGACCTCGGGATGCCAGTTGCTGTCGCCGTAGATTTGCTTGTGATCGAAGAGCACCCAAGGATACGCGACGGGGACAGGATCGCCGGGCGATCCGTTGTAGTTGCGGACAATGCCGTGGCCGGAGATGGCGTTGATCTGGAAGTCGGCGTCGTAGTGGCGGGCAACGAGCGCACCGAAAGCCTGCGACGAGTCGGTGGTGGCCCAGACCTGGTCTTCGGTGCACGTACGCGTGGGCGAGGTGTTGCCATAACCCACGGTGTGCGAGTCGCCGATGAATTCGATCTGGCGCAGGCGGTGTGGTGGAGCGAGCGGCTTTTCGCCGGGTGGGAGCGCAAAACCCAGGAAGGTGTCGGGGCCAGCCTGGCTTTCCGTGACGACGTCGATTCGGATGCTGTGCGGACCGGCGACGAGTCCGGTCACGGCGTACGCTCCCGGCGCTGGCTTCACCAGCGGGGTCGGCGACCCGTGATCGACGGTGATGTGGAGGATTTCGTGGCCGGATCCGGTGGAGAAATCAACAGCGGTGCCGGAGAAGGCCGCTTCAAAATAGGTGCCCGGCCACTGATAGGTGAGGGCGTGCGCGCCGAAGCGCGTGTCAGAAGCGGGCGTCGCGAGGACCCGGCCGCCGGTCGAGAACGCCAGCGGCGTGAGGTGAGGCGGATTATTGGCGGGAGCGATGTGAGGGGTTTGAGCCAGGGCTGGGAGGCTCAGGATATACAGGAGAAATGGTGAGAATTTCATGGCGCGATGTGCAGACATCAGTATGGCACCGCACCGGATATCTCCGTCATTGAAGGTGAAGGGCAACCCCACCCAAGCCAAAGCAGGGCTTGAGTGGGGCACCCATATGGGTTCGCTGAATGCTGTTTAGTTGTTGCCGGCTTCGGTGCTCTGAATGAACTTCGCAACGCGATCGTGGAGTTGCTTCAGGCATTCCTCTTTCACATAGACCATGTGACCGGACTGATACCAGGCATACTCGATGTTTGAAGCCAGCGAATCCTCGATGGGCAGGTGCTTGTCTTCGTACTGCGCGGCGAAGAACGGCGTGGCCAGATCAAAGTAACCGCCGTTGACCAGCACCTTGAGCCTGGGATTGGTGGTCATAGCCTGGGCGAGATCGGTGGCGACGTTCACAAAGACCGGGTTGCCGTTGTGCTTCATGTCCCACTCGGTGCCGCTGAAGTCAGCTTCGGGCAGATACGTCTGGCCGTCGCCGAATTTGAGCGTGTTGCGTACGTACTGGTTGAAGAGCGAAACGTAGGCCGACGAGATGGCCGAGCTTTGCGGATCGTACTCGGCGTATTCGGCGAGCGGATCGAGAAGCGGACCGGAGAAGCGCGTGTCGAGACGGCCGGTGGTGAGCCCGTCGCCGTCCTGCAGCGTCTTCTCGAATTGTCCGCCGGAAATGCGCAGATTGCCCTGGACGAGATAGCTGACCGGCAGGCCGGTGTACTCATGCAGCTTCTCGGCCATGGCCTGCTTGTCGGCCGCGCTGAGATCGGTGCCTTTCGCGAGAGCCTGCGCGTACGGGCCCATGGCAAAGTCCTCGACCTCCTTCAGGAAGGCATCGAGGTCGGCGGGCTGATTCGGCACCTTGTGGTGATACCAGGCGGTCGCGGCGTAGGTGGGAAGCCCCAGCTCATAGGTCAGGTCGATGCCGGGATTCGCATGCGCGGCGTCGATATCGGTGGTGAAGTTGAAGATCTGCGAGAGGAGGATGACGCCGTTCAGATCAATGCTGTACTCGTTCTCGAGCAGATTCGAAAGCACCGCGGAACGAGTGGTGCCGTAGCTCTCGCCGAAGATGTACTTGGGCGAGTTCCAGCGGTTGTAGACGGAGAGAAAGCGCTGAATGAAGCGGCCGAAGGCGTGGCCGTCCTGGTCGATGCCCCAGAAGGCTTTGCCTGCGTCTTTGCCGGTGAGGCGGCCGAAGCCGGTGCCGGGCATGTCGATGAAGACGACGTCGGTGACATCGAGCAGCGACTCGGCGTTATCGACGAGCTTATAGGGCGCGCCGGGGAGGTGGGTGTCCGACTCGGTAACCACGTGCTTCGGACCGAAGGAGCCCATATGCAGCCACACGGTGGAACTGCCAGGACCCCCGTTGTAGAGGAAGGTGATGGGGCGCTGGTTCGCGTCGGCGTCCTTTTTGAAGTAGGCGACATAGAACATGCGAGCGGTGGGCGGCGCCTGGGTCGCGTCCTTGGCGTTGGCCACTTCGGCGGCGAGATCGGTGTCGGGCAGCGGCTTTCCATCGTTGCCGAGCTGGGCATCCTGCGCGTTGGTAGCGCCGACGGTGAGCGTACCGGTCACGGCTGTGTACGCGATGTGCTGGCCGCCCACTTCGACTGTGCCGTCGGTAGCGACGGATTGCTGCGGCGTTTTTTCCGCAGACTTCTCTGCGGTCTTGTCGGCCGCCTTGTCGGACTTATCGGTTTTGTCGTCGGCGGCGCGCGCCATGAGGGGGGCAATTGTAACCGCGGCGGCGACGAAAACAGCCGCCCAGGGATTGGCCTTACGCATCCAGGGCTCCTCGAAAGAGAAATGGGGTGTTGCCAGCTTCCAGGGAAAGCAGATTATAGCGTCTACGAGGAACAATGGTTGTCAGTTCAGTTTGAGCTCCCAGGTCTGGCCGGTGAGGTCTTGGCCGAAGCTGTGGTGCGGCTCTTCGCGGACGAGGCGGAAGCCGGCGCCCTGATAAATGCGGTGCGCAGATTGGAGAATGCTCTGGGTCCAGAGGGTAATGCGTCCATATCCGTACACTCGCGCGAACTGCACGCACTCGGCGACCAGCGCGTGGCCGAGACCCAGGCCGCGCGCCAACGGATCGACGTAGAGCAGGCGCAGCTTCGCCGTGCCAGGCTCGTCGGGATGGCGGACGAGGAAAACGTGGCCGACGTGGCGGCCTTGGATCTCGGCAATCCAGCAGCGCTCGCGCGCGGAGTCGTAAGTTGTAAGGAAGTCGGCGACGATGCGGGCGACGAGGGCTTCGAACGTCCCGTCCCATCCGAATTGCTCAACATAGCCAGCGCCTTCGAGCCCGACTACCATGCCCATGTCGCCGGGGCGATGGGTGCGAAGCGTGAAGGGCCGCAGAGCCGATTCGCGGGGCTGAACGACGTTCTCAATGGTGCGCATGGCCCCGATGAACTGCGCGCGTGCCGAAGGGGACATTGGCTCCAGCACATCGCGAGCCTGCTTTTCTGCGCGCGTGTTGAGCGTGCGGAAGGCGGCGCGACCTCTGGCCGTGAGGATGAGGTCGGAGGCACGACTGTCAGCCTTGGCGGCGCGGCGCGAGACCAGGCCGGCCTTCTCAAAGCGCGTAACGATGCGGCTGAGATAGCCGGCGTCGAGGTCGAGGGCCTCCGCGATGGCTTTGGCGCGAGGCTGCGACTGCGTGGCAAGTTCATAGAGCACGCGGCCTTCGGCCAGCGAGTACTGCGTCTGGAGGAAGCGCTCCGTGACCGTGCCGATGAAGCGCGTGTAAACGCGGTTGAACTGGCGGAAAGCAGCGGCGTCGGCGGCGAGAGCGGATTCGGGCATGGGAAGAGCATGCGTCGAAATACTTGACTTTGTCAACTATCTTGGCGCGACAAGGATCCGTTAGCGAAAGACTGTTAGCAAGAGGTTGTTCTGGCAACGAATCAGTAAATACCGGGGAGGAGGCGTCTGGTGGTTCGGCTGTACTCGACGTAGGCGTCGCCGAAATGCGAGCGGAGAGCCGCTTCCTCCACGTGGATGCGCCAGAGGACGGCGAGCGTGGTGGGGATGACGCAGACCGCGAGACAGAGCCAGTTGCGCGCGTGGACGCCGACGGCGACGAAGATGATTTCCATGCCCAGATAGGAGGGGTGGCGGACGACGCGGTAGAGGCCGCGGCGGACGATGGTCTGCGTGGTATGCGTGGCCACGTTCGCCGTAAAGAATCGCCCCAGAGTCAGAATGGCACTGATGCGCACGATGAGACCCGCGACCAGGAGGGCGAGGGAGACGGGGCGCAGCCAGTGGTGGAACGGCATGTTGGAGCGCTGCGTGTGCTCGAGGAATTCGCTGAGGGTGAGCGAGGCGATGATGACGATCCATAGCAGGATCTGCGTGCCGCGGTCCTGCGATTTGGCCTCGCCGCCGCGCGTGCGCGTGGCCACTGCAATGAGGATTTCTCCCGCAACCCAGCCGAGGTAAAGGCCGGTCCACCAAATGGACAGAGACATAGCACTCCTTCGATGGAAGCAGTGTAAGGCAAAAGCCATTCACCACAGAGGACACGGAAAGCGCAGAGAAATCGCGGCTATTTGCGATCTGCGCGCTTTTGACAGATGGCGAGTCCGCGCGGGGTGGGCAACAGCACCGTGGAGATGAGGCCTTCGGATTCGAGGCGCAGGGCGGCCTGGCGCACGGTGCCCGGGTGCGAGCTGGCATCGTGCATCAGGATCAGGCCAGTCGGGCTGAGTTGCGGCAGAAAGCGGCGGACCTCCTGCTCGCGAATGTCGAGATCGCTGTCGCTGAAGAGCAGATCGATCGTGCCAGAGATCTCAAGCTCCAGGCTGGAGCCGTTACGCAGGTCGATCCACTCGGCGAGGCCGGAGGCAACGACGTTTTCCTCCGCTTTGGCGAAGACGACGGGATCGAACTCGACGCTGACGATGCGGCCGAAGCCATTGCTGCGGAGGCCTTCAGCCATCCAGACGGTGCTCACGCCGAGAAACGAGCCGGTCTCGACGATGAGGTTCGGCTTGAGCGTTGTGACCAGGGTGCGCAGGAACTCGAGAACCTCGGCTTCGGCGGTCATGGAGTCGTACATGTGCCAGCGCTCGGGGTGGGGACACTCAGGCGTGGCGCGGTGATACTCGGGCAACAGGGCGCCGGCAGCGCGCTCGGCCTGGAGCATCACTTTGTGTTCCTGCTTGAGCTTTTTGCGGAAGAGGTGCAAGGGCGGGCTCACGATCCGTTCGATGAAGTTGAATTTCGATTATAAGGATTTGCCCCGGCGCAACCTGCACAGCGTGTCGCGGGACTATGATCCTTCTGAATCGACGCAGTAAGGTTGCGCGTCGAACGAAGCAGGAGGGACTGTGCGATGAGTCACGGGAAGCTGCTGATGATCGTGGGCGATTTTGCCGAGGATTACGAGACGATGGTGCCGTTCCAGGCTATGCAGATGGTGGGACATCGGGTCGATGCGGTGTGTCCCGGGAAACAGGCCGGGGAGCAGGTGCGGACGGCGATCCACGACTTTGAGGGCGACCAGACCTACACCGAAAAGCGGGGTCACAACTTCACTCTGAACGCAACCTTCGCCGATGTGAAGGCCGAGGACTACGACGGGCTGGTGCTGCCGGGCGGGCGCGCGCCCGAGTATCTGCGGCTGGATAAGAAAGTGCTCGATCTGGTGCGGCATTTTGCCCACGAGGGCAAGCCGATTGCGGCCATCTGCCACGCGGCTCAATTGCTGGCGGCGGCGGGAGTCATCAAGGGGCGGCAGATCAGTTGCTATCCCGCGTGCTCGCCGGAGGTGGAACTGGCAGGAGGCACGTTTGTGCCGGTCGCGGTGACGGCGGCGGTGGTCGACGGCAATCTCGTGACCGCTCCCGCGTGGCCAGCGCATCCGGAGTGGCTGGGGAAGTTTCTGCCTGTGCTCGAGAAGCATCTGGCCGGCAAACCTCAGTTAGCCGGCGCGACACGGTAAGAGCAGATTACGGTTTACAGTTCACGGCGACACTCATGCTGTACCTGCCGGAGAGGTGATTGATGACACCGGAAGAAGCGCTGTTCCTTCGCTCGTATTTGCTGCCACAGGTTCGCTCGGAGCAGACCGTCACGCGGCGGATTCTGGCGGCGATTCCCGAAGGGAAGGAAGATTACCGGCCGCATGAGAAGAACTGGACCGCGCTGCGGCTGGCGCGTCATACGGCCGGGACGGAGATGTGGTTTCTGCATGCGGTCATCCACGGAAAATTTATCGATGGACAGGGGCCGTCGGAGGACGTGCGAACCGGGCCGGCCATGGCAGCGTGGTACGAGGAGCAGGGAGCGCGGCGGGTGGCGCTGATCGAGGCGCTCACAGGCGAGGAACTGGCAACGCCCGTGGACTACATCGGTCTCAGGAACGATCCGGCGGTTCATTATCTAAGCCTGGCCATCCGCCATACCGTGCACCACCGCGGGCAGTTGTCAGCCTATCTGCGGCCGATGGGCGCGAAAGTACCGGCGATCTATGTGGCAAGCGCGGATGAACCGTTCAACGCGAGCCCGCAGGAACGGGCATCGGGCAAGTTCGTGCGGCCGCCGGCGTTCTGAAAGCTAAGGCCCATACTCTGTACCTTTTCGGCTCAATTGCCAGGAAATTCAAACAAAACCCATTGACTCCGGAAACATCGGGGGCTACTCTGGCGGCAACTAGACCCTTTGGCGGCAATGGCCAACTCGATGCGCAGGCTCCGCAGACAGCATCCAAGTCCTGTGGAGATTCCGCGGTTGCGACCCTCGCCGAACCCGACCCACAACCCAGAACAGCTGCGCGGTTTTCGCCTTTCCGCGCCCGGAGGTCCTTTCCTCGCCTGATGAGAAAACATCTCGAGATCACGCCCAATCTTGAGCCCCTTTTCGGGACCCGCGACGAAAACCTGAGACTCATGGAAGACACTTTGCACGTGCGCATCGACCTGCAGTCCGATGCGGTGCAGGTAGAGGGGCCGGAGGAATCCGTTGCGCGCGTGGAACGGATTTTTCAGGATTTCGAAGCCCTGCGCAAACAGGGCGTCCTGCTGCAGAACGGCGAACTGAACGGAATGCTGCGCCTGGTTACGGCCGACGCTTCCATCTCGCTCAGGAGCCTGGCGGAGAGCGGCAAGCAGCGCTCTGCCGGAACCAAGCGGATGGTCCAGCCGCGCTCGCTGAACCAGCGGCGGTATGTCGAGTCAATCGAGCAGGCGGACATGGTATTCGGCATCGGTCCGGCGGGCACGGGCAAGACCTATCTGGCGGTCGCGATGGCAGCAGCGGCATTGCTGGCTAAAAAGGTAAGCCGCATTGTGCTGGTGCGGCCGGCGGTGGAAGCGGGCGAGCGGCTCGGTTTCCTGCCGGGCACGCTGCAGGAAAAGGTGGACCCCTATCTGCGTCCGCTGTACGACGCACTCTACGATTTAATCGAGCCGGAGCGCGTGGACAAGATGCTGGAACGGAACGTAATCGAAGTCGCGCCGCTGGCCTTTATGCGCGGGCGAACGCTGAACGACGCGTTCATCATCATGGACGAGGCGCAGAACACCACGAGCGAGCAGATGAAGATGTTTCTCACTCGTCTGGGAAACAACGCCAAGGCCGTCATTACGGGCGACATCACGCAGATCGACTTGCCCAACCCGCGCAAATCGGGTCTCGTGGAGGCGATGACGGTGCTCGATGGCGTCGAGGGCATCCGGTTTGTTCGCTTCGAAGACAGCGATGTGGTGCGTCACCAGTTGGTGCAGCGCATCATTCGCGCTTACGAGGGCTTCGGACGCCAGCAGCCGGAACTGCCGCTCACGATGGACGAGCCCGCCGCGGCGCGGCCCGGCGAAGGACGCGGACTTGGAACGCCGCAGTAAAGCAGCTACGAAGCGAGAAGGGTCCAGCGGAAAACTGTAAGCGAAAGACTACAGGCAAAATGCTGTACGAAGCGGGAGGCGGTTGCCTCCCGTTTCGTTTTGCGTGGGATTGCGACCGGAGCGTGGAGATGAAAGTTGACGACCTCGGGCCGATTTCCTCCTCAGCCTGAGGCGATACAATCGAACGGTCGATGCCCTACCAGGTTCTTGCCCGCAAATATCGTCCTCAGCGCTTTGCCGATGTGGCGGGGCAGGATCATGTAACGCGCACGCTGGTGAACGCGCTGGAGCAGGGGCGCATCGCGCACGGCTACATCTTCTCCGGGCACCGCGGCATCGGCAAAACGACGATCGCGCGCATTCTGGCGCAGGCGCTCAATTGCCGGACCGCCGTCGGATCGCCGGAGCGGCCGACGCAGGAGCCCTGCGGCGTGTGCGACTCGTGTGCGGAGATTCGCGCCGGCAATTCCGTCGATGTTCTGGAGATCGACGCGGCGACGAATCGCGGCATCGATGAGGTACGCGAACTGCGCGAGGCGGCGCGCTACCGGCCGGCGCGCGACAAATACAAGATCTGGATTCTGGACGAAGCGCACCAGATTACCGATGCCGCCTTCAACGCGCTGCTGAAGACCCTGGAGGAGCCGCCGGAGCACGTGGTCTTCATGATGGCGACCACACAGCCGGAGGATATTCCACAGACGATCCGGTCGCGGTGCCAGCACTTCAGCTTCCACGCGGTTAAGTTCGACGACATCCTGGCGCAACTGCGCGCGATCGCGGCGCAGGAAGAGCTTGCCGCGGAAGACGCGGCGCTGGCGCTGCTGGCCGAGGCTGGCGACGGATCGATGCGCGATGCGCTATCGATTATGGACCAGGCGATTGCATCTGCGCCGCTGGTAAACGGCAGACCGCATGTGGCGGCGGAGGCCATTCGCGAGCTGATGGGATCGGTGCCGAACACGGTTTTTGAACGGCTGATGGAGGCGATCAGCGCAGGCCGGACCGCGACGGTCATCGAGGAGATCAACACGCTGCTCAACGCGGGCAACAGTCCCGCGGCGCTGACGAGGCAATTTGTCCGCTATCTGCGCAACGCGCTCATGGCGAAGATCGGCGGCGAGAGCACCGATCTCCTGCAGATTTCCGCCGATGAGCGTGCGCGCGCGAACCGCTCGGCATTGCTCTTCTCGGAAGAAGATCTGACGCGCTTCCTGCAGGTGATGCTGCGGACGTTCGACGAACTGAATTACCGTCAGGAGCAGCGGTTCCACCTCGAGCTCGGCCTGGTGAAGCTGGTGCACCTCCAGCGGCTGCTGCCCATCGAGGAGATCCTGAGCCAGACCGGCGGCTCCGGCTCGCACTCCACCGGCCGCGGGCCGCAAGGTGCGGGGCCGAGCACCGAGCGCAGAGTCCAGAGCGCGGCGGGCGCGGTTCCGGTAACGGGCCAGGTGCGCGCGACGGCACCGATGGCGAAGCAGGCCACAGTCCTCGGGCCGCCGGCCGCAGAAATCAGGGACCAGGGAACAGGGGTCAGAGAGCAGGAATCAACGCAAGTTGCAGGTGACGGGTTAGAGGGATCGGGACGGACCCCAAGCGAACCACCGCCTGCGCCGCGGGCGTTGTCGCCGGTCGAAACTGCGGCACGAGCCGCTTCGAAGCCGCCGACTGCCGTCGGTCGAGTGGAGCCGGTCGTTGAGTCGACCGATGGCGCGCTGGCGTTAGCTCCCGACGGATCGCCGGATCTGGACCGGATTCGCGATGCCGTATGTGTCGCACTGGAGCGAGAGGGACACAGCACCGCGGCGGCGCAACTGCTGACCGGCAACTGGACGATCGAGGGCAAGAACATCCGCGTGGAGCTGCCGATGCGGAAAACGATGCTGGCGCTCACGATCAACAGCGACGCAGAGAACATCTGCCGCAAGGCCATGCGGGCAGCCGGAGCCACCCAGAAGATCGCATTCGTTCCAAGCGAGAATGGATCAGCCATGGCAGCGGCCGCGAAAGCACCGACGCCGATGTCCGGCAGCGCGCAGTCGGCGGCGCTCGAAAATCCTCTGGTGCGCAAGGCGCAGGAGTTATTCAAAGCAGATATCCGCAGCGTACTTGACCTGCGGGAACCTCATTAATCGTCGAAGGACCGCATGTTTAATCCACTCAAACTTCAGGAAATGCTCGGACAGGCCAGGCAGATGCAGGAACAGGTGCAGCAGAAGCTGGCCGCGTCCGTCGTCGAAGCGTCCTCGGGAGGAGGCGCGGTGAGCGTCAGGATGAACGGAAAGAAAGAAGTCCTGAAGGTGACCATCGATCCGGCCGCGGTGGCCGGATTGACGGGAGAGCGTCCTGACGTGGAGATGCTGGAAGATCTGGTGGCCGCGGCGATGAATGAAGCGGGACGGCGCGCCGACGAGATCATGAAGTCGACAGTGCAGGGGATGATGGGCGGGCTCAACCTGCCGCCAGGGCTCTTCTAAGGAGACCGATGACTACGCGGCGCACATTCCTGTTGCGGTCCGGCATGGCGAGCGCAGCCGCGCTGCTGGCGCGTGCGGGACTGACGGAGCAACAGACGAGCGCAGATCCTGCTGTGCAGCCGAATCCCACGCTGCCTGATCAGCTGCGCGCGGCCGCCGCCGACGAGACGATCAAAACCACAAAGCTGACGGACACGATTTTTCTCTTGCAAGGCGTGGGCGGCAACATCGTGTGCCAGATCGGGCCCGACGGCAAAGTGATCATTGACTCCGGGGTCGCCACGGGCACACGCAAGCTTTTGGACGCACTGGGAAAGCTCGACGAGAACCGGCTGAAGCTATTGATCAACACCCATTGGCATATGGACCACACAGACGGCAACGCGGTGCTGCATCTGCAGGGCGGCGCTTTCATCATCGCGCAGGAAAACACGCGCGCCCGCCTGGCTTCGCCCCAGTATCTGCGCGTTTACGACGTTCACTTCCCTGCCGCGCCGGAGGCTGCGCTGCCGCAGGAGACCTTCGCCGACGCCAACACACTTTGGGTGAACAACGACCAGCTGACCCTGGTGCATGCTCCGAACGCCCATACGGACTCCGACATCTTCATCCACTTCGTCAAAGGAAATGTAATTCACGCGGGCGATCTGTGGTTCAACGGCATGTATCCGATGATCGATCTGTCCAGCGGCGGATCGATCATCGGCATGATTTCGGGCGTGAATGCGGTGCTGGCGAAGGCCGACGATCGCACGAAGATCGTGCCCGGGCACGGCGCGCTGGGCAACAAGGCTGCGCTGGCCGCTTACCGAACGATGCTGGTGACCGTCGCGAATCGCGTGAGGGACCTGAAGGCCCGGGGCAAGACGGTTAACGAGGCCATCGCGGCCAAGCCCACGTCCGACCTGGACCCAGCCTGGGCGAAGATGGGCCCGCTCAAGCCCGATACCTTTGTGGCTTTGGTTTACGAGTCGCTGTAAGTCGCTGCGGAGAGAGATACTCCATCCATCCGAAGTGAAGGCGCGAATCCAGTTATGGTCGAGCGAGAGCGGTCTTCTTCAAGTTGGTGCGCGGCGGCGCCATCCTCTTCTTCCAGGCATTCCTGAAGTGCGCAGAATCTAAATTTTCGCAAGCTTGTCGAAATCAGCTGGCGCCGCTCGTCGCGAGAGTGAAGACCAGGAAGCGAAACCCGGTTAAGAGCTCTCGGAAAACAACATGCCATTCTCACGCACAACGGAAGCCAAAGGCGAACAGCGACTGTCCGAAGACGGACACTCCATGGCGAAATCGGCCAATTCAGGGTTCGGATCCAGGCTGGCAAATCCCTGCAATCGCATTGAATTGTTACACTTGCGATGGTTGCAGGAGTGGTTCGGCACTTGCATTTCCCATCCTCAACGGTTGTCTCGCCGTAAAGAGCCGTGGCGGGCCGTCCCCAGACCAAACCTGCTGCGCAACTCCAGGCAACTTGAGTACATTGGAGCGATCGCCGATGGAGGCATCCATGTCATTCCTTCGTGACCTGAGAATTGCGATACGGTCATTGTCGCGTGTGCGTGCACTGTGGATCACCGTGGCCCTCACGCTGGCGCTGGGCATCGGCGCCAACGCCGCGATCTTCAGCGTAGTGCGCGCTGTGCTGCTGCGACCACTGGCGAACCGCGACGAGAATCGACTTCTGTACCTTCGCCAGAGCGCGCCTGGCCTTGGCGACGCCGACCTGACGTTCTCGATCCCTGAGATTCACGACCTGGGGCAGAACCTGAAGACGATCTCGGAGCTGGGGACGTTTTCCGAGATCGACTTTACGATGGTGGGCCTGGGCACGCCGCGTGAGATTCCCGCCGGGGTGGTCGACGGCCACTACTTCGAGGTGATGGGACTGCGGCCGGTGCTGGGCCGGCTGCTCGGCCCAGGCGACGACGGACCCAACGCGCAGGGTGCAGTGGTGCTGACGTACAAGTTCTGGAAGTCGTCGCTGCACTCGGACCCCGACGTGCTGGGCAAGACAGTGCGGCTGGATGGCGGCCAGGGCTCGCGTAACGCCACGATCGTGGGCGTGCTCGAGCCTTCGATTCCCTACCCCGTGGCGACGGAGATCATCGCCAATGTCGTCACCAGCCCGCATCACCTGTCGGCAACCATGGTGCAGGGACGCGAGCACCGCATGACCGAGGTGTTTGCCCGGCTGGCTCCGGGAGCGACGCTCGAGCAAGCGCGCGCGGAGTTAGGTGCGAGGTACGCTTCGATCCTGGCCGCGCATCCCGATGTCTATAAGACGTCCGATCACTTCGAAATCAACGTGACGCGGATGCACGACCAGATCAATGCCCGTGCGAACACGATCCTGTGGGTACTGTTCGGGGCGTCGGGGCTGCTGTTCGTGATCGCGTGCTCGAACGTGGCGAACCTGGTGCTGGCGCGGACGGTGCGCCGCGAGCCGGAGCTGGCCGTGCGCACGGCCCTGGGCGCGAGCGCCCCGGCGCTGCGGCGCTCCCTGCTGGCCGAAGGACTGGTGCTGTGCGGGAGCGGCGTGCTCGCCGCGCTGCTGCTGGCGTGGCCCATGGTGGAGATCCTGGGCCGCTATGCAGCGCGCTTCAGCGTGCGAGCTGACGGGCTCACACTCGACTTGAGCCTCGTGTGGTTCGGAATCGCCCTGGCGCTGGCGGCTGCTGTGTTCCTCGCTTACATTCCACGTCTGCCGGGAGCCGACGCCACCCAAGGCCTGGGGCTGGCGGCCGGCGGAACGCGAGTGACGAGCGGGAGCAACCGGCGGCTGCGGATATTTGCCGTCACCCAGATCACCGCGTCCTTCCTGCTGCTGGTGGGCGCAGGTGTGCTCATGCGCACGCTGTACGTGCTGGAGAGCACCCGGCCCCCGTTCGACACCCGCGACGTGCTCGCGGTGAATCTTCCGGTGATGACCTACGGGCGCAGCCCTGAGCAGGTTCAGGACTTCTATCACCAGATCGAAGAGCGCGTGAGCGCAATTCCCGGCGTGCAGGCCGTGTCGACAGGCTTCATGGTCCCGTGGCGCGACGAACAGGCTTTCTCCATCAACTTCGCGTTCGCGGTCGACGGCGCGAAGCGAACCAACGGGCAGGACGATCTGCGCGCCCGGTGGCGTTCCGTTTCCCCGGGATACTTCAACACCCTTGGCGTTCCGATTCTGGAGGGCCGCGATTTTCGCGACCTCGATCGCGACGGAACGGATCGAGTGGTGATCGTGAGCAAGAGCCTCGCTGACAAGCTCTTCCCTGGCCAGGAAGCGATTGGCCGCCAGATGCGCTGGACTGATCCCGTGATGAAATTCATCGGCATCAGCTATGAGCCGCGCCGGATTGTCGGCGTGGTGCCCGACTTCGATGACGAGCACATCATCCCCGATCCGGGCATCACCATCTATCAGCCCGTAGACCAGGAAGGCTGGAACGGGCGGATGTTTGTACGCACCTCGGGGAATCCCTACGCGCTGGTGACGCCGATTACGAAGACCATCCACGGCATGGACGTGGAGCAACCGGTGGAACGAGCGGCCACCCTTGAGGATATTCGCGCGGAAGTGCTGACGCCGGACAAGCTGAACGCCGTCGTCTTTGGCGGATTCGCCGCCGTGGCGCTGCTTATTTCCGTGGTCGGCGTGGCCGGTGTGCTGGCGTTCTCAGTCAGCGCGCGGACGCGCGAATTCGGCATCCGCGTGGCCATGGGTGCGCAGCCTAAGGACATTCTGACCGGGGTGCTCCGGGAGGGCCTGGTCATCGCCACCGTTGGAGTAACGGCAGGCCTGGTGCTGGGCTTTGCGGGAACGCGCGTGCTGGAGCGCTTTGTGACCGATGTGCACATGCCGGGCATCGTGATGTTCGTGGCATCGGGCTTGGTGATTCTGGCGGCTGCGGTGATTGCCGCGGCGGTTCCGGCGGCTCGCGCAGCCAGCGTGAATGCCGTCGAAGCTTTAAGAGCCGACTAGCGCCCGCATCTGCCGCATTCCGCGCGAGAGCGGTGGATGCCCCGCTTGACAGTCGCGCATCTCGCGGGCAGAGTTGCATAGTTTATCTATGCCAGCTTGGGAGGCATGCGATGACTGCTCTGATCCGCCGGAAACCCGCTCCTGACCGAAGCCGCGATAAAATCCCTCCCGGCACTCTCTATCTGCTCATCCTGAAAACTCTCTCGGCGCGGGGCGCCGCGCGCGCTATTACACGATCACCGCCGCAGGACGGAAGCAGCTCGGCGTGGAGGTCTCGCAGTTCGAGCGCGTGATGCGCGCCATCGCTCGCGTCCTGGAAACCGCCTGAGGAGGCGCCACGAGTCTGGCTGGTGAACTGAGACGGCGGCTGCAGATGCTTTTCCAGCGCGGGCGCTTCCAGCCGGATCTCGAGGAAGAGATGCGATCCATAGGGTCGATCGCAATTTGCCGATCAGCGATGTGAGCACGCTGAGCGAGCAGGTGGCGCGCTCCTATACGAACGAGACGCTGATCGCGGAACCGTCGGGCTTTTCGCACTGGCCGCCGTGTTTCTTTCATGCATTGGGATTTATGGGGTGAGGTCGTATCTGATCGGACGGCGAACCGGAGAGATCGGCATCCGGATGGCACTGGGCGCGAGACGTGGCGCGGTCGCGTGGCAGGTGAAACGGGAGATTGTAATTCTGGTTTTGACGGGGATCGCGATCGGTTTGCCTGTGGCGCTGGCTGGCGGCCGGCTGGTCGCAAAGCTGCTCTATGGGATCAGAGGCACCGACCCCATCAGCGAGACCGCGGCGGTCGCACTGCTCCTTGCCGCCGGGCTGATAGCGGGATATTGGCCGGCACGCAGAGCCGCACGCATTGACCCGCCGGTAGCGCTGCGCCATGAGTGAGAAGATGTCGGCCCTCGCATCGCGGCGTGCGCCTGACCGAGCCGCCTTCGGCTTCTATTTCGACGACTGACGATCCATTGCAGGACCGAATTTGGAGTGATCGGCCAGCCAAGTCTCGTAGATATGGCGCCGGATCCTGAGCCGCACAATCTTCGGGACTTCGGCTTCGCCCGATGCCGCAGTCAGGAATGACGCAGCCCTCGGCGCAGCGTGCGGCGGATTGCTAACGATGTTCCAGGTCGCCGGCTGCACAGGGCTGCTGGAAGCCGTGATTTCGACATCTCTCCCCACATGAATTCCATATTGGATGGTTCGTCCCCCAACGACGAGCGCTCCGAGCCGAGCATCCAGGCTGCTCAGAATGTTTGCCACCGGGCCGTCCGGCCTCGGCGGCGGTAAGAGACACCAGGTCTCATCCCGCTCATCGAGCCGGCTGAGCCTCTCCAGAAACTCGGGATCTGCCGGACTGCTCGCAATCCATCGATCCAGTTCTCGCTGCACACTCGCGACTGTTCCCAAAATGGCGACGCTCTGGTCGGGAATCGCAAGCCAGCGCAAATCCCGCATCGACCCGGCTTCGCGCGTAAACGGGTGTACCGCGAGAACAGCAATCCCCCGATAGTTTTGCCTGGTTGCGCCTCCATTGGCTGCCAATCTGAAGATTGCGTCGCGATCGAAATGGCCGCCGACCAGAACGCTATGCTCGATCAACTGGCCATCGGGACCGCCTGCCGCAAGAAAAATAGCCTCGTTGATCCTGAGGGATAAGTCGCCACCGGTCAGGGCCAGGAAATCGTCGCGATCGATCTCGTTGTTGCGGGTGACCAGAAGCATGCCGGTCAATTGTCCCG
>Ga0335075_10001509_pt1 | contig 38212 bp, 35 predicted proteins | sample Lox_Sample_24_FD_206723 | JGI IMG/M metagenome (GOLD analysis project Ga0335075, IMG submission 206723) | Soil microbial communities from Loxahatchee National Wildlife Refuge, Florida, United States - Lox_Sample_2.4 | ecosystem: Environmental > Terrestrial > Soil > Wetlands | place: USA... | reverse complement strand
GATGCCGATCTTCGGCAATACGGGGATCGATCGGCGTTACTCCTGCGTGCCGATCGACTGGTACAACGAAGATCACGGCTGGCAGGATCGCACCGAACTTTATGTCAAGAACGCTGTCGATCTTCTCGAGAAGGTGGCGCGCGGCCTCATGGAAGACGCGAAACTCTCGATCGATGACATCGATGCGATTGTCGTGTCGTCCACCACCGGAATTGCAACGCCAAGCCTGGACGCACTCGTCATCGAGCGCATGCAGTTACGCCGTGACATTCGTCGCCTTCCCATTTTCGGTCTCGGATGCGCGGGCGGCGTGACCGGCCTGAGCCGTGCGGCCGATCTCGCAAAAGCACGGCCCGGTTCGCGCGTGCTGTTTCTCGTCGTCGAACTCTGTGCGCTCACCTTCCGCAAGAACGATCTGACGAAGAGCAATTTCGTCGCAACGGCTTTGTTCGGCGACGGCGCGGCCGGCGCTATCTTGTCGACTGATGGCGATGGGCCTGCGTTCACGGCCGGCGGCGAATACACTTGGCCGGACTCGCTCGGCATCATGGGCTGGGACGTCGAGGAAGACGGATTGAAAGCGATCTTCTCGCAAAGCATTCCGATGCTGGTGGCCAACGATTTCACGACGATCCTTGCCGGCTTCCTGCAGAAGAACGATCTGAATCTCCGCGACATCGACAAGTTCGCTTGCCATCCGGGCGGCGCGAAGGTGCTCGACGCGCTGGAGGATGCGTTCCAGATCGAACGCGGCGCGTTGACGGAGAGCCGCTCGGTCCTGCGCGACTACGGCAACATGTCGGCGGTGACGGCGCTTTTCGTCATGGAGCGCATGGACTGGCGCAAGAAGGATCAGCGCATTCTGATGACGGCACTCGGCCCCGGCTTCTCCTCCGTGCTGCAGCTTTTCGAAAACTGATGCGCGAACTCGCCTACATCATCATCGCGCTTGTCGTCGTGCAGCGGCTTGCCGAACTTGTGTACGCGGAACGCAATACAAAGAACTTGCTGGCGCGCGGAGCGATCGAGGTCGGGCGCGCTCACTATCCCCTGATCGTTCTGCTACATGCAGCGTGGCTGATCGCGATCGTGGTGCAGCTTCCGCCCGATCCGCCGATCAACTTCATCCTGCTCGGCATCTTCATCGTGCTTCAGGCGCTGCGCGTCTGGGTGCTGGCGACACTCGGGCCGTACTGGACGACACGCATCATCAATCTGCCCGGTGCGCCGCTGGTGCGTCGCGGACCCTATCGCCTACTGCGCCATCCCAACTACACCGTGGTGTGCGGCGAGATCGCAGTTCTGCCGCTGGTGTTCGGCGAAATCTGGGTCGCCGTGGTGTTCACCATCCTGAACGCGCTGGTGCTCGCCTGGCGTATCCGGCAGGAAAACCAAGCCCTGGCGCCGCGCCGTGCGATTGTTCCGCCTACGGATGCTGGCATCCCCGCGGCAAAAGGATAAGATTCGAGGCCAAGGGGAGACGCGATGCTTTTATACGGCGGTCCGTTCCTGCTTCTGGCTTCGATCCCGGCTTTCTACTACGGGCTCGGACCCGCAGGTCCGCTCGCGACGATCGGGTTGCTGCTTGCGGCCCTGATCGGCGCCGAGTTCATCAGTGCCCGCGGCGATGTCATTCGCGGCGCATCGAACCCCGGCCGTTACCGCGCCCTGTTCTATGTCTATGTGCCGCTGCAACTCCTTTCCATCGTCTGGGCGATCGATCTGATTGGGCACACGTCGGTCATTGGCGTTGTGAGTCTGGTCCTCTCGGTCGGCATCACGACCGGAGTGTTCGGGATGCTCGCAGCCCATGAGCTCGTGCACAGCCGGAGCAAGGGCGAGCGCATACTGGGCGCGATCATGCTTAGCGGCATGGTCTATCGCCACTTCCGCATCGCTCATGTCCATTTCCATCATCGTTACGCCGCGACCGAGCGCGATTCCGCGACCGCGCGTCTGGGCGAGGGTTTCTATGCGTTTCTCATTCGCACGGTCTCAGGGCAGTTTGCCGAGTCGTGGCAGTTCGAGCGTGCGCGACTAAATCAGAAAAGCATTTTCTCCAATCGTGCGGTGCTTGATCTGAGTGTCACCATCGCGGTTTGCGCCGTGATCTTCACGATCTGGAATTGGCAGGGGCTCGCGTTCTTCCTGGCACAGAGCTTCGTCGCGATCACGGTTCTGGAGCTGTTCAACTACATCGCGCATTACGGGTTGATGCGACGCGCCGACGGTTCAGGGAAGCTCGAACCGCTCGGCGATCATCACAGCTGGAACAGCAGCAATGTTCTGGTGAATTTGATTATCTTCAACATGGGCCGGCACTCCTATCACCACCGCAAGCCCTCGGCGTCGTATCAGGAGCTGCAATATCTTCGCGCCGCGCCGGAGCTTCCCGCCGGCTATGCGGGCAGCATTCTTCTCGCACTCGTACCGCCGTTGTGGCGCCGCGTCATGGACGGCCGTGTCCACCAGCAGAGGTCTTTTCAGGCCGGTGACGTGCGTCTTGCCGCATAAGATCGCGACATCATGAGCAATGCCACGAAGACATGGATCGGCTTCTCCGCCATGTGCATCGGCATGTTCATGGCGATCCTCGACATCCAGGTCGTCGCCAGCTCGCTGACCAATATCCAGTCGGCGCTCAACATCTCGCCCGACCGGATGAGCTGGATCCAGACCGGCTATCTGATCGCGGAGGTCATTGCGATTCCGCTCACGGGCTGGCTGACGCGTGCGCTCTCGCTGCGGTGGATGTTCGTCGCGGCGACAATGGGTTTCACGCTGGCAAGTCTCGGCTGTGCGCTGTCGACCTCGCTCGAACCGCTGCTGATTATCCGCGTGCTGCAGGGCTTCTGCGGCGGGATGTTGATCCCGGCGGTGTTCACATCGGCCTTCACGGAGTTCCCCGAGAAAGACCGCGTGATCGCAACCATGATCGCGGGCGCGTTCGCGATGATAGCGCCGACAATCGGCCCGGCCGTCGGCGGCTATCTGACCCAGACCTATTCGTGGCACTGGATCTTCTTGGTCAACATCGTGCCCGGATTTCTGGTGTCGCTCACGGTCGCTCTCTGCGTGCCGCGCGAGAAGCCGGACTGGAGCGAATTCCGCCGCATCGATTACGCGGGCATCGTGTTGATCGCGGTCTTCCTCGGCAGTCTTGAACTCCTTCTGAAAGAAGCCCCGCCGCGGAATTGGCGCGGTGAGTTCGTGGTGATCCTCCTTGTCGTCTGCGGTGCGTCGGCGATTCTCGGCGTGTATCAATGTCTCAAGGCGACGTATCCCTTCATCAATCTGCGCCGCTTCCGCGACTTCTCCTTTTCGCTCGGCTGCACGCTGAGTTTCGTGTTCGGATTCGGCGTCTACGGCGCGACCTATCTAATGTCGGTGTTTCTCGGTCTCGTGCGTGGGCATACGCCACTTGCGATTGGCGAGATCATGATGGTGTCCGGTGCCGTGCAGCTCGTTTCCGCGCCGCTCGCAGCGTGGCTCGAGACGCGCTTCGATCCGCGTGTGCTTACGGCCGTCGGCTTTGGAGTGTTCGGCATCGGCCTTCTTCTGAATGGCTTTGAGACGACGGCGACGGATTTCGATGGCCTGCTCTGGCCCCAGATCCTGCGTGGGGCGAGCATCATGCTATGCCTGCTGCCAGCGACACGCCTGGCGCTCGAACGCTGGCCGCAATCTGACATCCCCGACGCCAGCGGATTGTTCAACCTGATGCGCAATCTCGGCGGCGCCATCGGCATCGCGTTGATCGACACGATCCTGGAGCAGCGCACTCAGGGCCACGCCGATCGCCTGATCGAACAGTTGCAGGCCGGCCGTATCGACGCGGCGAAGGAGGTCGGCCTGCCGCTGGCGCAATTCCACAACGTCCCGCTCGGCCCGATCGACGACATCACCAAGGCCATCGTCGCGCCGATGGTGAAGAAGGCCGCGCTGACCGAATCCTTCAACGAAGCCTGGCTTGCGATCGCGATCCTCTTCGCCATATCGCTTCTGGCATTGCCATTGATGAAGCGTGCGCATATTCCAGACACCGCCATGGGACCTGGCACAAATCACGGATTTCACTGACTGGGGCTTTTCATGCGTTACGCCAAACTCGGCGCGGCCGTTCTTCTCGGCGTGGTCATTGCCGCGCTCGCGATCGTTATCGTCAGCGATCGCATCGCGCAGCCGGCAGCGCCCGATCCGGCCGGGCTGATTGCAAAAGCGGCGCATTACAACGTCCACATCGTGCGCGACAATTTCGGCGTGCCGCATGTCTTCGGTCATACCGATGCCGATGTCGGTTTCGGGATCGGCTTTGCGCACAGCGAGGACGACTTCGCCACCATACAGGATGTCGTGCTGGCGACGCGTGGCACGCTCGCGGCCAGCGAAGGCCTGAAAGCCGCACCCGGCGATTATCTCGTCCACGCGATGCGCGTGTGGGAGACCGTGAATGCGCGTTATGACCGTGACCTGCCTGCCGACGTGAAACGTGTTCTCGAAGCGTACGCCGACGGCGTGAACTACTACGCCGCGCTACACCCCGATGCCGTCAAATCAGGTCTTCTGCCGCTCACCGGAAAAGACATAGCGGCCGGCTTTGTATTCAAGACGCCATTCTTCTACGGCTTTGCCGATATCCTGAAGAGACTTACCGCTGACACAGGCGGCAAGCCTGCGCTTCCCATTGGTTCGAACGGCATCGCCGTTGCGCCGTCGCGGTCTTCGGATGGCGCGACGCGGCTCCTGGTCAATTCGCATCAGCCCTATAGCGGCCCCGTCGCGTGGTACGAGGCGGTGCTGCAAAGCGACGAGAGCTGGCACGTCGCGGGCGGGTTCTTTCCCGGCACGCCGTTCATGCTGCACGGGCACAATGAACACCTCGGCTGGGCGAACACCGTCAATGATCCCGATCTCGTCGATATCTACCGCCTGACGATCAATCCGGACAACGAGAACCAGTACAAACTCGACGGCAAGTGGCACGACTTCGAAGTCGAAGACGCCGTGCTGCGTGTGAAGCTTTTCGGGCCCTTGATCTGGACGGTGCATCGCCCGGTTCTGTTCTCGGCACAGGGGCCGGTGTTCAAGACCGATCACGGCGTGTTCGCAGTGCGCTATGCCGGCATGGGCGAGGTGCGGCAGGTGCTGCAATATTACCGCCTCAACAAGGCGCGCGATCTCGACGAATGGAAAGCCGCGATGCGGCTGCAGGCGTTGCCGAGCATCAACTACGTCTACGCAGACGAGAAGGGTAACATCGGGTACGTCTACAACGGCCAGTTTCCGGTCCGGACGCCCGGCGTGAACTGGCAGGATTATCTGCCCGGCGACCGTTCCGATCTGATCTGGCATTCCTATCTGCCGTTCGAGCGCGAACCGCAGATATGGAATCCGAAATCCGGCTTCGTCTTCAATTCCAACAACACGCCGTTTCAGGCCACCGCGCCGGAAGACGATCTGAAGCCGTCCGATTATCCCGCCTGGATGGGCATCCAGACCAACATGACCAACCGCGCCATGCGCGCGCTGGAAACCTTCGGCGCGGACAGGCACATCAGCGCGGCCACGTTCCGCAAATACAAGTTCGATATTTCCTACAGCGCGAACTCCGAAGTCGCGAAGATGATCGCAGAAGTCTGCGCGCGTCCGCCTTCCGATATCGTCTCCGCCTGCACCTTGCTCAGGAGTTGGAACCGGAGCACCGACATCCACAATCGCGCCGCTGCGCTCGCGATCCTGATGGCGGAGCCCGTGAGCCGCGCGCGGCACGACCACAATTGGTCGTTGACGCCGATCATCGCGCTGCATCGCGCGATCGATCAGCTACAGACACATTTCCACCGCATCGATCCGGAATGGGGACAGGTCAATCGCTTCCGGCGCGGCAAACTCGATCTGCCCATCGATGGCGGGCCGGATACCTATCGCGCCGTCTATGGCGAGCCGCGTCCCGATGACGGTACGCTGACCGCGGTCGATGGTGACACGCTGATCATGTTCGTGAGCTGGGACAAGAACGGGAAGCTCTCATCGCAGAGTATCCATCAGTTCGGCTCCGCCACGCTGGACATGAACTCTCCACATTACGCCGATCAGTCGCCGCTGTTCGTGGCGATGAAGACCAAGCCGGTTCTGTTCACGGCGGACCAGCTCAAAGGCCATGTCGAAGCCGACTACAGGCCCGGACAACGGCGCAAATGAAAAGAGCCAGCGCGAACGCCGGCTCTTCCGGTTCAATGCAAGCAAGTGTTAGCTCTGCGGCGCCATCGGCAGGTTGTCGATCTGATCCGCGCTCAATTGCGCGACGACGACATTGCGCGACTGATCGAAGGTCAGCTGATTGGCGGCAATCGCAACCAGACGGCTCGCCTTGCCGAGCAGCGCTACGACAACCGTCTTCGCCTTGCCCGCCGCGTCGGTGATCACGCGCTGTACCGCACCGACCGCCTGACCGTTGCTGGTTTCGACGCTCGCATTGGCAAGTGTCTGCGGGGGATTGCTGATGCTATCGAGCGGCATTGTGCTGGCGGTCTGCACGGGTGCAGCCGGTGCTGCTGCTTGCGCTGTCTGGTCCGGAGCGCTCGGTGCGGCCTGCGCAGCTTGCTCCGGCGCGGCTGGCGCAGCCTGTGCCGTCTGATCGGTGGTTGGCGTCGTTGTCGCGGACGCGGTTGTCGTTGTTCCAGACTGCGCCTGCTGAAGTTGCTGCTGGTTCAGATCTTCGGTCTGCGCATGTTCGGCCGGTGTTCCGGGGTGATGCGTGAAGGCCATGGCGGGTGTGAGCGACAACGCACTCACCAAGCCTGCGACTGCTGCGCCCCCCAGGATGCTTGTTTTGAGTTTCATGAAAGTCTCCGTTTTTCTGGACGGCCGTGCGCAAGGGTTTCCTCGCCCGGTCTGAGAGAGAACGTTTCAGTGCGCACCCTAGTTCCGGGGGCCGGAACGCTTGGGACGCAACCACGTTTTCGTTTGGGCAAGGCGGAACCATGGCGAAAAAGCAATTGCTTGAAGACATAAGAGTTGAGCCGACACGATTCTTTCGTGCGCCCAGTGATGTGTTGCGAGACCGGCGTTTCTCCGATCATGAGCGTCTGGACATTCTGATTGCATGGGACACATTTGCGCGCGCGTCCGAAGGCAACGCCGACCATCAGGCGCAGCTCGATGCGATCGCGGCGGCACGCAATGAAGTCGAGGGCAAGCTTGCGGTGGTGAAGGTGAACGGCGCCGCCGTCCATTAGCGGCCGGACTTGACGCGGAGGCGATCCGCAGCCACCAAGGGCGCATGGGGAACCCCGATCCGCTCGCCAGGTCCGCCGAAGCAGGCGTACAGCTTTCCGTCGTCATTCCGACGTTCAAGGAACGGGGCAACGTCGCCGAACTGGTCAGGCGCCTCGATCTCACGCTGGCCGGCCTTCGCTGGGAAGCGATCTTTGTCGACGACAATTCGCCCGACGGCACTGCCACCGTCGTGAAGGACATCGCCACACGCGATCCGCGTGTGCGCTGCATCCGTCGCGTCGGGCGACGGGGGCTCGCGGGGGCGTGTATCGAAGGGATGCTCTCCTCCAGCGCGCCTTATGTCGCGGTGATGGACGCCGATCTTCAGCACGATGAAACAGTGCTCCCCAAGATGCTCGCGAAACTCACCGGCGGCGAGTTCGATCTCGTCGCGGCGACCCGGTATGTCGAGGGCGGCAGCGCGGAGTCCTTCGGTGAAGCGCGCGGCGCGATCAGCCGTATCGCAACCAGGATCACCCATTCCATTCTAGGCATTTCGCTCAGCGATCCGATGAGCGGTTTCTTCATGCTGCGCCGGGACAAGTTCGACGAGATCGTGCCGCGCCTGTCGCCGGCGGGTTTCAAGATCCTGCTCGATATTGTGACCGCGGGCGATCATCTGCGCATCGCCGAGCAGCCCTTCGTCTTCGGCACGCGGCATGCGGGCGAGAGCAAGTTCAATGTTCAGGTCGGTATCGAATTCATCGGTCTCCTCTTCGCGAAGCTGACCGGCGGCTATGTCGATCCCCGTTTCATCTTCTTCCTGATCGTCGGCGCGCTCGGTCTCGTCGTGCATCTGGCGGTTCTGAAAATGTCGCTGCTCTGGGCGTTATCGTTCCCGGTTGCGCAAAGCGTTGCGACCTTCGCAGCCATGACCAGCAATTTCTTCCTGAACAATGAGCTCACCTATCGCGACCGCCGTCTGAAGGGCTGGTCCGTGCTCTGGGGCTTCATCGGATTCTGCATATTCTGTTCGGCCGGTGCGCTGACCAATGTCGGTCTCGCCGCATGGCTGTTCAGCGCCGAGCGTGAGACGTGGTGGGTTGCGGGCGCAGCTGGCGCTCTGATGGGCGCATTCTGGAATTACGCGATGTCCAGCCTCTTCATCTGGCGCACACGCTGAGGATGCGCGAGCATCGTCCCTACGTCATTGCCATCGTCGTTCTGATCGCACTGCGCTTTGTCGCCGGTGCGATTCTGCCGCTCTCGGCAGATGAAGCCTATTACTGGCTGTGGTCGCGGCATCTCGCGGCCGGGTACTACGACCATCCGCCCACAATCGCGTTTCTGATCCGTGGCGGCATCATGCTGTTCGGCGATACGTCATTTGGCGTACGCGCCATTCCGCTTCTTCTGTCCGTCGCTGCGAGCTGGTTCGTCTGGCGTGCGGGTGCGTTTCTGCTGAAGGATGAGCGCGCCGGCGCGCTGTCCTGTCTGCTGTTCAATCTCACCTTGATGGTCGCCGTCGAGATGATGGCAGCGACCCCGGATGCGCCGTTGATCGCCTGTGCAGCCGCGTTCCTTTGGGCGCTTGCCAAGGTCGAGGACACAGAAGACGGCCGTTGGTGGCTCGCCGTCGGCGCGGCCGGCGGTTTGGCGCTGCTGTCGAAATACACGGCGTTCTTCCTCGGCGCCGGAGCGTTGGCCTGGATCGTGTTCACCCCCTCGGCGCGCCGCTGGCTGTTGTCGCCATGGCCTTATCTCGGGGCGATCCTCGCCTTTGCGATCTTCGCGCCGAATCTTTGGTGGAACGAGACCCATCACTGGATGACGTTCGCGTTCCAGTTCGGCCGGGTGGGCACAGGGCATCTCACTGCGCGCTTCCTGTTTGAGTTCCTTGGCGCACAGCTCCTGCTCGCAACGCCATTCATTTTCATCTGTTGCGTGTTCGGCCTGTCGCGATGGAAAAGTGAGATAGCGTTGCTGGTTGCGCTGATCCTTCCATCGGCCATCTACTTCGCGATCCATTCCCTGCACGATCGGGTGCAGGGGAACTGGCCGTGCTTCCTTTATCCCGCGTTGGCCATCGTCGCAGCTGCGGCGACGCGCGAAAGCAGCACGCGGTTTCCCGCCGTTCTCACCTGGTCCGGCCGTTTGGCAGTGCCTGTCGCCGCCATGCTGCTCACGCTTTGCTATCTCCAGGCCTTCTTCGATGTCGCGCCAATCGGACGGAGTGATCCGTTTGCCCGGCTTCTCGGCTTTGGGTTCCGCGATGCCGCCCGCCATCTCGATCCCGGCGCTGCGATCCTGACGACCGACTACGAGACCGCCGCGTGGTTCGCCTTCTATGGCCGCCAGCCTGTGGTTCAGCTGAATGAGGAGCAGCGCTATCTCACCGCGCCCGCACCCGACACCGCCATCCTCGCCCGGCCGCTGCTCTACGTTGCCGAGCAGAACCGCGACCATCACGATTTCGTCGCGGCGCATTTCGCACGGGTCCAGCTTTTGGGCGCGTTCGACCGGAGCCGTGGCGGCAAAGCCGTCGCGCACTACGTGGTCTATCGGGTGACTGGGGAGCAGGGCGCAGCCATCGGCCGGGTGCCCTGAAAAAGGCAACGCCGGCCTGGGGGGACCACAGCCGGCGCGCTTTTAGTTACAACGGGACAGTGAGCGGACACCCGATGCGGGCTGTCGAAGGGGCTGGGGCGTACCGGACCAGTTGCCCGCTCACAGACATAGAACGACGGGCCCAAAAAGTGGTTCCTGCCGATTGAAAATTTTTTTCGACTCCGTACATCGCGACTGTGCGCGGAATTGAAACCGTCACCGCTCGGATGCATAACCCCTTGGCATTTTGAAAGAATCTCCCATGGCAGACCAACTCGACGCCGTCGTCATCGGTGGCGGACCCGGCGGCTATAACGCCGCGATCCGTCTTGGCCAGCTTGGCCTGAAAACAGCGTGTGTCGATGCGCGCGGAACTTTCGGCGGCACCTGTCTCAATGTGGGATGCATTCCGTCTAAGGCGCTGCTCCACGCCAGCGAACGTTTCGAAGAAGCGACGAAAGAGTTCCCGAAGCTCGGCATCAAGGCGACGGTCGAACTCGATCTGCCGCAGATGATGGCGCACAAGACCAAGGTCGTCGGCGAACTGACCAAGGGCGTCGAATTCCTGCTCAAGAAGGCGAAGTCCGAAGCCATCGTCGGTCAGGCGCGCATCGCGGCCCCCGGCAAGGTCGAAGTGAAGGCGAAGGACGGCTCGACCCGCACGCTCGAGACCAAGCATATCATCATCGCCACCGGCTCCGACATCATGCAGGTGCCAGGCGTGACGGTGGACGAGGAGCGTGTGGTCTCCTCGACGGGCGCGCTGTCGCTCAAATCGGTTCCGCGGCGTCTACTCGTCGTCGGTGGCGGTTACATCGGGCTTGAACTCGGATCGGTGTGGCGGCGTCTCGGCAGCGAAGTACTGGTCGTCGAATTCCTCGATCGCATCACGCCGGGCCTCGATGGCGAGATCGCGAAACAGTTCCAGCGCCTGCTCGCGCGGCAGGGCATGAAATTCCAGCTCTCGACCAAGGTCGTCGGCGTCGAGAAATCCGGCGACGGGTTGAAGGTCAGCGTCGAACCCGCGGCCGGTGGCGAACGCCAGGTGATCGAGACCGACGTCATGCTCGTCTGCATTGGACGCCGCGCCTATTCCGACAGGCTCGGTCTTGCCGAGATCGGCGTGAAGCTCGACGCGCGCGGCCGCGTCATCACTGACGCGCATTACAAGACCAATGTCGAAGGCATCTGGGCCATCGGCGACGTGCGCGAGGGCGCGATGCTGGCGCACAAGGCGGAGGACGAAGCCGTCGCCTGCGCCGAGAACATCGCGGGCCGCGCCGGCCATGTGAACTACGACGCGATCCCGGCCGTGGTTTACACCGCGCCGGAAGTCGCCTCTGTCGGCAAGACCGAGGAAGAACTCCGCGCCGCCGGTATCGAGATCAAGATCGGCAAATTCCCCTTCACCGCCAACGCGCGCGCCAAGACGATTGCGGCCACCGATGGTTTCGCGAAGGTCATCGCCGATGCGAAGACCGACCGCGTGCTCGGCGTCCACATCATGGGCGCGAACGCGGGCGAGATGATCGCCGAAGCCGCGCTCGCCATCGAGTTCGGCGCCGCGAGCGAAGACATCGCCCGCACCAGCCACCCGCATCCAACCTTAAGCGAAGCCGTGCGTCAGGCCGCTATGGGTGTCGAAGGCTGGACGATGCAGATGTGATTTCGCGACTAGCGAAGCGCCCAGACTCCAGCGCCTTTGCCTTCAGGCATGTAGAAGAGATCGTACAGCCCTTTGTAGCTATCTGTGTCTGAACAGTTTTCTTCCAGAGTACGGCGAACTACGTCGTCTGATGAGGGCGGCAATGTTTTGTGGGCGCTTTTCCTGACGCGTCGAACAGAATTATAGATTTGAGCAAGTGAACCGCGGCCACCGATCTCGCGAAGCCCGGCAACAGTGTCGTCTCTCCATGTCGTTTTGATGCTCATCGGCTTACCTTTAGTCGCTGTCGGTTGTGGCGGATTTCGGAAATCGCTTAGAGGGCGACGCAAGCCCTTTTCGTTGAGATACATCCAATTCACCCACGCATTTTCCGTGGTTGGCCCCACAGCTCTGCTGAGTTGATTGAGGCTCTGAAATTTTCTTCCGTCGTTGAGGTGCCAGCTGCCGCCAGTTGCGACGGCGCGATAAGGCTTGCTCAAATAGACTCTGAAAATCTCAAACCCTTCGGGAAAAGAAACTCCGTGACGAGTGTCGTGAAATCCTCGCTGGCTTTTCGTTGGAGAGGTCTTGTCGTTTTCGGCTGTATCGCGTGACAAGATGCGGCGAAGAATCTCCTCCTCAGTGTCTTCACCTTCACGGCGCATAGCCCAAAGGCGAGCAAATGTATCGACACTTATCTCAATCGTCCTCTTTGATCTCATAGATCTTATATAGATCTATATATAAATAAATGTCAAATGAGATCAAGCTTCCTGCTGATGGCTGCTTTCCTTAACTCAGCTTTTTGATGTGCTCCGGTCGCACGCCGACGCCGATGAAACGTGCCGGAATGCGGCGCAGGAACGGGAAGCGGTTTGCGAGGCGCAGCATCAGGGGCGGCCGTGGTGTCTGGCGCGCGCGGAAGTTCGGCACCAGAACGTTGTTCTGCACCTGCACTTGAAACCACTGGATCACTTTTGTTGGCCATTCGCGGCGGCGCTGGATTTTCTTCAGGTCTGAAAACCTTGGCGCGCGTTTGCGCATCACGGGGCCCAGAATATTCGCGGTCGCGACGGCATCTTGAATTGCGAGATTGATGCCGACGCCGCCAACCGGCGACATCGCATGGGCCGCATCGCCGATGCACAGGAGCCCGCGCCGCGCCCATTCGTCCAGGCGATCGACGCGTACATCGAGAACTTTCACGTCGTCGAAACTCTCGATCGACTCGACACGCTCGCGCGCGAAGCCAGCGACCGTGCGCAGCTTGGCGCGGAAGCCGGTGAGGCCTTCGGCTTTCAGCGCCGCGAAGGCGCCTTTCGGGATCACCATCGCGCACTGCCAGTAATCGCCGCGATAGAGCATGATGAAGAAGTCGCCGCCGGAGAACCGTGCGACCGGCTCCTTCGGGTCGCCGTCCTGATACGGCAACCGCATCCACAACACGTCGAACGGCGCGCCGAGTTCGCGCACCTTCAGATTGCTCTTTTCGCGCACGGTTGAGTGGCGTCCGTCCGCACCGATGGTGAGCCCGGCATTGATCTGGCAAAGACCGTCCGGTGTCGCGCAGAGAACGCCGGCGATGCGTCCGCTCTGCGCGAGCAACTCGGTCACTTCCGCCTGCATCATCAAACGGAAGTTCGGGTAATGCTCTGCTTCCCCCAACAGGAAATCCAGAAAATCCCATTGCGGCATCAGCGCCATGAATTTGCAGTGCGTCGGCAGGTGCGTGAAGTCGCCGACCACAAACGCTTCCTTGCCGATCTCGACGGTGATCTCGCGCACTTCGGTGTGCTTGCGGCTAAGGAATTTCTCCAGCAGCCCGAGCTCGTGCATCAGTTCGAGCGTCGAGGGATGGATGGTGTCGCCGCGAAAATCGCGCAGGAAGTCCTTATGCTTCTCCAGCACGATCACGTCCACGCCGGCGCGCGCCAACAGAAGGCCCGCCATCATCCCGGCCGGGCCGCCGCCCGCGATCACGCATGTCGTCGAAAGAACCTTCACCAACCGCCCTCTAGCGAATCAGCACCGGCGCATCAGAACGCAGGTATGGTTTCAGGACCGTATAGGGAATGTCCACATCATATTCGCCGCCGGCGAAGCTGGTGATCGAATAGACGGTGAAATGCACCGTCGCGTGGTCCTTGGCGAACAGCCAGGCATTGTCGCGAACGACCGCTTCGACGGCAGGCCGGTCGGGGTATTCGTCTCCCCGCTCGGCGAACTGCTTCTTGAGGTCCTGCATGCAGTAGTCCGTCGCGAATTTCACCCAGTCCTTGCCTTTGATGAAAATGCCGCCGAGTTCGATGGGCCTACCCCTGTCGATGTCCCAGTTGAACTCGTACTCGCCGATCGCCTCATGCGCGCCGCCGGTGTAGTCAAAGGTCTGAACCCGAAAGCTCACGACATGGGCATCGAACCGCGCGACCGAGTAGGTGCGCCGGGCCGATAGCTTCATATCATCGACATCGTGGTCGAACGGGAACAGGTCTTTGTCGTCCATCCGGCGCTTGTCGAGCTTCAGGACCTTCGCGACCCAGGCGTTGAACGGCGCGGCTTGCGGCGTGCCGTTCATCCACGGATAAAAATCGCTGTCCTCGATCTCTGGCTTCGCGAGGCGCGAGAAGAACCGCGCGCGGGGCTCAAGTGTCATCGCACCGGATTTCTGAATCTTGAGCGCTTCGAGGCGTTCTGCGCGATCTGTGTAGTTCTCGGACAGGCAGTCCTGCATCTTGTTGCGATCACCCTGATCGTCGGATGGCTTCGCGGTGTCACCGCAGGATTTTCGTACATAAGCAAGCCACGCGCGTTGCGAAGCCTGTATTGTCACGAAGCTCGCGGGCGTCTCTTCTTTCTGCAAACGCCGATAGGCGGCACTCATCTTTTTGTCGGCTTTCGACAGCGACGCGTCGCTACAGATAAGTTTGTCGACGGCCGATGCCGCCTTGCTGCAATCGAAACTCGGGCCGCTGAAGCCTGCCGCGTATTGATCGGTGTCCATGCCGGTCGGACGCTGAAGTGTGTAGAGCACATCGCCAACCGCCATCACCATGTCGGCATCGTCGTCGATGTAGTAGTCGCGCTGCACGCCTGCGCAGATCGTGCGGAATGTCGAAGGCGTGCCACGCGCGAGATGCGCGGCGGCCGCCATCTTGTCTTCGTTCGCGCCCTTCAATTTCCCATCGAACAATCCGTCGCCATAGGTCACGCCGGAGGAATACTGCGCGCTCTTGCATGCGAGGGGCGCGGGTCCCTTCACCTGACCATCGTTGAATTCGACGGCGTATTCGAGCAATGGCGTTTCCGCTTTCGAAAGCGTGTGTGGCCTGGTCCATGGCGCGGGCTCGGCGCGGACCACGCGCCACACGCCTTTCATTCCGGAGTCCGGCGATGGGCCCGCGGGCATCATCTGCGCCACGGTCGATGCCGCCAGCGCCATGGCAAGAACGGTTTTCGTCTGATGCCCCTTACCGGAATCCCCGGGCAATGCTATACTCTGCTTCGCAACAATTTCGAGAGGAGGTGATCCAGTGTCTCATTGTCATTGCCTGACGTCGGTGGAAGCCGCGACCTGGATCCTCACAATCCGGGGGACGAGCGCCTAGCGCAACGGGTTCGCCGACTCAGTCGGACAATGGAAGGGCCGTGCCGCAGGGCGCGGCCCTTCTTGTTTTTGGAACTTCTCCGGGCAATTCTCCGACCACAATTTCTAAAGGGGAACGCCATGCGCAAATTTGTTGCCGCCACGATGATGATCACCGCCGCCGGTCTGACCGCCTGCGGAAAGCACGACACCAAGGTCTACACCGACAGCAAGGGCAACAGCGTCGCCATGTCGAACAGTGGCGATGGCCACATGACGATCACCGGCTCGAACGGGGAGAAGGTCGAGATCGGTGCAGGCTCGAACGCCAAGATGCCGTCTTGGTTGCCGCTCTACAGCGGCGCGAAAGTGACCGCGAGTTTCACTGGCCAGGGCAAGGATGGCGACGCCGGCATGGTCTCGTTCCACACGTCCGATGCGCCGGACGCCGTCATCGCATTCTACAAAGCAAAGGCAGCTGCGGCTGGCATGGCCGACACCATGAACATGAACAACAACAACACGCTCGTTTACATCGCCGCGAACGAGAAGGCGAAGACGCAGCTTTCCGTCTCCGCTACCAAGGGCAGCGATGGCACCGATGCGCAGGTGAACTGGGGCGCGAAGTAGCGGTCTAGTTTCCGCTGCCGCCGAACAGCCCGGAGAGGAAGCCTTTCTTCTTCTCCGCGGGCTTGTCGGCCGGCTTCTGCTCGTCCGTGGCGGCGGTCGCCTGCTGCGGCGCGGGTGCAGGTGTCGCGGGCGGCGGCGGTGTGTAGACGGTCAGGCTTGCGGGCGTGCGCAACTCGGCGGGCGGCGGAAGCTCGGCAACGCGCAGCGGATTGGGCTTCGGCACGATGTTCGGACCGGCCATCGCGCCTTGCAGCGTCACGGCAACCTGCACGTCGCATTTGCCGACGGGCGACTCGTCCGTGTCCTCGACCTGCACGCCACCCACGAACTCGTAGAGCGACGGCTTCTGCGCCGCGAGCGCGGCGGCGAACACCAGATCGGCGGCGGCGCAGAAATTGCCGATGTTGTGGACGCGGCGGATTTCCGCCTTCGACGCCATGTTGGTCTTGAACAGGTTGTAGGCCGCATCGCCGCGCGCGGGGCCCTGGATGCGCTTGAACATGGTGAGCAGCGCCTTGTCGGACTTGCGCAGCTCCGGGCCGTAGGCGGTCTGGAAGGCGTTGAATTTCTGCATCGCCGCGTCGCCGCAGCCGAGCGCCGCATCCATCAGCTCCTGCTGAACCACGACGGTCTGCAGCGCGTTGACCTCCATGGCGTTCGCACAGCTTGTCCGCGGGCGCGCGATGGCGTCGTCGGAAGCGGCTGCGGCCAAGGCAAGCAGGCACACGCCCGCCATCAACGTCTGTCGCATTGTCTCACTCATTGTCTCGCTGCGGTGGTAACCCTAGCATCCCTTTGATCGTGCTGGCGAATCATTCGTCGCCGTACCGTTAAGATTGTTTGTCGAGGGTTCCATGGGGGCGCTGTCGCATATCCGGGTGCTGGATCTCAGCCGGGTTCTGGCTGCGCCCTGGGCCACGCAAATCCTTGGCGATCTGGGCGCCGAGGTGATCAAGGTCGAGAAGCCGGGCGAGGGCGACGAGACGCGGCATTTCGGGCCTCCTTTCGTGACGGCCAAGGATGGAACTCAGGGCGACGCCACCTACTTCCTCGCCGCGAACCGTAACAAGAAATCGGTGACCATCGATTTCGCGCAGCCGGAAGGAGCCGCGCTGGTGAAGCGTCTCGCGCGCCGCGCCCATGTGGTGGTCGAGAACTTCAAGACAGGCGCGCTCGCCAAATACGGCCTCGACTACGAAAGCCTCAAAGCCGAGAACCCGGCGCTGATCTATTGCTCGCTGACCGGCTTCGGCCATGACGGGCCGAAGAAGGACAAGGCCGGCTACGACTATCTCATCCAGGGCATGGGCGGGCTGATGAGCGTCACCGGACAGCCCGATGGATCGCCCGGCGCGGAACCGATGAAGGTGGGTGTCGCCGTCAGCGATCTTGTCACCGGGCTCTACACGACCATCGCCATTCAGGCCGCGCTGCTGCATCAGGCGCGCACGGGCGAGGGCCAGTCCATCGACATGGCGCTGTTCGATTGCCAGGCCGCGGGCCTCGCCAACCAGGCGACCAACTATCTTGTCGGTCAGATGCTGCCGACGCGCATGGGCAATGCGCATCCCAACATCGTGCCCTATCAGGTCTTCGCGACCAGCGATGGCCATCTCACTCTTGCCATCGCCAACGACCGCCAGTTCGCGAGCTTCGCCAAAGCAGCGGGGCTGGAACAGGTCGCCGCCGATCCGCGTTTCCGGACCAACGCGCAGCGTGTCGCGCACCGCGCGGTGCTGATCGATCTGCTCAAGCCTGTGTTTGCACAGCGTTCGATGGCCGACTGGATCGCGACGCTCGAGGCGGCGAACGTCCCTTGCGGCCCGATCAACAGGCTCGACCAGGTGTTCTCCGATCCGCAGGCGCTGGCGCGTGGACTGACGATTTCGATGCAGCATGCCGCGCAAGGGCCGATGAATCTGGTCGCGAGCCCGCTGCGCCTTTCCGGGACACCGCCGGAATACCGCTCCGCGCCGCCTTTGCTCGGTCAGCACACGGACGAGGTGTTGAACGGCGTGTTATCCATAGAAGCCGATGAGATCGCACGGCTTCGCGCCGCGAAGATCGTCTAGGGTCAACAAAGCCGCAGAGTCTTTCGCTGCGACGGAAACCAATCCTTCAAGTCTCGCGTTCTAGCCTGCAGTGGGAGGCTTGAATTCGATGCGTGGTTTGCTCGTCGCTTTGGCAGTGTTGGCGGTGACGCCGGCCTTCGCCGACGACCTTCGCAACCAGATCGATGGTCGCCACCAGTCCCGCGCCTTCTGGCTTCACGATCAGGGCTGGCCGATCACGCGGCCCGACGCCGCGTCGAAAGCAGCGGCACAGCAATTCACCACGACCTATACGGCCGGCATTGCGTCGCGCATCAAGATGGGTCCCGGCGGCCGTCTCGATCTGTTCGAGAGCAGGCTTGGCGGCGGTGCCGAGCCATCGGGCCCGGCGGTCGTCGGCACCGTCCAGAATGGCGCCGCGATGCTGGCGCTGCGCTGGCATCCCGGCGAATAAACTTCGCGTGCGCGGCACCAAGCCTCTTTTCTGTCACATCCCCATGCCGTAATTCTGCGCTTCCGCGCGGCTGGCGCGGTTTCGAAAAGGACTTAAGGCCATGGCGTACAAGGTCGCCGTCGTCGGCGCGACCGGCAATGTCGGACGGGAGATGTTGAACGTCCTCGTCCAGCGCGAATTCCCCGTCAGCGAAGTTGTGGCGCTCGCCTCGACGCGCTCGATCGGCCGCGAAGTCTCGTTCGGCGATGGCGTGCTCAAGGTCAAAGCGCTCGACTATTACGATTTCAAAGGCACCGACATCTGCCTGATGAGCGCGGGCGGCAAGATCTCGAAAGAGTGGTCGCCGAAGATCGCCGCCGCCGGCTGTCTGGTCATCGACAATTCCAGCGCCTGGCGCATGGACCGTGACGTTCCGCTGGTCGTGCCCGAAGTGAACGCCGATGCGCTCAGCGGCATCAAGAAAGGCATCGTCGCCAATCCGAATTGTTCGACCATCCAGCTTGTCGTGGCGCTCAAGCCGCTGAACGACGAAGCCAAGATCAAGCGCGTCGTCGTCTCGACCTATCAATCCGTGTCGGGCACGGGCAAAGACGCGATGGACGAGCTGTTCACGCAGACGCGCGCGGTGTTCGTCGCCGATCCGATCGAGCACAACATCTATCCCAAGCAGATCGCGTTCAACGTCATCCCGCATGGCGGCGACTTCATGGATGGCGGCTACACGACCGAAGAGTTCAAGATGATGGTCGAGACCAACAAGATCCTCGATCCCGATATCTCGCTCACCTGCACGGTGGTGCGCGTGCCGGTGTTCGTCGGCCATTCGGAATCTGTCAACATCGAGTTCGAACGTCCGATCACCGCGGCGCGGGCGCGTGAGGTTCTGCGCGCGGCGCCGGGCGTGCTCGTGGTCGACAAGCACGAAGACGGCGGCTACGTCACGCCGATCGAATGCGCCGGTGAAGACGCGACCTTCGTCTCGCGCATCCGCAAGGATCCGACCGTCGAACACGGCCTCAACATGTGGGTCGTCAGCGACAACCTCCGCAAAGGCGCCGCGCTCAACGCCGTCCAGATCGCGGAGTGCATGATCAACCGCAAGCTCATCAAAGCGGCGGCGTAGTTCACGCTCGGACTTTCAAGAAGCGTTTGTACTTCTTGATCAAGAGAGGAAGTTGATCAAGAAGCCATTTCGCTTCGCGATCCTCTTCGTCCACTTTCTGATCGCGCGCCTCTGCGTGCGCATCGCTATTTATCTGTTTTTCAAGCATGTTGACGTGCACAGATCGCTTATAGATCTCGTTCAGATAAGAACAGAATTCATCGTCCAGTAGGAATTGGCTCTTCTGCATAGCATCTAGAAATGCTGGGAACTGTGTTGCGTCTACCGCGCCAGCATTTGCTAGTGCCGAGAGGAATTTCTGTTGAACCTTGAACAGCTCGTATCGCCTATCAAATAGTGCTAACCGGTGGGCTTGTCGTGCGACCCAGTATTGACGATACGCGATAACCCCGACCGCGCACGCTATGATGACGGTTCCGAGGGAGTTGATCGCATCCAATATGGATGCATTCGGGGATATCAGGGGCATCATCTCGCGGTTCCAAATACCACTATTCCTAATACAATGATTCTATGTGCTACCCGAGGTGGAGTTTAGTATGGCCGTCCAACCCGATTTTTCCTCGCTGATCGCCCGCTTCGGTGCCGCAGCCACAGCCGGTGACGGACAGTCGCTCGCGCAATGCTTCACCGAGGATGGCGTCTATTTCGACTACATCTACGGGCCGCATCGCGGCCGCGCGTCGATCCAGGACATGCTGGAGAATCTCTTTCATCGCGATGCGGCGGAGTATGACTGGACGTTTTTCGATCCGGTCTGTGAGGGCGATATCGGTTACGCGCGTTCGCTGTCGCGGTTCGTCTCCACCATCCCGGAGTTCAAGGGCAAGGAAGTCGTCATCGACGGCATCTCGCGCTTCATCCTGAAAGACGGCCTCATCGCCGAGTACCATGAGAGCGTGAACGGCGGCGTGGCGCAGTCCCAGCTCGGTGTCCCCGCGGAACGCATGGCCAAGGTGATGGCCAAATGGACGCGGCGATTCCGCGAGCAGGCCGACGTTCAGGCCTATGCCGCGGCGGCGCGGGCCCGCTATATAGGCGGCGGCTGACCTCCCGGCCGTTTGGGGCCTTTCTTCCATGCAAATCCGTCCGCGCCGTTCCGTTCTGTACATGCCGGGCTCCAACGCGCGCGCGATGGAGAAGGCGCAGTCGCTTCCCGCCGATGCGCTGATCCTCGACCTCGAAGACGCCGTGGCGCCCGACATGAAAGACGTCGCGCGGCAGCAGGTGGTGGATGCCGTCAATGGGCGCGGCTTCGGCAAACGCGAAGTGATCGTGCGCATCAATGGCCTTTCGACCGCATGGGGCCAGGCCGATCTCGCCGCCGCGGTGGCGGCCAAGCCGGATGCGATCCTCGCGCCGAAAGTTTCGACGCCTGCCGATCTGCGCGCACTCGAAAACGCTCTCGCGATGAACAACGCCGATCCGTCCATCGCGCTGTGGGCGATGATCGAGACGCCGTTGGCGATCCTCAACATTGCCGCGCTCGCCGGTGCGGGTGGGCGACTTGCTTGTTTCGTTATGGGCACCAACGATCTCATCAAGGAATTGCGCGGCCAGCACACGCCGGATCGTGGCAATCTGTTTGCGGCGTTGAGCCTCTCCGTATTGGCCGCGCGCGCACATGGCCTCGCCGCCATCGACGGTGTGTTCAACGACATCCAGGACGCCGACGGTTTCGCGCGCCATTGCCGTCAGGCGCTGAGCTTCGGCTTCGACGGCAAGACGGTGATCCATCCCACACAGGTCGATGTCTGCAACCGCATCTTCGCGCCGTCGCCGGAAGAGGTGATCGCCGCGCGTCAGGTCATTGCCGCCTTCGATCTGCCCGAGAACAGGGGCAAAGGCGCCATCAAGCTCGACGGCCGAATGGTCGAACTCCTCCACGCCGACATCGCGCGCCGCACGGTGGCGCTGGCGGATGCCATTTCTGCTTTGGAGAAAATCTAAATCCTGTCATCCCGGAAACCGCGAAGCGGTTGTCCGGGACCCACGGAAAATTCATGCGCGATCACGCGTATTTCGTCTACATACTTGCGAGCAAACCGCAGGGAACGCTCTATGTGGGCGTGACGAATTCCCTGATGCGGCGCGTTTATGAGCATAGAGAGGGAATGCTTCCGGGGTTCACCAAAAAGTACGGCGTCAAGACGTTGGTCTGGTACAATTCTTATAGCGACATCAACGATGCCATCGCTTGGGAAAAGAAAATCAAGCGCTGGCGGCGCGATTGGAAGAAAAACCTGATCGAACGCGACAACCCGCACTGGATTGATCTATATCCAGCCCTGTCGAACGCTGGGTCCCGGACCACGCCTTCGGCGCGTCCGGGATGACAACGGGGTTATATGTCCAAATCCTTGCAAGGTAACTTCTTCGAAGATTTTCAGGTCGGGCAGCGTTTCGTCCACGCGCCGGCGCGGACGCTGACGGTCGGCGATGCGGCGCTGTACAAGGCGATCTACGGCGCGCGGTTTGCGCTGCAATCGTCGGAACCTCTGGCGAAAGCGATGGGGTTCGAGACCACGCCGTTCGACGATCTGCTCGTCTTCCATATGGTGTTCGGCATGAGCGTGAGCGACATCTCGCTGAACGCCGTCGCCAATCTCGGTTATGCGCAGTTGCGTTTCGGCAAGCGGCTGTATCCTGGCGCGACGTTGCGCGCGTTCACCGAAGTGATCGGGCTCAAGGAAAACTCCGACGGCAAGACCGGCGTCGTCTATGTCCGCACCGAAGGCGTCGATGCGATGGATGACGTCGTCGTGTCGTTCAACCGCTGGGTCATGGTGCGCAAACGTGACGCGACGTCGAAGGCGCCGGACGCAGTCGTGCCCGAGCTGCCCGCTGTCGTTCCCGCGTCGTCGCTGGTCGCGCCGGCGCGGACGCATTTCCACAACGCGACGCCGAAAGAGACCGGCAGTGCGCTCCGCTGGGAAGATTACGCGGTCGGCGAGAAGATCGATCACATCGACGGCATCACCATCGAAGATGCCGAGCACATGATGATCACGCGGCTGTATCACAACACCGCGCGCGTGCACTTCAACCAGTTCACCGAAGCGCAGGGACGGTTCGGCAAACGCATCGTCTATGGCGGTCATGTGATCTCCCTCGCGCGGGCGCTGTCGTACAACGAACTTTCGAACGCGCTGTGCATCGCGGCCATCAATGGCGGGCGCCATGTGAATCCCGTGTTCGCGGGCGACACGATCTTCGCGTGGTCCGAGGTGCTCGACAAAGCTACTATTCCGAACGCCGATGATCCGTTGCTGGACCGTCACGATTGCGCGGCGCTGCGCCTGCGTCTGGTGGCGACCAAGAATTTGCCGTCGACCGGATTTCCGGATCGCGAGGGCACGAAATATCCCGACAATGTCGTGCTCGATCTCGACTATTGGGCGATCGTGCCGAAGCGCTGATGTCGTTTCTCTCGCAGTACAAAAAGGACGTTGCCGCCGGCACGTTGAAGCCCGACGCGCTTCAGGCGAAGGCGGCGGAGAAGCTTCAGGCGCTCGCCAACGCTTTGCGCAAATACAAACCCGGCTGGTCTCTGTTCGGCACGCGCACGCCGCCGCGTGGGCTCTACATCTGGGGCGATGTCGGCCGCGGCAAGTCCATGCTGATGGATCTGTTCTTCGAGGACGCGCCGGTCACATCGAAACGCCGCATCCATTTCAATGCCTTCATGGTGGAGACGCATGCGCGCATCCATGCGGAGCGGCAACGCGGCGCGAGCGATCCGATCCAGCCGGTGGCCGCGACCATCGCGAACGAAGCACGGCTTCTGTGCTTTGACGAATTCCAGGTGACCGATGTCGCCGATGCGATGATCCTCGGCCGCCTGTTCGAACAATTGTTCGAACGCGGCGTGGTGATCGTCGCGACCTCGAATACGCCGCCGGATCGTCTGTATGAAGGCGGTCTCAATCGCCAACTGTTCCTGCCTTTCATCGATCTGATCAAACAGAAGCTGGAAGTCGTCGAACTCAATGGTCCGATCGATTATCGCCGCCGTCTCATTCATGGCTTGAAGGTCTATCTCACGCCGCTGGGCCCCGAGACCGATGCGGCGATGGACGAGGACTGGTTCAAGCTCACCGGCAAACGCAGCTGCGAACCCGCGGTGCTGGCGGTTCTTGGCCGCTCCCTACATGTACCCTGCGCCGCGAAAGGCGTGGCGCGGTTTGCGTTCGCCGATCTCTGCCTGCAACCGCTCGCGGCAGCGGATTATCTCGCCATCGCGCGCGAGTATCACACCGTGCTGATCGACCGCATCCCGCAGATGAGCGAGCAGATCCGCGACGCGACGCGGCGCTTCATCGTGCTGATCGATACGCTCTACGATGAAGGCGTGAAGCTCGTGTGCTCTGCCGCAGCCCCCGCCGAACAGCTCTACACCGAAGGCGATGCGGCGCAGGTGTTCCAGCGCACCGTCTCCCGCCTGATCGAGATGCAGAGCAAAGATTATCTCGAACGCGCGGGGCGATAGTTCTCCATTCTTCGTCATGGCCGCCCTCGAGGCGGCCATCCAGCCCATCGGCATCGCCGCTCAAAACAGATCTGGATGCAAATCCCGCCAATCCGGGTTCATCTTCTCGATCAATTCCAATTTCCATTTTCGCGGCCAGCGCTTGAGGCTGGTCTCGCGCTGAATGGCGTCGGCTATCCACGCATGTTCTTCGTACCAGACCAGCATCGTCACGCCGTACTTCCTGGTGAATTCTGATCCAACGCCGTGTTTATGCTGCGTGACGCGCTCGGCGAGGTTGCTCGTCATGCCGAGATACAGCGTGCCGTTCCGCTTGCTTGCCATGATGTAGACATAGCCTTGCCTCATCGGCGCATCGTGGTCTGCTGGATGGCCGGGTCAAGCCCGGCCATGACGAATTGGGGGATGCGATCTCAAAGATGCGTACAGAACTTCTGTACGCAAATCATACAGAAGTGCGGGCCGTTTCAGGCATGGCTCCGCCGTTCATGCAGAAGCGCTCCTTTATGAGGTGTTCGATAAGGCTGCGAAAATAAATTTTCCGGCGCGATTTTGTGCGCCCGCGCGCCACGCAAACGTGCAGCTTTCCTGCGGCCTTTTGGGGCCGGGATCGTTCTCTTTGCTCCTGTGGGGATTTGGGAGAAATGGCGATTGGAGCGACTCGCTTCAAGGGGTGCGCGGAAAATTTTTTCGCGTTGAGAATCCGTTGGTCTTCCCGCCATAATCCGGCGTGGTCACGAACATCCTCATCACCTCGGCCGTCGTCCTCGCCGCGATCCTGCTCGTGCATCCGCGCGTGCTCGGCGCCTTTCGCCGCTTCGATGCCGGCAACCGCGAAAAGATCGAAAACGAGATCGCCGACAAGCGCGACAGCGTTGCCCATTTCCGCCACACGCTGAAACTCGCGGAAGAGCAGGTGGAAGCGGTGGCCTCCTTCACCGTCTCCGACGAGCGCACCGGCCAGCCGGTTACGCGCTTTCTGTTCGAAGGCGAAACCTACATGACCGAACGCGAAGCCCGCCTCGCCCGCGAAGAGCGCATGCGCAATATCGCGCGCGGCTTCTATATGGACCTCCCCGCCGCGCTGCGCGCCCGCAAGGAAGACGACAAGCTGGGGCGATAGCGATTTCCACCCTCCCTCAAGGGGAGGGTGAAGTAACGATATTGACTGACTAGGCACTCTCTTATACAAGGCGCCATGGCCAGGCCCAAAAGCGATGACAGACGGGATGCGATCCTCGCCGCAGCGACGCGGGTGATCGCGGCGGAGGGCTTGAGCGCGCCGACGGCGGCCATCGCGAAAGAGGCGGGCGTCTCGAACGGTTCGCTGTTCACCTATTTCGAGACCAAGGCCGATCTGCTCAACCACCTCTATCTCGAGATCAAGACCGAGGCCGCAGAGGCGGCGCTGGGCGGAAAGCCGCCCAAAGGTGACATCCGCAAGCAGGCGCAGCAGAGCTGGGCACGCTCGCTCGAATGGGCGATGGAATTTCCGGACAAGCGCCGCGTGCTCGCGCTGCTCACCGTGTCGGACGACATCACGCCGGCGAGCAAGGCGAAGGGTCACCAGATCATGGCCGGCGTCGCGGCGCAGATCGATCAGAGCCGCAGAGATGGCCCGATGCGCAATGCGCCGCTGCTGTTCGTCGTCGCGATCATGAACGCCATCATGGATTCGACCGTCGAGTTCATCCAGCGCGACAAGGCCAATGCCGAGAAGCACAGCAAGGCCGGCTTCGAGGCCGTGTGGCGCGCGATCGCATAATTCTTGCCCGATTAATGACTGACTGGACAGACATCTAAGGAGACGCCCATGCCGAAACCCGATCTCAGAACCCGCAAAGCCTATGTCGTCACCGGGCCGACCTCCGGCATCGGCCGCGCCTCGGCGCTCCGGCTCGCGAAATACGGCACGATCATTCTCGTCGGCCGCGATCGCGGGCGCCTCGATGAGGTGCAGAAGATCATCGCGGGTAAGCGCGGGCAGAGCGCGGTGTCGGTCGTCTGCGATCTGTCGGATGTCGTAAGCGCGCGGCGCGGTGCAGCCGAAGTGGCGGCGCTGGGTCTTCCCATAGCGGGCGTGCTCAACAACGCCGGCATCCGTCAGGAGGTGCCGACGAAGAGCGCGCAGGGTTGGGACATGAGCTTTGCGACCAACCATCTTGGCCCCTTCGTCTTCACCGAGACCCTGGTGCCGCATCTGGCCGATGGCACGAACGTGCTCTTCGTCTGCTCGGCGGTGGAAGATCCGGAGCGCCAGCCCGCCGCGCGGTTCGGCTTTCGCGGCGCGCGCTACATCTCGGTAGAAGCCTGTGCGCGCGGCGAATGGAAGCCGGGCGGATCGAAGGTTGCAGGCTTCGACTCCTATGCGACGTCAAAGCAGTGCAATCTCGCGACCGTGTTCGCATTCGCGCGTGAGTATCCGCGGCTCGCGTTCACCGGCATCGAACCCGGCGTCAACCTGAACACCGGACTCGGCCGCGATGCGGGCGCCGGCGCGCGCTTTGTCATGAAGTATATCGCGCCGCTGATCGTCCCGCTGGTGATGCCGTTTGTGCCGTGGCTGCGCACGCCGAAACAGGCCGCGCGCGTGATCACGAAGATCGTCACCAACCCGGCAGGACCGACCGGCATCTACTACGACGAACGCGGCCATCCGAAACAGGCCTCGGCGCAGGTGCGCGATCCCGCGTTCCAGAAGCGCGTCGTCGATGAAACCCGCGCGCTGCTCGCGACGGTGCCGGCATAGCTCTATTCCCACCCTCCCCTTGAGGGAGGGTCGAAAAATGCGAAGCGTTTTTCGGGGAGGGGTAATCGGCGGCTGCAAACCCCTCCCCGAAATTTGCTTCGCTGGGCTCAGCAAATTGTCGACCCTCCCTCAAGGGGAGGGTGGAGTTACGCCGCCTCGCCTTTCATCAGGCGCGGGAGTTTGCCAATGTCGCCGCCGGCGTGGCGCATGAAGAAGCGGCGCGCGGGGCCGATCTGGTCGACGATACCCATGCCCAGATCGCGCACGAAGCGCAGCGGCGCGATGTCGTTGGAGAACAGGCGCGTCAGCGCGTCCGTCGATGCGGCCAGCGTGAACGAGTCGAAGCGCCGCCAACGCTCGTAACGCTGCAAGATATCGAGCTGCCCGAAATCGAGTCCGAGCCGTGCGGCGTCGAGGATGATTTCGGCGAGCGCGGCCGCGTCCTTCAGGCCGAGGTTTAATCCTTGTCCCGCAATCGGGTGGATGCCATGCGCCGCATCGCCTGCGAGCGCAAAGCGCGGCTTCACATAGGCGCGGGCGAGATGGAATTTGAGCGGATAGGACCAGCGCGGCCCGGTCGCTTTCGTCTTTCCCAGATGCGCGCCGAAACGCGACGCGATCTCCGCATCGAATTCCGCATCGGGCAGTTTCATCATGCGTGGCGCGAGCGTTTCACGCTCCGTCCACACCAGCGAAGATCTGTTTCCGGTCATCGGCAATATCGCGAACGGTCCCGCAGGCAGGAAGTGTTCATAGGCCACGCCGCTGTGTGGCTTCTCATGCTCGACGGTCGCGACGATGCCGATCTGCGGATACGACCAGCCGACGATGCCGATATTCATGCGCTCGCGCATCGCGCTTTCGCGTCCATCGGCGGCGACGGCCAACCGCGCGGTGATCGTCTCGCCATTGCTGAGCGTCGCGGTGATCGCATGTGCGTCGGCGACGAGATCGCTGAGCGCTGCCGGCGAAATCAGTTCGAGGTTCGGCGTTCTCTCGACCGCCGCGAACAGGCTGCTGCGGATGTGGCGGTTCTCGGCGATGTGGCCGAGCGGCGTGCCCGCTTCCGCGCCGTCGAAATGCAGCGAGAATGGCGACGGCGCGCGTCCCGGCGCGCCATCGGTGACGAGGATGTCCTCGATCGGCTGCGCATCGGGCGCAAGCTGATCCCACACACCCAGCGCCTGGTACATGCGGATCGCGGCATAGGCGATCGCCGTGACGCGGCCGTCGAATTTCGCATCGAGTGCCGCGCCCTTCGGCACCGGATCGCAGACGATGACTTTCAACCCACCCTGCGCCAGCGCGAGGCCAAGGGTCAGGCCAACCATGCCTCCGCCGCCAATGATTACGTCGCAGTTGCGCGTCATGACATGCGTTTTCGCATGGAATCGCTGCGCGGGGTAGGCCGGCTCAGGCGGCGCGTTTACGCACCCAATGCTGTTCACGGAACGCGCGCAGTTTTTCGTAGAACGCGTCTTCGATCTGCTTCAGGCAGCCGGTGTCGTAGAGCGCGACGCCGCGCAACAGGCGCGCGAGCATGCCGTCCGGCATGTCGGCCATGCGCGCGGTGAACAGCGACCGCGGCCAGGCATCGTCCATCAGCCGCCCGTAGACCCGCATCACCGCCGGCATCACCGCATGGCCGGCGTTTGTGTTCCCGCGCCACATCTCGACATGGTCATACGGCGCGGTCAGCCTGAGCGCCCCGAAATCGCTCCAGTCGGTGTTCACGGTGTTGGGATAAAAGCGAAGATCGTCTTGTGTGCCGCAATCGATGCGAAAGCTGGTGTGCAGGATCCAGGCATGCGCGGCGAGCATATGCCAGAAGAACCCGTCGGCGAGCAGCATGCCGACGAACCCCTTGCGATAGGAAAGATCGTTGATGAATGCGCCATAGTTGTCGACGTAGCGCCTGAAGATCGGATAGCGCGGCAGGAACGCATCGATGTAGCGCAGCACATGCACCAGCGAGCCGCAATCCATGTCGGCGAGAGGTGCCCGCGGCGCTGCGGGATTTTGCGGGACGAGCTTTTCAAGATCGCGCTTCACGCCGATATAGGCTGCGTCTTCATAGAAGAACGGCTGGTTCGCATCGGCCCACGGAATCCAGACCTTCTTCGAGAAAGGCGATCGCGGCATCTTTATGCCCTCGAAGCTCGTCTCCGCCGGTATGGCGCACTCGGTTTCGAAGGAATGCAGCTTGGCTTTCAGGAAATCGCCGCGAAACAGGAAATCCGGCCGCAGCTTCACGAGCAGCGTGGCGGGATCGGCGATCCGCGCAAGCGCAGCGTCGAGGTTGTGCGTCTGATAGACGATGCCGCGCTGGTTCGGATTGCCCTCCGCTTCCGGCTGCGGCACGCGCGTGATGGAGACGCCAAGGTCGAGGACCGGCGCGACGAAACCGTCGAGTGCCGCGCTGTCCCAGGTGACGTAGTGGATGTCGCGGATGATGTTCTGCTGGCGAAGTTCGAGAAGCGGCGCGAACGCGCGCCGGCACAGCTCGCCGTTCTTCGTGAAGCCGGTGACGATGGCGTCGGTGGGCCGCGTCATGGCGCAATCTTCAGGATGCGCGCGGCGGCGCGAAGCGCGAAGCCGACCGTCTCGTCCGACCGCGAATAGGGAACGGTGCGCAGCAGATGCAGCGCCGCGAACTGGCGCAGCCGCTGCGGTGCGATCTCCGGCGCGATGGTGGTGAACAGGGACGCGAGCTGCGTCAGCCGCTCCGCCGCGCCGATCGACGGTTTGTCGAGCGAACGCAGGCACCAGAATCCGGCCGCATCCTGATACAGCTTGCCGAGATCGAGTTGCCACGACGACGCGAACGGCTCGTCGCAATCGATAAAGACGATGCGGCCGTCCGGCGCGATCAGGATGTTCTCGAAGGTCAGGTCGCCATGGCTGCTCGACGCCGGAATGCCGGACCAGTCGAGGGTATGCAACCGCGCGGCCACGCGGCCGAGAAGACTCGATGGCTGCACTTTCTGCGCGATGTCGCTGATCTTGTCGTGAAACAGTGCTTTGGGAAGTGCATCGGTCTCGTTGGTGCGGAAGAGCGCGATCAATTCTGCGATGGCGCTGAGGATCGCCGCGCTGTCGAACGGCGCGAGCGAGCGCACCAGATCGCCGAGCGTGCGCGCCGGCACATATTCCATCTCGAAGAACGCGCGGCCGCCGTCGAAGCCGTTGTGGCGCACGCGCGGGAACGGCAGGCCCTGCGCCGCGAACAGGCGCTGTTTCGTCGCCTGCTGCAGAAGGCGGTTGTTGCCGAACGGCGTGTGCGCGGTCTTGCGCACGAAGGTGTCGCTGTCGTCGGTGATGAGCACGACCTCCGCGCCGGAATGCCCGCCGACGAGCGCAATCGATTTGCGCGCGGCAACGGGGGCACTCTCGATACGCGGAAGCGCGAAATTCATCGCCAGTCGCTCAGCTGATCGCCGAGTGTGGCGCTGTTGCGTTCGAGATTGATCGCGACCGCCGACGGCGCGGGATTGGTGCCGGCGTGGTCGTTGACGAGAAAGCGCCGCCCGTGGCGGCAATCCATGATGAGGGCGTGCGGTGTGAGGCCATGCTGGCGCAGCGCGCTCATCGTGCGGCTGCGATATTCCTCCGGCCGCGCGGTCATGAACACGATCTGCGCGCCGCCGTCTTCCCACGCGCGCAGCGTGGCGATGTTCTCGGCGATGGGCTCGTCCGGCTCATCCCATAGCGGCGCGAAATAGCGCGAATGGTTCCTGAACACGACGCCGTCGATATCGGTGACGATGGTACCGCGTGCACGCGTGTAGCGCCGCCAGTCGTCCAGCGTGCCGACATCGATCAGGCCATCGACGGTGTGCGGCTTGACCACCAGCCCGTCGCGGATCGCGCGGCTGATGATGTGGGAGACGAAAATCTCGCCGTCCTTGTTCGCGTTGGCGACGGCATTGAAGGTCTCGACAAAGCGGTCGGCATCGGCAAAGCCGTAGAGCCCGACGCAGACATGGTTCGACGCCAGACTTTTCTCGACCATGTCGACGATCAGGCCTTCGCCGTTGATGACAGCGAAGCTCTTGGCGCCGACATTGGTCATCTGCGGCGAGCGGCGCACGTCGGAGACGGAGACGAAGCTCGTATCCGGCAGGGGCGAGGGATTGAAGAAACTGTCCGCGTCCTTGATCGCGATGGCGCCTGTGACACCGGCGCGCGCGATGGTCTGCGCAACCGTGTCGGCGGGTCCGCGCGTCTCATGCGGCAGCACCACGACATCGACGTCGCCGAACACGCGGGCGAGCAGGGCGCGGCAGTCGTAACGCTCTTCGTGATCGGCACGCACGGCGATGACGATGCGGTCATATTCGTCTTCGGATAGACTCGCTGCCGCGCGTTGCAGCGCGATCTCACCCTCGGGAAGCGTCAGCATCCATTTCGGACGGACGCCGGGATAGCGCGACGAACGCCCGGCGCAGGGCAGGATCAGAGTGCGGGGTGCCATGAAAAACCGATGCGACAGCTACGCGCCGATCATGGCTTGCCATGGTTAAGGTCAGGTGAGCATGATTCCGTTTCGCGGCGCGTTTCGCGGACTTTGTCTCTTAACAATGGGTAAACACCGTGCTTCCAGGCCGCCTTTCCCAATTGCCGCCGTCGTCGTTCGCGATGCTCGCGACCCTGCTCGATCCGCATCAGCCGGGACAAACGCCGATCTCGCTCGCGGTCGGCGATCCGCGCGGCGCGACGCCGGCGTTCGTGATGGAGGCGCTGAACAAGCACGCCGCCGAATTCGGCGAATATCCGCCGATCAACGGCACGCAGGCATGGCGCAATGCGGCGGCGGGCTGGATCACGCGGCGCTTCGGCGTGGCGGTCGATCCGGAGAAGGAAATTCTGCCGCTCAACGGCACGCGCGAAGGCCTGTTCCTTGCGCCGTTCATCGTGACGCCGGAGATGAAGGCGGGCGCGCGGCCGGTGATCCTGCTGCCGAACCCATTCTATCAATGCTACGCGGCGGCGATCCTGTCCTGCGGGGCCGAGCCCGTGTTCGTGCGCGCCGATGCGGCGACCGGCTTCCTTCCCGATTTCGCCTCCCTGCCGAAGAACATTCTCGAACGCGCGTCGGCGGCCTATATCTGCTCGCCCTCCAATCCCGAAGGTGCGGTCGCGAGCGCCGCCTATTGGAAAGATCTCTTCGCGCTGGCGGATCAATACGATTTCACGGTCTTCGCGGATGAATGCTACGCCGACATCTATCTCGACACGCCGCCGGTCGGTGCGCTGACCGCGCGCGGTGCGCCGTTCGACAGATTGCTCACCTTCCATTCCTTGTCGAAGCGGTCGGGGCAGCCGGGCCTGCGGTCGGGCATCGTCGCCGGCGATGCAAAGCTGATGGCGAAGTTTCGCGCCTATCGGAATTATGCCGGCCCCCAGGTGCCGATGCCGATCCTGGCCGCGTCAGCCGCGTGCTGGACCGACGACGCGCATGTCGCCGCCAATCGCGCCTCTTATGTCGAGAAGTTCGAACTCGCCCGCCGCATGCTCGGAAACCGCGCCGGCTTCCGCGTCCCGGAGGGTGGGTTCTTTCTTTGGCTGGATGTCGGCAATGGGGAGGAGACGTGCCTCAAACTGTGGCGCGAGGCGGGGGTCAGGACGCTCCCCGGCGCGTATATGGGTCGCGAAATTGAACCGGGAAAACCCCGCACAAACCCTGGGTTTTCGTACCTCCGCGTGGCACTCGTAAACGATTTGTCAACCATTTCGACGGCCCTTGAGCGGATGGTCGAAGTTCTGGATCGAAGGGGCGCCTGATGCCGGGCGGCGTATACCGTCCGCGTCCGAAAGGCGCGGCGATGAGTGATGCGCTGGCGGATGCGCGCATCGCACTCGCGCGGCTGACACAGGTTGCGATTTTGCGCGGCGCCGGATTGCTGGTGCTGCTCGCGGCACTCGCTGTCACCATCGCACTCGTCAGCTATTCGTCCGGCGATCCGTCGCTGAACAACGCCACCGGCCGTCCGGTCGACAATCTGCTTGGCCCGCTCGGAGCGACCGCGGCCGATGTTCTTCTTCAGGCCTTCGGTATCGCCGCGTTTGCCTTCCTCGCGCCGCTCGCGGTGTGGGGCGCGCGCGCGATGATGGGCAGAGGTCTGACGCATGCGGTATCGCGCGCGATCGCGTGGCCGCTCGCCACCGTTCTGGTCGCGGCCGGTCTCGGTCTCTTCTCGCCGCCGCAGTCACTGCCGGCCGGTGCCGGCGGATGGATCGGCATCGCCGCACACAATCTCTCGAATTATGCGGGGCAGGTGTACGGCCAGCACTGGATCGGCTGGGCGTTGCCGCTGCTGCTTCTGATCGCGGGCCTGCCGCTGGCGTTTATCGCAACCGGTCTTCGCTTCTCGCGCGTCCTTCGCCACATCGGCACCGGTGCTGCCGCGGTGTACTGGCTCGGCGGCAAGGTGCAGATGCCGAAAGTTTCGCTGCGCCGCGCGGAGCCGTCGCACGATTACGACGACGAAGACGATTTCGAGCCCGATACCGAGATCGAAGACGAGAGCACCGGCTACGCGCTCGACATCGCGCCGGAGCCGATTGCCGCGACGCGTCTCGCCGAACGCCGCGAGAACCGGGTCAAGCGCGACGAAGCGCGCAAGGCTTCGCAGGCCGCCAAGACCGGCGCGCGTCCGAAGCAGGCCGCACTCAATCTTGCGTCCGGTGAGTATCAGTTGCCGTCACTCGGGCTTCTCACCGAACCGCCGCACGTCAGCGAAACCTCCGCGCTCTCCGACGAGGCGCTGGAAGAAAACGCGCGCATGCTCGAAGCCGTGCTCGCCGATTTCGGCGTGAAGGGCCGCATCGTCGCGGTGCGCCCGGGCCCGGTGGTGACGCTGTATGAGTTCGAGCCCGCAGCCGGCGTGAAGTCGTCGCGCGTGATCTCGCTTGCCGACGACGTCGCGCGGTCGATGTCGGCAGTGGCCGCGCGTATCGCGACGATCTCCGGCCGCAACGTCATCGGCATCGAGCTTCCCAATCACAATCGCGAAACCGTTTTCCTGCGCGAACTGCTCAGCAGTGCGGATTACGACAAGGCGCGCGCGCCGTTGACGCTCGCACTCGGAAAATCCATCGGCGGCGAGCCGATCATGGCCGATCTCGCGAAGATGCCCCACTTGCTGATCGCCGGTACGACGGGTTCGGGCAAATCCGTCGGCATCAACACGATGATCCTGTCGCTGCTCTATCGGCTGCCGCCCGAGCATTGCCGCATGATCATGATCGATCCGAAGATGCTGGAGCTTTCAGTCTACGAAGGCATCCCGCATCTGCTCGCGCCTGTCGTGACCGAGCCGCGCAAGGCCGTCGTCGCGCTCAAATGGGCGGTGCGCGAGATGGAAGAGCGCTATCGCAAGATGTCCAAGCTCGGTGTCCGCGGCGTCGAGGCGTTCAACGATCGTGTCCGCAAGGCGAAGGACAAGGGCGAGACTCTTAAACGGACCGTGCAGACCGGCTTCGACCGCGAGACCGGCAAGCCGATCTATGAAGACGAAGTGCTCGAGCTCGAGCCGATGCCCTACATCGTCGTCATCGTCGACGAGGTCGCCGACCTGATGATGATTTCCGGCAAGGAGATCGAAGGCGCAGTGCAGCGCCTCGCGCAGATGGCGCGCGCCGCTGGCATCCATCTGATCGCGGCGACACAGCGTCCTTCGGTCGACGTCATCACCGGCACGATCAAGGCGAACTTCCCGACGCGCATCTCGTTCCAGGTCACGTCGAAGATCGACAGCCGCACGATCCTCGGCGAGCAGGGCGCGGAACAGCTGCTCGGACAGGGCGACATGCTCTACATGATGGCCGGCGGCCGCATCCGCCGCATCCACGGCCCATTCGTCAGCGACCACGAAGTCGAAGACGTCGTGAAATTCCTGAAATCCCAGGGCGTGCCGGAATATCTCGACGCCGTGACCGAAGAGCCGGACGAACCCTCCGACGATCCTTACGCGTTGATGGGCGGAAATTCGGAGTCGGGCGACGATCTCTACGACAAGGCGCTCGCCATCGTCGCGCGCGAACGCAAGGCCACGACCAGCTACATCCAGCGCCGCCTGCAGATCGGCTACAACCGCGCCGCCACGCTGATCGAGCGCATGGAGCAGGACGGTGTGATCTCCAGCCCCAACCACAAGGGCATCCGCGAAGTCCTGCTGCCGGAGCACGAGCAGCGGTAGCATCGATCCTTACACGTTGATGAAGGACAGTTCAGAAACCGGTGCGCATGCTTCCGGCGCATCGCTGGGTTGAATAGGATCGCCGCATTCTTGAGGGGGCGATCATGGTTCAACGGTATTTCCGGATTTTCGGATTTGTTGTTGCCGGCGCCTGTGCGGCGTCGCAGGCGTTCGCCGCCGATGCGCCGGGCTGCAAGAATCCCGGCTGGGGGCCGCAGCGGTTTGCGAATTACCGGCTCGATAGCTGCGTGACACAGCCCTGGGCCCAGCTCGAGGTCGAGACCGCGAAGGGCAATCAGAAGGTCACCGGCAAGCTCACGCGCACGAATTACGAATTGCCCGATGGCGCGAAGGATCATACGTCCGACGAAGTGCGGAATTTCTTCGCCGCTGCCGCGATGAAAGCCGGCGCGAAGCCGATGACCGATCCCAAGAGCGGCTACAACGTCACGCTCGAACGCAAGACGCCGCAGGGCGACGAGTGGATGGTCTACACGCATGGCAGCGGCAACGACCAATCCACCGGCTCGTTCACGCTGACGACGCTCGATGTCGCGCCGCTGCAACAGCAGGTGGTCGTGCAGGCGATGGCCGGTGCGCTCGACGTGAAGCCGAAGAAATGCGTGAACCCGCCCTGGCTGAAGCAGCAATTCGCCGACTTCAAGCTCGATACCTCCTGCGAAGGCAAGGGATGGGACTCGGTCGATATCGACGTTCCCGGCGGCAGCAAGACGGTGCAGGGCCCGCGCCTGACGGTGAACTATATCCTCATCGACGGCAAAACCGCGCCGCCGCCGCTCTTCGAAGAGCGCAACTATGTGAACGCGCTTCAGGGCATCGGTGCGAAGCTCATCAGCGATCCGAACAATGTTTCGTATGCGGCGCTGACTCAGAAAACGTCCGCGGGCGAGATCTATTACGTCTGGCATTCGACGACGGGCAATGACGACGAGTCCTCGTCCTATGCGCTGACGACCGTCGTGGTCGCAGGTCTCGCGCAGGATGTCGTGGCGCAGGCGATGACGCAGCCGATGAGCGCGCAGGGAAAGACCTGTGCCAATCCGCCGTGGCTGAAGAAGCAGTTCGACTATTTCAAACTCGCCGATTGCAGCTACAGCGACGTGAATTCGGTGACGCTCGATCTCGCCAACGGGCAGAAGAAGACGCTGGCCGGTCGCTATATGGAAGTGAACTATCAGTTGACGGATGAGGCGCGCAATCCGACCGCGCTGAATGTCCAGAAGAACTACGTCAACGCGCTCCAGAAGATCGGTGCGAAGCTGGTAAGCGATCCGAACGATATCTATCGCGCGGTGCTGACGCAGAAAACGCCGGTGGGCGACATGTGGTACGTCTACACGCACACCCAGGGCAATGAGACCTCGACAGGTTCCTACTCTCTGCTCAGCGTCGAAGTCGGCGGCCCCGCGCCGAAGACCTGCACGCTCGAGGTCTACGGCGTGAATTTCGATTTCAACAAATCGACGCTGCGCCCGGATTCCGAGCCGGTGCTTCAGCAATTGCTGACGCTGTTCAAATCCGATCCGTCCTACAGCGGCGAGGTCGGGGGCCACACCGACAACATCGGCAAGTCCGACTACAACATGAAGCTGTCGGGCGCGCGCGCGGATGCGGTGAAGGCCTGGCTCGTCGCGCATGGCGTCGCGGTCACGCGTCTCACCACGCATGGCTATGGCGACACGCGCCCGCTGGTGCCCAACGACACTGACGCCAACCGTTTCAAGAACCGCCGGGTGGAGCTGAAACGCAACAATTGCAGGGGCTAGCTCTACGCGTCAGTGCGCGACCCGCGATTTGCAGGCCGGCATGTCGTCGTACCGGTCCCACAATTCGTTGCGGAATTTGCAGGTGGGATCGACTCGCGCCTTGAGCGCGAAGAATTCCGGCGCGCGAGGATAGGCCCTCAGGAATTGCTCGCGCGTCGCCACGATCTGATAGGGCAGGTAGTAGGTGCCGCCGTCGCGCAAGGATTCGGCGATCAATTGCGCCGTCCAGGCGTGAACCTGTTCGCGCTCCGCAGGGCTGACGCCCTGGCCAAAGTAGAGCACGAACGCGAATACTTCCTGCGGCGACCAGCTCAGCAGCGTTTCGCGATCCGGCCTGGCATGGCGGATCGAAACATTCAGGACATTGGCGTGCGACGTACGCAGGATGCGCGCCAGTGCGACCGCAAAGGCCTCGAAATTCTTCACCGGCACGAAATATTCCTGAAGCCCGTAGGTGTACTTTTCGCGCGATGCGGGTTCGAGGCTCGCGGCGTCGTAGCTGGCTTCGTAATTGCGCCATTCGACGTTCGCGGCGCTGTATTGCGCGGGATCGTAGATGTATTCGCGAATCTGCTTGCCCAGCGGTCCGCGTGAAAGCCATTCGAGCAGGAAGCGGTCGAACGAGGATGGTTCTCCCAGCGGCGCAAGCCTTTGCCTGTTGGTCAGGGGCGCGTCGGTCTTCACCCACGTCACGGCGGTGAGGGTGCGGAAATCCGGCGGATAGAGATCGGCATTGTGGAAGACGGCATCGGGCGCGTTGCGCACGTTGGCAAGAAAATAGTCCCGGTATTGCGAAACCGAAACGCGCCTGGCCACGCGCCTGATATGCGTATTGGGCACCAGATCGAGCGTCGCGTCCACGATCACGCCGATCCCACCATATCCGCCGATCGCGGCATCGAAGATGTCGCGGTGCCGGCTGCGGCTCGCCGAAACGATTGTGCCGTCGGCAAGGACGATCGTGATCGCTTCGACGGAGCGCACGATGGCGCCTTCGCCGACATAGCGGCCATGCGCGTTGACGCTCAGCGATCCGCCGACGGTGAAGTTGGCATATGTCTGCATGATCCTGAGCGACAGGCCATGCGGATCGATGGCCTCCTGAATTTTCCGCCATGAGGCGCCGGCCTCGACCCTGATCCGGTGATTTTTCAAATCGAGATCGAGAACGCGATTCATCTCGCGCATGTCGAGAAACAGGCAATTGCGGGTGGCGATCTGGCCGCCCTGGCTGTGGCGCGCGCCGCCGATGCAAACCGGTCCGCTGTGCGCGCGCAAGAGCCTCGCGATCTCCGCGGCGGAATGCGGCGAAACGACTTTCTCCACCACGATCGGATTGAGCTGCGTCACGTCATTGACGGTTTGCGTCGCACTGGCGACAGTGGCGAGGCAAACGCACGTCAACACGGCGAAAAGCGCGACGCTCCGGTACGGCATGTCCCACCCACAGGCGCAAGTGGGAATTGAAATACGACAAGTGGAGGCAATCGCCAATATGCCCGACACACCCAAAGCCCAGCTCGACGCTTTTCTCGCCAAGTTCACGCCGGAGATGGCGAAGAGCGCGAAGGGTGTGCTTGCGGCAATGCGCAAGATCTGCCCCGGCGCGATCGAGCTCGTCTATGACAACTACAACGCGCTCGCGATCGGCTTCGCGACGGGCGAGCACGTGCGG
>Ga0335075_10001508_pt1 | contig 38229 bp, 48 predicted proteins | sample Lox_Sample_24_FD_206723 | JGI IMG/M metagenome (GOLD analysis project Ga0335075, IMG submission 206723) | Soil microbial communities from Loxahatchee National Wildlife Refuge, Florida, United States - Lox_Sample_2.4 | ecosystem: Environmental > Terrestrial > Soil > Wetlands | place: USA... | reverse complement strand
TCATCTTTCCAATAACATGCGTTAGTATTGTTACTCTGGGGGTCTTGGGCACGTTCCCTCCGGTAAGTCTGCTTGTTTTAGGATGTATTGCTGACGCCTAATTTTAAAAAAAAAGGGGGGGGGGGGAGGACCCCGACGCCTAAGATCCTGGCAGATTTCCGCCGCCGCAAGGTCAAAAAAAAATAAGATATCTTCATCATAAAATTGAAATAAAATCTGTAAACGTTCTTTAAACACAGGAAAACCATTACTGACGCGATAAGTAGTGTTTTTATCAAATATGAGAGACGAGATCGCAAGATCGACAAGTTATTGGCGTCATGAACAGAAACACGCGTTCGAGAGCTCCCCCCTACTAGTAGTCACCAACAAAAGACGAGTCTTGGAGTGGAAGCAATCACAAGCTTAAATTCAATTGGGGGAGTGATTCAGTAGAACACAATGGCAAAACATGAGGTTAAGAAAACCAGGGTCGCAATTTTTCTGCGACCCCCTTGTTGATTAAAACTCATGATTTCCTGATTTAGGTTTAGATCAATTTATCTTGCCATTATAATAGATCCCCGAGCCCAAATCTTTCAGACCCATCTTTCAGGGAAGCTGTCGAGAACTCGCCCTCGACAAAGTAAACCCCTCGCCCAGAGACAGTTCCTGCTGTTGTCTCCCCTTCGAATCCCACTACCCCTGAATACCTGCTCATCTCCCGATCCATATCTACATCCTTTATCGATTTTATGCAGCCCTCAGAGAGTCCAGAGTCAGCCCGAAAAGAAGTGATCGATCTTACGGCAGACCTCGCCATCTCCCGATCCATATCTACATCCTTCATCGATTTGACGCATCTCTCAGAGAGTCCAGAACCAGTACAACGAGAAGTGATCGATCTTACTGCAGATACCGACACAGAAGACGATTCAGGCGTGTCCGTCATCTATTTTATGATCGACATAGAGCCGAACCAGGGCAATAATTCAGGTTCGCCCGCAATGGATCTTACGACCGAGGATGAAGAGGAAATAGCCCGGGAGTTATTAAATGTGGAAGTGGATGAAGCAGACAACGTGGAAGCGGAAGAACCAGAAATAGGTGATGAGGATTCAGAGGAATCGGTTTCAAGTTTGGACGATGCACTTATTTACTACTTGGCTTCTGATGAATTATAAATATCCTCCACAGTCAACCTCTCCTCGTTTCTACCTCCAATCCTCACCTCCTATTCACCCATTTCTCATCCGATTCACTTCCCCTTTTGTACACGTCATTATACAATGCTAATAAACAGTTTAAGCCCGCGTCTACACCACATTTAATCAATCCATCCAATGCAGCCTCGATGTCAACATTTCCCCTCCTAACTTCTATCTCGCCCATTTCTCATTCGATTCGGATGATACTTGGTAATCCTGAATCGCAGTAAATGTACTCTATTAATTAGACCCACGTCTAGATTACATTTATCTACTAAAAACGTCCATAACAACTACCTCTCCTCGATCCCCCACCCTCAATCCCACTGCTGCCAACGGAATCTCCTCGGATCCACTAGCCCTTTTGTAAACGTCAGGATATACTAATTAACTGCATATTAGACCCAAGTTTGGACCCCTTTTCCTGCCAATGAATGATCATGTCCAAATCCGATGTCAATGCTTTTCTGGTAAAACCCCCCAACTGCACACCCAGGAACCGAATCCAGAACCCAAGTATTATAGTAAATATTGATTTTTCTGACCTGTGCAACACATTAGACCCACGTCTAGAGGGTTCCAACTTCGTCAAACAAAATCCTAATGAGTCGTTGGAGACTCATATGACTCAATTGTTCTATGCTGAATGACTCACGTTCTGGAACCTTCTGCATGAGTCATTAGTATACCTACAGTGCGTATATTTACATTTACTAAGCTCTCAACCAAAATCTCCTTATGGTTAACCATAAAGCCAGATAAATTATATAAGATAACTATGTAAAACATTTGTATGCGTAGATATCAGTTGAGGATGATGTGATAGAGAATATTAGTGATAAGCTGTTTGACATTGCTAAAATTACATAGATTACATTTTCGGAAAAAGACAATGGTCAAAAAACACAAACTCCAGGGGACCGTAAAAATTGGGTCTTTCTCGTGAATTCGGCGTCATTACTCGCTTTCCTCTTGTTAAGAGTTAAACCCTGGAAGCTCGGCATAAGCCAATAAACGCGTTGCGACCTCATGGGACATCAACTTTGCCGAGTTCTCCTCCATCCACAGTCGATCATCCGAATCCCTTGAATATTTGCTAAGAATTTTCCCGGCTGACCACAAGTCAGCAGCCACAGGGTTGAACGTCTTTTCCGGACCCACTTCTGGTGCGACCCAATTGCGTGTCCCGACTGGTCCAACCACCATTTCATCCCAAAAGCCACTCACCTTGACCGAACTCCCATAATCAATTATTCGAATCCCATCCTCCCCAACCACCAGGTTATCCGGTTTCAGGTCGAGGTGGGCCACTAAATTCTGGTGCATAAATTTCACCCCATCAAGAAATTGTTGCCAGAAACTGGTCTTCGAACCGGCTCTGACAAACGAATCCAAGGTTTCCATAACAGGCATGACCAAAAAGAAATAGGAATCTTTGTGGAACATGTGTAAAAGAGGAATTGTTCGGTTGCTGATGGAGTTAGCGAGTTCTGCAAGATGTTTATGTATTTCGGCCTCGGCCCTTTTAACTCGTTTGACTACCACATAACCAATGTCATTTCCATAGAGATACGAGATATCGGAACTAGTCTAGTGCATTTTAGTAGAGTTGAAGTAGTGAAAAAAAAAATTGGAATGATACCTTTATCTTAGTCCACTCGGAATTGGCATCCAAATCCACCAAGTCCTCCGATTCGCCGACCTCAAAATCACTCGAGTCCTGTATATCAGTAGATCCTTCCATTGCCTCACAATTTAGGTGGGCAAGATCTGGATCCTTTCGAGAAGAAGAACCTGCTTGAGGTCCACTACCTCGGACTTTTTTGTTTGGACCTGGATTGTTTGGACCACCTCCCGAGCGCTTTTTATCTCTGCTAGTGAATCCGCTGAGCCCGAGACCTTTGTGGGCGAGTTCCCAGAAATCACAAGCCTTAGAGAAACTATTTGACAACTTCCTGTTTCGGTTGAACAGTACATGGAGATTGTACAATTCCGTTAAGAATCCGATTTCTCCCGAGGCGTCTTCTGGGACACTCCTCACATCCCCCAGCTGGAATCTTCGACAGCTGTAGTATACCTCAAATAAAGATTAGTATTAGAAGGGACATAAGTCAATTTGCCGGACTCACATCCATTTCCTCCTTCTTAGGTTGATAGATAAGATAACGTCTTACCAGTATCTGCCTGCCTTCTAGGCCCCCTTTAGGTTTTTCGACGTATATGGCCATGGCGACAAAGTTATGATCGGGATCAGGATCAGGATTGCCATTGGCAGGTGCTTCGGTCCATTCATTGGCAAGTCGGACGACGCACGCAGCTTGAATCAACATGCGAACTTCATCCCGATGATCATCATTCGACTCCACCTCAATGAGAACAAAAGGTAGCCTATGAATCAGAAATGACACATCACTTCTCGGCCGATAAGAATAATATTTGAGTTTCTCTTCATGCGGAACCACGGCAATGAAAGGGATAGAAGTGCAGTTGCTGTAACACATATGAGAATGGATTATGTGAAGATAGATTGCTCCTTAGATAAGTGAAAAGACATACCACGTGTATTTCAGCTCCGGTGCGTCGATCCTTCTATGAAGATCATAGAACACCGGGCTCCCCCATACAAAGTCAAAGAATTTTTCGAAGGGATTAGACTCGGGAACCGGAGTGGAGCGCATCGTAGCTCGAGCAATGCGGTGGGCTAGTTCTTCCCGGGTCATTTCACGCTTTTCATATTTTTCAGGTTTTTTGAGCGAATTATCAGATTGAGTTGGGGTAAAATTAAATGGGTTCGCGGGAGTATCTCGAAACTTTAGTTTACTGCTTTGTTAACAAGGAACTAATATTTAGACAAAAAATAATTACCGGATCTGGAAGTTCAAAGTTACCTGGAAGGTCAGGAGTGGTGTTTAATAGCTCCTCAATCCTCTTCAGATACTGGAGATGCGGTTTTGTTTCTCCGAATTCATTTGTTTCGAATATTCGGTTTAGATTGGCTTGATCATCAAGCCGACCCCACATATTATAAGACAGGACGTTGAATTGTGCCTTAGATATATAACGTTGGTCATCTTCATGCAACGATTTCGCACGAAGGTTGAGATCGACGGTTAGGTGTGACCCATCAGTTAATGGGCCCACACCTGCACCAGAGGTATCAAACAACCGAGGTGAACAGGCAGGAATGGTCAGAGGGGGATGGGAGAAGGGAGAAGGGATGTCAGCTACCGAGAACGGTATAGAAACTGTCACAAACCTTTGTGTAGTTTCTGAAAGTCATACTTGGTAATGGTCTTAACGCCCACCAATAAGAGACGGCTAACGTTACATCGAAGATATTGTTCATCCAAATAGAAGGAAATCTTTTTCCCATCGTCCAGTGGGGAAACCCTGTATGGATACGGGGCACCTCTAGATTGTGTTTCATCCCATTCAGATGTCGTCATTGGTGTGTCCAATTTATGGAGAACCACTTTATAGCGAGTTCCTTCGCCCTTTTCTTTCAGGGAAGTCGCAGCGGAAAGGAGCTTTGATCCGATGTCTGCGACTAGTTCATCGGGGGAAATGAAAGCAGTTGAAATGCGACTGTCTCTGTCTTTGGCATCGATTATGGCGCCACAAACAGTTAGGTCAGTCGCCATGATAAAGGGGCAAGGCAAACAACGGATGCGGCAGAGTGACAACGAGGAGATGAAATGGTGGCAGTGTTTAATTAGTTTTATTTTTGCTTGTTGTTTATTTACTCGATTGTGGGTGTCCCACCCTAGCAACCTGGCTCGAGGGAGATAGAGATGGCAAAAATAACAGTTTGAACTTATTTTAAACTGTCCCAGTACCGAACATACTCTAGAGAGCGTCCACTGTGAGTGGTCTTGATAGGGACGGAGGCGTAGGCTGATGGCCTGCGTAGCATATTTTCGACGTGACTGTGGACTCTGGCCAACATTCCAAGTCGAACTTAATATAGAGAGTCGGGAGATGGTCCTCCATTGCAAATATTTCCGGAGTTCGCCAACAAGGTTCACGACCTCCTGGGTGAGTCCGTCAAAATGAGGATGGGGAAACACTAATAAGTGTATGTTTTTAGAACATCGTTTGTTCTCAATTGGTTGTCCGATCAAGATGTCGAAATCAACCGTGGTGCTCTCCCCGGTTGACGACGTCATATTAAACACTTTTTCGGTGGGCCCTTGCTCCTGCCTGTTCATCACCTTCGAGGATGGACACCGATCCGGAGGAATTAGACGATGCAACGAATGCTGTCTGTGCGAAATCAGGGAGCAAGACCTTATGGAGGAGGATGGAATGGCTCTCGTCGATGCAGTCTTTGGGCTGTGAAGTTGAGATTCCTACACCTATATCTATACAGATTACCATTGTTTATCTAACTCTTTCTGAACTTATTTATTATTCCCTAATGCACATCCGCAACTTATCCCTTCCTATGCTTTTCACGGTTCCGGGGGTCCTGGGGGTCACTTTGCATTTTTTCTGTCACTTTACGGGATGGAGAGCCCTGGCTCGTATGAGCCAGGTAATAGGTGCTTGGCTGGCAAATTAAACGTACAAAAAGTCAAATTGATTGATAATTGTCTAGGCCTTCGTTAACGTTTACAGTCTACACTAACCAGATCTGCTGGCACTTCTCAGATTGTCGGTTGAGACCTAGTATACCAGTTAGAAATGAATAGTGAACAAATAAAAATAGAACACACCCGTCGAAGTGACAAATTACCTGGGTCGAGCGAACGAGATCTTGGATAGTGGTTTGAAGCTTGAATGAGACTTCTTCCACGTCCAATAGCACCATATCTTGGACGAAGGCCACCCAAAGCTGTCGAAATGGATGGAGATTCGGGTCTGCTATCTCCTGAGTAGTCGCCTAGAGGGGAATCCTCCCCACTCCCACCAGCCGTAAAAAAAGAATTGTGCCTGTGAAGAGCTGGTTGAAAAGACTTAGCAGGTCCGGGATCGACACTAGGAGGTCCGCCAGAAATAGGCTGCAGGTTGTCGAGATTCCATTGAGGTTTATCCTCAATCACGTTCATATCTTCGTTGGTGTCATCGAGAAGTACGGGAGAATCAGCGATTTCGGCTACGTTCTTTGTAGGGGGGTATGAATCCAATGACTCGATAATCTCGGTTGGCTCCTCTATATAATCCTCATCAACATTCATAAACCCCAGAGGATATGCTGGTGACTCTATGCGAGGTGGTTGGACATGGTACGGAGCTCGAAGTGCTGACTGTTTTGGTGAGTCCCTCAAGAGGTCGGAACGAGCATATTGTCTACGAAGTTGCCTTGGCTGCCCGATTTGAAGCGCATTCTATTTTTTAAATAAACAATTGCATATAAATTCAGTATGTAAATGAACTCACAGCGGGCAGATTGTTAGCCATTTTCAAAAATTTGAAAGACAGATGTCACGTCTATGTCACATTTAACTATACAGTTGCTCAGATAAGCATTCTTGAACTGTATTCTGACATTCCACAGGAGAAATGGTAAGTACAAATGATATCAAAAAACATTAGTGATAAGAGAACGCATAAGTTGAGGAGATTAAGAGAGTTAAGCGCACTAAGCAAGTATATAAACAATGATGTGAGTGACGTCATGGTGATCCAATGAGATAACCAGCAAATTCCTTTTGAAGAGCAAAGAAGACAGATATTGCTAGCGATTCTGTTGAAATCATCAGAGGAATTATGTACTCATGTTGTTTGAAAAGGAAGGAAAACATTTTCATATTTGACTATATATGCGAAAGTGTAGTTTATTCGGAAATAGAAATCAATTGCCGTTTGAAAGCATGTCCAATCCAAGCTTTTCAACTAGGAAGTAAGAATCCTTAAGATCTCCTTCCGTAAATTGATAAGCATTTGCATATGTAAGTGAGGTTCCTGGTAGAGAAACCAAGTCGAAACCAAATGCCTCCAACCATATAGTATGTTCTGTGCATTTTACATTGATTAATTTGTAGTTCTCCTGGCTCACAACAACACATATAAATTTAAACACTACTGAAGTCCCTACTCTCAAGCCGTTTCACCATGCATGAAATGATGTGCTTCAACATGTCTGCCAACAGCGAGTCTCTCCCACAAGTCAAAAAATCAACAAAGGGCAAACGTGTCACTTCGTTCACGAAAAAGCTCACCTCCCCACCCCTCACTTTCATTCCCAGATCTAATCTCACAAAATCCTCGATGGAAGTTGGCTGATTGATGCGTAGTCTTTCCAGTTTGCAAAGTCGCTCCAAAAATTCCATACAAAACGTCTCCACAAGCTCAAAGTCCCTCTCGAGATCCTCCTTTTTTTCATTCAGCCCTGGTGACAGACACCACTCATCGTAAGCTCTGCGAAACATGGTTAGTTGAAGGGAGCCACCTAGAGGGAAAAGGTAACTCACTCTGTCCGGATGCTCTGCAACGAGATGGTTAACTCTAGTTGATGGACAGCCATTTCCTGATCTGCCTCATTGTATTTTGTCCAAACCATGTGCCGAACCTTTTTGTCCCAGATAAAAACTCGAAGTTCCCCCCCCAATCGTAGTTCTGGAACATATTCCTGAACAAACCAATACAGTATTGGGTCTTTGCTGTTCAGCTGTTCCAAGCTAAAACTATTCGGTCCCAGGTAGTGAAGCGAGCATCCAGAGTGAGACCTCTTGCCTACAACCTCCAGGTCCTTCTGTGCCAGGGATTTGTATGCATCTATGCTGAATGTCTGTGGCCTAAAGCTCTGCATCTGTTCGGCTACTTGATCCATGAGACGAATCTGGAGTAGCTTATTGTTATTCAAACCCTGCTCCGCAAGGCTAGGGTACATCAATGTGTGTCTCTCCAGTTCACCGGCATAAAGAGACATGTCTTTATATAATTTCATATCATCCCTAATTTCATGGGTGTCAAAGTTGATGGAGCAGATAAAGGAAGGGGTCCCTTACCCTAAAACTATGTGACCCAAATAGATCACATCTACATCTTTCAAAAACCCAGTGTCACAGGCATCACAGATGCTTGTTGAAGCCCTAAGCTTGCCAAGGAAACCTTTATAGCTGTCAATCCATAATGGTAAACAGCTGAGCCCTCCAGGTGACTCCCGACGATAAATCTCGGTTAACTCAGCGATCTATTTAGATGCAATGATATTAATCAGCAATGATAAGCAAAATAGAGAAAGTAACACAAACCCAATCCACCATCCATATCCTACTTGGGGACCACCCTCCATTCTTTCGTTTCTTTGTCCTTTCAATGAAACACACTTCCCCCCAGAGCCTTAAGTACGCATTCTCTTCATCTTCTGAGTCGAATTTGTTGTGCCTAATATGTTCATCGTTCTCGCATTCCATCAATGTCTTTGGCGGGTTGTAATCTGGACCCAATACTATGAGTAACGATGGGGGCAGGATCGAATGAGACGGTATTGCTGCAGACGATTCCAAACACGAAGCTGGGGCTGAAAGGTCTTCTTTTGGTTTCCTCGACTCCATCTTAATAGACAATGCCTTTTTAAGCTCCCTTTTCCCCTTCATCTCCGGTAAATCTTTTATTTTTCTGTAGAGCTCCTCCACCTCATCATCCCCTAAAATCTCAATTTCGTTGTCAGATAATTGATGTTCCTCCCGCCAATCAGTTTTCCGTCTTTTCTCCCTACTTGAACGCTCGAAAAGCTTAGTCCGAGAACGCTTGCATTTCATCGGCGTTTCCGTGGCTCCCATATTCAGGTACTGCTGTCGCTGGGGGTTGCGACGTCTATTTCCCATGAGTTTTGTGGAGGTGAGGTAATTTGGCTGGTCTTACGGCTTATTTAACGTCTCTTCAGTCAATTTGCCTGAAGAACCTTTGCTTTCTTGGGTCTCACCCTGAATTTCAACGTCATCCTTCTGAGGATTCCATTTGGGGCTGTAGGGGGGCTTGAGTTTTGACTGAGGTGAGGCAGATTGGCTAGTCATACCGGTTAAGCTTCCCTTCTTCATCCTCATCTGGCAAACCTCTGGTTTTCCGATTCTCACCCTGATTTTCAACATCATCCTCTGTGAGGTTGGTTTCCTTTTCTCGCATCCCTGAATCCTCTGGGATATCTTCCTCCATTTGATCAACTTTCACCCCTCTTCTCCCCCCCGCTTCTTGGGCATCTTCGTCCATACATTCGTCTTCATCTCCCCTCCTCCTTTCACTCTCCTCCTCCATACATTCGTCTTCATCTCCTCTCCTCCTCTCACTCTCCTCCTCCATACATTCGTCTTCATCTCCTCTCCTCCTCTCACTCTCCTCCTCCATACATTCGTCTTCATCTTCTCTCCTCCTCTCACTCTCCTCCTCCATACATTCGTCTTCATCTTCTCTCCTCCTCTCACTCTCCTCCTCCATACGTTCGTCTTCATCTTCTCTCCTCCTCTCACTCTCCTCCATATCCTCGTCTCCACTCTGTGTATTTTCAAAATGTATTTAATTCAGTTGATTAAGAAGGCATTTACCTGGAACTCACCTCCACAATCTCCCCACCATTAGCAAGTACGGAGGTGACAGTGTTTTTCTGATCAAATTTAGATAAAAGAATACCAAAATTGCTAAGTTGTTTCATTTGACTGATGACCCTGTCGGAACCACCACCGAACGTTGCAATGTTGACAACTGTTTTCCAGGCTGCCCTATTAAGAAGTACTTCAAAGGTCTTTTTTCGATCCAATTTCCCTGACAGACAATCCTAGTGAAATCAATCAGAATTGTAACACAATAATTTGTAGATACTCTACTCACAAAAAAACAGATTATCATGCTTGTTTGTTTCGTGGCTCCCACCCTGGTAATGCCAATCGGACCATAAGCTGCCGCTCTATAAAGTGGCATCATCTCCTTAGAACCATGATCGGACCTACTCCATCCTCCTATTTTTAAAAATCCATCTAATTGCTTTCTTATTGATTGCTTCGGATCCAACTGGAATAGATCGGTGGTCAGTTCAGGGACCCCAACAGAACATGGGACTAACAAGGCACCAGATGCGGAGACACATAGCGAGTCTCCCGTAATCACCTAGAAATGTGAACTTTACTCTTTCCATTTCATACCCCGCTACTATTTCTTCCAGCTGTTTGACCACTGGGTCATCTGTGACTGCAAGTGCTTTGGGAGGCTGGAGAGGGTTTTGTGCTGCGGGAGGTTGGTCATTTGTGAGTGCAAGTGCTTTGGGAGGCTGGTTTTGCACTGCGGGAGATTGGTTGGTTGCCTCAAGTAGTCTCTGGGAGACACCTTGCAATGCTAAATGGTACGTTCGAAAAGACTTTTCGTTGTATTCTCTGAAGTCAGTAATCGTTCGGTTCCCGAGACCGTATTGAGGTTCCGGGGAAGCAGGCAGAGTGTAAGTGGATAAATTGGTGGTATCTTCCGGCTCCCTGCAAGAATCCAATAGGAAATCAATTACTTTTAAGTTCATGAGAGTCATCTGATTCAAAATAGATGGTTGCTGGGGAGTCATGTACTTCATCCGGACATTGGAGAGACCGCAGGTAGCCCGAAATTCTCCATTGCTTTGCGAAACCTCGGCAAGGTAATCTAGGTGTGTCTTAATACCTTTTCGGAGTAGCTCTTTACAACCATTATCCAAGGTGCTGTCCCGTATTCTCTTTTCTGCATGCTCCCAGAGCTCATCGAAGGTCTTCTTCTCGTGCACCAGAAGATCCAGAAACCTAGTAGTCTTGTAGTAAGGAATATCACCAGGGTTAATTTTTTCTGGTTTTAATGAGGCTGTATTAGGCTGACTTCCTGCCGATGAGATGGGAGATTCCATGCTGGGCTGTTGGAGAAGGTTGTCGGGGTTTGAAATTGTTTAGCCGGCGAAGGCCGAAACTGCTCAGTCAGGAGGAGTATGTAGAATGTCAATAGCAATAAAACAGTGAGGAGTATTCCCTGTCTCGCAGAGACATCTCAACTCCTGAATAAGGGTGCCATTGCGTGAGTCCCATCGGGCGACTGACGCAAAAGCGCGGTTGAAGTCTTGTCAGGGAATTTGAGTAAAACCCTGAGTGCTTTGAAACGAAACAACGTGTCAATGTTGATGTCTTTTGACTCCGAAAACAAAATTGGAGGCTACTGCCTTTTTTTCCAGACAGTAAGTTTTCGACTTCATCGTACACATTTTTTGCTTTGAGCAATTCATCCTCGTCATGTATAGCACCCGGCCACTTGTTCCAATACTTGCTTCTCCTCGCTTCCTCAGAGAGGTGGGGTATTTGAGGTCCATAGAATCATGTTTTATGAACAATAAAATTTTGGGGTGATTCAGTGGATGTATCTGAAAGAAGAACCACTTCGACCTCTTCTGACAGAGATTGGGTGAAAGTAAGAAACAAAACTAAAAAAAGTCTAGGTGGGTGAAGCTGACCTCAACATCATCTATTAATAGTGAAGGTAATTTGATAGAACAACAGGTTCGTCGATTTGCAATAGGAAAATGAAGGGAAGGAACCATATTTCCAAGATCTTCGATATGTGTTTCCACTCTGTATGTCATTGATATCATGCATTTGGAGAACTCCGTTAAAATCTTCTCCATTTCTGTGGAAGACATTTACATGAGTTTATATTTCACATGAACACATACATTTGTCCGTGCATTTTATGCATTTCTGTATCATTTTGGGTGTTATCCTCGAAACTATAGAACATCTACAAGCACGGATACGTTATAAATCAAATTATCAAAGAGGACCTGTAGGTAAAACCTAATATAAAGTTGAACCAATTTAATTGTCATCGTGCGAGTAATCAAATTCATGAATTACCTTCCGTGGCACTTATTTCTGCCACACATTCGTGAGTATTATATGCATGGTTTTGGCGCACTCTTTTTAGGGCTCATTGTTGCCCAGCTGGACTCCCTGTCTCGGTCACTGTAATTAACTTGGCCGCCTGCCGGTGTGGGTAGAGTCGCAAGGAGTCTAAACTCAACTTTAAACTGGCCCGTTGTGACATCACAACTCTTAATAACACTTAGTAAGCAATCCCCGCCGGGGATTGTTTACTAAGCAGGTGGAGTATGTCTCACGTGAGCAGTTTAAATGATTTCAAAGTCCGATGTGCCTGTGAGTTCGTCTCTGTAAGTTTAATACTATAAAATAATAATATTTATTTTGCCTGATTATAGGTCTTACTATGTGGACACCCATTTGATCACATAGGAACCCGGGAGGCATCATCGGTCCATAGGTAGTCAAGCCTTACTTTTTTCCCCTTTGCATTTGGTTCGTGGAAGTTCTTGTACTTCTCTATGTTCACCTCACGCTCTTTCCTTCTTTCCTCCATCTCCATCTCCTTCCTCCCAGCCGGTAGTTCTATCAAAAATCCAAACGGTGTTCCCACCCCTCCTCGACCGCTAGAGGATTATTGACAGTGGATAGTGGACTAGGTGAAGAGTCTGAGATGCAAAAGCTATCGGGTGAAAGTCATTGAGACTCGTTGTAATCTTTGTGAAGGGTGGTTGTGAGGCTTCAATTAATTGAAAAAGAAGAGTAACATTAATTTACAAGATAACTAATCGATTTTCCGAGACCTGATCTTCATTTGACAGTTTGATTGACATTAGGCTCGTTTTATTAAAATCGGTATTGCTAAAATTACATAGATTTCATCGGGAAAAGACAAAATGGTTAATAAACGCAAAGTTGGGATGAGACCGGAAAATGTTCAAGTTTGACGTTTCTCATGGGTTCAGGGCTTCTACTTGCTTTCCTCTTGTTAAACCCTGGAAGCCCAGCGTAAACTGATAAACGTGTTGTGATATCATGGGACATCAACTTTGCCGAGTTCTCCTCCATCCACAGTCGATTGTCCGAATCACTTGAATATTTGCTGAGAATTTTCCCAGCTGACCACAAGTCAGCAGCCACAGGGTTGAACGTCTTCTCCGGACCCACTTCTGGTGCGATCCAATTGAGCGTCCCTACTGGTCCAACCACTACTTCATCCCAAAAGCCACTCACTTCGACCGAACTCCCAAAATCAATTATTCGAATCCCATCCTCCCCAACCACCAGGTTATCCGGTTTCAGGTCGAGGTGGGCCACTAAATTCTGGTGCATAAATTTCACCCCATCAAGAAATTGTTGCCAGAAACTGGTCTTCGAACCGGCTCTGACAAACGAATCCAAGGTTTCCATACAAGGCATAACCAAATTGATATGGGAGTTCTCAACAAACCAGCGTAAAATAGGAATTGTGCGGTTGTTGACGTCATCAGTGAGTTTTGCAAGTCGTTCATGTATCTTGGCCTCAGCCCTTTTAACTCGTTTAACCACCAAATAACCAATGTCTTTTTCATAGATGTAGGAAATATCGGGATTAGTCTAGTGCGTTTTAGTAGAGTTGAAGTAGTGAAAAAAAGTCTGGAAAAACACCTTTAACTTAGTCCACTCGGAATTGGCATCCGAATCCCCTGGGTCTTCCGAGTCATCAACCTCAAAATCATCCGAGTCCCGCATATCTGTAGCTCCTTTTGAACGTGCACCGCTCCGGACTCTTTTGTTTGGACCCTGTTCATCTTGACCATCTCCCGAGCGCTTTTTATCCATGCTAGTAACTCCTTCGAATCCGAGTTCGTTCCAGATGTTGACCCAAAGCTCGATAGCCTCTGTGATGTTCCGAATCAACTTATTGTTTCGATGGAACAGTACATCGAGATTGTACAATTCCTGTAAGAATCCGATTTCTCCATCTTTGGAGTTTTCTGGAACTTTTCCCAACAGGAAATCTCGATAGATGTAGTATACCTCAAATATAGATTAGTATTAGAAGGGACATAAGTCAATTTTCCAGACTCACTGCATTATTCTTCCGATCGGGTTGATAGAAAAGATAACGTTTTGCCCGTATTTGATTTTGTTTATCAGGTTTTTCGACATATATGGCCATGATGACAAAGTGATGATCCTGGGAATCGGAAGTCCCATCATCAGGCTCTGTGTCGATCCATGCATTGGCGAGTCGGACGATACAAGCGGCTTGGATGACCATACGGACTTCATCCCGATGATCGGCATTTGACTCCACCTCAATAAGAACAAACGGTAGATGATCAATCAGAAATGACGCATCACTTCTCGGGTGATATGAATAATGCTTAGAATTGTCTATTGCCTTGGCAATGAAAGGGATCGCAGCGGTGTCACTGTGTATATATGTAAGAACGAATCGCTCCTCAGATAAGTGAAAAGGACAGTAAGAGTCATACCATATGTATTTCATTCTTGGGAGCCTTAACTTAAGTTCATCGAACACAGGGCTCCACCATACACAGTCCGTGAATTTTGCATAGTGTTTATACTCATTCGGAGTAGAGCGCATCGTTGCTCGAGCAATGCGGTGGGCCAGTTCTATCCGGGTCATTGTGCGTACTTCAGGTTCTTCGGATTCTTTGGGCATATTATCGGTTTGAGTCAGGGTAATAATAAGTGATCTCGTGGACACATCTTGAAACTTTAGTTACCCTCTTCGTTAACAATGAACCAGTATTTAGATAAAAATAATAATTACCGGATCCGGAAATTTAAGGTCATCCGGGAGTTTAGGGCTAGTGTTTAATTGCTGCTGAATCCTGTCCAGATAGTTGAATTGCACAATCGATATGTCGTATTTGGATGCTTTGATGATCTCATTGCTCCTCCTAAGATCACCAATCTTACCCCAGTCATGACGAGTCGGGATGTTGAAGGTGGCATTACATCTATAAAGTTGTATAAAACGATCTTTGACTCCGTAGACAGATAGGTGTGAACCACCAGTATTTAAAGGGCCCAGAGCTGCACAAGAGGTATAGAACCACCGAAGAAGGGAGAAGGGATGTCAGCAACCGAGAACGGTATAGAAGTGTCACAAACCTGGTAGTTGGGTCAATTCCTGGGTCCCGGCCTTAAAGCCCACCAACCAGATCAGGTTTCGGTCAAGATTTTCTAATTTGAAATAAGAGGATAATTTTTTCCAATTGTCTAGTGGGATATCTCCATATTCTGGCAGGGAGTCACCTCTACCATCCAAGTCGGACTGCGTGATGGCTGTATCCAGTCTAAAGAGATCCAATTTGGCCATCTCATCACGCCACTTCCTGGGTGCTTGAGAAAGGAGCATTGATCCAAGGTCTGCGACTGTTGCATCAGGGGGGATGGTTACAGTGGCATAAAAGTAATCTTTGTTGTGAAATATGGGGGCTTTAACAGTCACATCCATGATAAAGAATGGCAAAGACTGGTGATGAAAATCGTGGCCGAGTCCAAGCTTCGAGTTATTTGTTTATATTTGCTTGTAGTTGGTATTTAATTAAATTAATTATAGGGGCTTGGCCGGTGTTTGCCGAACCGTGTTATGGCCCCGGTCCGGACTTTCCAATATTGTTCCTCATTAGGGTATTTAAATTGTAATCACAAGACCTAAACACAGGTTGGGAATCAAGATTTTCTGGTCAAGAAAATGTATTAAAAATGTACCCCAAAACATCTTATTTTTGGGCTGAATGATGTATTGAAAATAATTTATTTTCTTTGACAATTTTAGAGTAGAAAATATGTGGGAAATGGATACCCCAATAATTAAAATACCGACCACCCTGCTGGGCATCCCTGGCCACCTGTGATGAGTAGGAATTTTGGGTACTGGTATTTTTCTTGTATACAAGATGAATTTTGTATTTACGATGATGTGTTACTATATGTATCCACGTGTCCAGGTTTCTGCAGCAAGGAAGAACGTTGGATACCAACGGACCAATTTGAAAAATACCTCTTTCAGCCATTTGTTCATACGACTTAGTCTTGTTCCCATCCCTTTTTGAGTGGTGTAGCAGAGCCGCCCGATTTGGTAAATCGACGTTCCAAGAGAATGCGGCTCCGCCACTCAAAAATGTAGTCTCGAGCCAAACCTTACGAGCAGAGTGGCAGAGCCTCCCGATTTGGCAATCGAGGGATCATAGAGAACAGAGAACACGGCTCCGATGCTCGTAAGGTCTGGTCGGAATTGTATGGGCATTGCAAGGTAATGCACTTGTCACACTTGAGACCCGAGTATATGCGTATATATGATAGAGAAAATAAATAGTTTTGATTCGAATTAATCAGTATTACAAAATAATCATTGAATATAATATTTTAAGCAACAGGAAGGTGGTGAGAGGTGCAGGAAGAGCAATGGTGGTTGGGAGTAAACCGGTGGGATTAGTTGGTGAGTTGGGGTGAATTTTGTGGGGACCAAACAAAGTCCGAATATAGGGGTTTTATATTCTACAAATAAAACTACTAATCTATCTATAAATAACATAAATAACAAGCTAATGACTCATCTTCTAGAATATTTGGAATCATTAGGTACAATGAGGTGACTTGAGTTTCTCCAATTGATCTTGTTTGCTGCTCGATAGGAAATCCTTCCAAGCTTATACCTCCCATAGCATGTGTACATCCCATAACCATGAGGTTTTTTTTTAGCAAGCTTAAAACATTCCTTCTTTGTAAAAAAGACCAGGGAGAACCTTCCAGGGGTTAAACCATGCAGATCTTTATCAATCTTCCCCTTCCAGGGAAGGACCAAGTGGAAAAGGGCTCCAGATCTGAATAGCAAAACAGTCCCTGGTTTATATCTAATGATTTCAGAAACATAGAATACACATTTGATGAGAAAACTTACTCAAAAGCCAGTCCCAGCTGTGGAAACACCATGGCACATCCATACTTTGGATCAATATCCGGATCCGGGAGTCTCTCATAACTGCCCCCATTGACACATCCACACCATGCTTCCTTCCCATCTTTGTTGTCTTTGTGTATCCGAGTCTGAACCTTATACACAATGGCTCTTCCAAGCCACACTGCATTTGTTGGCTCGGGTCTTTTCTGCCTCAATACAAGGAAAGTCTGTCTGTATTTAGCATGGGAAATCGGATCAACTTGATGAAGCATGTTGCTGAGTATGGAATGTGTTAGGCTGGTGCCTCTCATGACATTATTGACTGCCTCGGTTTTGAGACCTCCTCCTGGATTCATGTCAGCAGATATACATAGCTTCTGGAATTTTATAAGCCTTATTTAATTAGTACTACACTCTGAAACCTCACATGTGGATGTCCTGTCTGGGCCCATGAATGTACAAGGTGTGCAACCCCTTTTCTCTCCTTGAAAGTGTGATTTGGGTTCGGCACTGAATCAGATAAGCTGGAGAATAAATCAAAAACAGATAAATTACATGGCATTCGAAAGCAATCCTCCTCTCGATTCTCCTGATCCTCCCAACTGTGTTGTTATAAACTTAAACCCCGAATTTCAATGGAGAATGGAGACACCTACGGCTCCTCTGCCTCCTCATCATCTCCACAAGTGAACACAGGGGCTTCCTTGTGCCTTTTGTCTTCCTCAGGCAACTTGGGCTGTATCTCAGAAAAGTAATTCTGCACATGCCAATGTACCTTTTTCATCATCGTATTCTGAGGGTAGTTGAGACCTAGATAGTTAAAATATCAGAATATCACTCACAGTTATCCCATGTTGATTTTCCTTTCTGGGTCCTCCGTTCCTACCTCTCCCTTGGTCATGAGCAAAGTATGCTATCAAGGTTTTTCCATTTTCATCCTTAATTTCGCATGAATGCCGAATGAGTCTCAACTTCCCCGAATGAAGGTCTTCCCTCAGTTGTGCCATATTGGCATTCTTGCTTTTGATGCTCTCTTTCTCATTGTATAACTGATCCAGAGTCGTGTCTAAAGTTTCAACTACTTGGTGGTCAGGTAAATATACTAGCATGTAAGGCAGGAGAACTCACCTTTTCTCAGTTTAGCCCAACTTCTCAACCTTTCTTTGGCCTCTTTACGCTCCTGAGAGGAATCTATCTCGGGAGGGGGTTCTGTGGGAGCTGGCACAGGGTAGTGCCTCGGATTTAGGCCTCCAGTGTGTTGCCCTTTTGTAGTACCCTTTTTACGAGCCATGCTAACAGTCACATTGACACATTAATAAGAAATATTTAAAATAGACAATGCTCACAAGAACAGCTGAGTGAGCAGGAAGTGGTGGCTGTAGTTGAGTGAGGGGATGGATGGTAGGAGGAAAAATTATATGTCACAATGTGACACATTGACTTTACACGATGTCATGTGATAGCATGACATGATCACTCTTCAATGATGTTTCTCGAAGTGCAATGTCCTTCAGCGATAGTCTTATCTAGTTCACAGCGTTAATAATCCCAGTACAGTCACAAATTTATCACAAATTTATCACCGTGTACTCGTACTGTTATTAAATCTTCTTGTATTCTTGAACTTCTTTCTGAGCCATTGCGTTTCTAATATCAGCTCATGCGGAGAGAAAACATCTCTAATTTGTTTATTGTTGGTACCCTTGGGGAAGTTCAACAAGTAAAGGACATTTTTCCATTCGAGAAAGCAGATAGAGTCGATCCAGACAGTTGCTTTTGATCCCTCTTTAAGGGCATGGAACCATTATCCTGCATAGAAAAGAATGGGGAGATGAATATGAGTTACTATAAAGAACACAATTTCGTTTCTTGGCAGAAATGGTGTAGATGCTTTGTATTTACTACGGAAACTGAGGATTTAGTCCCACGTTATAAAAAACTCTCCTGCAACCTAAATAGCAGAGATTCCTCCTCTTCACTGAATTTCAGAGTCTCCTCTTCGTGGAATTCCGGAAACTCCTCTCCTTCACTGAATTCTTCCGGAAGGGCCGGATCACTCCAATCTGTTGGACATGGTTCTGGAGGAACTTTTGGTCGTGGTCCAACCCATGGGCAGTCAATACTCCCTCTCATCTGAACATATTGATGTTCGTTATCATGGAAAAATGTTTTGGGGTCATCTATAAGTTTTTCGGGAAGGTCCCTCTGTTGCCGATTTGGGTTCTTGCTCACGACCTTTCCCAACCATGCCTTCAACTCATCCTCTTTAGATTGGCTCACAAGCCCTACACTCTTCAGCCTATTGACGATTTCGGAAGCCAGGTCTTGAGCGATTTGCCTGTCATGTTTGTAACCGGAAGGGAACATCTTTACCGGCTCTTTCTCGTTCTGCTGTGGTGTGAGGAGATGAGAATACAGAACGCCATAGCACAAATGAAGCAATTCTTCTGGCGGAGGAACGTCTCCATCTTTTGAACATTCTAAGTTTCACATGCAGAACAACAAGAGACCAAGCTTACCGCGAAGCAGACGATCGTATAAACCCTGATATTGGACAGGCTCTCCCTGAGTCCCGTTTGGATCGGAAAACCACCCTTCCTCCTTCAGGATTTCGGAGTAGAACCCAACTAAGTGATAAAGGTAGAGATGTGCACCGGGGTGATCGGAATTCGTTAAGATTTGCCCATGTGTGTGGTGGTCGGCAATTGCATTCAGAGAATCAGAAAACATAGAGGGGAAGAAATACATCCCTCCGAAGCAAACACTGTCCCGCACAGTAAAAACAGAATGAGGGGTTCCAGGGCGCATAATGCTAAGGAACGAGGTGAATGGGGTACGTAATAAATAAACAATTGAATGTAGAAACTTACATTTGATCGCCGGCCTCTAAATAGGCAACATCCCATCTTGCTTTGGCCCACCCCTTCACATTTTCGATTGAACTCAGAGAGGGATGCTCGGAATGACATAAGACCGCCCAAAACTTAGCTCCGGATTCTACTTGAACTGCTGTAGCGACGCCATCTCCGTCTATATGTAATCTGGAAAAGGAAGAACCCTTTGCAAACAAACAGAAACCGAGGTTCGGCCTTTCCGCCTTGAATCCCAGATCCTTGGTGTAGTCCTTTGCCTTCAGGATGTGGGTCAACGGACTGTTTGGAGGTCAACACAGACGTTTGCAAAAGATAAGAAGAATCAGTTCACTTACTGATCCATTGACGTTGGATCCCTTGTTCTTAGATCCATATCGAGGCAGTTAAAAACGCCTGCCTTTGCAGAAATCAAAGCTTGAAGCGGACCACTTCGATATAAAAATTTAACCTCCTGCTCGCCTGGGACATGACCCGATTATAACATTGTCAAAAAGTGACTCTATGAACTCACCTGTTTCGGGGGCCCACATACTGGGTGCTTTTATTCTCTCCAGGTGGCCATCGTCATTAGAAGGTCTGTCCCCAAGGTCTAAAACGCTTTTAGCCGGGATTCAGACAGGCAAAGAAATAAAAATTCACCGAGAATCATGTGTTTGGATCGTCGCTCAATACCTAGCCTGTCCAATGCTCTTAGGCAATCAGTTTTAAATATTTCATCAAGTTCTCCTATCCCCATTTCACGTGTTCCATCAAAATAATCCTGGGGAGAGCTGTGTTCCTGAGAATAATACCGGAGCCCACTCTTGACCACAATGGTGCCCCTCTTGATCTCTGCCAACCTTTCTTGAGGGGAAAGGCGGGTCCACTGATCCTCACAGAAATACTTTATCATTCCCGGAGTCTGAGGATAGTCTCTGTGAGTTGAAAACGCATTATCAAGGGTAGCTATGAATCTAGCATAGTCTCCCCTCGGTTCCTTCTGTGAATTTGTCTCAGTCAGTGTTCGACAAAACTGAATAGGTTTCTCACCAATCTAGATATGTTTCTAGCTGGATATTTAACTCTGTGCCAGCAGGTTCCGTCTTTTGTTTGAAATGGAGCGTTGATATAAAGATTGAAGGGGATTTCCTTGTCAGAGGGGTCTGTCACGAAGCCGCGTTTCGAGAGAGTAGTTGTGATCTATAAAAGTAATTAGATAATCAGTAAAAAAACATTGTTTCAAGCATAAAAGGTTGCCTACATCAATCAGGGGCACCTCAACCTTAGCAATTAAGTCTGGTTCTGAATGGCGAGGTGTTTTGGCTGTGGGATGCGTGCTGACATCTTCAGTCAGCTTCCTTTTGAGTTCCAGTACCTTCTGCTCGGAAATCTTGGTTGATGACATCCCATTCAAGTAATTCGTGAAAATCTTCACATCATATCTGCAGCACTCCATCAGTTCCTCTGTAAGTCTTAGCGCTTTCATCCTCTCGTTATATTGGTGGAACTTGGGTTTTCTAGTGTAGTCGTTAATTCTTGGAGGAGGAGATTCTTTCCTCGGAGGACTGTTGGGGACTTGAGTTTTGATAGGGGTGGGGCAATTTGGCTGGTCTTACCGGTAAGGTTCCTCATTGTTGTCGTCAGTTTTGGACTTTTTCTGAGGTGTTTTTTTCCAAGGAGATTTTCCCCGAGTTTCTTTCTGAGGAGGGCTGTCGGCAAGTTGAGTTTTGATATGGTGAGCTTATTTGGCAGGTCTTACCGGTAAGGTTTATTTTTTTTGTCCGTAACTTTGTCGTGATCTTCTGAGTCTTCTGAGTCTTCTGAGCTGTCCGAGCTGTCCGAGCTGTCTGAGTCTTCTGACACTTTCGATGCCTTTGACACTCGAGATTTTCCCCGAGTTTCTTTCTGAGGAGGGCTGTCGGCAAGTTGAGTTTTGATATGGTGAGCTTATTTGGCAGGTCTTACCGGTAAGGCTTATTTTTTTTGTCCTTAACTTTGTCATAATCTTCCGAGTTTTCTGAGCCGTCTGAGTCTTCTGACACTTTAGATGCCTTCGACACTTTCGACACTTCCGAGTCGTCTGAGTCTTCTGTCAATTTCGATAATTTCGACACTTCCGAGTCGCCTGAGTCTTCTGACACTTTCGACACTTCCAACGATTTGCCCGACGAATCTTTGTCGGCTTCCTTTTGTCCTTTCCCTACATCCTCTGGGACATCTTCCTCCATACAATCGGATTTGGCCCCTCCTGTCCCCTCATGCTCTGGGAGGTCTTCCTCCATAAGATCGACTTTAGCGCCTCCGGTCCCCTCTTGCTCCGGCACATCTTCCTCCATGAGATCGACTTCGGCCCCTCTGGTCCCCTCATGCTCTGGAACATCTTCCTCTATGACTCTAGCCCTTTCGGTCCCCTCATCCTCTTGGGCATCTTCGTCCATGTGTTTGTCTTCGCTCACTCCCCCCCCCTCGTCCTCTTTCCCCATACAATCGTCTTCATCCCCTCCCCTCCCCTCATCCAATTTCTCCCTTTGACCCCACCCTTCACCATCCGCCATAGCTTTATCATCAGGTCCGCCTTCGGCCTCTTCACTCTCCCTACTCTTTCTTAGGCCATTCCCATCCATAGACTCATCCCCAGCCTCATCGTCAGGGGTTTCAATCTATAGATTTCATTCAGTTGATTAAGAAGGTATTTTCCCGGAACTCACCTCCTCAATCATCCCGACTGTAAACTCAATAAGTCTGTCACCGTCGGTGTCTTCCTGTTCGATTGCATATTTTTGAGACAATCCATGGCCAAACACGAAAAGGTTTTTCATTTGGGTGGTGATTTTGTGGGAACCATCATCACCGTAGGTTGCGATGTTGATTGCCGCTTTCCAGGTTGCCCTGTTTAAAAGTGCCTCGAAGAAATTCAGACGATCCAACTTTCCCGACATACAATCCTAATGAAATCAGATTTGTGACACGACAGATTTGCATTCTACTCACAAAAAAACAAGTTATCAAGCTTGTTTGTTTCGTAGCTCCGAGCCTGGTAATGCCGATCGGACCATAAGCCACCGCTCTGTAAAGTGGTAACATCTCCTTAGCACTGTTTTTGTCAGACTTCTTCCATGTTTCCTCTGGATCCATCTGGAATAGATGTTGAGGACTTTAGAGAAGACAAAATAAGACAGAACTAACGAGACACCAGATGCGGAGAAGCATAGCGAGTGTCCCATATTCAGAAAACAATGAGTATTTATATCTTTGGATTTCATACGCCAATATTCTCTTTTTTAGTTGCTCAACCACCGGATCGGTTGTAGGTGCTGCAGGTGCGAGTAGAGCTAAGGCGACTGGCTGAACAAGGTTGGAAGGTTGGATGCTCGGTATAACTTGGATCTCGGAAGCAAGATGTAACGATTTAAGATACTGTTGTATGGGCTTTCTGGAATATTGTTTGATCGGAGAGAGAGTTCGTTCCCCAAGACCGTATTGAGGTTCCGCAGAAGCAGGCAGAGTGGAAGTGGATAAGTTGGAAGTATCTTCCAAGTCCCTGCAAGAATCCAATAAGCAATCAATTAATTTCAAGTTCATCAACGTGAACTGAGTGGCAATAGAAGGCTTCCCGGGAGTGCTGTGCGTCATCTGGAGATTGGAGAGACCGCATGTAGCCCGAAATTCTCCATTGTTCTGAGAGGCATTGGCAAGGTGTTTTAAATGAGCTTTAACACCTGTAGTGAGTAATATTTTGGATGCATCATCCAGGGCGCTATCCTTTATTCTCAGCTCTGCATGCTCCTGGAGCTCCTCAAAGGTCTTCTCCTGGTGCACCTGAAGATCCAGGAATCTAGTGGTTGCATAGTAACGTATTTTGTTGGGTTTTGGCTTTAGTGTCTTTAGTAAGTCTGAGTCAAGGTGGATTCCTAATGACGGGTTGGCAGATGTTGTTTGCATGATGGGAATCGATGAAAAGATTGTCGGAGTTTGAAAATCGTTTCAATTGTTGGTCGGTGAAGGCCGAAATCGGTCTCGTATCTGAGAGAACATTGTGCCTTTGGAACTACACGTGGAGTACACAACTCTATGGAGCACCACAGATGGAGTTACTACAAGAAATGGAGTTTGCACTTAAAAAGAATTGTTCTCAAAATCTCAAATCACTGACAATCTTATCGCTACAACTAGGCCATACCAGAGTCACTCTCAATCAGGTGAAAGGAGACTCAAAGCCGTCGACGAGAACGAGGTACTGGAATGTTCTTAGCAGTAGCAATACACAATATCATTTAGCAAACTGATACTGGCACCGTACCAGCCAGCATCACACAAATACTCAACCCGCATACTTACATGGCATAAACGACGATGACCCACCACTTGTGTTGGAGCTCAAATACTAGCGGTAGAGTCTTCAGATACTTGTCTATTATACGCATATACGCACATACCTAGCAGTAGAGTCTTCAGATACTTGTGACTCTACCGCGTTACACGTCTTTGTTACTTAACTATCCCATGCCAGAGTGGCGCCGGGTTCCAGCTCCTCTAACAACTTGCACTCGTATCTCGACGTATGTACCCAGTATCTGACCTTACCAAGTACCCAAATACATTACACCCCAACGCAAAGCACATTTACCAGAGACAACCACAACCACTCACCGTCACGAACTCAGAGTCGTGTCTGGCAACACTACCGCCTGTCGTCAACCTCTTCAAGCTAGATAACAGCCTTCATAACCACGTGTAACCAACTGCTGCCCAGTATTTGATAAGAATGCTCAGTCCGGTTCAACGTTCCATATCCTCTATGAACGCGTTGAACGCGTCTGAATGCGTACCGAATGCCGAATGCGGCAGGACAGAAATACCTTACCCAATGTGAATTCACCAGTATCAATGGGGTTGTCGAGAGCGGACTTGCAAACATTCGCAAACGGTATCAGAAGTTTGATGACTGTGACACTTATATCTCGGCTATGACTCTCAATCCCCGTCATGAAAATGGCATATATTAAAGCAACATGGGATCCTGTTTACATTTGGCTGGTGATGGAACTAGTTGAGAAAACAGTGAGCACGTTGATTGAACGTGGTGATAATGGAAATAGCACGAGTTGTATGCTTGAACACATCTGCCGCAGTGAGGAGGTGAGGAAGTCTGGCGGGGTTGATCCATGACAGGATCCACATGCGTACCTCCGAAGTGACGCCCTTTGTCCAAGTAGAACAGACATTGTTAAGTGGTGGGCGGTGAGTTGTTATTTCTTTTGTATATATAATTATGCTCACACTGGTTCAGTAGCGTTATTCCCAAACTTACCCGACTCTGCTTGCATGGCAAGGAATTACTTTGCAATACCAACTTCTTTGTCCGACTCCAAGCATGTTTTTCTCGTGTAAACGCCCAAACGCGTTTATCTCGGTTTCGTTCAACGTTCGAAATTTCTCATGAACCGAATGTGAGTTCGATTCAGCGTTTGGGAGAAATCGTCCCAGCCTGAACGCAACCGAACGGAACGGAACGGCGGCATCTTTACTATGTGGGAGTCTGATTTCTCGATTGTAGTAGGTATCTCTATCTTGCCAGAATGACACACTACCGAGCGCCTCTTGTGCACGTTGTAGGTAGCTCAATAAAGTCAGTCCCTCACTCGTACTTAGGAAAGTTAAGAAATTACACTCTAATTTTCTCAGCAACTGTTTTCTAGTACACATGCCCACACCTATTTGCACCAACAAATACTAATGGACGTCGCCGATGATCCTACGGACTCTATGTAGAGTCTAGACTACTACCTTAGACGTATTAGTAACGCTTAGTCAGCAATCCCCGCCGGGGATTGCTTACTAAGCGATATCAACACAAGTCCTCTCTAAATTTTACATTGGACGCACTTAGGGTGACAAGATATTGCCAATAAGCACAATTGGTCAATCATGACCGATTGGCTGAATTGTATTTGTGGCGTAGCCACGTGGAATGGTAAGAGGCTAGAAAGATAGAGGAGAAAAGGGCGGATTGTAAGTGAACTCTTCAGTTCACGTGCACATAGCTACATACATATAGGATAGAAAACATTCAGAGATGAACAATAGAAAATAAGGGGGAAAAAAAGAAGTTCTCATGTAGATGTGTAGCCATAATAAAAATGGAAGAGAAAAGTTCCCGTCAGGATGCATTGCCATACATGCTCGTTTTAGAGTTTCAAAATACGATGGCTCTATATGTTCTACAGGTAACTACCTTTCATTATTACCATATTTACCAGTGTTTTTACCAAAATGTGTTTATGGTACGTTTACAATATTTGGTTGGCAGAAATTGTGGTATATAATCTGTTGGTAAGTAATGTCACCAACTGGGGTCCCCCGTAGTTAGGCCTTACTATGGATATTTTTTCCCCAGGGACCTTAAGGTGTTGTCAGGTACGGAGATTCACTATGAACCAGTGTAACGTTACTAAGTGTATGGCAAGACGCGTGAATATTGTACAGTGCACGGTGAGGATCTGACATTGAAAGGTCCCAAAATGCGTTCTATATTACAAGTTGCTGAAGCCCAAAACTTAACATTTGGTCGTAACTCACCTTGACAATCAGAAATTGACATGTGATGCCTGTCATACATAAATGAGCTTACTACTTACTAGCTGGAAGACTAGCCATCGGCGTTCACATTGGTTTGAACGGCGGCTACCACTGGCACGCCGGTTAAAGCCTCGTTTAATATTTCAGAAACATTTAAATGTCAATACAATAAGATTTAAATAGAATAGTAACATTGAATGCATATAGTTACCAAGAATAAATACTAAAGAACTCCTGTAGTCGTGAATGAATACACGAGCGATCGTTCAGATCTCTCACTTCGTTCAGATAACATAGTATATATGCAGCCATATAACTCATTCACAGACATGGTAATGTAATATTCGCGATTCGTTGTGTGGTACTTATTGTCTAACTGTGTTGTGCTATCACTCATGGAGGCCTGCAATGTTGCTTCGAACGCAAAATGTCACATATATGCCCTTCAATATTCCACCACACAGTCAGCGTTCTTCAATACTCTACATCCACTTCACCTCATCACAAGGTCCAAGTAAGTAAAAGATAATTTACTCAGATGGGCTTATAGGCCTTAATACACAGTTGCCCGTTTGGTGACAAAGGAGCAAGTGAATCAGATAAGAAACCGTTGAGGTTGAGTACTGGTAGCCGAAACCAAAACTAATTGGACTAAATGTAAAAGAAAGTCTATGAAATTACATGAAAGGCAGAAGTGGAAGCATCGAGAATATGGTCAATACTATGAGGGATTGCTAAGTGGGGGGGGGTAATAGCGATTTCTGGCATACGGCTTCAAACCACCACTCCAGAACTCGAACCATGCCGCTGTTTCCACACTTGAGTGGATCCTTTGTGAGCCAGTCTCGGCAAACAGTTGTGTACATTTCTGAGACTTCCGGATATGTCTTGATGATCTCCTTGTGCCAGTGATTGTCTGACAGTATAAGCCAAACGGTCGAGACTGTGTTATCGGATGCAGGTCCACAGACGCTGTCCCTATTGTAGTTGTGGGCGTAAGCCGACGGCATCTGGCACCATGCGCAGTTGTTAGCGTAGCCAGGAGTTTGGGAGTTTTTGTAAACATCTTTCAGATATTTTTGCCATTTTTGGAATTCCTCAGTGAGATTGCCCGGAACGATTCTACATGCACGCGAGTTGGGGCTGTAGCATTTCCAATTGGGCTGCATGCACCACCAACAATTAGACTGGTGTTTCATCATGAATTTTTGCAGGTTATCCCATGCTCGCATCGACTGTTGGGTATTGAAAGCTTTACGTTGGACTTCGATTATCCTTCTGTACTTCTCAACGGTGTGGGAGTGAAGTGGAGTGCTAGGTGGGGACAAGATGTCATCAGAGAAGGTAGATATAGTGGATTGACTAGACTGTGGTGCGATCTGAGAGGTAGGAATGGCGTTAGCCAGTCTTCGCTGGAAGTCGAGTTTGTCACTTTCCCTAAACGATGTGATCCGTGGGTTCTTGGGAGTCATCTCAGCATGTAGACTTGGCCCTAGAGAACTGGAGGAGTGTGTGTACTGCGATGAGGTGAAGTTTTCTCCGCTGCAGGGCTTTGGCTTCACATGACGATCGGTGAACTGGGAATCCGGTCTAGCATGTTTTCTCCCTTCTGAATGACCAGATTGAGGTTGACTCTGAGTGGGAGTAAGCTCGGGTGGGACGGATAGGGCGACAATCCTCTGCGAAACTGAGGCCCCCTGTTGCGAGTGAGGATGAGCGGCAATGGAAGGTTGATGGGCGGTTGGGGTGGGGTGTGTGGGTCGAATAGTTTGATAGTTTTGTTGTGAACGAGTAGTTGGGTGAGAAGCATTAGCGGGTGAGTAAGAGTGGCGAGGAGTTGCAATTGGATTTGCTTGAGGTTCTCCAAAGACCAAACGTGCCATAGCTTCCTTGTCGAATGCGCCGGATCTTCTACAGAACTGGCAAGGATTTGCATCCTTAACCAAGAAGCAGCTGGACGGAAGCAAGTCGTACTGAGCACAAATGAAGGCACGAAGGCATTGGTTAGGTAGGCGTAGTAGGTCAAAAATCTTGTCTTTCCCTCTCAGGTGCTGAGATGAGCCTTCAGTGCTGTTCGAGTTGAAAAAAATGAACGAATATGCGGGGAAACCATCACGGCCAATCCTACCAGTCTCTTGAACGGCATTTGTCATCGTGTACGGCGAGTTGACATGAATGCAGTAGCGGATATTGGGAATGTCCACGCCGACGCCAAATGCAGTGCTGCAGCAAAGAACATCGATGTACCCAGCCCTGAACTGTTCCGAATTTACCCGTCGCTCGTTTTCAAGGAGACCAGCGTGGAAGGCCAAACCATCCAATAATGATGCATAACTCTCGACCTCTTCCTTTGTCCGGCAGAAAACGAGGATTCGATGCTCACGGTTGAAGCGTTTCCGTATGTTTGCTACCTGTTCAGAGACTTTTGCCACCAAGTTTTGGGCAGATGAAACGGCCTCTATGGAGTAGGAAATGTTGGGGCGAATGGTGGGTTCTCTGATGACGAGAGGATTGCTGACAGCTGAGAATGATGAACACGAGGAAGTCACAGAGATAGACGGAACCAAACTCACCGAAGATTGACTTTAGAGCATGTTCCTCCTGTGGTGTGATTGAGCCCGAGTTTAAGATGACTGGCACCTTTGCCTTCTCGAGTTTGGCTGGAAGATAGGTGAGTTTATGGCGAATTGGGTCGATGATCGTCTGTGCTTCGTCCATGACAATGCAATGCAACCGTTGACAGTTATAAGCACTGATAAGAAATTCCTGGAACACTTTACTGTTGACGTACTTGTCTGCGGATATGAGGACAATGGGGCTTTTCGTTCGATGTAGAATGCCATCGACACTGGAGTCTTCTCCGTGCTCGAATGGCAAAGGCGTGATCCCATACTTGAAACACCTATCGGTGATATCGTTCATGAGTTCCGTGTAGGGAACGACTACCACGATAAACTTCCCCGTGGCTGACTGGCTCAAGAACCAAGCGGCGAGGATGTATGCTAACGATTTCCCAGAATTCGTGGGTAAGACGAAGATTGCACTCCTCACTGGTTTCTTGATCGATTGGTATGCAAGAGCCTGACCAACAGATCTGAACCTGGCTTCTGGGTCCCGTAACATTCTGCGAAGGGTGATGATATCCTCCACTGAAGGCAGTTCTACACGGTCTGCTTCGAGAACGGATGCAGTGGTATGGTGAGAATCAGAAAGGGCAGCTGCGGCTTTAAACTGTGCCAACATTACTGAATTAGCCTCAACAATAGCTTCGACCAATGATCTTTGACTCGATGGTGCAATCTCAACTGGATCACCGGATCTTGGCACGGCAACTGTGTTGGAATGCTGACAGCCCTGCTGACAGCCCTGCTGACAGCCCTGATACAGATATCTAGATGGGGTGTTTCCGGGGCCAAAACCGAAGATCCTCATTCGTTCACGGCAAACCTATCGGAATCGATTAGCACTGAAATGTGTGGATAGGTAGAAGAAGATGTACTCACTCGCACGTGCTGATCAACCTCTTCTGGATGCCGTGTTCCGATGCCTACTAAACGAGCATAGTGAATATCACCAGTTCTCTTCGAGTGGTGTGCACTCTCGACAGCAAAGTTGTGAAGACCAATGGTTGGGACCTGAGGGGGAACCGTGCGGTTCGTGATGGCGCAGGTTACCTGGCGAAGAGATCTAGAACCGAGCCTATACTGAAAGCGTTTCTCAGTCTCGCCGCCGATAAAGTTGGTGAAGGTATCGATGGGAAAGAAGCCGTCATGATCTGCAAAGAACACATCGATTGCCTGCCCCAGAGAAATCAGATCCGTGCATTTTTGGAAACGAAGAACCCGTTCAAATGGTTCCAGGACCAGGTAATAGATGAACATGATGTCCGAGAGCTCCTGGAACAGCGGGTGAGGAAGCTGATCTGGATTTGAACGGATATACGACATCTTGTCATACTCGGTAACAGCAAACATCTCGTTTCCCAAGATGTAGAAAGCCCGCCTGCCAAACACAGATTCCTTAAGAAGAAGCGGAAACAACTCTGAATTCCGCAGAGAGCAAGAGCAAACACCCTTCATCAATGTTCCAATGGCAACCTTCACATCCTTCATAGTACTCAGCCATCGATTCCCTGCTGGAGTCACAGAGCCACCGTAGTCATATAGAGGTTCGAAATCTTGACGGGGAAATGCCACTTTATCGAGAAACCAGTGGAAACCAAACTTCTCCTTCCACCGAATGTTCCTGATATCCTCTATAAAGCAAAATCCCGGGGTTGAGTTGGAAATATCGTCATAGATTACCTTAGGCTTCTGGAGGTCGATCTCGGTGTTGAAGAGCAAGTTTTTGTGGGTTAAAGTATTCACTTTGTCCATCAGTCCACGGTACCACTCTGTGAGGCCACTTATGTAGAAGTTACCGCCGTTAAACGTAAAGTAGTTGTCGTCGTCATGCCAGACGAACGAGCCATCCCCCCCAGCATCTTCGGAGATTGGCTTCAGAATCCTAAGCCAATACTGAATCGAGGAATGGGGATTCACGAGGAGATCGACCGTACACTGCTTGACAACATCTCTGCAAGACAAGACTGCATCCGTATTTAAATTAGGATCGTTTGCTCGCCTCTGTATCTCACTCGCAGTGATGGTTCGCCAACAAAACATCAGTGCGGCAACATCATGTGAAAAGTTCTTCGGCTCCTTGAAGCATAACTCCTTCGTCATCGAGAGCAGTAAGATGAAGCGCGTGAATGTGCAGTTGTAGGAGTCCTTTCGAACGTTTGGGTGAACATCACTAACGAGATCGTATAACAGGCGGTGAAGTAATTGCTTTGCGACGGACTTGTCCGTTACTTCCTCAGCGTAATCGAGAAGAGCTCTGCCGTTCAGGATCTGGGTTTCGGTCAAGGAAAATACGAAGCGCGTCGAAGGTGGTGGTTCGTCCCCCCGAGCGACAAGCCAGTCGATATGGCGAAGTATCGCAAAGACACACTTGGTGAGGATGAGTGCATAATTGTCTGGGTTCTGTATGCAATGGAACTTCGAGATGGTCCTGTTTCATGTAAGAGATTGGATTGTAAACTGAAAAAGCTACTCACCCAGTTTCAGAGTCCCTGATCGCCAGGTTATTCAAAACCCAGGAGTGCACCTGACCGGCCTTCAACTCATCGTTCATGTCTGAGATGTAAGCGTAGACGGCCTCCTTAACCAGCTCCTCCACTGCGTTCATTGGCTTTGGGCTGATAAGAAGAACCATGGTCTCCTTATCGATTCCAGCAATCTTATCGTGCCATCTGTAAAGTCTAAAGAACGGAACCAGATGCTGTTCCTTCACGGCGAATTTGGTCAGAACGTTCTCCATGGTCTTCTTTGCCTGTGTGAAACTGAGAGTGAGAGCCCTACTACTGGTGGATTGGGAGGGAAGTATGACAGGGAAATATAATCGACGTGTAGCCGGAAAGAGGGTCTGGATTTTGGTTGGAGCAGCCTCATACGAAGTGTCCCCGGAATGGTCTGATTTGATGTGATCGAGAACAGATCTCTCGGTTTCAGCAGAATAAAAACAGGTTACTCCGACCTTCGAGCTGCATGTAAACCCTTTATGAACTTTGATGTAGGACAGAGGTGGTGAGGGGTAGATGTCGGGTTTGTACTGGGTCTCGACAGTGGTCTTTAAGTATCCCGATAGCACTCCCTCTAGATTCTCCTTCAGTTTTTTCCGCTGGCTTCTGTTAGACTGTTCTTTGTGAATATCCCTGACATGATTGACAATGGCAGCTGTGTCCTCCTGAAGAGCGAAACCGCACTCTCGACAGACCATGACCCCGAGCTTTGAGTTAATGCACAGGTTGAAGGTTGAAAGGAGTGGATTAACTATGATGTCGGGATCGACGTCTTGGGGATGATAGATCAAAGGAAAGGAAGGAGTGGTGGCACTGTCGGCAGCATGAGATGTGTTCCCAGAGGTAGAAGGATTGGCCAGGGGTGCTGGCGTCGAGGTTTGTTCAAGAGTGGTCTCCGGTGGATCAACGTCCACGGTGTTCCCTCCTTTGGGCAGTAATTCTGTCTCGTCTGAGATGGAATTGCCATCCAAGGCTTCGTTCGTCCCCTGCCAAGTAGTAGCTGCTCCATTGAATCCAATTGGAGGCTCAGAAGGTACGATTGTGTCGGGAAACATCAATTCGGCTGATGATGCGTGTTAGAGGGCTGAATGTCTTAGCAAATAAGAAACTCACCAGGGGGATTCCTATGTACCGTGTTCATATGCGTCCTGAACTTGGTTGTCAACTCAAACTTTTCACCGCACCATGGACAGAGCCAAGGATTCTGGGCATCTTGTCGAGCTATCTTGAGATTACAGTGCAGGATGTGAATTTGGTGGTCGTTGCGACGGTGATTATCCAGGTCAGAGGAGCTGGTGAAACTTTTCTTGCATGCTTGACAACTGTATCGACCCATTTAGATTAGAGTGTCTGGAGTAGCTGATGGAGTTGAGAGAGATGACTTGGAAGGTGCGTGTGTGCGAGACAGAGAAAGGACAGGGAAGAGCAGAGGGGGGGTATTGGAGGGTGGATGAGCAGGTTGAGACAGACGAGGCGGATGAGAAGGTTATAGGGATGGCAAAACCCGAGGCGACGGACAAAATGAGAAGATTCATGATTTTGTCGGAAGCATTGGTAAAAAACTATTCAGGGTCAAATAAAATCATGAAGGACAAAAGCCTCCGTGAAATTGATCAGAATCTGAAACGTTTGAAAATTGAATCCCAAACTTGGGTCCTAGAGCAGGTTCATGCCAGAACGAGCTATCTGAAATCCACCGTATTGAGAGTTGTAAGCGTATCCATAAGAGAGGGTGACTTGCTCATAATGAGTGAAAACAGAAAGGAAGAGAAAAGCAGTTGGATTAACGTAAACAAGCTAATAAATCACTGAATTGTTTCGAATGTCCCGAATCCACCGAGCCAACCAAAAGGTCCAGAAGTCTGAACGGATGTGTTCAAATGTGGTTAAATGGGTGGACATGTTCAAAAGCGGCAAAAGCTAGCGGACATGTGTGGATCAAACGAATTGGCAAAGGTACAGAAATGGTAAAACCAAGCCATTGGATTAAAAAATAACAACCTGGCATGATCTTTAGAGTAATTTATAATTCTTCTGAATTTGAATCATCACCCTACAGGACTAATGTGATTCTATGAATCGGGAGAAAGGGTAAATCAAGTGGTCGATTACATAAGCAAATCATCTGTATGGACCTGACCCATCTCAGAATAAATTCGGCATTCTCGTCTATGTAATTATCCAGTTCTAATAAGATACAATGACTACATAATTACTTATCTGTTTTTACTAAATGATGACTACTAGGATCATACTCTATTTCGAATAATTGTAAAGATCACACTCCATTTCGCATGAAGCGAAAAAATGGAAGTATGAGGAGGGTGGAAAAAATTTGTAGGGGACCATGCGGCGCCACATGGTCACCCAAGATCCCGGAGGTGTACACCTTGCTGATGTTGCTGACTCTAAAAGGGGGGAACCCAGAATTCTGAAAGCAAAGTCAGCATACAAGAAGATCAACTAAGGCTCACAAATCTAATTAGACTCTGAAGGCATTCTGAAAGTGAAGTCAGTATAGTGGAAGAGCAATGAACACTCACATTAAGAAAAAAAAAAAAAAAGAAATGCCGAGAAGATGGAGACAATGGACTTGAAAGAGCACAAGAGGTTTAAAACTGAACAACTGGTTTATTCCCCCATGCAGAAGCCTTTTAACTGTTTGGCAGGTCTACTGACTCAGTCTTATCAACACTGTGGGCCAGACAGTGAAGAAGATGACTGCATGGCACCAGTCCTTGAATTGAGGACGCGTCCGGATCGGGTAACCTCCAGACTGATGACCATCTACTTGCCTTGAGCAGGGGACGGAAAGGTCCAGTACCCCCACAGCATGCCAGGCACCGACAAAACAGTTGAAAAACTCCTGCATTAACCCACAAGACCAGAATCCCCCAATATCCCACAAACCCCCCATGCTCCCAGTCAAAGCCTCAAGAAAGCTGCCATAGATGTAGTAGTTGCAAGAGTTGGCAGGATACCATAGTGGATGGGGGTGGACATCAAAGAGAAGGGGGGTGTAGAGGGATGGATGGCGGCAGGAGGAAAAAATAGTGTCACAACTTGTGACATGTGACATGCCTTTCAACAATGCGTCATGTGACAGTGTAAACAATGTCACATGATAGCTAACACATGTCATGTGATGTATACACAATGTCAGATGACATCTAACGTAGATTTTATCTCGCTACAAGCATGCCAGAGGCTGCTATGACCAGGTTACATTTATAAGCAGGTATGTTAAGCCTTGTTCCTTAAATCAATCCATGGTTCCTCACATATCCAAGTTGTACTTAGATGTTCTTCTGGTGTCCGAGCAGATGCTCTTCAGAAAATGCTCACCATTGCTCAGGAAAAGTCTTACATTACTATTAGTACAATTAATAAACAGTAAACTCGATTTGAGGGGGAGAAGGAACGAATGCCACATTTCAATGGTACTAGGTATATACAACTTACTAAATAACGGTGCCAAAATAGAGATTTGAGGTTTTTACATGCACTGTACACTTGATTCTTAAATATTGAGAGGTATTCAAATATTCAATCATGTCAGTTCAATAAAAACACGTAAGAAGAAGCATGCTTGGCTGAATCCTCTGCGTCCTAAACCGTTGTGGATTTTTCCCACCATTCATTCGCTTACTATTACTCTATAATTTATAAATTTGTTCATCTTAACTCAACACTGGCTAAAGGGTATTCAAAAAGATAATTTAGCGAAAGGGTGATTGAAAACGCGATTAAAAAGGGGATCGACAGATCAATTCTCCATCAATTTGGTTCATTCTTAGTAATTCTGGTTCATATAAATGTACTCTATCAATTAGATTAACCTTTGCAATACATTTCAATACTAAAATCTCGTCCATAACCTACCTCTCCTCGATCCCACCACCTATACAGCTCCAGTTCATCCACTTCTCATCTGATCCACTTGCCCATTTATACATGTCATTATGCCATACTAGTCAACAGTTTAATTCCATGTATTTATTACTTTTATCAACTAAAAACGCGCATACAATTATTGCCCAACTCCATATTAATGCTTAGTAAGCAATCCCCGCCGGGGATTGCTTACTAAGCATCATATCAACGATATCCACTCTCCTCCAACTCAGTTCATCATATAAACATGTATCTATATCTACATTTATTTATAGTCTTTAGACTAACCTTCGAGCATTACCTAGTAGCAGGTATCGTTGACATTGTGGGCATTTTTGACTTTTCACTGTTTCCCCCATATCTCACTCGCTTTTTATCCGTTCTGGTTCATTTTTGGACCTCCTAAAACGTCTCAATATTCTCTATCTAACAATTTGCTATTGAGTACGATCCGATGAAATCTACTCAAATTCATCTTTTCTCGTTTCCCACTGTTTCACCTATAACTCGCCCAATTCTCATCCGTTTTAGATGTTCCTTAGTGTTCCTGGATTGAACAATTATGCCCTAAATGATCAATCTCTGTCAACGACGTGTTTGTCACTTCAGATCCCCTCTACACTCTCCCTCCCCTCGAACCCCCACCAGTATTCCACTCCGGAGTTTGTCAGAGTTATCCTGAGCTCTTCTTCTAGAACGAGGGCTTAGAGAACGGATAAAGAAAAATATATATAAAAAAGTATTACTCTAATACGAACAGGGAGATGATGAGCGAGACGTGGTGGACAAAGGACGGGTGAGCACTATGAGCCAAATGACTTGTCTTCAACCTGATGCATTTGTCAATGCCTGGTAAGCTGTCAAGTTACAAGAAGCAGTGGAGGCACTTACCAAAGTGAGAAGTGCAGCGCGTTATAAAAAAAATCCGAGCTTGAGCAATTGGATGTGTCACCACTGTGACGGACAATGACGAGAAGTCGAGCACGTCGTGTCTGATGACGTGCCCAACTAATATTCAAAGTCCAACATATTTAAATGTCGGCGCCATTAGGTTTCCCCTATCCAGGTTCAACCATTGTCCAAATCACCCCTTTCGCTTGACATCTTCAAACTTCCAGCCTCCTCATCCGCTTGAATGTCGAAGAGAAAATGCCGGGTGACTGTGGTGGTCTTGCTCGCACTTCTGGATCATATGTCGTCCAAGATAGTGACCATTCACCTAACAGTAATAAGATTCATCCCCCTTCTCGCTCTACCGCCAATAAACTATTGTGTCATTCGAATGGAATCATCTCAGGAAGGGGTTGGATGGACAAGCTGCTTCTCAAGGCTGGACATACATTTCGCAACCACAAGGTTGGTATTTGTGGACGGTGCATACCCATGGTATTACTGTGAATCCAATAAAGTGTTCTCATGGCGTCAGAAACTGCCAATACGTCGGAAAGGGTTCAACATGAACCCATTTGGCCGTTCCTGATCAAAAGGTTTGCCGATTCAACTTATTTCACTTAAAAGTTCATTTGAAACCAATTGAACTTACTCTCTTATGTCGTAGATATTATAACTTATAACTAAACGTAATTTTGGTTTACATTCAAATATTGAAGTAGTCTGGTTGAATGAGAAGAAAGAAAGAGGACGAGGGTAAAGTACTTGGAGAATGTGTTGAATGAGTAAATCGAAGACAGAGGAGACAAATATGGCAACAAATTGTCAGTTTCAATTGAGCCGACAAGGGTGGAAAGCAATACTTACGTTGGTAAATCGAATTCACGTCACCTTTCGTGGGTTTCCAGCCATCTAACAATATATGTTAGTCCTACTTGTTTGTGGGACCCAGGGTGTTTTGAATGATTGTATAGGGTTTATTCAATCTCCTCCGAATGTTATATATAACACAAATGTAAGTTTCTTGAGCTACGGTGAATTCAGCCTTGATAGTGCTCGGAAAATCGAAATGACATATACCTAAATTTACCTGGATCTATTGGTACGGATCAAAAGCGTAGGTTAGTACAAGTCAGAATCAGAAAGAATGGAGTGAATCGGTTGAGTATTGCGTTTAAAATGTTGAATTCAAATCCAGGTGCCGAAATGCGGTGTGTGACGTGAATTGTCACGCATTATGCAAACGGCGATAATGTTTAGTCAGCAATCCCCGGCGGGGATTGCTGACTAAACATCATATCAACGCTTATCCAACTCAGTTCATCATCTTACCAGTTAGATCCTTATACAAACTGTCTATAACATGTATCTATATTATTATTATTATTCAGTCCAACGCATATGGGTATAGTGGAGCTAATTCTTTACATGTCCCTAGTTGTAACGCATATGATCAACAATAACTGAATTTGTACATTTAAAGAATAAATTGATGCTTGTGGAGATACCCGAAATGGGTTTTACACGAGTAGATAGTAATTAACTGATATACGGCTAGAGTCGTTATCATTTGTAAGTATAAGTAGTTAGCCTCTTGTAAGGAGATCAGTAGGATTCACTTACAAACAAGGTCTTGGAACCGTCTAGTATAGCTCTAAGAACTCGAACTCGAATTTGGATCTTCTATCAACGCGTCTTCGACACCTTTCGAATACGCATCCTAACATTTTTTGACGTTTGACGACCAACTAAATCGACCTTATCGGCAACCACATCACTATCGACAACTGACTCACCTAAAGCCTTACAATCTCGTCGAGTTCTCTGACTAACGGTCTGGCCAACCTACGTCTTGGACATCAACAACTTCGTGACTGTCAACAACACTTATCAGAAATCACCCACAGACGATCATGTCTGAACGTTATAACCTACGATCTAGATCAAATAGCCCATCAAAGGCTGGTAGGCCCAGGAGTGTATCACTCATGGGCAGAATAGAACTATGCCGCATCATAGAGAAATC
>Ga0335075_10001507_pt1 | contig 38272 bp, 36 predicted proteins | sample Lox_Sample_24_FD_206723 | JGI IMG/M metagenome (GOLD analysis project Ga0335075, IMG submission 206723) | Soil microbial communities from Loxahatchee National Wildlife Refuge, Florida, United States - Lox_Sample_2.4 | ecosystem: Environmental > Terrestrial > Soil > Wetlands | place: USA... | reverse complement strand
ATTCGTGCTTCTTTCCTGTCCGGTGCCGGTCGTGGTCGGTCGGCGTCACTCAACGGACGGTACGGGGAACGGGGCCGTGTGCCGTCACCGGAGGGGACGAGTTCGGGGACCAGATCCGCGGCGTCGGCTCACCCCGGAATCACCCCGGGTATCGCCCCGTGCGGCGACGACACCGACGGGTCTTAAGGGCGAGGCTCGAACAAATCCCTACGTCTGGAGTCCATCATGAAAGACGCCCTGATCCTCAACGCGATCGTGCTCCTCGTCGTCCTGGAAGCCGACCTCGGTCAGCACCGCAAGATCGGCTGGTTCCGCATCCTGCGGCCGTTCGTCACCTCCGCGGTCGCGGTCGCAATCTTCGTCAAGGCCGTCACCACCACCGGTACCGGCCTCACCCTCGAGCTGGCCCTAGCCGCCGCCGGCCTCGCCATCGGGCTGGCGGCCACCACGCTGATGACCGTCTACCGCAGCCCCCGGACGCACAAGCCCGTCAGCCGGGCCGGGTTCGGCTATGCGCTGCTGTGGATCGCGGTCATCGGCGCGCGCACCGCGTTCTCGTACGGCTCGGTGCACTGGTTCGGTCACCAGCTCGACAGCTGGATGGCCCAGCATGCCGTCACCAGCGCGGCGCTGACCGACGCGCTGCTGTTCATGGCCATCGCCATGGTGGTCACCCGCACGGCCGGGCTGGCCCTGCGGGCCAGGAATCTCAGCCCGGACGACGCCACCGAGCCCAGCCCGCGGTCGGCCGCGCGGATTCGGTGACACCCGGCCCCATGGCCCGCGACCGGGAACAGGCCGGTACGGTGGCCCCGGTGACCACCGCACCGGCCAGGCCCCGGCGCCCGGATGAGGTCACCCAAAGTGCCTGAACGTCCCGCCGCCAGCCCTCAGGCGTCACCTGGGCGGCCGGGCAGCGGATCGCGGCCGGCCAGCCCGTGATCGTGGGCGTAGCGGATCGCCTGAGCTCTAGTTTTCGACCCGGTTTTCGCGAAGACCCGGTTGACGTGGGTCTTGACCGTATTGGCGCTGAGGAACAGCGCGGCGGCGATCTCGCTGTTGCTCAGGCCCTGGGCGATGAGCATGAGGACGTCACCCTCCCGGCTGGTCAGGCCATCGGGCAGCTCGGCCGGGGGCGCGGCCGGAACCGGGCCCGATGCGGCCGCCTCCAGCACGGTGGCCTGGACCGCCGCGTCCAGGATCGACTGGCCGCTGGCGGCGGCATGGATAGCCCGGGCGATGTCGGCGCGTCCGGCGTTCTTGGTCAGGTAACCCCGGGCACCGGCGCGCAGCGCCTCCAGGATCGACGTGTCGTCGGCGTAGGTCGTCAGCACCACGACCGCGGTGCCGGGATGCTCGGCAGTCAGGCGCCTGGTGGCCTCGATGCCGTCCATGACGGGCATGTGCAGGTCGAGCAGGATCACGTCCGGGTGGTGCTGGCCGGCCGCGGCCAGCGTCTCGGCGCCGTCGGCGGCGACGGCGACGACCGTGATGCCGGGCAGCAGGCCGAGCATCAGGGCCAGGCCGTCCAGGACCGCCCGCTGATCGTCGGCGATCACGATGCGGACCTCCTCGCCGCTCACAACGGCACCTGGGCGCGCACGATCCACCGGTCGCCGTCCGGTCCCGCGGTCAGCGTCCCGCCGGTGAGCTGCAGTCGCTCCCGCATCCCGGCGAGCCCGTAGCCGCTCCCGGAACCGTCCTCGCCGCGGTCCGCGGCCGTCTCGGGACCGGGGGATCGGGCCGGGTTGGAGATGGTCACGGTGACCAGCCCGGGGGCGTAGTCCAGGTTCATGGTGACGGCGGTGCCCGGGGCGTGCCTGGCCGCGTTGGTCAGGGCCTCCCGGGCGGCGCGGATAAGCGCCACCTTGGCCTCCGGCCGGACCGGGCGGGCCTGGCCGATCACCGACAGGGCGACCGGACGGTGATAGTGCTGTTCGTGACTGCGCGCCAGGCTGGCCAGGCCGTCGGGCAGCGGCGGGGTATCGGCGCGCAGCGCGTGGATCGCCTGCCGGGTCTCGCTCAGACCGTCATCGGCTAGGTGGCTGGCGTGTTCGAGCAGGCCGCCCAGGGCAGCGAGATCACCGGTATCGGCGAGCACGGACCGGGCGGTCTCGATCTGGATACTGAGGGCGCTGAGGGAGTGCGCCAGAACGTCGTGGATCTCGCGGGCGATCCGGCTGCGTTCCTCCAGCGCGGCGGCCCGGCGCTGCTCGCTTTGCGCCTGCCTGGTCCGGGTGACCAGAGCGGCGGCCTGCGCGGCCCGGATGCGCGCGTCCCGGCGGTTCCGGCCGGCCAGTAGCGAAACGATCAGGACCAGCGGCCAGCCCACGGCGGTGCTGGCCGAGAAGCCGAAGATCAAGCCGCCGACCTCGACGCCGAACACCCCGATCGCGGTCACCGCCGCGGCGGGACCGGACGGGAGGTCATTGCCGGCCGCGATCGCTGCCATCGCTGCGAACCAGACTACTGAACGTGCCGGGCTCCAGGCGGCAGCCATTCCGCCGGCCGCCGCTAGGGCGCCCAGCATCGCCACCCGCAGCCAGGCCGGCCAGGGCATCGCCTGCCGGTCACGCCAGTCCAGTACCCCCCACAGGGCGAGCAGCATGCCGCTGACGGCCAGGACCGTAATGACCAACAGCCGGTGACCGCTCCCGCAGCGGGCCAGCGTCAGGGGGACGATGACTGCGAACCCGCCCACCCGGATCAGCCAGTAGGCGGCCTGCGAATTCCACCAGGCCCGGTGCCCAGGCGCAGGCGCCTGGCCGGCGGCGGTCACTGGCGCAGCCCGGGCCAGCCCGCCGCCGCCTCACCCTGCGGGCGTACGGCGGCCAGGCCGGTCACGCCGGCTGCGGTCACGGTCGTCAGCACCGTTCAGGCCTCCTTTCCAGTCCTGGCCAGACGGTCGGCCCTCCCGTCACCTTGTGCGGCGACGACACGCGAGCCGGACGAGACGACGATCAGGGTTCTTCCGCGCGATCCCGGCAGCCTGGCCGCCGGATCCGTGAGGATCAGCGTTGCCGCGTGAGGCGATGAAGGTCCCATGGCGTCGGCGGGCCGGCGTCAGGTCTCAGCCGGGTCGAGTTTTCGCAACAGGTCCCGGAGGGTGCCGACCTCGGCCTCGCTCAGGCTGGAAAAGGCGGCCGGAGGGGTGGTGTCGGCGAGCTGGGCCCGCTTGGCCAGTTCCTCTCCCTTGTCGGTGAGCACGATGACCTTGACCCGGCGGTCGGTCGGGTGCGGCTGGCGGACGGCCAGACCGCGGTTTTCCAGGGCGTCGACCAGCGCAGTCGTATATGAGTAGTCGCAGCCCAGGCGCCTGGCGAGCTGGCGCATGGAGATCGCCTCGGTCAGCGGGAGGACGAGCAGCGCTCGCAGTGGGGCCAGTGGCAGCCCGGTCTCCTGGGCGATCCGGTGGAAGGCGGCCATTGCCTTGGGGTTGTGGCTGATCGAGCGGATCCGCCGCCACACCTCGGCCGCCGCGTCCTCAGCGAGGCCGTCCGCGATCGTCACGCGCTCACCGGAGATCGAGATCATGACATGCATAGTAGCGCCGATCACTGATTGACACAATAAATGATTGACACTATCAGTGATAATGCTAAGGTCTTGGTCGTGAGAGATCGCGGGAACCAGAAGCTGGCCGTGGCCGTGGTGTACGTCGCCGCCATGTTCATGGCCATGGACACGACGATTGTCAACGTGGTCCTGCCAACCCTGGGCCGCAGCTTCCAGGCCCGGCCGGACAGCGTCGGCCTGGTGTCGGTCGCCTACCTGGTCAGCTTGACGGTGTTCATCCCCGCCTCCGGCTGGCTGGGTGACCGGATCGGCGGCCGCCGGGCGCTGCTCGGCGCCATCGGCATGTTCACGATCGCGTCAGCGCTGTGCGGGCTGTCCACCAGCCTGAGCGAACTGGTCGCCTTCCGCGTCGTGCAGGGCGCCGGCGGCGCGATCATGACCCCCGTCGGCCTGGCCATGCTGTTCCGGGTATACCCGCCGGCCGAGCGGGTGCGGGTCGCCAGCGTCCTGGCCGTCTTCACCGCGCTCGCACCCGCCCTGGGGCCGGTCCTGGGCGGCCTGTTCACCACGTACCTGTCGTGGCGGCTGGTGTTCTTCGTCAACGTGCCGACCGGCGCGGGGATGGTCGTGTTCGGCGCTGTCGCGCTGGCTGACCATGCCGCGCCCCACCCGGGCCGGCTCGACGTGACCGGCCTGGTGCTGTCCGGCCTGGGCCTGGGCGCCGCCATGTACGGCGTCTCGGAGGGGCCGGTCAAAGGCTGGGTCAGCGCCCCGGTGCTCGCCACCATCACCGCCGGCACCGGCATGCTGGCGGCGATGGTCGCCGTCGAGTTGCGAGCGGCCAACCCGCTCGTTGACCTGCGCCTGTTCCGTAATCGCCTGTTCCGCGCCGCGACCAGCCTGTACGGGCTGGGGTCGGTCGCCTACCTCGGCGCGCTGTTCCTGGCCGCCCTGTTCTTCCAGGATGCGCTGGGCCTTTCCGCCCTGCAGTCCGGGCTGGCCACGTTTCCGTCCGCGCTCGGGGTCTTGGCCGGCGGGCAGATCGTGACCCGCGCGCTGTACTGGCGGTTCGGTCCCCGGCGGATCGCCGCCGCCGGGCTGCTGGCCGTGGCCGCGGCGATGGTCCTGATGGCTCAGGTCAACACTGGCACCAGCCTGTGGCTGATGCGCCTGATCATGCTCGGCCTCGGGCTCGGGATCGCGTTCGTGTTCATCCCCGCCCAGGCGTTTTCGATGGCGACCATCACCAGGGCCCAGACCGGGCGGGCCTCATCGATCTTCAACGCCGCCAAGCAACTCGGCGCCGCCGTCGGGGTGGCCGTGCTCACCACCGTGCTCGCCGCCGCCGGCCCGACCAGGCAAGCCGCGGGCCACGTCACCGCCAACCCGGCCGCCTTCCACGACGCTTTCCTGGCCGCCGCCGCGGCGGCCCTGCTCGCCGTCACCGTCGCCCTCACCATCCGCGACACCGATGCCGCCGCCACCATGGTCCCCCGCCGGCGCCAGCACCCGGCCAGGCAGGACAAGGACCCGGCGCTCGCCGCCAAGGCCGGCTGAGACCGTCCGCAATGGCCGCCCATCATGTCGCTGCCAGTGAATCGGCAGTGTCGCGTGGACCTCGGCCGGCTGTGCGGCGGCGAGTAGCTCGATCCAGGTGGTGGCACGGCTCAGCGGGGGCACGACTTCCATGCGTAGTGCGATCTCGGCGTGCCAGCCGCTGCGGCCGAGGGTCCGGGTGGCGTGCCAGCGTCCGCCACTGTCGCCGCGCGCTACCGGGTTCGTCAGTGATGCTGGTGAGCGTCCTTGGTCTTGGCGTGGTCCCGTAAAGCCGGGGGTCGTGCGGGAGGGGCGGCACGGCCGCCAGCAGCCGCGCCGCGTGGTGTGCAGCAGGGCGAGGTCCAGCCACCTTGGGTCGTGGGGCGGTCAGGACTTAGCATCAGGGTCCATCCGAGCACGGGACTGCCGATGTTACGCCTCCGGAGCGTTGATCCGGCGCTCTGCCTCGGTCCAGAGTTCCGCCGGGCTCAGCTTGTCGGCGGGCACCGTCCAGAAGCGGAACGTCGCCGTCTTCGCCATCGGCCGGGCCCGCCTCATGACCGTGCGGTGCGGTTCGGCGCGGGCGAAGGCGTACAGCGCCGCCTGGTCCGCCCAGGCCGACAGCGTCCAGTACGTCTTGCGCGATAGCTGGGCACGCAGCGTCGCGCCGAACACTCCAGGCGAGCGTCGCGCCTGCCGCCACGCCCGAACCGACATGGCCAGGAAGGCGGGGGACCGCCAGAACGAGGCCAGTTCGAACCTCGAGGCCATGACGTACGCGTCCGTCCCGGCTGGCGGCGCGCCGGCGGTGCTCCAGGGCAGGTCCATCGTTCCTCCCATTATTGGATAGTGCTACTATCTAGCAGGCAACATATTAGATAATAGAGCTATCCAATGCAAGGGGTTCCGGATGCTGATGGGCGAACTCAGCCGCCGCAGCGACGTGCCTGTCGCGACGATCAAGTACTACCTGCGTGAAGGCTTGCTGCCGGCCGGAGTGGCCACCTCGGCTACCCGGGCCGAGTACGGGCAGGCGCATCTGCGGCGTCTCCAGCTGATCCGCGCGCTGGTAGACATCGGCGAGGTTCCCGTGGCCGCGCTCAGGAAGATCCTCGCCGTCGTCGACGACCAGGACGCGAGCGTACACCAGATGCTCGGGACCGTGGAGTACCAGCTCGGCCCGCGCCTGGCCGTGCCGGACGGCGATGACCCTGACTGGCAGGCGGCCAGCCAGGAGGTCGATGACCTGATCGCCGACATGGGCTGGACCGTCACGCCATTCGCGCCCGCCCGCACCCTGCTGGCCCTTACCCTGGCCGCGCTTCGCCGCTCCGGGTCGGCCCCGCCCGGTGCCGGGCTGCGGGCCTACGCCGAGGCGATGGCCGGCCTGGCCGCCACCGAGGTCGCCAGCCTAGCCCCGGACCGGGATTCAGCCCCCGGCCCCCGGGCCGGCCCCGCCTCTGCCCGGGCGCCCGAGACGGGTTCCCGTGTCGCGCTGGCCGAGTCAGCGGTCCTCGGCATGGTTCTGTACGAGCGGGTCATCGTGGCCCTGCGCCGCCTGGCCCAGGAAGACGCCTCGGCCCGCCTCTTCGGTTGAGTGAGGTCAGTGCTTGCGCAGCGCGGCGAGCCGGTAGACCGGATCCGGCCGAGCGCGATCCTGATCGGGCAGCTTCGCCAGTTCCGCGCGCACCGCGTCGATCCGCTCCCGGCCCGCGGCCGCCGTCCACGGCATCTCGTCCCCCCGCAGCCGCGTGAGCCAGATCCAGCCTGTCGGTCTGGCCGGAATCGAATCTCGCCCGGACAGGCCCCACGATCGCCGCCGCGTCGTCGGCTCCGCCGAAGGCGGCGTCGTTCTTACCAACGGTGGTGATCAGCAGGCCGCCAGGACGCAGCACGCGCCCGGCCTCGGCCACCGCCGCCGCCGCGTCCTGGGCACGAAGAAGGTGCAGCAGCCAAACCATCGTCACCACGTCGACCGATCTGTCCCCAAGCGGTATGCGGGTGACGTTTCCGAGCGTGATCCGGCCAGGCAGCCGCCCAGCCGCCACGGCCGCCATCCCCGCTGACCGGTCGATCCCGATCACCGAACGGCCCGCCCGGGCAAGCCGCCAGGTAACGATCCCGGTCCCGCATCCGACATCGGCGATCCTGGTCTGGCCAACCGCAAGCCCCGCAGCCTCCCCGACCGCAAGACCGGCCGATATCAGCGTCTCGATCGCGCCGGCGGCCGCGTCGGCTCGCGCGTCCCCGCCCCTGCTGGCGTCGTAGCGCGGAGCCTCGCGATCATAGTCGAGCACGATCGCACCCTATATCGCCAACTTCATTCCATAGCACGGCGATAACTGGTTGTATTGGACAAAACAGCCAAGGCAGCGTGGCTCGCAGCGCCTTGGCAGCCAGCCCCGGCAGGCGTGCGGGGTGGTGGGGGTGGGGAGATGAGCCAGCGGGACGATCCCTCGTGGGCGACCGTCACGGTAACTACCGTGCGCCTGTGGCTACAACGACACAAGCTGCACCAGCGCGGAGTCCTTGTGCTTGGCGCGGTCGGCGGGATGGCCATCGGGGCGCTGGTGACGCTGGCCCTCAGCCACCCGGGCCAGGCGCGGCCGGCCCAGCGGACCCCCACGGCGTCATCCGGCGCGGGCCCCGGTACCCCTGCCGCGCTGCGGGCAGCGGCGGCCACCCGCGGCCAGGCCGCGGAGTGGATCGCCCAGCAGGTCCTGCCGAGCGCGCTCATCGGCTGCGACCCCTTGATGTGCCAGGCACTGGAGGCAGACGACGTGTCGGCGAGCAGGCTGCTCGTGGTGCAGCCGTCGACCCCCGACCCGCTGGGCGCGGAGGTTATCGTCGCGACGCAGGCGCTGCGCAGCCAGTTCGGCCCCCGCCTGGTCACGGTCTACGCCCCGCTGCTGCTGGCCAGCTTCGGCTCGGGCGCCCAGCGGATCGACGTCAGGTACATCGTGCCCGGCGGAGCCGCCGCCTTCGAGGCGTCTCTCGCCCCGGCCAGACGGGCCAGAATCGGGGCGGGCGAGCAGTTGCTTCGCAACAAGAACGTCCGGGCCTCGCCGCAGGCCCGCCAGGCGCTCGTGGCAGGCGACGTCGATCCCCGCCTGCTTGTCACGCTTTCGCTGCTCTCGCACCGGATGTCACTACGCCTGCTAGCGTTCGATGACCCGTCGCCTGGGGCGAGTCCGGACGTCCCGTTCCGCGGCGCCGAGATCGGCGCCGCGGCCTCTGCCGACCTGTCGGCAATGCTCGCCTTCCTGGCTCAGCAAACCACCTACCAGCCATCGCACTACGGCGAAGCCAGGATCGCCGGCGGTCAGGTGGTCACCGTACAGTACGACGCCCCAGGTCCCCTGGGGCTCAACGGCCCCTAGCAATTCACCGGCTAGGGCGTAGGGAGGGGTTGCAAGGTGAAGTTTCGCAGAACGATCATGGTGCTTGCCACGTCGGCGGTGCTGCTTGGCCTGGGAATTCCCGCGGCCGCAGCCGCGTTCGCGTCCTCTGCCACCACGGGTACGGGCTGGATCAGGCTGGCCCACCTATCCCCGAATACTCCCGCGGTCGACGTGTACCTGTACGCGTTCGACAACTCGACTGCGGAGATAGTGCTTCACCACGTCGCCTACGGGACCGTTTCGGCCTACGAGCCCGTCGCCGCGGGAGACTACAGCGTCGCCATGCGCGCAGCGGGCGCGTCGGCGACTAGCCAGCCCGTCCTATCCACCAGCGTGACTGTCGCCGCCGGTCACGCCTACACGGTGGCCGGGATGGGTCCCGAATCGGGCCTGCGGCTGCAGGTCCTTGATGATGACCTGACTACGCCGCCCGGCAGGGCGCTGGTGCGCGTGATCCAGGCATCCCTGAAACAGCAGGTGGTCAACGTAAGCCTCGGCTCCACGGTGCTGGCCAGCAGCCTTAAGTTCGCGGACGTGAGCGCGTACCAGGCCGTCTCCCCGGGCACTGAGACGGTGACCGTGAGTTCCGGAGGCGGGGACGCCAGCGAGAGCGTGACGCTCGCCGTCGGGACCGTCCACACGCTCGTCGTCCTGGACGGCGCCAGCGGCCTGGAGATCGACAACCTGGAAGACGCGTCAGGCAGCGGCCAGCCGCCGCTTGGCGGCGTCGAGACCGGCTTCGGCGGCACCGCGCCGCACGGCCCCGCCTCGCCGGCACCGTGGCTGGCGGTCATCGCGGCCGGATCACTGCTTGCCCTCACCGGCGGGCTGCGGCTGCGCCGTAGCCGTCAGCTGCGCGCCGGGGTCTAGGAAATGGGGCGTAGGTAATGCCGGCCCGCAGGCCGGCCGCGGCGCTCGCGCTCGCGGCCGGCCTGGTCGTGATCGCCGGGGGGACGGCTGGCCTGCTGCTTACCAGGCACTCCACCCTCGCCGTGCGCCCGGTTGCAGCCGGGGTGGCGGCCCTGCCCGCGCCGACCGGGCCGATCGTGGCCCCGCCGCAGTCGGCGACGCCGAAGCCGGTCGCCCGCCCGGCCTCGCTCACGATCCCGCTCATCGGCGTGCAGACCCGGCTGATCACGCTGGGCCTGACCGCGGTCGGCCAGTTGCAAGTGCCGTCCTCGACCTCGGTCGCAGGCTGGTACACCGGGAGCCCGCGGCCGGGTGCCATCGGCCCGGCCGTCATCGTGGGGCACATCGACTCGGTCACCGGGCCCGGCGTGTTCTTCCGGCTCTCGCAGCTGCGCCCCGGCGATAAGGTCTATGTCCGGCGCACGGACGGCACCCTGGTCGAGTTCCGGGTGACCTCGGTCCAGACTTACCCGAAGGACCGCTTCCCGACCGATGCCGTCTACGGCCCGGTCCCCGACCCGGAACTGCGCCTCATCACCTGCGGCGGAGCCTTCGACGCCGCCACCGGCCACTACCTGAGCAACGTCGTCGTCTATGCCACCGAGGTGAGCTGAGTGGTGGTTACTATCCTGGCCGCATGGAACTAAAGGTCGCCGACAATCCCGAGCAGGAAAAGTACGAGATCCTGGCGGACGGCGAGATCGCCGGGTTCGTCCAGTATCTCCTGCGCGACGGCGCCATCGCGTTCATGCACACCGAGATCGACCCGCGGTTCCGCGGCCATGGCGTGGCCGGCCGCCTGATCCAGTCCAGCCTCGACGCTGCCAGGGAACGCCACCTGGCCGTCCTGCCCTACTGCCCGTTCGTGCGCAGCTGGATTACCGAACACCCCGAATACTTCGACCTGGTCCCGGACGACAAGCGGGCGGTCTTCGGCCTGTGACCGGGACGTTCAGCGCCGGCCTGTTTCCGGCCTCGGGTCTGAAGCCGAACCCGTGAGCATCGGCTCGACCTCCGTCAGGGACCGCACCACGGTGGTGTCCGCGGCCGGCACCTTCCCGTCCGGGTCGCCCCGCACGATCTGCACCGCGGTGATGCCGAGTTCGGCCGCGGCCGCGCAGTATGACGGCTGATCGTCGACGAACAGGGCGCGCCCGGCGGCCACGCCGAGCCGGTCAAGCGCGTAGTAGTAGATCTCGGGTGACGGCTTCTGGACGCCGACCTCGTACGACAGGACCAGCGTGTCGGCCAGCGCGGCCACGCCGATGGCCTCAAGGAGATCGCGCGTGTGCTCGGAACAGTTGCTGACGATCGCGATGTTGATGCCGCGGCCCCGCAGCGCCCGCAGGAACGGGAGGGCGTCGTCGTACGGCGGCGAGTTCCGCACAAGCAGTTCGAGGTCCAGGTCCACCAGCGCGCGCACCAGATCCGGCCGCGGCTCGACGCCGGCCGCCCGCAGGATCCGTGCGAACCCTTCCGCTTTCGACACCTGGCCGAGCCGGAACGCCAGCCCGAACTGACGGTACCCGTCCGCCCAGGCCTCCGCCGTGATCCCGGCGCCCTCCGCCATTTCGGCCATATACGCCGGGAAGTCGGAGCTCACGAGGGTGTGGTAGACGTCGACGAGGCATGCTTCCCTGTCCGCCATGCCGCTGCCTACCCTCCGTTGTATTCCGCGACGGTCGCCTCGAACCGGTCAAGCGCCCGCTCGATCTCCCCAGCCTAGGCGGGAAACATTCCTGTAACGAGGAGATCAGATGATGGCAACCATGGCGTACCCGCGCTCCGGACGAGAGGGCAAGGCATGGACTGGCTGATAGCAGGCGTACTGCTGATTCTCATCGTGGCGATGCTGGTCAGGCTGAAGAAGTACGAACGGTAGATAGCCATCCTGGCGGCCAGGAAACTGCGACGCCGGCCTTACATTTACTGGGTGATGTCGTACCTCACGCTCTCCCAGCGCCTCGAAGAACAGCTGGCGTCGGCCTCGCCGGGCGACCTGGTCCCGTCCGAGAACGAGCTCGCGCGGCACCACAACGTGAACCGGCTGACCGCGCGGGCTGCGCTGCAGGAGCTTGAGCGCAGGCACCTTGTCCGCCGGATCCAGGGCAGGGGAACGTTCGTCTCTCGACGCCTCGACTACCGGATCTCGACCGAGGGGCCGGCGTCGTTCACCGACATCGTGCGGCTGGCCGGCGGAAACCCGTCGACCACCACCGACAAGCTGCTCGTCCGTCCGGCGACTGCCGCGGAGCGCCGGTCTCTCGCGCTGGCGCCGCGGGCCCACGTGGTAGAGCTGCAACGGCGGCGGTGGCTCGATGATGAACCCGTCGGCGTGGGGACCAGCGTGCTGCCTGCCGCCCTGGTGCCTGGCCTCCGGGACAAGCTCGGCTCGGGCGGCTCGCTCTACCATGTGCTGGCCGAGGAATACGACCTGCGGCCGAGGCGTGCGTGGTTCAGGTGCGAGGTATCGGCCGCGCCGGAGGAGGTGGCCTCGCAGCTCAAGCTCCGCGGCCGCCCCGATCTGTTCCACAACTGCGGGCGGCTGGAGTCGGAGCGGCTGCGCATCCCGGTGGAGATCAATGACGGATGGCTGCGGACCGACCTGTTCAACGTCGTCATCGAGGTAGGGGACTTCAAGTAACGAGGCGCCAGTCAATCAGCTTGACACCCCGGCGGACCAACTTGTATAGATAAGCTAGACAACCGAGTGATGGAGCGGGACCATGCCTTTGCCTGAGCAGGTGCTGCCGCCCGAACGCCGGGCCGAACTGCTCGCGGTTGCCGACGAGTCCGAGCTGGTGGCACTGGCCGACCGCTGCCTGGCGGCCACGCCGGACACAAGGGTCATCGAGCCGCCCACGGTCGGGACCATCCCGCTGAGCGTGCGCGAGCCGGTGGTCGGTGAGCGGTTCATCCTGGCCGATGTGCTCGCCACGCAGGCCGAAGTGGAGCACCGGGGCCAGCGCGGCTGGGCGATGCGCCTCGGCGACGACACCGCCGCCACGCTGGCCGCCGCGATCTGCGATGCCGAGGCGGCATCGGGCGCCGGGCTCGCGCGTGAGGTCGACCGCCTTTGCCGCCGGACCGAGCGCCGCCACGCCGAAGAAGCCGCCAGGGAGTGGACGGAGCTGTCGCGCACCGAGGTGCACTTCAGGGAACTGGCCTGAGGAATACCTGATGAGCGTCGCGCCAACCTCCAGCGGCAGAACCTCAAGCGGTACAGCGTCCGACCGGCTCAGCCCCTTCACTTCCCAGGCGGTGTTCCGCGTCCTGCTGGAGAGCCTGGCCCGGCCGGGCAGCGTCCATCAGCTGCCGGCGGCTGGCAGCGGGTCACAGACCGAGTGGCCAGGGCCAGGCATCGTGCCGCTCGCCCTCGCCGTGATCGGCGCCAGGGTCGCCGTCGTCGAAGCGCCCTCCCGGAGGTGGAAGGCGCGGATCTGCCGGGCCACGGGCGCGTCGGAGGCCGCCATCGGCGATGCGTCGCTGGTGGCGATCTACGGATCGGCCGACCCGGGAATGATCTCGCGGCTGCGGCGCGGCTCGGCCGCGGCGCCGGAGGACGGAACCAAGGTCGGCGTGGCTTGCACCGCGCTGACCGAGGGCGGCCCGGGCGACGTCACGCTGGAGATTTCCGGGCCGGGCGTGCCTGGCCGGGCCCGGCTCGGGGTGGACGGCGTCGACCGCGAGGTGTTCGCGGCTCTGCGCGCGGCGAACTCAAGGTTTCCCGCCGGGGTCGACGTGTGGTTCGTCGATGAGCGCGGGCAAGTGGCGGGCCTGCCGCGGTCTGCTCGTCAGGTGGTGGTCTGAATGGGATATGCCGCTGCCCGCGGCGGCCTGGACGCGATCTTGGCCGCCGAGGAGCTGATGCGCGCCAAGCGCGACGGCGGGTCAAGCCCGGCTCTCGGGATCGACCAGGTGACCGAGCGGCTGAATCTGGCCGTCGACAGGGTGATGGGCGAGGCCGCGCTCTGGGCCCCCCAGCTGGCGGCCGTCGCCCTCCGCCAGGCTGAGGGCGATCTGATCGAGGCGGCTCACCTGTTGAGGGCCTACCGATCGACCCGGCCGCGGCTCGCTCGAGCGCTGACCGTGCACGCCGATGAGCTGGAGATCCTGCGGCGGATCGTGCCGGCCTACCGGGTCCCGCCTGGCCCGCAGTTGCTCGGCCGGACGCTGGACTACGTCGGCAGGCTGCTTGACGTAGGAACCGCTCCGGCCGCGCCAGGGCAGGCCAACCCCACGCCGACCGCGGCGGCGCCGGCCGTGCGTGAGGAGTCCGGCGACCCGGCGGACGGGGGCCCGGCGGACGGGGACCCGAGGCGGCCCGGCCGGCTGCTCGACCTGCTGCGGAGCCAGGGCATGGTCCGTGACCGGCGCCGGCCCGACGACCCGGAGCCGCACGATGTGACCAGGGACCCGGTGCGCCCTGGCGCGCCGCGATCGGCCCGGCTATCCGTCATGGCCAGGGCGGAGACCGGCGCGCTCGTCAACCTCTGGTACCGCAACATCCTCGGCCCGGACGGCTACATCCATGAGGTCACTCTCGGCGAGGTACGGCATGGCAGGCTACCGGTCAGGGTCGCGCATCCCGTGACAGGCCGGCCCGTCTGCCTCGGCTCGGTGCGGGTCACCGAGGTCGAGGCAATCGAGGATCTCGACGGCTCGGCCGAGGAACGCGGGCTGTTCGATGTCGGATACGGACTGTGTCTTGGCCACAACGAGAGGAAGGCGATCGCCATGGCGAACCTGGACATCGCGGTGGAGCGAGATGGCGGCCGCAGCCCGCTTGAGCAAAGCGTGCTGATGACCACGGACGGGCTGGACGCCTCAGGCTTCCTCGAGCACCTGAAGCTGCCGCACTATGTAACGTTCCGGTCGATGGTCGAGCGCAAGGCCGCGATCCGGGCAGCCGCGCGGCCGCGGGCTGCGGGCGTGAGCAAGTGACGGTACGGGAGCTGGCGGCCTCGGCGGCGCTCGGGGAATTCGCGCATCTGGACGAGCAGTCCAAGCGCGAGATCCGCTGCGCCCTGCTGACCGCCGTGGCCGTCCCCGGCTACCAGGTACCGTTCGCCAGCAGGGAGATGCCGGTCGCGAGGGGCTGGGGTTCCGGCGGGCTGCAGGTGACATTGGCCGTGATCGGCCCGGACGACACGGTCAAGGTGATCGATCAGGGCGACGACGCCGGCGTGAACGCGGCCAACCTCCGGCGGCTGATAGTGGCAAGTACCGGGGTGGCGGACACCACGGATGCCCGGGAAGCGAGCATCATCCAGACCAGGCACCGCATCCCGGAGGACCCGCTCGGCCCGGACCAGGTCCTCGTCCTGCAGGTGCCGGTGCCCGAGCCGCTGCGCGCGGTCGAGCGTGACATGCGCGAGCTGCGGCGGATGCACGCGGAAGCCGACTACAGCGCGATCTGGCTCAGCCTGTACGAGGACCTGGTGCGCAACGGGGTGATCACTCAAAGCACGGGATATCCGGTGCTCGTCGGCGGCCGCTACGTCATGGCCACCACGCCGATCCCGCGCTGGGACGTGCCCAAGCTGCACCAGGCCGAATTCCTTTCGCTGTTCGGGGCGGGACGGGAGAAACGGGTGTACGCGGTGCCACCGCACACCAACGTCGAGCCGCTTGCCTTCGAAGACGTCGCCTTCCAGGTGGAACGGACCGAGGGCGCCTCCTGCCTGCTCTGCGGCGCCGTCGACGCCTACCTGGTGGAGGTGCCCGGCAGGGAAGGGTGGATCTGCAGCGACACGGACTGGTGCACCCGGCGCCGCGCGGACGAATCGCCTGACGTCCGGGCCGGGCGTCAGCTGGCCAGCGTGAGCCCGGAGGCCGCCGATGCCCGAGTGTGAGCTGCGGGTAACCGGCCTGGCCAAGCGGTTCGGCCACGTGCGAGCCTGCCAGGACGTCGGATTCGAGGTGGCGCCGGGTGAAGCGCTTGGGATCATCGGTGAATCAGGCTCGGGCAAGACCACGGTGCTGCGCTGCATCGCCGGGGACGTCACGCCGGACGCCGGGACCGCCCTGTTGCGCCAGGGCACCGGCCAGGCCGACCTGTTCTCGCTCAGCGGCCCGGAGCGCCGCGCGCTGCGGATCGATACCATCTCCATCGTCTACCAGGACCCGGCGCAGGGCCTGAACATGCGGGTCTCGGCGGGCGGCAATATTGCCGAGCGGCTTATCGCGGCCGGCTGGCGGAATTTCGGCCGTCTGCGGGCCAGGGCGGCCGAACTGCTGAGCCGGGTCGACGTGCCGCTGGACCGGATGGACGATCCGGTCGGCACATTCTCCGGCGGTATGATGCAGCGCGTGCAGCTGGCCAAGGCGGTGGCGAACAACCCGGCGCTGCTGCTCCTGGACGAGCCGACGACCGGCCTAGACGCCTCCATCGCGGCCGGCGTGCTCGACCTGATCAGGGACCTGATCGAATCGAGCCGGGTCACTGCCCTGGTGGTCAGCCACGATATGACCGTGATCTCGATGCTCGCCGCGCGCGCGGTCGTGATGCACGATGGCTACGCCGTGGAGGCCGGCCTGACCGACCAACTGCTCGATGATCCCCAGCACGCCTATAGCCAGCACCTGGTGGCCGCGGCGCGGGGAGGGGCGGGATGAGCGAAACCGTGCTTGACGTGCGGGGACTGCACAAGCAGTTCGTGATACACGCGATCGGCCGGCTGGTCCCCGCATTGCGCGGGGTCGACCTGCGCGTCACCAGCGGTGAACACGTCGCGCTGGTGGGCCCGAGCGGCGCGGGGAAATCCACCCTGCTCAAGTGCGTCTGGCGCAGTTGCCTGCCGTCCGCCGGCCAGATATGGCTGCGCCGCCGTGACTCCGGCGTCACGGACCTGGCCAGCGCGGACGACCGGGTGATCATCGATGTGCGCCGGGACGACCTCGCCTACGTGAGCCAGTTCCTGCGGCCCGACTGTCGGCGCAGCGTCCTCGAGGTGGTCGGCCGGGCCGCCATCAGGCGAGGCCTGGAGCCGGCAGGCGCCGCCGCGGCTGCCGCGGCTGCCCTGCGCCGGGTGCGCCTGGCCGAGGAACTGTGGGGCACGCGGCCCGTCGTGCTGTCCGGAGGTGAACAGCAGCGGGTGAACCTGGCCGCAGGCACGCTCTGCCCGCCAAGGCTGTTGCTGCTGGACGAGCCCGTGGCGGCCCTTGACTCCGGCCATCGTGAGACCGTGTTCCGGCTGATCCGGGATCTGAGCCGGGCCGGGGCCTCGGTGCTGAGCGTATTCCACGACCCCGAGGCGGTCCGTGCGCTTGCGGACCGGGTCGTGGTGCTGCGGGACGGACAGGTGGTGGCCGAAGGAACGCCTGGACAGACGCTGGATCGGATCAGCGCCGCGTGACCGAAGTGCGCCAGGCTGGGCCGCGGGATGCCGAAGCGATGGCGGCGCTGCGCTACGCCTTCCGCACCGAGCTTGAACCGCCGGTCGAGCCGCGGCAGCAGTTCGTCGAGCGGACCACGGCCTGGCTGGCGGATCGGCTTGAGGCCGGCTCGTGGACCGGCTGGATGGCCCGCGACCGGAACGAGCCTGCCGGGCTCGTGCTGGTGCACCTGGTGGAGAAGGTGCCCAACCCGGTCGTGGAGCCGGAAAGCCTCGGCTACGTCAGCAGCCTTTACGTCCGGCCCCCCTCCCGTGGCCGCGGGCTCGGCGGTGCCCTGTTGCGAACCGCACTTGACTTCTGCCGCGGCTGCGGCTTCGAGGTCGTTGTCCTCTGGCCGTCAGCGCGCAGCATCCCGCTGTACCGGCGCCACGGGTTCCGTCGCCAGGGAGACGTCATGGAGTTGCGCGATCCATAACTTGCATAAACGGGAGGACGGCAAATGGCCGTGCAGTTGCTGAGCAACGTCCGTGCCGTGGTCGGCAGCCGCGTCATGGAGGCCGCCACGGTCGCCAGCGAGGACGGCAGGATCCTTGGCGTCGAAGAGAACCGGTCCTATGCGGGCGCGACGGACGGTCGCGGCGCGTTCTGCCTGCCCGGCCTGGTGGATTGCCACTGCGACGCGCTCGAGCGCGAAGTATCCCCGCGCCCGACGGTCACCTTCGACCCGGAATTCGCGCTGCGCTCGCTGGAAGCGCGTTTCCTCGGGGCCGGCATCACCACCGCCTGCCATGGCGTGAGCTTCGCCAGCGAGTGGGACCATGTGCGCAATCCGGAGATGGCGGCGGCCCTGGTGGATGTCATCTCCGCCAGGCGGGCCGCGGGCGCCCGCATCGATCACCGCGTGCTGTTCCGGCCGCCCGCCCGCAGTGCCGGCTCGGTCGACCGGGTGATCGAGTGCCTGCCCGGCGGTCAGCCGGCCGGTGACGTGCCGCTGGTCTCGTTCGAGGACCACACGCCGGGTCAGGGTCAGTACCGCGACGTTGAGATGTACAAGGCGGCGATATCGGCCGATCGCCGGGCCTCGATACCTGACCTGGATGCCGAGATCTCCCGGCGTATGGCCGAGGCCGAGGCCAAGCTGCCGATCCGGGATGCCAACCTGGCCCTGGTGCGCGACATGGCGGCCGCCGGGTCGGCCCGGGTGCTGGCCCACGACTGCGTTGACCCCGAGGAGGTCGCGTGGGCCCGGGGCTGGGGCGCCGCGGTGGCCGAGTTCCCTTGCACCGTCGCGGCCGCCCGGGCCGCGCGCGATCAGCAGATGCCGGTGGTGCTCGGCGCGCCCAACGTCCTGCTCGGCGGCTCGCACTCGGGAAACGCCTCGGCCGAGGAACTCATCGCGCTCGGTTACTGCACCGCCCTGGCCTCGGACTACGCGCCGTCGACACTGCTCGCCGCGGCGTTCGACCTGGCCAGCCGCAAGGTGGTGGAGTTCACGACCGCGATCGCCCTGATCACCTCGGGACCGGCCGAGGCGATCGGCCTCCGCGACCACGGTCGGCTGGACCCGGGATGCGTGGCCGACCTCGCCCTGGTCGAGCAGGACGGCCGCTGGCCGCGCGTCGTCTCCGTCTTCGCGTCCCCCTTTTCCCTGTCTGAAAACTTCCCTGTCTGATACCGAAGCGTTTTCCTTGCGGTGGATCGGTCGTCACCTCCGATCGTGCACGGTTATCTAGACAAGCTCATCTAGACAACCAAGCAGAGAGGTGGGCTCTGTGCGCACGTTCCGTATTGCCACCTGGCTTCGGGTAGCGGCAGTGGCACTGCTCGTTGCCGTCCCCGTGGCGGCCTGCAGCAGCTCGAGCTCCAGTACCAGCGACACGACCAACGCGGCCATCGGCACAGGCAACAAGGTGCACCCCGGCTGGCCCACCACGCTCGTCTTCGGCTCGGTCGGCGAGGACAACGCGACGACCCTGCTGCAGAGCCTCGCCCCCATACAAGATGTGCTCAAGGCCAAGCTTGGCATCCGCCTGACCGTGGTGACCGGCACCAGCTACGCGGCCATGATCGAGGCCCAGGCGGCAGGGAAGGCGCAGCTCATCGAGTACGGGCCGTTCTCCTACTGGATCGCGGAACACCAGGGCCTGAAGATCCAGGACGTCGGTATCTTGATCACCGCGCCGAACACCACGGGCGCCTACTACAGCCTCGGGGTCGTTAACCCCAAGCTCAACCCGGGGATCACCTCGATCAAGGACTTCAAGGGCAAGAAGACCTGCTACTCCGACCCCGCGTCGACGTCCGGTTATCTCTACCCGTCCTACGGGCTGCTGTCGGCCGGGATCAACCCGACCACCGGCGTGATCCCGGTGTTCGCGGGCACCGACACCACCGCCCCGCTTGACGTGGCTAAGGGCAGTTGTCAGGTCGGCTTCAGCAACAATTTCAACCTCCCGCAAATCTTCACCCAGAACCACATCCCGCGATCCGACATCAAGATTGTCTGGACGTCTCAGGCGATCCCGGGTAATCCGGTCGCCGCGAGCGACTCGCTCCCGGCCTCGCTGCGCAGCGCGCTGGAGAACGTGCTGGTCAACTACGCCAACTCGACCTACGAGGCGGCCCACGGCTACTGCTCGTCGGTCGCCGCGTGCACCAACATCACCGGGCAGTGGGGCTTCGCGTCGCCGTCGGTAGCGAACTTCAACTCGATCACGCATATCTGCGCCGTCACCAAGTCACCCTCCTGCAAGATATGAGTAACGTGAACATGGCGGACCCGTCGGCCGTCCGGCTCGAACAACTGACCAAAGTTTTCGGCCCGACCACCGCGCTTGACCGGGTCGACCTCGAGGTGCCCGCCGGGCAGATGCTGGCCATCCTGGGGCTGTCCGGGTCGGGCAAGTCCACGCTGCTGCGCACGCTCAACGGGCTCGTCGCGCCCACCTCCGGCGCGGTGCAGGTGCTTGGCTGCGACGTCGGTGCTGCGCACGGCGCCCAGATGCGGGCGCTGCGCCGCCGGGTCGGGTTCATTTTCCAGCAGTTCGGCCTGGTCGGCAGGCTGACCGTGCTGGAGAACGTGCTGTCGGGCGCGCTCGGCCGGATCAGGTTCCCGCGATTCGGCGTGCTGTCCTACCCGCGAGCCCTGCGGCTCGAGGCCCTTGCCCACCTGGAGCGGGTTGGCCTGGACGACCGGGCGTTCCAGCGTTCGGACACGCTGTCCGGCGGTCAGCAGCAGCGCGCGGCCATCGCCAGGACGCTCATGCAGCGGCCGGTCCTCCTGCTGGCCGACGAGCCGGTCGCCTCGCTGGACCCGGAGACGTCGGCCGCCGTCATGGAACTGCTGCTGCGCATCTGCCAGGAAGAGCACCTGACGGTAATCGCGAGCCTGCACCAGGTGGAGCTCGCCCGCGGCTGGGCGGACCGGATGGTGGGCCTGCGCGACGGCCGGGTCGTGATGGACGCCAGGCCACAGGACGTCACCAGCGAGGCGGTCATGGAGATCTACCGCGGCCGGAGCCACCCGTCCCGCCCGTCCCAGAGCGCGGCCGCGACCGTATAACGGAGCGCGCAGCATGGCTGTCATCGCCCGCGACCCGGCCAAGGCACCGGCTCGCACCACCCCGCCGTGGACCCGGCAGCGCATCGGCCTGTGGGCGCTGGCCGGGGCGGCGGGCGTACTCGTGGTCCTCGGCTGGCGCGAGATCGGCATGGGCGTGGTGCCGCTGTTCACCGGGCTCGGCAACATCTTCCGTTTCCTTGGGAAGTGCGTGCCTCCTCAGTTCGCCGGCTTCGGGCACACCGTGAACCTCGCGATCGTCACGGTGTGCATGGCGGTCGTCGGCACCGCGCTCGCCTCGGTGCTGGCCATACCGGTCGGCTTCATGGCGGCGCGCAACACCACCGTGCACCCGGCGGCCCGCTGGGTCGCGCGGGCGCTTATCGTGGTCTGCCGGTCGGTGCCCGACCTGGTGTTCGCGATCGTCTTTGTCGAGGCCATCGGGATCGGCGTGCTGCCGGGCGTCCTCGCCCTGGGCTTTCACTCGGTGGGCATGCTCGGAAAGCTGTACGCCGAGGCAATCGAGCAGGTCCCCGAGGAGCCCAGGCAGGCCGTGACCGCGACCGGGGCGAGCCGCATGCAGAACCTGGCCACGAGCGTGGTCCCCCAGGTGCTGCCGTCGTTCTCCTCCATCACGCTGTACCGGCTCGACATCAACCTGCGCAGCTCGGTCATCCTCGGCTGGGTGGGCGCGGGCGGCATCGGCTTCCTGCTCAACCAGTACCTGGACACGTTGCAGTTCCAGGAGGGCATCGGCATCGTGATCGTGATCTTCGTCCTGATCGTGATCATGGAGGTCTCCTCGGCCATCATCCGCCGGACGCTGATCGGCACGGAGGCCCCGCTCACCTCGGCCGGACTGCCGCGCCGCCCCAGCGTCGGGGACCGCATCGTGAACTCGGTGGTCCGTGGCCAGCCCGGACGGACGGCGGGCACGTTCGACCGGCAGCGGGTCCGTCCGCCCTGGACTCGCGAGCGGGCGCTGCGCTTCTCGTTCGCCGGCGGCGCGGTGGCGGCGGTCGCCGTCTCGCTGTGGGTGGCCAAGATCAACCCCTGGCAGGCGATCACGTCGCTGCGGCAGATCTGGGATACGGTCACGCTGTACTTCCCGCCTGACTTCACCACCGACCGCGGCAACCTGATAACCGGCACGCTCCAGTCGGCCAGCGTCGCGATGGTGGCGACCGCGATCGGATTCGTGCTCGCGGTGCCCATCGGGCTGCTGGCGGCAAGGAACGTGTCGGACACGTGGGTCTACCGCTGTGCCCGCGGGTTCCTGGTCGTCGTCCGCGCGGTCCCCGAGCTGATCCTGGCCATCGTGTTCGTGGTGGCGGTCGGCCTGGGCCTGGTGGCCGGGACGTTCGCCTTGATCGTCGGGACCGTGGCGTTCATGTCGAAGCTGGTCGCCGACGGGATCGAGGAGGTCCCGCCGATGCCGCGGGAGGCCGTGCTCTCGGCCGGGGCGAGCAGGCTCCAGGAAACGGCGACTTCGGTGGTGCGGCCCGCCATGCCCGCACTGGTCGGCAGCGGCCTTTACATGCTAGACGTCAACTTCCGCTCCTCGACCATCCTGGGATTGGTCGGCGGCGGGGGCATCGGCTTCATCTTGTTCCAGAGCGTGCAGATACTCGCCTACCGGACTACTGGTGCCGTGATCATCTTGACGTTCTCGGTCGTGCTTGTCATCGAGATCATCACGAACTGGGTCCGAAAGCACCTGATCTGACCGCCTGCGGGAAACCACGGCCCGTTCTGTAAAAGGGCTTTTTATGTCATCGTTGGACCCATGGCTGCTGTCGGGATAGACGGGATTGATCTGACAGACACGGCGTTCTGGGCCTGGCCGCTGCCGGACAGGGCGGCCGCGTTCGCGCTGCTGCGCGAGCAGCAGCGGCCGCAGTTCTACGCCGAGCCGGAATTTCCCTTCGTCGAACGGGGCCCCGGCTACTACGCCCTGGTGCGGTACGCGGACGTGGACGAGGCCAGCCGCCATCCCGACGTCTTCTGCTCGGGGCAGGGCGCGACGAGCGTCGTGGACCTGCCGACCGAATTCAACGAGTATTTCGGGTCGATGATCAACATAGACGACCCGAGGCACGCCAGGCTGCGCCGGATCGTCTCCCGCGCGTTCAGCCCGCGGATGATCGCCAAGTTCGAAGCCGACGTGCGCCGCGCGGCCACCGCGATCGTCGATGACCTGCTGGCCACCGGCCCGTGCGACTTCGTGCAGCACGTCGCGGCCCGGCTGCCGCTGAAGATCATCTGCGACATGATGGGCATTCCAGACGACCAGTATCAGATGGTCCTGGCCAACACGAACATCATCCTGGCCGGGTCGGATCCTGAGTTCGTCAGCGAGGATCCGGGCGAGATGCTGACACAGACCCTCGCCGCCGGGCAGGCGCTCGCCGAACTGGTCACCGGGCTGGCCGCCGCCCGCGCGCAGGCGCCCGCCGAGGATCTGGTCTCCGCGCTGGCGACCGCGAACATCGACGGCGAGCAGTTGACCAGCGCCGAACTCGCCTCGTTCTTCGTCCTCCTGGTCGTGGCCGGGAACGAGACGACCCGCAACGCGCTGTCGCACGCGCTGATGCTGCTCACCGAGTTCCCCGAGCAGCGTGCCCTGCTGCTGGCCGAGCCCGATCGCCTCGACGCCAGGCTCGAGAGCGCGGTCGAGGAGGTCGTCCGCTACGCCTCGCCTGTCATGTTCATGCGGCGTACCCTCACCCGGGACTACAGCATGAACGGCCAGGACTACGCCGAGGGCGACAAGGTGCTGCTGTTCTACTACTCCGCGAACCGGGATCAGGAGGTGTTCGCCGACCCCGAGCGCTTCGACATCACCCGCTCGCCCAACCCGCATCTCGGCTTCGGCGGGGCCGGCCCGCACTTCTGCCTCGGCGCCCACCTGGCCCGCCGTGAGCTGACCGTCATGCTCCGCGAACTGCTCACCCGCGTCCCCGGCATCACCGCAGGCGAACCCGACCGCCTCCTGTCCAGCTTCATCAACGGCATCAAGCACCTGCCCTGCCAGTTCTAACCCGGCTCCCGGCGGCCGCAGTATGAGCCCGTGATTCGCCGGACCACTGAACGCGAGCGCCACCCGCTCTGATTTACCGCCAAGAGACTGGTGGAACTCGCTAATCTGCTCGATTAGCTCCTCGCGTCCTAGTCGGCTGTCGCGGGTCCAGAAATTACAGCATGGCACGACCAGCACAGGCGCCTTTGCCGCGGACTCGACCACGCTCCGCAGCGCTTGGTCAGGGTGCAGGCCGACGACAAGGTCGTAGTAGTCCGCCATCGCCGGAGTAAAAAACTCGGTCCTGGCCGGCACTCCCCTCAGCGCCCAGCCGCGCGGATCTATTACCTCCGCCTCGAAGCCGAAGCGCTTACGGAGCATCCGGGTCAGCATTCCCTGGCCGCCAGCCACATCGGCGACGAACCGCGCCTCAGGAAAGCGGTCCGCTATGAAACGCGCGACCACCTCGAAGCGGGCCGGATCTCCGTGGAAACGATGCCGCGTCATCAAGTCCCATTATCTCGCCTTCGCGCAGGGAAGGTCACGCGGCGTCGTGGAAAACTAGGCCAAGGGTGAACCGCTGGCCGGACCGGACCACGGACACGCCGTGCCGGACCGGGGCCGCCGACCAGCCGCGCGCGGACTTCACCGGCCGGTCGCGGGTGGTGAAGACCAGCCCGTGACCGTGCGGGATGAGGGTCGCGGTGGCCCGGGACTGGGCCCGCGGCCGCTGCTCGTAAAGCAGGAACTCGCCGCCTGTGTGGTCCACTCCGGGCTCGCTTAGGTTGATCACTACCTGGAGCGGGAAGACGAGATCGCCGTAGAGGTCACGATGCAGCGCGTTCCAGTCGCCTTCGCCGTACTTGAGCAGGATCGGCGTGGGCCGCTTCTGCCCGGCGTCGTGGCACATCGTCAGCCACCGCTGCAGGCTGTCCGGCCACGGCGCTTCCCGGCCGAGCCTGGCCCACCAGTCGCGGGCGATCGGCAGCAGCCTGGGGTACAGCGCCTGCCTCAGCCCGGTGACGGCATCGGGGAAAGGCTCGGCGAAATAGCGGTACTCGCCCTCACCGAAGCGGTACCTGGCCATGTCGATGGTCGACCTGAAGCGCGAGTCGTCAGGATAGAGCTTCGCGATCCCGGCCGCCTCCTCCGGGGTGAGCAGCGGCCCGGTCAGCCCGCACCCGTAGCGATCCAGGTCAGCGCGGACGGTCTCCCAGCTGGCGGCCTCCACCCGGTCCTTCCACGCCGTCGCGGGAGCGATACCTGTCGTGCGGTTCATGCTGCTGCCTCCAGGGTGAGCAGGGTGCGCTTGGCCTCGGGGCCGCCGAGGTAGCGGCCGACCCGGCCGTCGGAGTAGATGACGCGGTGGCACGGGACGACGACCGGCAGCGGATTGGTCGCGCACGCCGTGGCCGCCGCGCGGATCGCCTTCGGGTTGCCTGCGAGCCCGGCGACCGCGGCATAGCTCGCGGTCTGCCCGTACCCGATCTCGGGCAGGTGGCTCAGCACGGCACGCCGGAATCCGGCCGATAGCCGCCAGTCAAGCGGCAGGTCGAAGCTGCGCCGCAGCCCGGCGAAGTACTCGTCGAGTTCCCGCGCGGGCGCATCCAGGCGGGCGGGAGCGGCCAGGATACGCGGGCTGATCCGCTCGGCCAGGGCCTGCAGCACGGCAGTGTGGTCCTCGCTGGCATAGGCGACGCGGACCAGGCCCGCCTCGGTGGCGGCCAGCAGCAGCGGGCCGACCGGGCTGTCGACGGTCCGGTAGGCGACATCGAGGATGCCGTCCCGCTGTGCCGCCTCGGCCAGCCGGGCACGGAGCCGGCGCAGGTCGCCCGGATCGCCCGGGAAAGCCCGCTCAAGGTCACGGGTGAATTCGTCCGCGCTCACGGGCCTCTCCTTTCGTGCTTGGTTTCTTGATAAGTGCGCCGGAGTGTGGCGATGCCATCGGCGGCGGCACGCCGGACCGTATCCGGGCTGCCGCCGACAATGGCGGCGATCTCGGCGTAGGGCAGTCCGGCCAGGTAGTGGTAGGCGACAGCCTGTTTCTGTTTCGCGGGCAGTCGCGCCACGGCGCCGGCCAGATCGCCGTCGAGAGCGTCCCCTGCGCTGTCCGCGGCGGGTGCGGGCGCGTCGTCCGGGGTTTCGGCCATGGGCACGGGCCGGCGGGCCGTCGCCCGGGTGACGTCGATGGCCTTGCGGTGCGCGATCGTGACCAGCCAGGCCTCGACGTTCGCGCCTTCCGGCAGGTCGGGGTAGGCCCTCATCGCGGAAAGGAACGTCTCCGACCACGCGTCGTCGGCGTCTGCCGGGCCGAGGACGGCCCGGCAGACGCGCAGCACGGCGGCACCATGCTGCGCGACGACCGCGTCGAACGGCTGCTTACCCGTCATGCCCTGTAGACGTCCTGCCCCCGGCCTTCGTGAGATCCGCCTTCGTGAGATCGCGGCGATAGTCAATTGTCGCCGGGAATGCCTGCTCGATATCCAGCAGCGCGCGCTTGCGGCGCAGGCCGCCCGCGTAGCCGGTCAGCCTGCCCGTGCTCCCGATCACACGGTGACAAGGGATCAGGATGCACATCGGGTTCCGGCCCACCGCGGCCCCGACGTCCCGGGGATCCGCGCCGCCAAGGCGGCGCGCGAGATCGCCGTAGGTGGTTGTCTGCCCGTATGGCACCTGCCTGATCAGATCCCACACGCGCCGGTCGAAGTCGGCGCCCCTGGCCTCGATCGCCAGGTCGAAGGCACTCCGGTCGCCCGCGAGGTACTCATCAAGCTGCCGTGCCACCTGCTCGAATCCCTCGTCGTCGCGGGTCCCGAATGTCGCACGATCGGGCCGGGGCCAGTGCCCGGGAAAGTACAGCCCGGTCAGCGAGCCTCCCGCCCGAACGACCGTCAGCTCGCCAAGCCGCGTCGCGAGCACCGTGTGCCTGGTAACGCCAGCCTGTCCCGTCATCGTCTGCCTCCTTACGCACGAGTCCGTCATGAAGCAGACGTTCACCGCGGACCCGGCGTGAGATCTCCGCGCCGCGGGTACCACCTGGCATGGTGGCGAACACGGGGACGGTGGGCACCATGAAGGCAGTGCCGCGGGCGCTCCTTGTTCGCCTTGCGATAGGCATCGCTTCCGTGGCGGTCCTGGCCGGCATCATCGTCTTTCCTTCCACCAGCGCGGCTGGCGGCTGCGGCACTCACGGCATCGCCTGCCGATGGGTGTCCACCTGGGCCGCGGCCCCGATGGCTGCGGCGCCGGAGAGCATGGCCGCGCCTGACGACTTCTCCGCGGCCGGATTCGCCAACCAGACGATCAGGGATATCGCCTGGACCAGCGTCGGGGGGCAGGCTGCGCGGATCGGCCTGTCCAACAGGTTCGGCACGCAGCCAGTCACGTTCGGCCAGGTCGATATCGGCATCTCGGCCGGCGGGGCCTACATCGCTCCGGACACGAACCACATCGTCACCTTCGCCGGGAGCAGGTCCGTCACGATCCCGCCCGGCGGCTCGGCAGTCAGCGATCCGGTGAAGATGACCGTCCCGGCCGAAACCGACCTTGCGGTCAGCCTGTACGCCCGGGGCGTCACGGGACCGGCTACATACCACAGCGACGCCCAGCAGGTCAACTACGTCTCCGCATCCGGCGACTATGCGGACAGCGGCTCGGCGGGTCCCTTCACCATCACCAGCCAGCACTGGTACTTCCTGGACGACGTCGACGTGCAGGTGGGCCCGCAGGCCGGCGGCACGATCGTCGCGTTCGGCGACTCGATCACCGACGGCTACCGTTCCGACGTCGGCGCCAACGCCAGGTGGCCGAACGATCTGGCCCGGCGCCTTCTAGCCGACCCGCCCGGGCAGGTTGACGCCGTAGTCGACGAGGGCATCAGCGGCAACCAGGTCCTGGGCAACTCGGTCCTGTTCGGCGTGAGCGCCGAGGCCCGCTTCCTCCGCGACGCCGTCGGCCGGACCGGCGCGCGCTACGTCATCCTGCTCGAGGGCATCAACGACATCGGGTTCAACTCCACGCCGGTCGCGCGGATCATCGCCGGGTACCTGAACCTGGTCGCCGCCGCCCACGCGGCAGGCCTGAAAATCTTCGGCGCGACGCTCACCCCCTTCCAGGGCTCCGGGTACTACACCCCCGCCAGGGAAGCCGAACGCGAAGCCATCAACCAGTGGATCCGCACCAGCGGCGCCTTCGACGGCGTCATCGACTTCGACCAGGCGGTCCGGGATCCCGCCGACCCGCTGCGGCTGCTGCCCGCCTACGACAGCGGCGACCATCTCCACCCGAACGACGCCGGGTACCAGGCCATGGCCGACTCGATCAATCTCGCCCTGTTCCAGTGGCCGCAGGCAACCCGCACCGCCAGCGCCAATTCGCCGAGCTCTGACCGGTCGAGACCGTAAATTTCGTTTTTTGGCCGAACGGGCCGTGCGTATCGCGCCCCGGTCACGCGGATTGCCCGCCGCCGCGTCGCAGCCTGCGGACGGTCAAAGGGCGTACCTCGGCGATTCGATCGAAATCCCGGTCGAGGTGCACCACGCCGAGACCGTGGTGCATGGCCGTCTCCGCGATCAGGAGGTCAGGGATCGGCGTGCGATGCCACATCCCGTGGTGGTGGGCGAGATCCTGCTGCAGCCTCAGCGCGCGGTTGAGCAGGTCGGGAGGTGCCTCGATCACCTGGAAGCTGCCGCGCAGGCCATCCTTGAGCCGATCGTAGTCGGACGCCGAGCGGGCGGAGTAGAGCTGTTCCAGCTCCCCGACGGGGCAGATGAACAGGTCACCAGCGAGTTCGGCGAGTTGCCGGGCAACCGCATCATCTTCCGACCGGGCCGCGGCGCTTTTGTCGAGGACCCAGCCGGTCAGCGCCACATCTGCTCCGAGGCCAGGACATCGGGATCGGCCCAGTCACTCAGCCGATGCAGGAATTCGATCTGCCGCGTCCTGCGGCGGGCACGATCGGACTCCTCCGCGTCCGCTGCCCGGCGCAGTGCTTCTTCTACCGCTGCGCGCGCAGTCTTGCTGCCGAGTGCCCGCTTGGCCCGTTCGAGCAGTTCGTCATCGATCTCGATCGTCGTCCGTCGAATCATGCATACATAATATCTCAGAAATATGTACGTGTAGGGCGCGCCAGCGCAACGCGGGCGGCGCCACCCGGAATGTCAATACCACGCTCACCGAGACGCCGGTTTCTCCCAGACCGATACGTGCTGGCGGCTGTCGCCAGTGAACGGCTCGCGCGCCCAGCCTCCCCACCGCTCGCGCAGCCGCAGCCCGGCGAGCCGCGCCATGAGGTCGAGTTCCGAGGGCCACACATACCGGAACGGGATCGTGGAGTACTCCCCGCGGCCGTCGGAGAAATTGACGTAGTGCCCGCGCATCGCCTGCGTGGCGAAGTCGTAGGAGTAGCAGACGATTTGTTCCTCGCTGAGGCGCCACGGCAGGATGTCCTGCCCCGGCGGTAGCCTACGCAGCTGGGGCACCCCGAGCTCGATGACGAAACAGCCCCCCGGCTCCAGGTGCGCCGCGGCGTTCCCGAAGCATGCCACCTGGGCGTCCTGCGTGGTCAGGTTCATGATCGTGTTGAACACCAGGTACACGAGCGAGAACGTCCCGTCCACCCGGGTCGTCGCGAAGTCGCCGATCCTCACGCCGACCGCGTCGCCGCCCGGCTTGGCCCTCAGCCGTGCCACCATCGCCCGCGACAGGTCGATCCCGTGTACCGGCACGCCGCGGCTGGCCAGCGGCAGCGCGACGCGCCCTGTCCCGATGCCGAACTCCAGCGCCCGGCCATTCCCGGCCAGTTCCGCTAGCAGGTCGACCGTCGCATTCACGGCGCCCGGCGCGAACACGCCCGTCGATCCGTCGTACGTCGCGGCGACCCCCTCGCCGAAATAGTCCTCAGGTTCGCTCACCGCGCGACCGTACCCCAGAAGCTCAACCGAACGCACCCGAGTTTCCGCGCGGCCAGTGGGTGCACCAAAGACCGTTCGGGCGATTTTACGCCGGGCTGGACCGGCACTCAAGCGCGGCCATGCGGACGGGCGCCGCCGATCCCGCGGTGTTCAAGTGATGCGGTTTCCGCAGATGAACAAGCGCGGCCACCGGGCGCTACTCAGGATTGCGCCCCTCGACAACTCCGCTGTACCTGCCGAGGACGGCGTCGCTGTGCTCGGGGTGAGTGAGGATCCAGAACTGGTTGCCGACAATCGCATCCCGGACCGCTGTAGCGATGATCGCCGGATCCAGCCCGGACTCGATCTTCGCGGCCATCTCTTGCCGCCATTGTGCGATGGCGGGCGGGTCCTCCACCTCGGGCCGCGGGCCGTACCTGGCTGGCCAGTTGCGGTAAGCGTCGTGAATTTTCGTGCGCACATGCCCAGGGCACAGAACGGACACCCCGACAGGCGAGCCGGTAGCCGCCAGCTCACGATAGAGGCACTCCGACATTGCGACCACCGCATGCTTGGTGGCGCTATAGGGCCCCATCAGCGGCGGGACGAGCAGCCCCGCGATCGATGCGGTGTTGACGACGTGGCCTTCCCCTTGCGCAATGAGATGCGGCATAAACGACCGGAGCCCATGGACGACTCCAAACAGATTGACGCCCACGGTCCACTTCCATATTGGCAGCGGGATCTGCCAGATCGGCCCGGGGCGGTGCACCCCCGCGTTGTTGCAGACCACATGGACCGCGCCGAAGCGCTCGAGTGTGGCATCGGCGAGGGCATCGACAGAATCGGCGTCACTGACATCGGTCACCGTGGTGGCTGTCTTGATGCCCTCGGCCGCCAGGCTCCGTTCCGCGGCCGCCAGCGCCGACTCCTCCACGTCCGCCATCATCACCTGCATCCCGTCCGCGCCAAGGCGGCGGCTCAACGCCAGGCCAACACCGCTAGCCGCGCCGGTGACCACAGCGACCTTGCCCGCCAGATCCCGCATTGCGTGTCCCTTCTCGTGCCTTTCTCGCGCCCACTTATAGAGGCGCAACATCATCATGCTGGAAAGGGTGATTTCAGCCGCCTGTGGACCGTTCTTGCCCGATGTCACTGATGAGTGACATGCTCACACCGCCGTCGAGACCATTTGGGAGCAGGCCAGTGACTGCCGCCGGAGGCCGCACCGGGAGCGAGGGCACCGCCATCGACAAGGAGGCTCTGCGCCGGAAGTACCGGCAAGAGCGCGACAAGCGGCTCCGCCCTGACGGCACCGGCCAGTACCTCAGGCTCACCGGCCGGTTCGCGCGCTACCTCGAAGATCCCTACACCCCGCGGGCCGAGCGCGCGCCGAAGACCGACCATCGGAAGGTGGTGTTCATCGGCGGCGGTTTCGCCGGGCTGGTCACCGGGGCGCGGTTGAAGGAAGCCGGCGTGGACGACGTCCGCATCATCGAGAAGGGAGGCGACTTCGGCGGTACCTGGTACTGGAACCGCTTTCCCGGCGCTCAGTGTGACACGGCGTCTTTGGTGTACATGCCGCTGCTGGAGGAAACAGGCTACATGCCGACCGAGAAGTACGCGCGCGCACCGGAGATTTTGGAGCACTGCCAGCGCATCGGCAAGCATTACAGTCTGTACGACGACGCATTGTTCCACACCAAGGTTGAGAATCTCGAATGGGACGGATCGCGGTCGCGCTGGATCATCCGGACGGATCGGGGTGATCAGATGACCGCCCAGTTCGTCGCCATGGGTACTGGCCCGCTTGATACGCCGAAATTGCCCGGTATCCCCGGAATTCAGGATTTCGCGGGGTGCTCGTTCCATACCAGCCGGTGGGATTATGACTATACCGGCGGCGATTACTCGGGCGCGCCGATGGACAAGCTGGCGGATAAGCGGGTGGCCGTCATCGGGACGGGCGCGACGGCCATACAGTGTATCCCGCATCTGGCGCGGGCATGCCGGGAGCTGTACGTGTTTCAGCGGACGCCGTCATCGGTCGACGTCAGGGAAAACCGGCCGACCGATCCGGAGTGGTTCGCCACGATTGCCACGCCGGGCTGGCAGCAGCGGTGGCTGGAGAATTTCACCGCCATCCAGATGGAGAACTGGAGCGCCAGCCTGGGCATGCCGCCCGAGGATCTGGTGATGGACGGCTGGACGTCCATCACCGGCCGGGTGCGTTCCCGGATCGCTGCGCTTCCACCGCGGAACCGCACCGCCGCGGCGATGATGGCGGCCCTCGAGGACTCCGACCATGAGCGGATGGAGGAACTCCGTGCCCGGGTCGACTCCATCGTCGAGGATCCCGAGACGGCACGGAAGCTGAAGGCGTGGTACCGCCAGTGGTGCAAGCGGCCGTGTTTTCATGACGAGTACCTGCAGGCCTATAACCGCCCCAACACGCACCTGGTCGATACCGACGGCAAGGGCGTGGAGCGGATCACTCAGACGGGAGTCGTTGTCGCCGGCCATGAGTACCCGGTCGACTGCATCGTCTACGCCTCTGGCTTCGAGTGGGGCACCGACTACCTGCGCCGGGCCGGCTACGACATGATCGGCCGCGACGGGGTCGCGCTCTCGGCACACTGGGCCGAGGGTATGCGCACCTTGCACGGCATCCACGTACACGGCTTCCCGAACGCCTTCGTCGTGCAAGGTCCGCAGGGCGCGTTTGTAATACTCAATTTTCCGCACAACATCGTCGAATCCGCCAAGACCATCGTGACGGTCATTAAGCACGCCATCGACCATGGGTTCACCGAGATCGAGGCGACCAGGCAGGCCGAGGACGCGTGGATCAAGCTCCTGCTTTCGGGTCGCGGGCCGTCCTCGTCGCCGGACTGCACGCCGGGCATTTACAACTTCGAGGGCCAGGATCCGGGACTGCGGGGACGGCTGCGGGCCGGTTACCCACAGGGACCGGTGGCCTACTTCACCTACATCGATCGGTGGCGGAAGTCCGGCGCGTTCGACGGCCTGGAGTTCCGCTGACCTGCTCCAGCGATGAGCGGACCTGCTAGCTGGCTAGGGGGCGATTGCGACGCAGTAGGGGTTAGGTGCCGTTCGACGTCAGGTCCAGACTTCGGATATGGGTCGACAGGCAGGTCAAGTTCCGTTTCCGCTTTCTGTGATCGGAGTCAGCTGAGCCGGTGACTACGGGCATCGTATTTTCCGGGATGAGCCCATCGGGCCATTCCGGCCTACTCAGGAGTGCCGCAATTTTCGGAAACGATATTTCTCACTGCGCGGCGAACTAATCACGGTGCCCAACGCGGTGCGTACCGGGGTATTCACTGTATGAATCTTGGAGCGCGAGGATGAGCGAGTCCGAGGAGACACCCCCGACCGAGCCGCTGGAGGATCCCCCGGCGCTCAGGCTCGACGGGGTATCCGATGCGGAGGCCGAGTCGCTGCTGCTCGGCATGGTCCGGATGCACACGGCGGACATCCTTGGCGGCATAACCAGATCCGAACCAGGCGTCCTGGATCCAGAGCGGTCGTTCCGTGAGCTCGGGCTTGACTCGCTCGGTGCTGTCGAACTGCATCGGCGGCTGACCCTGTCGACGGCGATATCTCTCCCGGTGACGGTCCTATTCGAATACCCGAGCCCGGCGACGCTCACCCAGCACCTGCTGGCCCTGGTCCGGGGGTCGCAACCGGCGGCCGATGCCGTGGTGCCGCCGGCGGTCACCGACGCGGAGCCGCTGGCGATCCTCGGCATGAGCTGCCGGTATCCCGGCGGGATCCGCTCGCCGGAGGATTTGTGGCAGGTCGTCGCCGACGAGCGGGACGTGATCGGCGACTTCCCCGGCGACCGGGAATGGGATCTGGAATCCATCTACGACGCGGACCCCGACAGTCACGGAAAGACATATGCCAATCGAGGCGGCTTCCTCGATGACGCCGCCGGTTTCGATCCGGCCTTCTTCGGCATCTCGCCGCGCGAAGCGATGGCGATGGACCCGCAGCAGCGCCTGCTGCTCGAGGCAGCGTGGGAGGCTCTGGAGCGGGCCGCCGTCGACCCGGCCACGCTGCGGGGAACCCGGACCGGTGTGTTCGTCGGCGCCGAACCGCAGGAGTACGGCCCGCGGCTGCAGGAGGCGCCGGAGGGCATGGAGGGCTACCTGCTGACCGGCAACACGACCAGCGTGATGTCTGGCCGGATTTCGTATTCGCTGGCATTGCAGGGTCCGGCCGTGACGGTTGATACCGCGTGCTCGAGTTCGCTGGTGGCCATGCACATGGCCGCCCAGGCCCTGCAGCGCGGCGAGTGCTCGCTGGCGATCGCCGGCGGGGTTTGCGTGATGGCCGCGCCGGGAACCTTTGTCGCCTTCAGCCGGCTGCGCGGGCTGTCCCCAGACGGCCGGTGCAAGGCGTTTTCCGCTGCGGCCGATGGAACCGGGTGGTCTGAAGGCGTCGGCCTGGTCGTGCTTGAGCGGCTGTCTGACGCTCTGCGCAACGGGCATCCGGTCGTGGCACTGGTGCGCGGGTCGGCGGTCAATGCCGATGGCGCCAGCAACGGCCTGACCGCCCCGAACGGGCTGGCCCAACTCGCGGTCATCCGCCAGGCGCTGGCCAGCGCGGGCGTGGGCCCTGGGGACGTCGACGCGGTGGAAGCGCACGGCACCGGCACGGTGCTCGGCGACCCGGTCGAAGCCCAGGCGCTGATCGCCGCGTACGGCGGGAGCCGCTGCGCGGAACGTCCGCTGCTGCTCGGATCGGTCAAGTCGAATATCGGTCATGCCCAGGCCGCGGCGGGGGTCGCCGGGGTGATCAAGATGGTCATGGCGATGCGGCATGGCCTGCTGCCCAGATCGCTGCACATCGGCGAGCCGACACCGCACGTCGACTGGTCCTCCGCGGCGGTGTCGCTGCTGACCGCGGCGGTGCCGTGGCCAGATGCCGGCCGCGCCCGGCGCGCTGGGGTGTCCTCGTTCGGCATCAGCGGCACGAACGCTCACCTGATCCTCGAGCAGGCGCCGCCGACCGGGGACGAGCCTGCGGCGACGGACCGGGGCCCTGGGCAGGACCGGGGATCGGCGCAGCCCGGCGGCGGGCCGGGCCCGCTCCTGCCCTGGGTCATCTCGGCACGGTCTGACGCGGCGCTGGCCGGCCAGGCCGCCCGCCTGGTGTCCCGCCTGGATGCCAGCCCGCGGCTGCGGCCGGTCGACGTCGGGTACTCCCTGGCCACCACCCGCTCGGCCCTGAACCGGCGCGCCGTCATCCTCGCGAGCGAGGAAGAAGGATTCACGCGTGCCCTCACGGCACTGGCCCGCGGGCAGGATGCAGTCGGCCTGATCCGGGAGGCTACCGTCCCCGGGGCCAAGGTGGCCTTCCTTTTCACCGGGCAGGGCGCCCAGCGGCTGGCCATGGGACGGGAACTGTACGGCGAGTTTCCTGTGTTCGCAGGCGCCTTCGACGAGGCTTGCGCGCATATTGACCGCCAGCTCGGCCGGGCCTTGCGGGACGTGATCTTCCGCGAGCCGCTGCTGCTCGACGAGACCGCCTACGCTCAGCCCGCGCTGTTCGCGATCGAGACCGCTCTGTACCGGCTGTTGGAGTCTTGGGGACTGCGGCCGGACTTCGTCGCCGGCCATTCGATCGGAGAACTGGCCGCCGCGCACGTGGCCGGAGTGCTGTCGCTCGACGACGCCTGTTCGCTGGTCGCAGCCCGCGGCGCGCTCATGCAGGAACTACCCCGAGGGGGCGCGATGGTGGCCCTGCAGGCCACCGAGGACGAAGTGCTTCCCATGCTGGAAGGCCGCGAGGCCGCGGTGAGCATCGCCGCGGTCAACGGCCCTTCATCGATCGTCGTGTCCGGCGATGAGGACGCTGTGCTGGAGATCACCGCGTGCTGGAGCGATCGCGGACGTAGAACGCGGCGGCTGCAGGTCTCGCACGCGTTCCATTCCCCGCGCATGGACGAGATGCTCACCGAATTCCGTTGGGCCGCAGAAGCAATGTCATATTCGGCGCCTGGCATTCCGGTGGTGTCCAGCCTGACGGGAGCCCTGGCCACCGCCGAAGACCTGTGCTCGCCCCAGTACTGGGTCCGTCAAGTCCGGGAAGCCGTCCGTTTCTGCGATGGGATCCGGTGGCTTCAGTCTCGCGGCGTCCGGACGTTCCTGGAGCTGGGCCCGGACGGCGTGCTGAGCGGGATGGTGCCTGAGTGCCTGGCGGATGCCGCGGATGACGTCCTGGTCGCGCCGGTACTTCGTCACGACCGGCCCGAAACGCTCCAGCTGATGACCTCGGTCGCGCGGGCGTTCGCCCGCGGTGCCTGGCTGGACTGGTCCGGGTTCTTCGCCGGGTCCTGGGCGCGGCGGGTGGAGCTGCCTACGTATGCGTTCCAGCATCAGCGGTACTGGCTGAGCCCTGGAGTGCCGGGAAAGGCGGAGGATCTCGGGCTGAGTGCGCCTGGTCATCCGCTGCTTGGGGCGATGGTGACGCTGGCCGAAGACGACCGGGTGGTACTTACCGGGCGCCTGTCGCTGGAGGCCCAGCCGTGGCTGGCTGATCATGTGGTGGCCGGATCGGTGCTGCTGCCAGGGACGGCGTTCGTAGAGCTGGCGGCGCGAGCCGGGGGTGAGGTCGGCTGTGCGGTCGTCAGGGAGCTGACCCTGGAGGCGCCGCTGGCATTGGCCGAGCGCAGCGCGGTGTCGATCCAGCTCGGTGTCGGCGCGGCGGATGAGGCTGGCTCGCGTTCGATTGTGGTCTACTCCCGCTCGGCGCAGGCGTCGGCGCGTGCGCCGTGGACCCGGCATGCGGCCGGGGTGCTGGCGCCGGCGGGCGGGCCGGGCGGGGGTGTGGCGGGGGATGCGGGATTGGTGTCGTGGCCGCCGGCGGGGGCGGTGGCGGTGGATGTGGAGGGGTTGTATCCGGAGCTGGCGGTCGGGGGGTTGAAGTACGGGCCGGTGTTCCGCGGGGTGCGGGCGGCTTGGGTCCGGGGGGAGGAGGTTTTCGCGGAGGTGGCGTTGCCGGAGGGTGTGCCGGTAGCGGGGTTCGGGGTCCATCCGGCGTTGCTGGATGCCGCGTTGCACGTCATCGGGGTGGGTGCTGGTGGTGGTGGTGGCGGTGTGACGGGGGTGCCGTTTGCCTGGGGGGATGTGGTGGTGCACGCGGCGGGTGCGGTGGCGGCGCGGGTGCGGGTGGCGCCGTCGCCGTCGGGAGAGGGTGTGTCGGTGGTGCTGGCTGACGGGTTGGGTGGCTTGGTGGCCTCGGCCGGGTCGCTGGTGTTGCGGGCGCTGCCGGGTGCTGGGTCGGGCGGGATGGATGGGGTGGTGGCGAGGGCGTTGTTCGGGGTGGAGTGGGTGCCGGTGCGGGCGGGGGAGCCGGGCCGGGATGCGGGCCGGGCGGTGCTGGGCGCTGATGGCGGGCTGGGGGTGCCGGGTGCGGCGTGGTACCCGGATGTGGCTGGTCTGGCGGCGGCGGTGGCGGCGGGCGCGCCCGTGCCGGAGGTGGTGGTGGCGTGTTGCTTGCCTGCTGGTGATGGTGGCGGGGGTGATCTGCCCGGGGCGGCGCGGGGTGTGGTGGTGGCGGTGCTTGGGCTGGTGCAAGGGTGGCTGGCTGAAGACGGGCTGGCGGGTTCGCGGCTGATCGTGGTGACCAGGTGTGCGGTCGATGCGGGGGATGGTGCGGGCGTGGCGGTGGCTGGGGCGGGGGTGTGGGGGCTGGTGCGGGCGGCGGCAGCGGAGAACCCGGACCGCCTGGTGCTGGCCGACGTTGATGCGCTGGCCGGGGCGGGAGGTTTGGTGGTGGCGGGCGCGGGGCTGGGCGAGCCGGGATTCGCGGTCCGTGGCGGGCAGTTGCGGGTGCCGCGGCTGGTGCGGGCGGCGGCGGGTGCGGAGGGCGTGATGGCGGGCGGGGGCGGAGGCGGGACGGTGCTGGTTACTGGCGCGTCGGGAGGGCTGGGCGGGCTGGTGTCCCGGCATCTGGTGGTTGGGTGGGGGGTGGGTCAGCTGGTGCTGGTGTCGCGGCGGGGTCCGGCTGCGGCGGGAATGGCGGGGCTGGCTGCGGGGCTGGCCGGACTGGGTGCGGGGATCCGGGTGGTGGCGTGTGATGTTGCGGACCGGGCTGGGCTGGCTGCGGTGATTGCCGGGGTGCCGTTGCGCGGGGTAGTGCATGCGGCCGGGGTGCTTGATGACGGGGTGACCGGTTCGCTGACTCCGGCCCGGGTTGATGCGGTGCTGCGGTCGAAGGTGGATGGCGCCTGGCACTTGCATGAGCTGACGGCGGGTTTGGACCTGGAGATGTTCGTGTTGTTCTCTTCTGCGTCGGGGGTGTTGGGCAGCGCGGGGCAAGCTAGTTACGCGGCGGCGAATACGTTTTTGGATGCGCTAGCGGCTTACCGTCGGGGGTTGGGGCTGCCTGGGGTGTCACTGGCGTGGGGGCCGTGGCAGCGGGCGAGCGGGATGGCCGGGCAGTTGGCGGACGTGGACCGGGCCCGGATGGGCCGGGCCGGGTTCGGGTTGATCAGTGATGCGCAGGGGCTGGCGTTGCTTGATGCTGCTACTGCTGGTGCAGGGCGACCGTTGCTGGTGCCGATGTTGCTGGATGTGGCTGGGCTGCGCGGTTCGGATCAGGTCGTGCCGCCGTTGTTGTCGGGGCTGGCCCGCCCCGCCCGGGCTGCTGCCGGGCCTGTGCCTGCTGCCGGGCTGGCGGCCCGGCTGGCCGGGATGTCCGGGGCCGAGCGGGACGCGGCGGTCCTGGACCTGGTGCTGGCGCAGGCGGCGCTGGTGGCGGGGATGGCCGGGCCGAGGGCGGTGGAGGCCGGTCGGTCCTTCCGGGAGCTGGGGTTTGACTCGCTGACCGCAGTGGAGCTGCGTAACGGCCTGGCGGCGGTGACCGGGCTGCGGCTGCCCGCGACGCTGGTGTTCGATTATCCGACTCCCGCAGCGCTGGCGGGGTATCTGGGCCGCGGACTGGTGGGGGATCGGGCCGGGGAACCGGCGGTTCCGGCGGGCCCCGCGGTGGTGGTGGCGGGTGAGCCGGTGGTGATCGTGGGGATGGGCTGCCGGTTTCCTGGCGGGGTGCGGGATGCGGAGGGGTTGTG
>Ga0335075_10001506_pt1 | contig 38278 bp, 32 predicted proteins | sample Lox_Sample_24_FD_206723 | JGI IMG/M metagenome (GOLD analysis project Ga0335075, IMG submission 206723) | Soil microbial communities from Loxahatchee National Wildlife Refuge, Florida, United States - Lox_Sample_2.4 | ecosystem: Environmental > Terrestrial > Soil > Wetlands | place: USA... | reverse complement strand
GGACCGAAAATCTCGCGCAGGCTAAGGGAACCACCCCGCAACCGTCTGCCGCAGATGTCCCGATTAGTGAACATAATTGACCAATACAGAAATTAAGTTAGCGCCTATGCCCGCTGGGAGAGGGAGATTTGTCTTCCGATGATTGGCGCGGGTTCATGGGCCGTGAGCAGGTCAGAAAGGAACAGGGACCTTTCCATGAAACGCCTCCGGAGCGCGGCTGTGTCGAAGACCAGCCGCAGCGCGTTGCAACGTTCGTGGCTGCTGCGGCTGGTGCCCCACACAGCCGCGCTCCGTATGCCAATCGGTTCATGGTCCCTATGCGTGCGAAAATCGATTAATCCATGAATCCATGAATCCAACAATCCAACAATCCAACAATCCATTAATCCATTGATTTATGCAGCTCGGATGTGGCTTAATGGAGCCCCGTGAACATCGTTGGTATTATTCCCGCGCGTTATGCTTCCACACGGTTTCCGGGCAAACCGCTTGCGCTTATCTCAGGCAAGCCGCTTATCCAACGTGTCGTCGAGCAATGCCGGAAAGCAAAATCCCTTTCCGAAGTTATTGTCGCCACGGATGATGAGCGGATTTACAACACGGCAAAAAAATTCTGCCGCGTTGAAATGACGTTGGCAAATCACCCGAGCGGATCGGACCGCATCGCGGAGGCGGCCGGGAAAATTGCGTGTGATGGAGTGGTGAACATCCAGGGAGATGAGCCGATGATAGAGCCTGTCGTGATTGACTCAGTCGCGGGAGCGCTCGAACATTGCGAGATGTCCACGGCGGCGACACGAATCAAGGACGCGGGCGAGTTGATCAATCCCAATGTGGTGAAAACAGTGGTCAACGCCGCCGGGCGCGCGCTATACTTTTCCAGGCGCACTATTCCGTATTTGCGCGAGGCCGCCAGCAGGTCAACCGTCGAACTGGTGGGGGTATTTCCGTTTTTGAAACACCTGGGCATTTACGGTTTTCGGCGCGAGACGCTGTTGCGGCTGGTGAAATTTCCGGTGTCACCGCTGGAAAATGCCGAAAAATTGGAGCAGTTGCGGGCGCTGGAAAATGGGATACAAATCGCGGTCGTGCAAGTGGATTACGATAGTGTGGGCGTGGACGCGCCCGAAGACGTGGCAAGAGTTGAAAAACTGATGGTTTCCAATAGACGCTGACGGATTGCGTTTCTTTTATTATCATGCTCGACCGAGACGTGATGGATGCGTTGACTGGCTATAAGCATTTTGAACAGGCGGGCTTTGTCGCGCTTCTAAAATAGTTTTTAAATGAAATTCATATTTGTAACAGGCGGAGTGGTGAGTTCGTTGGGCAAGGGCCTGACGGCTGCCGCGCTCGGCACGCTTCTCGAAAACCGGGGACTGAAGGTCGCGCTTCAGAAGTTCGACCCGTATTTGAACGTGGACCCGGGCACGATGAATCCGTACCAGCATGGCGAAGTGTACGTGCTGGATGACGGCGCGGAAACCGACCTGGACCTCGGCCACTACGAGCGGTTCACCGGCACCAAGCTCACACGCATGAACAACCTGACCAGCGGCCAGGTGTATCAAACGGTGCTCAACAACGAGCGCGAAGGAAAATACCTGGGCAAAACGGTCCAGGTGATCCCCCACGTCACGGATGAAATCAAAAACCGCATCCACCTGCTGGCGGAAAAGACCAAGGCCGACGTTATCATCACTGAAATCGGCGGCACGACCGGAGACATCGAAGGGCTGCCATTTTTGGAAGCGATCCGGGAATTCGCGCTGGAGGTCGGTTATAACAACGCGATATTCCTGCACGTGACCTATGTGCCGTATATCAAGGCGGCCGGCGAATTAAAGACCAAACCGACGCAGCAATCGGTGGCGAAGTTGCGCGAAATCGGCATTGCGCCGCACGTGGTGGTTTGCCGCTGCGAAAAGCCTTTGGACAAGGAATTGCGCCAGAAAATTTCCTTGTATTGCAACGTGCCCGTCGAGGCAGTGATCGAGGAAAAGGACGTGGACCATTCGATTTATGAGGTGCCGCTGATGCTCCAGCGCGAGCGCATGGATGACCTGGTTTGCCGGATGCTCGATTTGCACACGCCCGCGGCTCACATGGGCCATTGGCAGGAAATTATCCGCAAACTGATCGCGCCACAGCATCGCGTTCGCGTGGGCGTGGTTGGCAAGTACATGGAATTGCAGGACGCCTACAAATCCGTTTACGAGGCCGTCATTCACGGGGGCATTGCCAACGACTGCGGCGTGGAGATTGTGCAGGTGGATGCCGAGGAAATCGAAAAGGACGGCGCGGAAAACGGATTGCACGGGCTGGGAGGGATCATTGTGCCCGGCGGGTTCGGCGAACGCGGGGTGGAAGGAAAAATCAAAGCGGCCCAGTATGCGCGCGAAAATAAAATCCCGTATCTCGGCCTCTGCCTCGGGATGCAAATCGCGACCATCGAATTCGCCCGAAACGTGTTGAAATTACCCAAGGCGCATTCCACGGAATTTGATGCAAGCACGCCGAACCCTGTCATTGCCATGCTGGACGAGCAGAAGCGCGTCACGAAAAAAGGCGGGACGATGCGATTGGGCGCGCAATCGTGCCAGTTGACACTGGGAACCAAAGCGGCCGGCCTTTACGGCGCGTTTGTGATTAACGAGCGCCATCGCCATCGTTACGAATTCAACAATGCCTACCGGGAAAAATTTGAAAAGGCGGGCTTTGTTTTCAGCGGCAATTCGCCGGACGGAAAACTGGTGGAAGTCATTGAAATCAAGGAACATCCATTTTTCATTGCCAGCCAGTTTCACCCGGAATTTTTGAGCAAGCCGCACCAGCCGCATCCGCTCTTTAAGGGCTTCATAGCGGCGGCGCACCAGAGCATTCACAATAAGCCGCTGTGAGTTTTTTTGAGACCATTTCAGCGGAAACAAAAAAGCGGGATTTGAGTTTTTTGGTTATTGGCGGATTGGCAATCACCTTTTACGGCTATTCGAGAGAGACTGGAGATTTAGATCTGTTGATTCACCGGGACTTCCGGGAGCAATGGCTGGACCTGTTTTCCAATTTCGGCTACACGGTTTACCGCGAGGGTCAGGGGTTTCTGCAATTCTCCGCGCCGGAACAAAGCGCCTGGCCTGTGGACCTAATGCTAGTTCGGGAAAATACGTTTCGGCCGATGTATTCCGCAAGCCGCGAAGTAAACCTTTACGGAGCCCAAACGCGAATCCCATCCCTGGAACATTTGTTGATGTTAAAGCTACATGCTCTAAAAAACGCCAACCTCAATCGTTTCTTGAAAGATTTTATGGATGTGGAAAATTTAATTCGTATCAACAAGCTCGATATAAAATCTGAAAGTATAAAACGATTGTTTGCCAAATACGGCACGGCTGATTTGTATGAGAAAATATCCACCTCGCTCGCCAACGACTGAGAAGTTGAACGAGTGCCCGACCTTGGAATTGCCCGTCGACCCGGGCTTTGTTTCGCGCCCGCCGCAAATCGATCCCCAAGTCATGCTTCGTCGAATTGCTGAGAATTTAGCGTGGCGAAACAGCCGCCCCGGCGAAGCCGAACGGCGCGCTGCCGAAAGAATTTCGGCGGAATTTGTTCTGTGAAGAATTCGAGTAATGCCCGTCACATTTTGCCAATAATATTATCCCCAAACTCGCTGCACTTGATTTGAGTCGCGCCTTCCATTAAACGCGCGAAATCATAGGTCACGCGTTTGGAAGCTATGGCGCCGTTGAGGCCTTTCAAAATCAAGTCCGCGGCTTCGGTCCAGCCCATATAGCGCAGCATCATTTCGCCGGAAAGCACCACGCTGCCGGGGTTGACCATGTCTTTGTTCGCGTATTTTGGAGCGGTGCCGTGCGTCGCCTCGAAAATGGCGTGGCCGGAAATGTAGTTGATGTTGCCGCCAGGGGCAATGCCGATGCCTCCCACCTGCGCGGCGAGGGCGTCGCTGAGATAATCGCCGTTCAAATTCAGCGTGGCAATGACGTCGAAATCATCCGGACGGGTGAGGACCTGCTGGAGGGTGATGTCGGCAATGCTGTCTTTGATGACGATGCCCGCGCCGGGTTTGCCTTCGGGGATTTTGCACCACGGGCCGCCGTCCAATTCGACGGCGCCGAAAGATTCTTTGGCGACTTTATAGCCCCAGTCGCGAAACGCGCCTTCAGTGAACTTCATGATGTTGCCCTTATGAACCAGCGTGACAGATTTGCGCTTGAATTTTATGGCGTAGGAAATCGCGCTGTGAATCAATCGCACACTGCCGCTGTAACTGACCGGTTTGATGCCAATGCCAACCTGCACATCCGTTGGAAAACCGGCTGCGCCCACGGCCTTCCAAAATTCTTCCGCCTTCGGTTTTGTGCCGAAACGGACTTTCTCGAACGCTTTTGGAAACTCTTTCGCGAGTAAATCCAGGACCTTTTGCGCCTCCGGCGTGCCGGCGGCGTATTCGATTCCCGCGTAGATGTCCTCGGTATTTTCGCGGAATATGATCATGTCCACCTTCTCAGGATGTTTGACGGGTGAAGGCACGCCTGAGAAGTACTGCACCGGACGCAGGCACACGTAGAGGTCGAGCATTTGGCGCAAAGCGACGTTGAGCGAGCGAATGCCTCCGCCCACGGGCGTGGTGAGGGGGCCTTTGATTCCTACAAGATATTCCCGGAACGCATCCACCGTGTCGTCGGGAAGCCAATTATTAAAGCGCTTAAACGATTCTTCACCGGCAAAGACCTCGAACCAGGAAATTTTTCGTTTGCCGCCGTAAGCTTTTTGCACCGCGGCGTCAAACACGCGCACGCTGGCGGCCCAGATGTCCGGGCCTGTGCCGTCGCCGCGAATGAACGGGAGGATCGGGTTGTCCGGCACGTTGAGTTTGCCGGCCTGGATTGAAATCTTTCCGCCCTGGGGCGGTGTTACATATTTATAAGCCATGTTGCGATTCAATTAAAATTGACGGGCAGAAGGAAACCATGGCAACGCCGGAAATCAAGGAAGAATTTTTCAAGCGTATCAGCGCCGGCCATCGTACCACAGGTGGCAGGCCTCGCGGCTGGCCAGAACGCTACGGTCTCTGAAAAGCCGCCCGACAAGCCGGAAATGTTCGCGCATTGTATATAGATGAAGCTTTCGGGCTGAGGTGACGAGCGGGTGCCGGTGCAGGATAATGATGCGTTTGCCGGTTTCTTTGGCCATTTTCCTCAAACGCTGGCTCAATTCCAATTCCTCTCCGGCAAACAGTTCTTCGCTGAAACCGCCAATTTTTCGGAAAGTTGCGGTTTCGCAAAAGATAAATGAACCGGCAAGCATCCGGCGCCAACGGCTTGCAAGGTTCCACGTAAATGTGACCAGTTCGGCCAGCCAATACTTTTTGTCCAACGAAACGGTCGCGCCGCCTGCCAGGCATCTGCCGGACTCAATGGCGCCGGCGACATCGGAGAAAAGGTCCGCGCCCGGATGTGAGTCCGCATCCACAAACAGCAGCCAGTCCCCGGTGGCGGCGGCGGCGCCGCGGTTTCGGGCGCGGGCGATTTGGTTGACCGGCTCAAATACTACCGTTGCGCCCGAGGCTCGGGCAATTTGGGCCGTATTATCGGTGGAATTATTGTCGCAAACGATCAGTTCGCTTGCCCAGCCGCGTTGTTTGAAAGCGCCGGCGGCCAGATTGATTTGGGCAAGAGACTCGCCGAGCAATCGTTCTTCATTAAACGCGGGAACGACGATGGAAATCTTCACGCTGCATCAATTTGCCTGATTTTAGATTTAAATCAAAGCATTTGGTTTGGTGTACACGCTTTAGCGTGCTCTGGAGCACCACGGAGACTGGACGGCGAGCCCGGAACACCCTAAAGGGTGGACACCAAACCAACTACGAATTTGAAGAGTCTTTAAATGAATTGCGAACGTTTTTTGGCAAATGAAGTCCAAGTAGTTGTGGAATCCATGTGCCTGGCGCCAAAACTATAGAAGCTAATCTTCGAAAGTTCCCGTAAAAAGGTTTTTATTTCAGCGCGAGTTGGGCTATGTTCTACGGATTCGTGTCATTGTCATGAGCCATTCAAAAATAACAACGTTCACTTTGATTACAGTGCTGGGATTGTTCGGCGTTTTTCGCGCGACAGCGGCGCCCGAACCACTCACGCCCGGTTCCAACGACGGCAGCATCGCGTATATCACGGCGCGATTGCTTGAGGAATTTCATTACACCCAGCACCCATTCGACACCGAAATTTCTGAAAAATTCTACGACGGCTATCTGGACGGGTATGATCCGGACCATCTGTACTTTTTGCAGTCAGACATCGCGGAATTTTCGCGCTATCGGACAAACCTTGACACATTGACACTCGGCGCTCACGGCCAGGCCGACGTGGCGCCGGCGTATAAAATTTTTGAGCGGTTCAAGGAACGTCTCCACCAGCGCGTGGCCTATGTGGACGAATTGTTGAAACGGGACAATTTTAAATTCACTTCGAATGAGGAAGTGAGCGTGAACCGTAAAGACGCGCCTTATCCCAAAAACCTGGACGAGGCGAAACGCATTTGGCGGGAAAAACTGATGGGGGAATTTTTGCAACTGAAAATGGATGGAGAAAAATCCCCCGGAACGGCGACAAACCAGGCGGACATTGCCCAAACCCTTCAGCGGCGCTACGAGCGCGAATTGCGCCAATGCGACGAGTTGGATAGCGGCGACGTTTTACAGGCGTACCTGGACTCGCTGGCGCATGCCTACGATCCGCATTCGGATTACATGAACAATGAGCACGCGACGGACTTTTCCATCAGCATGAGCCTGGCGCTGTTCGGAATTGGCGCGGAGCTCACTTCCGAGGATGGTTATTGCCAAATTGAAAGTCTTGTTCCCGGCGGCCCGGCGTGGAAAAGCAATCAGCTCAAGAAAGACGATAAGATTATCGCGGTCGCGCAGGGAAACCAACCCTCCGTGGACGTAGTAGACATGGAATTGTCCAGAATTGTGCAACTCATTCGCGGAAAAAAGGGAACTGAGGTGCGATTGACGATTATTCCCGCGGACAATCCGACGTCTCGCAAAACAGTCTCGCTGGTGCGCGACGAAATTAACATCAAAGACCAGCAAGCCAAGGCTTTGCTGATCGATAAGCCGAATGGAAACGGGGGCTCCGACCGGATCGGCATCATTGATGTTCCGACGTTCTACGCGCCTGTGGATTCTTCGGGAGTCACGCCCGCGGTGGGCAACCACGTCTCCGTAGACGTTGCCAAGCTTGTCCAAAAATTGACGGAGGAAAAGGCCAGCGGAATTATCCTTGATTTGCGAAGGAATCCGGGAGGTTCACTCGAAGAAGCGATCCAATTTGTCGGCCTGTTTGTAACCAACGGCCCGGTTGTTCTAACCCGCTCGCCTGACAATGGCGATATGGAAGACGGAAACGACCATGCGCCGGACATTTATCATGGCCCGCTCATTGTCCTGGTGGACCGTCTTAGCGCTTCGGCGTCGGAAATTGTGGCCGCAGCCCTTCAGGATTACGGGCGGGCGCTGATTGTTGGGGACACGTCCACCTTTGGCAAAGGAACTGTACAAAACCTGGATTACTTGCGGCCCTTTGTCTGGGCTGCGTCGGATTCGGCCACAAACGATCCTGGCCTGGTTAAAATCACCATTCGCAAGTTCTATCGTATTAACGGCGCTTCGACCCAGTTGAAAGGCGTTGTTCCGGACATTGTATTGCCCGATCCGCTCAGTTACAGCGAGGAGATTGGTGAAGATGCATTGCCCAACGCCCTGCCCTGGGACACGATTCCATCGACAAATTACGTGAGACTGAATGACGTTATGCCGTATTTGCCGACATTGCAGAGGGACTCAGCGATGCGCGTGGCCACAAACCGGGATTTTGCATATGTCCGCCAGGACATTGCGGAACTTCAAAAATTGCAGTCTGAAAAATCGGAAACGCTCAATGAACGCAAGGCGTGGGATGAAAAGGAAAGTCTGGATGCTGAACGAGACGCGCGAGACAAAGAAATTGCTTCGCGCCCGATACCGGACGAAAAGATGTATGAAATAACCGTGGCGGACACTGAAAAGCCAGGATTGCCGGCGCCCGTGATACTGACGAAAACGCCTGCCCCTGACCCGGGAGCAGCTTATACAGCGATCTATCCGACCAATTCGATCAATGTCGTGCCATTGACCAACTCGGTGCCTCCGGATGCGATGCTGGACGAGGCTGAGCGGATCATGGAGGACTATATTTTGCTTGATCGGGCGGGTGGCGATGCCGTCGCAAGCCATGAATGAAAAGTCCGCAAAACACGTCATCTGTCCAACCTGTAAAAAGAAGGGAGACTGGTTTGCCGGGAAGCATGGTCCATTTTGTTCGCACCGTTGTAAGCTGATTGACCTGGGCAAATGGCTGGGCGGCGAACATGTCATTTCTGAGCCGTTAGGAGAAAAGGACCTGAAAGCCGTTGAGAGGAATGGCGAGTGATTGCCTTACAATTGCCCATGATTCGATTCCTGCATATCCTCCCCGGACAATGACTTTGGCGCTGGATTCAATTGGCATTATCGCCGGCAACCGCTCCCTCCCGCTGGAATTTGCGCGCCATGCCCGGGCATCCGGGGTCAAACGGCTTGTTGCTGTTGCCTTTGAAAATGAAACTGACCCGGCACTGGCCGAACTTGTGGATGAAACCGTGTGGCTGCGTGTGGGGCAACTTGGGAAAATGATATCCGCATTTACCGACCGCGGGATCAAACAATGCGTCATGGTAGGCCAAATTGCGCCGAAGAATCTTTTTGACCTGCGCCTGGACATGCGGGCGATGTCGCTGCTGTTTAAAATCAAGGAACGGAACGCGCACACAATCTTCGGAACGATTGCGGACGAGTTGAGAAAGGACGGCGTAGAATTGATTGAAGCGACGCCGTGGCTTGCTCCCCTGATGCCCGGGAAGGATTTTCACCTTGGACCGAAGCTATCCGACGAACAGAGGGAAGACGTGGCCTTTGGTTTTCGAATCGCCAAGGAGATTTCCCGACTCGAAGTCGGGCAGACGGTGGTCGTCAAAAACGGAACCGTACTGGCGGTGGAAGGCTTTGAAGGCACCGACAAATGCCTCGCCCGCGGCGGCGAACTGGCAGGCAAAGACGGCGGGGCCGTGGCCGTGAAAGTGGCCAAGGAAAAACACGACATGCGCTTTGACATTCCGTGCCTGGGGGCCAAAACGTTCGAGGTTTGCGCGGCGGCGCGCATTTCGGCGCTTGCGATTGAGGCGGGCAAGGCGTTATTGCTTGAACGGCAGGCTTGCGAACGAATGGCCATTAAAGATAAGATTTCTGTGACGACGGTTTGACGAAAGAATGAAACGAATCGCAGGGAGTGCCATTGGGATTGATCTGTATCTATGCTGACTTCTCACGAATTGTTTGGATTTATGTCGCCTGCGCTGGCGAACGAAATATTGAATTTTGCCTTTGAATCCGAGAAACCGACTTATAAGGCGACGCTAAATGGCGTCGCGCAGGCGCTACGGGTGCGTCCGGTGTATTTGGAACGGCAGCCGCGGACGCAACGCCACACGTCCATGATCCAGGTGCTGTCACGGCCGGGGCTGGACACCATTGCGGCCGGGCTTCTCCGGGACTGGCTCGTGAAAAAAAACAAGGCGATGCTGGTGGATTTTCTAAACGCGCTGGAAATCAAAAATGAGGAAGGCGTGGTGGACGATTTGCCCCAGGCCGTGGATGACGCCAAACTGAAGGCGGCAATAGAGCCCCTTCTTTCCAAATATCCGCATGAAGCCGTGGCCGTATATTTAAACGCGTTCAACGACATGAACGAGGCCAACTGGGCGAATCTCAAGCAGATCCTCGAATCGGATTCGAGGCTGCAGCTGGGTTCACACAGTTAGATTCCGGATTTCTGAGGTTCTATCCGTCGGATCTATCTGATCCGCCGGATCTTTCGCTAAAATAAAAAACGGCGCGAAGTTTGAATTCGCGCCGTTCCCCGGTTTCTCCTGGCCCGTTCAGTTATACGTCGTAGTAGAGGAAGAATTCATACGGATGCGGACGCAGCCGAACTGCATCGGCTTCCTTGCGTTTGTGGCTAATCCACATTTCAATGAAGTCGCTGGTGAACACGCCGCCTTTCAACAGGAAGTCGTGGTCTTCCTCCAGGTGATCCAGCGATTCATCCAGGCTGCCGGGCATCTGCGGGATTTTCGCATGCTCTTCGGGCGGCAGTTCGTAAAGGTTTTTGTCCATTGGCTCACCCGGTTTGATTTTATTGGTAATACCGTCCAAACCGGCCATGAGCATCGCAGCGAAGGCGAGGTACGGGTTGGCAGCCGGATCGGGCGGGCGATACTCGATGCGCTTGGCCTTGGGATTTTCGCTGTACGTGGGAATGCGAATGGAAGCGCTGCGGTTTCGGGCGCTATAAGCCAGATTGACTGGCGCTTCGTAACCCGGAACGAGGCGTTTATAGCTGTTCGTCGTCGGGTTGCAGATGGCGGCCAGGGTCTTGGCGTGCTTCAAAATGCCGCCAACGTAGTGCAGCGCCATCTGTGAAAGGCCCGCGTATTCCTTGCCGGCGAAGAGCGGCTTGCCTTTGTTCCAAAGGGATTGGTGGGTATGCATTCCGGAGCCGTTGTCGCCGAAGAGCGGTTTGGGCATAAACGTCACCGTTTTGCCGTGTCTTTTGGCAACATTTTTGATGACGTATTTGTAGATCATCATCCAGTCCGCCGCGGTGACGAGAGTGTTGAAGCGGTAGTCGATTTCCGCCTGGCCACCGGTGGCCACTTCATGGTGCTGGCGCTCAATTTTCACGCCAAGCGATTCCATTACCAGGCACATTTCGGTGCGGATGTCCTGCTGGGTGTCCGCCGGGGCAACCGGGAAGTAACCTTCCTTGTTGCGGATTTTATAGCCCAGGTTCGGTTTTTCGCAGCAGCTGCCGCCTTTGCCAATGTTCCAAATGGCTTCTTCGGAATCCACGGAATAAAAGCACCCATTTTGTTTGGCGTCAAACTGGACGCTGTCGAAGATGAAAAATTCAGCTTCGGGACCAAACACGGCGGTATCGGCGACGCCAGTGCTTTTCAGATACGCCTCGGCCTTTTGGGCGATGCCGCGTGGATCGCGGCTGTAGGCTTCACGAGTGCCGGTTTCGGCAATAGTGCAGGTGAGCGACAGCGTTGGCTCGATCATGAACGGATCAATGAACGCCGTTTCAGGGTCGGGCATTGCGAGCATGTCGGACGCTTCGATTGATTTCCACCCACGGATGGATGAACCGTCAAAGCCGAGTCCTTCTGAAAAGCTGTCTTCGGTAATTTCACTGATGGGTAAGCTGAAATGCTGCCAGGTGCCGAAGGTGTCCACGAACTTGATGTCCACCATTTTGGCGCCGGACTTCTTTGCCATTTCTAACACACTTTTGGGATTTGCCATATTAATCTATGCGTTTTTTTTGTTATAGTTGCGCAGCCGGAAGCTGCGCCGGTGTGAGACTGTGTCCAACAACCGGCGCAGCGTCGAGACATTTTTTGTTACATCACGTAGCCTTCTTCGCCGTGTTCGTTGACGTCCAAGCCCTGAATTTCGACTTCCTCAGTCGGACGCAAGCCCACCAGCGCTTTGGTAATGAACGTAATTACGACAGTGCCCACGATGAAGAGGATCAGCGAAACAATAACAGTCTTGATCTGTTCCCATAATTGGGGCTGGAAGATGCTATCCGTCACATATTTGCTGAGATTGGTCGCCAGATTTGGATTGGCTTCCTGACGGGCAAACATACCGGTCATGATAGCGCCGCACATACCGCCGATGCCGTGAACGCTCCAGGCATCCAGCGCGTCGTCCATGCCCAGCCAGCCTTTGACCTTGTAGCAGAAGAACCAGGGAATGGTGCCGGCAGCGATGCCGATCCAAAGGGCGCCGTGAGGCAGGACGTAACCGCAAGCAGGTGTGATGAGCACCAGTCCGGCGACCGCGCCTGAGCAGAAGCCCAGCACGCTGGGTTTGCCTTTAACAATCCACTCCCACATGGGCCACACGAACGAACCGACCGCGGTCGCAATAGTTGTGGTCGTGAACGCGTTTGCGGCAATCACGTCACCGGCCACAGCGCTGCCGGAGTTGAAACCGTACCAACCGACCCAGAGCATCGAAGCGCCGATAAAGGTGAGCACGATACTATGCGGCGTGAAGTTTTCTTTGCCGAAACCGATACGTTTGCCGAGGATGATACAGAGCACCAAGCCCGACCAGCCGGACGACATATGCACCACTGTGCCGCCAGCGAAGTCCAGACCTTTGATCCACGCATCCGGGTTCCAGCAGCCGTTCATCATGCCGTTAACGCCCCAGACCATGTGGCCTTGCGTGTTATACACAAGCAATATCCACAACGTCATGAAAACGAATATGGCTGAGATCTTCATGCGCTCGGCGATGGACCCGACGATGAGCGCGGGAGTGATGATGGCGAACATCAATTGGAACATCGAATACACGTTTTCAGAAACCCAGTACGAGTAGCCAGGGTTCGGGGCTGATGTCACATTGCTGAACATCCAGCAAACCTTTGGATTGCCCATGATACCGGGAATCCAGTCATGGCCGGCTTCGCCCTGGGTGTATTTTTCACCCCAAACGTTCACCGCGCCGGTTGTCACCTGGCCGTGCATACCACCGGAACCGCCGAAGATCATTCCGTAGCTGCAGATGATCCACAGAATCGTCGTAAGGCCTGTGATCAGGAAGCACTGTGCGCAGACCGATAGAATGTTCTTTTTGCGGACAAGGCCGCCGTAGAAGAGTGCCAGGCCGGGCAACGTCATGAACAATACAAGCGCGGTGCTTGTCAAAAGCCATGCATTATGGCCGGCGCCCGGGAAGGAAACGTATCGGCCGGTGCTGTTCGCCAGGTTAGTGTTGATAATGGACCCCGCCAACGCGAAATTTACAGTCCAATTGCCGTTGGTATCCGTGTAAGGCGCAGTTGGGTCGCCGTTTTGAAAATAAGCTTCGATCGATTCCAGTCGCTGTTCGACCGTCGGCGCGTTGGTTGTCCACGCAGCCGGCGGCGCGTTTGTCGAGGCCATCGCGGGCGCATTGGTGGACGCCATCGTATTGGTCTGAGCGCCCGCAGTCAGAGCGCCGAACGAGGCGGTTGCGATTAGAGCGAGTGTTAATAAAATACGTTTCATGGTTTTCTATGTGGCTATTTGGTTTCGTTTGCGGGTTTAAACAGCAGATTCGCCTTTCTCCTCGGTGCGAATCCTGACAGCTTCCTCGATGGACGAAACGAACACTTTTCCGTCCCCGATTTTTCCGGTTTTGGCGGCCTTAATGATAGCGCCAACAGCAGCGTCCTTCTGATTGTCCGCGACAACCAGTTCGATTTTAATCTTCGGCAGAAAATCCACCGTGTATTCGCTGCCACGGTAAATTTCGGTATGGCCTTTTTGGCGGCCGAAACCTTTGACCTCGCTCACGGTCATGCCTTCGATGCCGATTTCACTCAAGGCATCCTTCACTTCCTCCAATTTGAATGGTTTGATGATCGCGTCTATTTTCTTCATATTTTTTGATGATTGGTGCCTGCGCGCCGGACCATATCCATAACGGGTGGCACGACGGTATTCGGCCTTTAGCAACGGCAATGCCAACAGAAAAAATACCGCCGGCGGGGTGGTTGATAATCGCCTTTGTTTGCAATGGTTTTAAGAATTTTTGACGAGATATTCACAAGCCGTAACCAGCGCTTTTCTTCTGTTGTCTTTTGCTCATGCGATAAAAATTTCGCCATCTTTTCCGGCGACGAAGCAAGGGACAAAAAAAATTGGCTAAATTTTGACAGGGGCCTGGAAAATTTCCATCCTGTGGCGGTGCGTTCCGTTCCAGTTCAACTTGGCAGCCGCAGTTACACGATAAAAATCGGACCCGGCCTCCTGCAAAATATCGGGACCGAATGCGCCCGGCTGAAGCTCGGGCAGCGTTGCGCGATTATTACCGACAAAAACGTCGGCAAATTTTTTGCCAAAACCACTTTCGATTCGCTCGTTCGCGCCGGTTTTTCGCCCGTACTGATGACTGTGCCCGCGGGTGAAACGACGAAAAGTTTGCGGACGGCGGGGGCCTGTTACGATCAGTTGGCGGCGCACCGGCTGGAGAGAAAATCGTTCATCGTGGCGCTCGGCGGCGGGGTTGTGGGAGATTTGGCGGGGTTTGTGGCTGCGACGTATTTGCGCGGGATTCCACTCGTTCAGGTTCCGACCACACTACTGGCACAAGTGGACAGTTCGGTAGGCGGCAAAACGGGCGTTAATTTGCGAGCCGGAAAAAACCTGGTCGGCGCATTTTATCAGCCGCGGCTGGTGTTATGCGACATGGACACTCTAAAGACGCTCCCGGAACGGGAATTTCGCGCGGGGCTTGCTGAGGTCATCAAGTACGGAATCATCTACGACGCCCGGTTATTTGCGGCTCTTGAGCGCAGCCTGGAACGGATTTTGAAGCTGGACGAAAAATTTCTCACCCCGGTTATTGCGCGATGCTGTGAAATTAAGGCTGAGGTGGTCAGCCAGGATGAGACAGAGACGGGCTTGCGCGCGATTTTAAATTTCGGGCACACCATTGGCCATGCGATTGAAAACAGCTTCGGCTACGGAAAATTACTGCACGGCGAGGCCATTTCTGTTGGGCAAATCATGGCGGCGCGGCTGTCAGAAAAGATACTGGGGCTGCCACGCGCTGAGGCGTATCGAGTTCAGGCGCTATTTCAGCGGGCCGGCTTGCCGACCCACATCCGGATCAATAACTTTCAGCTCCGGAAATTATTTGACGCCATGCGACTTGACAAAAAGACAATGGGTGGCGAAATCCGATTTGTTCTGGCACGAAAAATCGGCCAGGTCGAATTTGGGCAACGTGTGCCCGCGGAGACGATTGATTGGGCTTTGCGCGGATAAAAGTGCGGATTAAAATCATTTCAATCGCAATGCCAGCGCAGATTTTAGCTGTAGCCAACCAAAAAGGCGGCGTGGGAAAGACCACGACCGCAGTCAACCTGTCGGCCTGTCTCAGCGCGGCCGGCCGGCGCGTCCTTTTGTTCGATCTGGATCCCCAGGCCAACGCGACCAGCGGGGTGGGACTGGAAAAAATCGAGGGCGCCAGCGCCTATCGTGTCCTGCTTGGCGAAGGAAGTCTTCTTGACAAAATCAAGGCCACAAACTTTGAACGGCTGGAAATTATTCCCAGTGAAGTGGATTTATGCGCCGCGGACCTGGAACTGGCGCGCACCGAGAACCATCTGCATGCCGTGTCGCGGTCCCTCAGGCCGGTCCTGGACAGCGGACGATTTGACATTGTGTTGATAGATTGCCCTCCCTCGCTGGGGATTCTGACGCTGAACGCATTTGCCGCGAGCAATGGCCTGTTGGTGCCGTTGCAATGCGAGTATTACGCTCTCGAAGGCATTTCCATGATGACTCGCGTCCTGGGCCAACTGCGATCCGCCGGGGTCAACCCCCGGCTTGATATTTTTGGCGTTGTGATGACCATGTTCGACGGGCGGACCAAATTGTCGAACGAGGTCGTGGGCGAAGTGCGAAATCTGCTGGGCGCCAAAGTTTTTGAAACGACGATTCCTCGAACCACGAAGCTCGCTGAGGCGCCGAGCTTCGGCAAGCCCATCATTCATTACGACAAATACAGCAGCGGCTCCGCGGCGTATGAATTGTTGGCGCAGGAAGTGGTGGCGCGGTTAAACTCCCACGTCTGACAGATCCGCCGATCCATCGGATGCAATCACCGTTTCACAAACAAAGCAACCGCGGCTGTAAACGCATGCAAAAAACTCTTCTCTCCGACAGGGCCGATTTGGCCGGCGCAGAAGAACCCGGAGACTCCAAGCGGCCCGAGTTCCCTTTGAGTCAGACCGGCGTCATGATTGGGCACGCCGAAGAGATTTTTTCCGCGACCATTACAGCAGCACAGGCACCCGCCATAAATAGTCCGCCCGACCGCATCTTCTTTGGCGCGGGAGAGGAGATTGTGCATGTCCTCGCTGGCGGCGGCGGCGTCACGCCGCTGAAATTGCATGGTTTGGCCGGCGCGGGGCATCGCTCCAACGGCAAGGATGCCTGACGTGGGATCGCCGCCGATGAGCGGACGCACGAGGAAATCGCCACGGTGAAAATCCTCGAGGTATTCGTTGACGGCCAGGCCGATGAGCAGATTACCCCGCGCTTTTTGCTGGTCGGCGGGGGCGAGTTTTTGAAACGTCTCGGCCAAAACCGCATAGGCGGGACGATTGGCGATTTGATGAATCAAATTTTGTTCGACTCGTGTCAGTGTCCATGGTTCGCCGATGGGCGTGCAGCCTTGCGACACGACACCTGATAGTGTAACGCCGCCGCCGACAGAAATGGCCACGAACCCTTCCTCGAAAACATCGCCATTCAAGTAAACCTGGGTCGTCTGCTCAGAGAAAATCCCGCTGGCGGCGCCGCCGAACGTCGGGGCCGGCGCGTAGGCGGCGTTCCATGAACGCATCCAATTATCGGCGTCCATATGAAAGGGATCGTGAAAGATGAGCCAACCGTTCGGACCGGGAGGCGCGATGCCTGTGGCTGAGCGCCAATAAGAGCCGTTGGTGGCTTCTTCGACTTCCGCGGGGCTGAAATGAAACCCTTTAAGTTCAGCCCCAGGCAACGAGTAAAGGCCCAAAACAATTCCAGACGCGGTTTCGACTTCCTCGCCGTTAACGATCAAGCCCGCGCCGGAACAACCTGCCAAAAGGGGGATGCGTCCGTGGACTCTCAGAATCTCCAGAGTTTGCGCCGCGTAGGGAAAAAAATCCGGGGACATAAAGACCAGCCCCAGGGAAATGGGGTGGGACAGCTGGGAGCGCATCTGTTCAACCCAACGCCGAAGGCCTTCTTCATCAAAGCCTTCCGACCAATGGCCTGCGATGGAAAATTCCGTATTCACGCGAACACAATAAGCTCACAATTGACCAGGGGCAACTGAGAACAGGCGGAAAGGTTAAGGCGTTAAGGCGTTGCATTGAGACGTTGAAGCGCTGTTCTTCTTGCCACGGGACTTCCGACGCAGTTGAATATTGATTTCATGGAAGACAAAAACGTCGCAGTGTGTTTTGCCCTGGCGGAGGAAGCCGCGGCATTTCAAAAATTATCCGAAAACAATGTGCCGGTTTTTTTAACGGGTATTGGACGCGAAAATGCGGAAAAAGCCGGGCAGGCGTATTTGGCGGCGCATACGCCGTCGCTTTTGCTGACGTGCGGCTTCGCGGGCGGGTTGATAGCCGAACTAAAAATAGGGGACGTTGTTTTTGAAATTCCCGCGAGCGCGGCAGGAGGAAACGAAGTATTTGCCGAAATTCGTTCAAAATTGAGCGCCGCCGGGGCGAGAGAGGCGAAGGTTTTTTGCGCCGACCGGATTGCGACGACGGCTGCGGACAAGAAAAAACTGCGCGAAGAAACCGGGGCGGACGCGGCGGAGATGGAGTCGGGGGCAATTCAGGCTCTGTGCCGGAGGCAGGGGATTCCGTGCGTCACCGTGCGGGTGATCTCCGACACAGCGAATGAGGATTTGCCGCTGGATTTCAACCAGTTCTTGAAGGAAGACAAAAGCATGGACATGAGCAAACTCATGATGGCTGTGGCGAAAGCGCCGTGGAAGATGGGAGCGTTGATGGAATTGCAGAAGAATACGAAGTTGGCTGCGCAAAAGCTCGCGGAGGCGTTGTGGGCGACGTTGAAGGATTAAAATTGAAACGCTACTTCGAAGAAGCAGACTGGCCCGGCGGCGGTCCTTCTTTGATATGCTGGCTGTAGCTGATGAATGCTGCGCCGATGACAATCAAAATCACACCGATCCAGCGCACCAGGGAGACGTTTTCGCCGAGAAAGATGATGGCGGCAAATGTGGCGAACACGAAACTCAATGCCGTGAGGGGCCACAGAAAGCTAATGTCGCTTTTGGACATTAAAATGATGAGGCAAAGGAAAAAGAGGGCTTCAAAGAGAACGCCCAGGAGGATCTGAGGGTTTACCGCGCCAGATTTGACCACGCGAAGGATTTCAGATGCAGTAACTCCTTGCATAGCACCAACTTGAGTAATTCCCTTTTTCAGAAGCACAACACCTGCAGATTCAAACATGAGTCCGACGAGCAAAATCAAAAGCAACTTAACCATGTGGGTATTTAACAACGAAAAAGGAAAAAGGAAAAAGGAAAAAGAGCGCGCACACAAAACCTTCAGACATGGAAGCGAGATGATTGGCAGTCGTGGAGTTTGAACCTACAAATCCTGATAACGAATCAATTGAATCCCCAACTTTTGAACCTGTTCACGGATGCGCGGACTCATGAGCGCTTCGAATTCGTGTTTGAATTTATCGAGGGAGGGATGGGAATAAAGTTCGGAATCGCCGGGGGGCAGGTCCGGGAGGAGCTTAAGGACATAATCTTCATCCACGCGGCTGTCCTGCAGGAGACCAAAAGTGATTTGGGCGTGTTTGATGTTCCGTTGGCGCAACGGTTCGCGCGCGCGGCCTGACAGGCAATCATAAATGATGGTGTGCGAGACTTTATAAAATAGATGGCCGCTGGACATCCTGCGGCTGCGGGCGAGGCAATCGCGCGTAAATCGAAAGTGGCGAATGCCGAGCGTTTCGGCATCCTCCATCAAAATGTTGAAGATTACCGGGTGCAAATGCAGATGCAGATGGCCGTTTACGTGGTCGAGCGGGACACCCGTGGAACGGAATTTTTCAAATTGAGCGTGGATTTCGGCGCGGAGCTGTTCGCGCAGGCCGCGCCGGAAGAAGTAGGCCATGCCGACGCCCACGGGACTATCCGAAAACTCGGAGCGCAAATTGACGAGGCCGGGGATTTTATCCGGCGGCAGCGTGGAATGGCCGTGCAGGAGTGTGAGGTGAAGGCCGACGCCGAGTCCAGGGTCTGCTTTCGCTAATTGAATAGCCTCATCAAAGCCGGCTTCGTTGACCATCAGACTGGCAGTGGTGAGAATGCCTTCGCGATGCGCGCGAATGACGGCCTGATTGACGGAATGCGACAGTCCAAAGTCATCTGCATTGACAATGAGGCGGCGCATGGCGGGCGGAGGGCCGGAAATATTCACAAATTTCCGTAATTCCCGGTTGCGGACCCGAGCGAGAATCGCAGCCATGAACGAAAAACAATAGCGAGTTTTTGTGGTTTGGACAATTTCAACGTCTGCTGGCCAAAAACGTTAAACTTCGCGCGTTCCAATTTTTTCAACAAACGCCAATACACTGTTCCCATCAGTTCAGCGGCGATCATCGACCGGGTGTCCTCGGACGGGAGCAACGCGCGCGCGGCCGCGTAAAATCCTTTTGCGCGCGCGGCGATGCTTTCGGCCATGGCGCGGAATTGTTCGGAGTAGCGTCCCTCCAGGATATCGTTTTCGCTGACGTTGAATTTTTTAAGTTCGCTCCGGGGCAGATAAATTCTGCCGCGCGCGGCATCGTTTCCGACATCGCGCAGTATGTTGGTAAATTGGAGGGCCTTGCCCAAATGGATGGCGTATTCGCGAGTGGCAGGTTTCTTATAACCGAATATTTCAATGCTCAGTAGGCCAACCACCGAGGCGACGCGGTAACAGTAGAGCTCAAGTTGATCGAAATCCTCGTAGCGTGTGATTTCCAAATCCATTTCGCACCCCTTGACGAGCTCATCGAAGAGGCCAAACGGCAGTGAAAAATTTTGGATCACCGGCTGCAACTCAACGTTCACGGGAATGCCAGGAGCCTGATTGTCACAAGCGAGTTTGACGTCGGCGCGCCATCGCGAAAGTTCCCGGCGTCGTTCTTCGGCCGGAACAGAGTCTTCATCGGCAACATCGTCCACTTCCCGACAAAACGCGTAGAGGGCGGACATGGCGTCGCGTTTGGGTTTGGGCAGGAGGATAAAAGCCAGCGCGAGGTTAGAGGCGCTCTTACGGGTAATCGCGCGGCTATGTTGCATCAGGACTTTGGTTCGCCCGGCGCATTATGCGGGTCCATGGCCGAAGACGCTCCGTTGGTCCGGGCAATCGCCGGATTGGCCGGGGAATAGCCGCCACGCCGCCGGCGGCTTTTATGCCGGCGTTTCTTTGGGAAAAAAATGGACCAGACATAGACAGCGAGGGCCGAAAGGATGGCCGTTGCCAGCAAAATCAGCAGCACAATCCATCCATACAAATCAGGATTCTCGATTGAAGGCAACAGTTTCATTCCGTGGGAGCGATGTCCGCGCTCATATTAAGCCGTTGCATCCGGTAGCGCAAGGAGTGGCGGGTTAATTTGAGCCGGTCGGCGGCGCGGGTAAGGCTGGAATTGTTCTGTTCGAGTGCCGCGGAAATCAGTTCGCGCTCGATGCGGGCCAGGGCATCATCGAGCGATTCGTCAACGGCGACCTGGACAGGCTGGTTTTTTTGCAAACGCGATTCCACTTGAAAATCCGGGAGGCTGGAGGCCTGGAGTTCGCGCGAGGTTTCCAGGATGAGGGCGCGTTCGATGGCGTTGCGAAGCTCTCGAATATTGCCCGGCCAGCGGTGCGAAAGCAGTTTTTGTCGCGCCGCGGGCGATATTGTCCGCACGTTCTTATTCATCGTCGACTGGAACAGCCGCAAAAAATGCTCGGCCAAAAGCAATACATCGTCGCCGCGTTCGCGCAGGGGCGGCAAATTAAATTGAACGACGTTCAGGCGGTGAAAGAGGTCTTCCCGGAACTGGCCTTCGGTAATGGCAGCGGCAATGTCGCGGTTGGTGGCGGCGATGAGCCTGACATTCACGCGCAACTCCTGTGTTCCGCCCACACGGGTAAAGCTGCCGTCCTCCAGGAACCGCAATAGTTTTGCCTGAAGCGGTTTGCTCATGTCGGCGATTTCGTCCAGAAAAATCGTGCCACCGTTGGCCTCCTCAACACGGCCGGCTTTTTGTTTTATGGCGCCCGTGAACGCGCCGCGTTCATGGCCGAACAATTCGCTTTCCAGGAGCGTTTCGGGGATCGCAGCACAGTTGATCCGGACGTAGTTCAGGTTTTTACGCTGGCTCAATCCGTGAAGCGCCCCGGCCACGAGTTCCTTGCCGGTGCCGCTTTCACCGAGGACCAAAACGCGGGCGTCAGTTTGTCCAACCGTTTGAATCAATTTCCGGACATCGCGCATTTTTTCGGATTCGCCGACGATTTGGTCGAGACCGACCACATGGTCGGCCTGGGAGCGGAGCGCGGCATTTTCGCGGAGGAGGCGGTACCGTTCAGCGCAGCGGGCAACGGCGTGAAGCAATTCCTCCGGCGCGAAGGGTTTTGAGAGGTAATCAATGGCCCCGGAGCGGATTGCTTCGACAGCGAGTTTTGGGGTGGCGTAGGCGGTGAGCATGAGCACCGGCAATTCGGGTTTTTGCCCGTGGATTCTCTTCAGAAGATCATAACCGCTCATGCCGCCGAGGCGAGCATCCGTAATGACCATGAAAAAATCCTCGCCGGCCAAAAGCCCGAGGGCTTCCTCGGCGGACTCGGCCACGCGCGCGGCGTAACCTTCATCGCTCAAAACGTTTTCGAGCGAACGGCGCATATTCCGTTCGTCGTCCACGACCAGAACTGGCGGCAGGGGAAAATTCATATGCGCACGTTTATATTCGCTTTCGCGGGGAATGTTAAAATAAATTCGGCGCCGCGTCCAAGCTCGGAGTTAACGCGAACGGCGCCGCCATAAAGTTCGGTGTTGTGCCGAACAATGGCCAACCCCATGCCGCTTCCGCCGCTTTTTGACGTGTAGTAGGCCTCAAAAATCCGGTTCATTTTATCGGGCGGAATGCCGCGACCGGAATCGCGAATGGAAATCTCAATGGAGTTGTCCTCGAGGCAATCGGCCTTGATGCGGATGCTTCCGGCGCGCCCAACAGCTTCCCGGGCGTTTTTGAGCAGATTTATAAAAATTTCCGACAAATGGCCGCGCTGCATCAATAACGGAGGGAAATAGTCGGCGAATTGGCGGAAAATGGCGATATCGGAGGGAACGGCGGGCGGAAAAACCTGGGCGATGGCGCCTTCAATTTCTTCGATGACGTCGAGTTTTTCAACGCGGCCTTCGCTGAGTTGCGCGTATCCCATGATTTGAGTTATGACGCGGTCGGCGCGGGCGACCTCTTCCTGGATAATTTCGATTTGCTGCGCCGCGGAATTTTTATTTTCGCGCAAGGAGCGCTGGAGCGAGAAGGCGGCGTTATTGATGACGGCGAGCGGATTTTTGATTTGATGGGCCAGCTCCGCTGCGAGGCGTCCGGCGGACTGCAATTGAGCCTCGCGGACGGCGAACTCGCGTGCTTCCTCAAGTTCGCGTCTTCGTCGTTCGGCGAGCGACTGCACGCCATAACAGCACAGGGTCAACAGCAGCAGGACGAACAAACAGAGCAGGAAGGATCTGGCGGGGGTTTCCTCCTCGACCTGGCGAAAACTTGGGTCCCATATGATCGGCTGCCGCGGCGGTCTTGGTTGAGCCGGAGCCGTGTGCGCGGCAGTTGAAACAGTGTTTGTTGAGGGTGAAAGATGCGGGGGACTGATTCCAGGGACGTAATTGAGGTTGACCTGGTTGCCGCCCATGTTTGCGTATACTATTCCAACTCCTATAAAAAATACGCTCAACAACAGGTTCAGGACAAATTGCGGCACGGCCAGCGGAATGCTAATGGAGTTGAGGACGATTAAAACCGGGAACAGCCAAAAGGCAATACTTTGCCATCCGCCGGTGATTACCATGAGGCTGGAGACAAAAAGTCCGTCCAACAAGCCAAGGATAAATACCAGCCATTGAAAGAGCCCTGTCGGGAACCATTTCCAGGAGTAAAAGATCGCCGCCGCGATGACATTGCAAACAACATAGACAATGAGAAAACTCCGCAACATTTCCAAAATCACTGTTTGAATGCTGGGCGGGCCGGCGGACCAATCCACCGAGAAAACATAATACAAGACCACGGCCACCACGACGATCCTGACCGGCAGGACGATGCGCCGCTGCATGGAGATAATCAATTGCGCCTGGCGCGCGGGGTCCGGCCGCGGCGCGGCGAGCAGCGCGGGAAGCCCTTTCAGCCATTGCAAGGAGCCTGTTTTCATGCGGAGTTTTCTACTGTCACAGGCGCCCCCATTTGCGGTTCAGGATTTTAATGACAAAGCGCGCTCGACGATTTTTTCCACCGGCCATAAGCGGCCAATCCCTTCGTAACCGCACGATAACATGCCTTCGTCCGGCCCGATGAATTGCGCGCCGCGCGAAGCGAGCACCTTGACGTTTGCCTGGGTGGCCGGGTGCAGCCACATTTTTCCGTTCATCGCGGGGGCGATGAGCATCTTCGCCTTTGGATTGAGGGCCAGGGCGATGCACGTAAGCGCGTCATCAGCAATGCCCGCGGCCATTTTTGCGATGACATTGGCCGTGGCCGGGGCGATCAGCAGCAGGTCCGCCTCGTCCGCCAGCCGGATATGAGCGGGTTTCCAGCCTTCCTCTTCATCATAGAGGTCGGTGACGACCGGATGGCGCGTCAGTGTTTTGAATGGCAATGGAGTGATGAACTTTTGTGCGTCGGTGGTGAGGACGGCCTTCACGTCGCAGCCAGCTTTGGTGAGCAGCGACGCCAAATCGGCGGCTTTATGCGCGGCAATGGAGCCTGTGACGCCTAAAACAACGTTCATACCTGTTATTGAATTATAATGTGATTTTATTTTAATGCGAACCGAAACAGACACACAAAAGCGGGAAACAGAACAAGCGTTTTCCCATAAGCGATAACGAAAGCCCTGGATCCAACCCATGAATTTTTCCAGTTATTTGCTAAAGAACCTTCGATTGCAATCCGACCGTTAAATCGCCGGCGCCCCTGCCCTCCCGATTCTCATCTTCTCTGCTTCGACGATGGCCAATGCCAGCCGCAAATCTTCCTGCTTGCTTCCGCTGATCAAGAGGTAATCGAAGTTTTTCCATTGGGCGACCTCGTGTTTGGCTGCGGCGATGCGGCGGCGAATGACTTCCGGCGAATCAGTCCCCCGCTTTTTCAACCGGCGTTCCAGTTCAGTCAGCGAAGTGGGCGTCAAAAAAACCGTGACCAGCGCGTTTCTAAGTTCGGCTTCGGCTTCGGCGGCTTTGCGGATCGAGGCCGCGCCCTGGACGTCCACATTTAATAAAACATCCTTCCCGGCGCGCAATTTGCCCAGCAGTTCCGATTTCAGCAAACCGTAGCTGTTGCCAAAGACCGTGGCGTGTTCGAGGAAATTTCCGGCCTGGACGCGGCGCAAAAAATCACCGGGTTTTAGGAAATAGTAATCCACACCGTTTTTCTCGCCCGGACGCGGCGCCCGGGTGGTGCAGGTGATGGCGCGGACCATGTTTCGCCGGGCGCGCAACAATTCGTGAACGAGCGTCGTTTTGCCTCCGCCGGAAGGCGCCGAAATGAGCAGCAGCAACGGGCTGGATTTTGCCTTTTTCATTCCACGTTCTGCGCCTGCTCGCGGAACCGTTCCAGTTCGGCTTTGAGAATTACGACTTCGCGGGAAATGACCGCGTCATTCGCCTTTGAGCCGATCGTGTTGATTTCACGGTTCATTTCCTGGGCCAAAAAATCAAGGGTACGGCCCACGGGTTCGGGCGATTTCCGGCAATCATCGAATTGCTGAAAATGGCTTTGAAGCCGCGTCAACTCTTCAGCGATGTCCGCCCGGTCGGCGAACAGAACAATTTCCTTGAGCAAACGCTCGTCGTTGACGGCGATATTTTCGATACCGGCGGCTTTGACGCGTTCGAGCAATTGTTTGCGATAATTTTCGGCGGTCAAAGGCGCCTGTTTTCGGACTTTTTCAACCGCTTTTCGCATGATGCCGATGCGCGCGGACAGGTCCGCCGACAAGTGCGCGCCTTCGCGCTCGCGCATTTTGAGGAGCGCCGCCAGCGCCTGATGCAGGGCCTTTTCGACAGCCGGCCAGATTTTGTCCGCCTCGACGAGTTCGGCGTCGCTCTGAAAAACGCCGGGTGCGCGCACGATCTGATCGAGACTCACGCCGCCGGAAAGCTTGAGTTGCCTGGCGAGTTTGGCCAATTCATCCGCATAAGCGATGGCGAGGCGTTTGTTGATATGCATCTGCGCGCAACTTTTGCCATCCCCGGCATGCACGTTAATGCGCGCGGTCACGCGGCCGCGCGCGACGCGGGCGTGAATGGCCTCACGGACAGGGGATTCGAGCAGTTCCAGTTCGCGTGGGAGATTAACCGAGATTTCAGACTGGCGGCGATTCACCGCGCCGAGTTCGACGGTGATTTTGAAACCGTCCCTGGCGCACTCGCCGCGGCCGTAACCGGTCATGGATTTCATCGGCGCAAAGAATGCAGGAAAGCCGATTTAATTAAAATTTAAAAATTTAAAAGGAAAATGAGACCTAAAGGACATATAGGTCGTATAGGCCGTGCGACCAATCAGGGGGATCTTGGCTCTACGCTTTAGCAATCAACTGCCGCAGCACATAAGGCAAAATGCCGCCATGCTGGTAGTAATCAATCTCGATGGGCGTATCGATGCGGCAATTCACCGGAATATTTTCGGACTGCCCGTTGGCCCGCGTGATGCGCAATGTGAGTTCCTGTTGCGGTTTCAGGCCGGCGTCCAGGCCCAGGACATCGTACGTCTCCGTGCCGTCCAATTTTAACGTTTGCGCGTTTACGCCGTCATTGAACTGCAGGGGCAGGACGCCCATTCCGACGAGATTGCTGCGATGGATGCGTTCGAAGCTTTGCGCGACTACCGCCTTGACGCCCAGCAAGTTGGTTCCTTTGGCCGCCCAATCACGCGAGCTGCCTGTGCCATATTCCTGTCCGGCCAAAATCACCAGCGGGACACCGCCTGACTGATATTTCATGGCTGCGTCGTAGATGCTCATTTGTTGGCCCCCGGGCTGGAATTTCGTCACGCCGCCTTCGACGCCCGGCACCATCAGGTTTTTAATCCGCACGTTTGCAAACGTGCCGCGAGTCATCACGCGGTCGTTTCCACGGCGCGAACCGTAGCTGTTAAAATCCCCGGGCGCGACGCCGTTCTCGATCAGATATTTTCCGGCCGGCGAGCTTTTCTTGATCGAGCCCGCAGGGGAAATGTGGTCGGTTGTCACACTGTCGCTGAAGATAGCGAGCGGCCGGGCGCCTTTGATTTCCCGAATTTGGCCCGGTTGCATGGAAAAATTCGCGAAAAATGGAGGTTCCTGGATGTAGGTGGATTTGGCGTCCCATTCATAAACATTACCCGTGCTCGATGGGATTTCATTCCACTTGGGATTTTGCCCGGCAAAATCGCGATACAATTTTTGGAAAACCTCCGGCTGCAGGGCGTTTTGCATTTCATTGCGGATATCCTGCATAGTTGGCCAGATGTCCTTCAAATAAACATCGCTGCCGTCCTTGCCTTTGCCAATGGGCTCGCGGCTCATGTCTATGTCCACGCGGCCGGCAAGCGCAAACGCAACGACCAGGGGCGGCGACATGAGAAAATTTGCCTTAATATTCTGGTGGATGCGCGCTTCGAAGTTGCGATTGCCCGAAAGGACCGCGGCAGCCACGACGTCGTTTTTTGAAATGGCCTCATCGATCGGCGGGGAGAGAGGCCCGGAATTGCCGATGCAGGTTGTGCAGCCGTACCCGACGAGATTGAAGCCGAGTGCGTCGAGATATTTTTGGAGACCAGCCTTATTCAGGTAATCGGTTACGACCCGAGATCCGGGCGCCAGTGACGTCTTGATGAGCGGGCTGACCTGCAACCCGCGTTCGACCGCCTTTTTGGCGAGCAACCCGGCGCCGAGCATCACGCTGGGATTGCTGGTGTTGGTGCAACTTGTGATCGCCGCAATCAGGACCGAGCCGTGCCGTATGTTTCCAGCCGTGCTTGCATGGAGTCCATGAACCTCGTCCGGCGTCGGACGATTGTTCGCCATTTCCTGCTCGGTCAACGGGTTGGTGTTCCGGATTTTCGCCAGGGCGTCCGAGACCGAGTCCTGGCTGCCGCCGCCAAAGCCGTCGCCATCGCGATTGTCCACGTGGAAAGATTCGTTTAAAACGTTCGCGGGTTTTCCAAAGCCGTTTTCCGTGACCGGCTTCGAAAAAATGGAAACGAACTCCTGCTTGAGCCTGGACAATTCAATTTTGTCCTGCGGACGTTTCGGGCCGGCGACGCTCGGGACGACTGTGGCCAAATCCAGGTCCACTTCCTGCGAGTATTGAATTTCGCCCTTGTTCGGAATGCCAAAAAGATTCTGGGCGCGGTAGTAATTTTCGTAGAGTTTGCAATGGCCGGCGCTGCGGCCGGTAGCGCGGAGGTAATTCACGCATTCTGCGTCCACCGGGAAAAAGCCCATCGTTGCGCCATATTCGGGCGCCATATTCGCGATGGTAGCGCGATCCACGACCGGTAGCGCGGCCGCGCCCGGACCGAAAAATTCGACGAATTTGCCAACAACCTTGGCCTTGCGCAAAAGCTGCGTGACCGTCAGTGCCAGGTCCGTGGCAGTGACGCCTTCCCGCAAACTGCCGGTCATGTGGACGCCGACCACGTCAGGGGTCAGGAAATAAACGGGCTGTCCGAGCATCCCGGCTTCGGCTTCGATGCCGCCGACGCCCCAGGCGACAATGCCCAGGCCATTAATCATCGTGGTGTGCGAATCGGTGCCCACCAGCGTGTCGGGATAATAGGTTTGCGAGTCGGGGGTGGAAAGAACGCCTTTGGCGAGATATTCCAGGTTTACCTGATGCACAATGCCGATGCCCGGTGGCACGACCTTGAAGGTGTCGAAGGCCTGCATTCCCCACTTCAAAAATTGGTAGCGCTCGCGGTTGCGTTCAAACTCAATTTCAAGATTGCGTTGCAGGGCATCCTGCGTTCCAAAAAAATCAACTTGCACTGAATGATCCACGACAAGGTCCACGGGCACCAGGGGCTCGATGATCTTTGGGTTTTTGCCCATGCCCGCCGCCGCGCTGCGCATTGCCGCCAGGTCCACCAAAAGCGGGACGCCGGTGAAATCCTGCAAAACAATCCGGGCCACGACGAATGGGATTTCGGCTGTCCGGCTTTCGTTCGGCTTCCAGTTCGCCAGCGCGCGGACATTCTCTTCGGTCACCTTTTTGCCATCACAATTGCGCAAAACAGATTCCAGGACCAGGCGAATGGAAACCGGCAATTTTGAAATCGGGCCCACACCGGCTTTTTCAAGGGCTGGAAGCGAATAAAACTTTCCCCGGCTGCCGTTTCCCAGGTCAAATTGCTGCAGCGAATCAAATAAATTGCGCGAACTCATTATATACTTTTTTGGATGAAAATGGGGCTTAATGGCCAGCGTGTCAAGGAGGGGCAATGGCAGAAGTAAAATGATACGTCCCCGAGCCGACTCGGTAGGTCGTCGGGCCGCCGCTCAGGGCTTTCACTCCTTCAGCTTGCCCCGCCGGATGTCCGGATTCCATTACGGTCTCCGGATGATCGGTCGGCACAATCACAGTGGCCGTCGTATTGGCGGGAATCGTCACATCCAAATTGAATTGACGGCCCTCACGTTGCCAATGGATGAGAATCGGGCCGCGGATGGATTCATAGCTGGATCGGCACCACGAAACCATCGGCGTGGGCCGAGGCGCGATTGTAAACGATTCATAACCCGGCAATTGTTCATCGGGATTAAGACCGGCGACATTTCGCCACAGCCATTCGTTCACGGCGCTATGGGTCCAATGATTTAACGAAAGATTCCGCGTATTGGCGTTAAATGCCTCCCAAAGCGTCGTGCCGTTATCCGCCATGTAACCCCAGGACGGCATTTCGCGCTGGTCCAGCATCCGCGCCGCTTCTTCATTGTAACCGCTTGCAGACAATGCCAGGAGCAATTCGATACTGCTCCAAAATCCGGTTGTCGGATGGTCTTTGTTTGTTTTAACGTTGTAATTCCTGTTAATCCGCGGAAAACCAGAATGAGTGCCAGATTAAACTGAGCGGGTCAAACACAAGTACATTTTAAAATCGAAACACCAGGTTCGATGTTAAACCCCAGGCCTGCCGGCAGAATCCCAAGGCGATACGGTGGCAGGTAGTGCCTTAATGGCACTATCTGTGGAAGGGAGTGGTTGACGGCAATTCTCGTTGGCATTATCTTGTCATACTCAAAATGAGTTTCCGGATTCGATATTTAGAAACCATCCTGTGTGCCGGCTTGATCTTTTGCGCTGTGCCTGTGGCAAATGCGCAGTCCTCAAGCGCGCAAAGCACAAGCGGAGGCAATCACATTATATACTCATCGCCCGATGGAAAGGTCACGGCGAGCACGTCGGCTCCCATGGTGCAGGCGCCGCAGTCACAGGAACTGGAGGGTCCCTCTGACAGTCAAATGAACAACTTTTTTGCCGGCCCCACGCCGGCGCCGATGATTCCGCTTATTCCTCCGCAACTGCTGAACAACCCCGAAAATCAGGATGATTCATCGTCTCCGGCGGATTTTCGCAAGAAATTTCGCGTTCCAACCGGGGAACAAATAATGAAGGTGCCAACCGCCGAAGAAATGTTCGGCCTTCCTGAACGCGACCCGGACACCGTAACCAAACCTGCAGAATTCGCAATTGCCCAAACAAATGGTCCTTCGCCGGTAATAACTGATGAACCGGCCTGGGCGAAGGGGTGGTTCGGAAAAACTGAAGACGTCAATTCGAACAGGACCGATCGGTTCTCAGGGCTTTTCGGCGGATTTTTTGACACCGCTGCCCGAAACGACAACGGATTCGGAAATCATGAGTGGGGCTCATTCGGGTCACCCCAGACCCAAGCCGGCGGAGAGCAGCAACAAGAGCAGTCATGGGACGCGGCCTTGAGCGGTTCGCCCAGCACGCCTGTCGCGGAACCGGCGAAAATCGCTTTTTCTTCGCCCAATCTTGCGTCCAGTGATGGATTTAGTTCTCAGTCGCCTTTTTTGCCGCCCCAGGTGCGCAGCGAGAGCAGCCTGGACATGCTGCCGCAATTGCCGGCCCTGCCGGCTGTCCCTGGCGCAAACCAGATAGACACCCAACCACCCAAGGCGCCGTCATGGACGCCAAAACCGCCGCCATGGACGCAGCCCCAGACGCCCTTTGGAACAGCTGTGCAGTTGAATCCTCAGCATTAGTGCGACGAAGTAATAACCAACGTTTGCTCCAGAGTGGACATGCCTTCCCTGGCGCGGTCCAGAGCAACCATGCGGAGTGTCCGCATTCCCTGGTTGACGGCGACTTTGCCAATTTCACGTGTATTGGCGCGAGCAATGATGAGTTTGCGAATTGGGTCCGTCACGGTCATGGCTTCGATGATGGCCATACGCCCGGAATAGCCTGAGTTTTTGCACCGATCACACCCGCGCCCGCGAAAGAGTTGGACGCCGGTAAACATTCCCGGATCAATGCCCAGGTCTTCATACATTTTCGCGGGATAGGTGACCGGCTCCTTACAGTGGGAACAAATACGGCGCACGAGACGTTGCGCGCACGAGAGGATGACTGAGGAAGATATGAGAAAGGGCGCAATGCCCATGTCATCGAGGCGCGCGATGGCGCCGGGGGCGTCATTACAGTGCATGGTGGAAAGCACCTGGTGACCGGTGAGGGCGGCCTCAATGGCGATTTCAGCCGTTTCAGTATCACGAATTTCCCCGATCATCACGATGTCAGGGTCCTGGCGCAATATCGAGCGCAAGGCATTGGCGAAGGTCAGGCCAATTTCCTTTTTTGTCGGCACCTGGTTAATGCCGGGGATCTGAAATTCGACCGGGTCTTCGACGGTAACGATGTTATAAATCGGATTGTTGAGTTCGTTGAGCGCGGAATACAGCGTTGTCGTTTTGCCCGAACCGGTAGGACCGGTCACCAGAATGAGGCCGTGCGGCGCGTCCACCGCCGATTTCACCGCCCGGAATGTGTCCGGGTCCAGCCCCAATTTATCCAGGCTGGCGGACAAATTCGATTTATCCAAAACACGCAGCACGATCTTTTCACCGTGCACGGTCGGCAGGATGGAAACACGCAGGTCATAATCTTTATTGGCGACTTTGACCCTCATACGGCCGTCCTGCGGGAGGCGGCGCTCGGCAATGTCCAGGTTGGACATGATCTTGAAACGCGAGGACAGGGCCAATTGCATTTGTTTGGGCGGAGGTGTGGCATCCACGAGGACGCCGTCAATGCGGTAACGCAGCCGCAACACCTTTTCGAATGGCTCGATGTGTACGTCGCTGGCGCGGTCTTTGATGGCTTGAAGAACGATTAAATTTGCGAGTTTGATGACGGGCGCTTCCTCGCTGGACGCTGCGAGTTGGTCGAGATTGACCTCTTCGGCTTTATCCTTAACCGCCTCGATCGTGCCGGCTTCTTCTTCATTGCTCTTCTTCTGCGCGTCCTGAATGATGTCCTCCATCGAGCCGCTTTTGGCCGCGCTAATGGCATTGAGTTTGTCAACCAGGCTCTTTTCGGAGGCGATCAGCGGCGCAATCTCCATTTTTGTGATGCGCCGGACGTCGTCCAGGGCCAGCACGTTGAGCGGGTCGGCCATGGCCAGGAACAATTTATTTTCAAGGCGCGAGATCGGAAGGACTTTGTGATTGTGGAGAGTGTCCTGGGGGAGCAGGTCCACGATGTCGTTCTGAATACTGATTCGTGCCAGGTTGATCGGCGGCACGTTTAGCACGCGCCCCATCGAAACGGCGAGGTCCTGTTCGCTGACGTACGCCTTGTCCAGGATCAGTTTGAGGAGCCGCGTGCCTTCCTTTTTCTGCTGCTCAAGCAGTTCTTCGATCTGCTTGGCGCTCAAGAGGCCGTCTTCGACCAGCGCGTCGGCGATGCGTTCTCCGAATGATTTGACTTTGGACATAGTAGGCGAAATCGTAATTAAATCTTAACGGAAAGCCTTTCGCAAATTGGACAACAGCTCATTAGGCGACGAAAGGTACCAGAGAATGCGATAGGAAGTGGCGTCGCCGAGTTCTTTCGCGGCCTGCTGATTGAAGGGGTTGGCGGTGGCCACCATGATCGCCTTGCTCATCCGGTCAAAGGGCAGGACGCACCAACGGCGGCAGATATCGACGGGAAACCCGCGTGTGAGGTCAATGTCAACATCGTATTTTTCCAGGGGCAAATATCCCAATCGCGATTTATCCGACAGAAGTTTAAGAGATTTTTCGAGCGGGAAAATACCCCGGCTTGATAGATTGTAAATCAGCGGTTCCACGACGTCCGAAAGAGCGGACCCGGCGTCCACAGAACGCCAGCAGAGATCGAAATCGCCGGCGCTGATCAGTTTGCCCTCAACATACAGTTTGTGCATGGTTTCCCGCCCATCCTGGATTTGCTGGACCGCCGGCCGCGTTTTGATTTCGGTCTTGCCGGAGTGAGAAACCGGCGCAAGAGCAGCCGGCTCAAAGCCGTCAACCGGCTGGGCGGACATGTCACCCGCCGCGTCCTGAATGGACTTGAGGGCGTCGAGCACATCGGGGTCGTTTGGACGCTGTTGCAGGACCGTTTCAAATTCAAGGATGGCCGAAGACAACTGGCCCGACTGCATGTAGGCCTGGGCGATGCGCTTCGAGGTATTGACGACATCCTCTTCGCGCCCCAGCTTTTTGTACGCTTCCTTGAGAATCTCAAGGGATTGGCAATCATTGGGCTGCGATTGGACAATGACCTCAAACATCTCAATTGTCTGCTGCAATTGAGACTCGTCTTCTGCGGCGTTGGTCAGCATGTTTTAAAAAATCCTGCTGCAAAACAGCAAGTTCACTGCCATTTATGAGATTTTCCGGTCTGTAGTTAACGATTTATATCGCTTGGGGTTCCATGAACCATTTGTGGTGGAACACGGCGCGCTGCCGTGTAGCACCGCGTGCAGCGGCACAACAAGCGGGTTCATGGGCCGTAAGCAGGTTTGAAAAGAACTGGGAACTTTCCATGAACCGCTTTCGGAGCGCGGCTGTGTCGAAGACCAGCCGCAGCGCGTCGCAACGTCCCGGGCTGCTGCGGTTGGTGCCCCTTTGCCCCGAACACTGCCGCGCTCCGTGCGCCAATCGGTTCATGGTCCCTATGCATGATGCCCGAATCATTGAACCTCCTTAAAGCCTCAGCGCATACGACAAATGGGGCTAATGGACACATAGGAATTCATCATCGCCCTTTGTGCGCTTGAAACTTTAGGTTGGAACCTCGAAACTCAACGGATGGAACAGCCAAGGCCAGTCATGTCGCCCGCGCCCGGCGCGCGGATTCTTCGCTTCGTCGGGGATAAAATACGCTTTTCGATTCGCGATGAAGCCAATGCCGCGCCAAAAAACGGTTCGCAGGGATTTTTGAGGACAAATCTCGGGCGCGCTGCCATGCGCCGGCAGGAAATCATTTACTCTCACGCGCTCGGAGCGGCCTTTGCCGGGGAGAGTTGGCGGGACGTGCCGATGCAAAAGAATGGGGACACCTGGGAAATTGAATTTCCGCTGGCTGAAACCGGTTATTTCAAAGCAAAACCCTATTTGCTCGATTCCAACCGCTGGCAGCATTGGCCCGACGGCCCGGATGCCGGTATTTCCGTTCAACCGAATTGTGCGCGCACATCCAATACCATCTATTGCGCCTTTACCCGCCTTTTCGGCGCGACACGCACCCTGTCAGCCACCAAGGATGAAAAGCTGGACGCGCAGATCAAACCACTTGACGCGAAAAATTTTACAGTCATCCCGCCTTCGGGAACGCTGCGGGATTTGACGAAGCAACTGCCGCACATCGTCCAAAATCTGGGCTGCCGGATTTTGCAACTGCTTCCGGTCCATCCCACGCCGACCACATACGCGCGCTTTGGCCGGTTTGGCAGCCCTTACGCCGCGCTGGACCTGACCGCGATTGATCCCGCGTTGGTGGAGTTCGATAAGCGGACGACGGGCGTCGAGCAATTCTGCGAACTCACGCGCGCGGCGCACGCGATGGGCGCCCGCGTTTTTTTGGATATCGTCATTAACCACACCGGGTGGGGATCGGTGCTGCAGGAAAATTGCCCCGAATTTTTTCTTAAAAATCCGGACGGCCAATTCGCCAGCCCCGGCGCGTGGGGAACAGTCTGGGAAGATTTGGTCGAGCTGAAGCAGGACAGCGTTGTCCTGTGGGACAAAATCGCCGACGCGCTTCTCATCTGGTGCGCGCGAGGCACAGACGGCTTTCGCTGTGACGCGGGATACAAAATTCCGGTCGTTGCCTGGCAATATATTATTGCACGGGTGCACGAGGAATTTCCGGACACCATTTTTCTGCTGGAAGGCCTCGGCGGCTCATGGGAAGCGACTGAAAATCTGTTGGCCGAAGGCGGGATGCAATGGGCCTATTCCGAGTTGTTTCAAAACTATTCCGGACACCAGGTGGCATGGTATTTGGACTATGCGAACCGCCAAAGCGAACGCGTCGGCACGTATGTCCACTTTTCGGAAACACACGACAACGACCGGCTCGCTTCCCGGCCCGGGGCGGCGTCCGGGCGGCCCAATCGCGCCTGGTCCCTGTTGCGAAACCGTCTGTGCGCCTTGACAAGCCCGTCCGGCGGGTTTGGCTTCACTTGCGGTGTGGAATGGCTCGCGACCGAAAAAATCAATGTGCACGGTTGCACGGGGCTCAATTGGGAAAACTCAAACAATATTGTCCCGGAATTGGCACGGCTCAATGATCTGATATCGAATCATCCCTGCTTTTTTGATGGCGCCAGGCTCACGCGCCTGAGCGGGCCGGACGCCCCGATTTATTTGCTGCTTCGCGAATCCGCGGAGGGAATGGATTCGCTCCTGGTCGTTGTGAATACTGACGCGGCCCGGGAAACGTCGCTCGCTCTTTCGATGGCTGATTGCAATCTGGCCATCGCCGATTTTAAATTTGATCTGCTCGGACAGGCCCTCCCCGAAATCGCGATCACAAAAAATTCCGTTACCCTGACACTCAATCCGGGGGCCGTTCATTGCCTGGCTCCATCGGAAAAACCGGCCGGATTGAGCGGCGAAAACTACCGCCGGACCCGGGCGCAGGCGGCCTTTGCCGTCCAGGCGTTGAACTCAATCCTCGCGGCGGAACAATTCTCCAATTTCGACTGGAAATTCCTGGCGGAACAAATTGAACAATCACCGGAACATTTTCTGGCCGCCGCCATGCGGCTCAAAGGCGGCGAGTCGCAGGCGCGATTTTCCGAACTCATCGCCCAGGCCGCGCGCGATGAAATCTATCCTCCGGTGATTACATGGACACTCATTGACCGCCGGCGGGTAACACTTGTGCCGGCAGGCCATTGGCTGCTGGTGGAAGAGTCCGCGCCGTTTCAGGCGCTGCTGAAAATCGGCGATGTCCGAACGGTCCGTGTGGCTTCCATTCCAGCCGGCCAGGCGCACGTCGCGGTTTTTGCGCCGCGCGATATTGTAGTGGATGCGCAATTGGTCCTGGAACGCCACGCCACGGCGTCGCAAAAGATCTCCTCGGCGATTCGATTTTTGCCGATCGAAGCTGAAGCATCGAGCCCGGCATACGGCCCGGCGAGTTTGACGCTTTTGACAAATGGCATCGGCGGGATGGCGCGCCTGTGCGTTGACCTGGGCCGGGTCAATTCCAAATACGACTGCGTGCTCGGGGCGAATTTGAATCCAAATTACCCGGTGGACCGTCACATTTTCGTCAAACGAGTGCGCGGATGGGTCAACGCGGATGGTTTTCTTTCTCCCTTGAATTTCACGAATCTCCGTGAATTTGAGATGGGACCGCCGGCGGTTTGGAATTTCGTGGCCAATGCGGGCGACGGGCGGACCGTGGAAATTATGCTGCGCGCCGAGATGCTTCAGGAAAAAAACACGGTTCTCTTCCAGTTTTTCAGGCCGGCCGCGGCGCACGCGACCGGAAAACAATTGCCGGGAGACGCGGATGTGCGCCTCACGGTTCGCATGGACATCGAAGACCGGAATTTCCACCAGGAAACCCGGCGCAACGGCGGGGCCGAATATCATTTTTCCACCAATACCCATTTGTTGAACGCCAACAGCGGCGAACAGTCTATTGGGTTTGCGTTTACGCCGGACAGAAACCGGCAACTGCGCATTTTCGCGGACAAAGGCGAATTTCATGCGGAGCCCGAATGGTGCGAGAATATTCCGCATCCGGTTGAGGCATCGCGCGGCCAGGTTCCCTCGGGTGACGCATACAGCCCGGGCTGGTTCGAAATTCCGCTGCAAAAGGGCACAAATGCAACAGTCGCCGTTACGGCCGAAATGGACCCGGCGGACTTGTTTCCAAAAATGCAGCCAAAGCCCGCCAGCCCCGCAGGCTCTTTGGATGATCAGCTTTTGCGGGCCGCCAGGCAATTCGTGGTGCGCCGGGATCCGGGCAAGACGGTCATCGCCGGCTATCCGTGGTTTTTAGATTGGGGCAGGGATTCACTGATTTGTGCGCGGGGACTGCTGGCAGCGGGAATGATCGAGGAGGTCGAACAGTTGTTGCTCACGTTCGCAAAATTTGAGCAAAACGGGACCCTGCCAAACACGATTCACGGCAATGATGTTTCCAACCGCGACACAAGCGATGCGCCGTTATGGTTTGCCGTGGCCTGCGGCGAACTGACGCGCCTGTTAAACCGGGATTTTTACGCCACCGCTGTCGATGGGCGCCGCGCGATCCGCGATGTCCTGGCGAGTATCGCGGACAATTACACCCGCGGGACATCCAATGGCATCCACATGGACGCCGATTCGGCGTTGATTTGGAGTCCTGCCCATTTTACCTGGATGGACACCAATTACCCCGCCGGGACGCCGCGGGAAGGTTATCCGGTGGAACTTCAGGCGTTGTGGATCGCACTGCTTCGCCAATTGGAAACCGTTTCTGATTCCGTTGCGCAAACCCGATGGCGCGGCCTCGCCGATCACGCGACGGCCTCATTTGAAAAATTGTTTTGGCTCGAGGACAAAGGATGGCTCGCGGATGTGTTGCTGGGTTCTTCCCGCGTCATTGCCCATGACGCCACGGCGAGCGACGCGTTGCGAAGCAACTGCCTCCTGCCGGTGAGCCTGGGACTGGTGACGGGCGCCCGGGCGAAACGTTGCGTGGCCGCCGCGCAAAAATATTTGGCTGTGCCGGGAGCGATGCGGTCGCTCGCGCCGCTGCCGGTGTCCGTGCCGCTGCCGGTTTTCAGCAACGCGGGTTCTTTGATTAACGATCCCGTTGAACCCTATTGGCCCCGTTACGAGGGCGATGAGGACACGCGGCGCAAACCGGCTTATCACAATGGCACGGCGTGGACCTGGAAGTTTCCAATATTTTGCGAGGCGCTGGCGCGGGCGTGGAATTTTGCGCCCGAAGCCGTTGCCGCCGCGAAAAGTTACATTGCCAGCGCCGAAAAAGTCCTCGCCGCGGGCTGCCTGGGGCAAATCCCGGAGATCATGGATGGCGATGCGCCGCATCCCCAGCGCGGTTGCGATGCCCAGGCATGGGGCGTGACAGAATTTCTACGCGTATCGAAGCTCCTGGGCAACGGGGAATCGTCCTCGAAACACGTGTGAGCCGCCCCGTCCGATTCTTCATTCGATGTTGGGCGTTCGATGTTCGATGTTTCAGATTCGGTTCAGACAACGCCCTTCTACGGACGCTCATGCAAATGACCATGCCGCCGAAGCAAAAAATATTCGTTCATAGGATCATCATCCGTGATTTGGATTGTCGGATCAGTATTAACGATTTTTTGGAGATCAACCTCCCGCGAAATAACCGTGGCCAGGTCCTTGGCCGCGTCATGTGTTGTGGACCATTCCAGCAGGTCGCGTTTGGCGGACTCCGGCATTCGGGCAAGCAGTTGCGCCACGTCCGGAATTTGAATGGGATCCTGGGAAGCAATGATGTGCAGGCCCCAGCCATCGATGGAGACAAATCCCCGAACGTATCGAAACGACTCCAACGCCGACCGAACGACTGCCTGGGCTGCAATCTGGTCCGAGCCGCCCGGATACCAAACCTGAATGATTCCACCCGGCTTCAGGTGCTGCTTGATCAGGTCGTACATTTGCGTCGAGTACAAGAGGCTTGAACCAGCGGCTTCCACAGGCGGCGGAGGATCAATGACAACGGCATCAAATTGCTCGCGGCTTCTCAGCAGAAACCGGCGCCCGTCG
>Ga0335075_10001505_pt1 | contig 38282 bp, 36 predicted proteins | sample Lox_Sample_24_FD_206723 | JGI IMG/M metagenome (GOLD analysis project Ga0335075, IMG submission 206723) | Soil microbial communities from Loxahatchee National Wildlife Refuge, Florida, United States - Lox_Sample_2.4 | ecosystem: Environmental > Terrestrial > Soil > Wetlands | place: USA... | reverse complement strand
GCTATACAAAGATTCATCACAGAGGCATCGCATGAAGGAGTGAAAGAAAAAGTTCAACTATGGGTATAACGACATGAAAGCGCCTCCGAAGAATCCAGAATTCGCCAAATTCACCGATGCCATGAAAACGATTATGAAGGTATCGAAGACGGAACTGCAGAAACGAATGGAAGACGAGAAGAAAGCTAAACAAGCCTGATTTCTAGCTGCTTTCCTGTCGCTTCGGACCATTTCTCCAACGTTGCCACAGTCAGCTTGTCTTTCCCGCTTTCAATTCGCGCGATGGTCGATTGAGAAGTTGCCATTAGCTCCGCTAATTCTTTCTGCGTATATCCCGCTTCCAGCCGAGCATCAATCATGGCCTGCGCGAGTTTCGTCCTACTTTCTTTTGCCGCGCCTCTGACGAGACTTGAAAAAGGAATCATAGCGCCGTTTCTCCCACCTTGCCGGTCAATTCTTGATAGGTCAACCGCTTTCCCGCGATCTGCGATAAGGCAAGAATGAATCGATCCGCGTCAGTCATCGGATTCTCTTTGGTTGCACGATTATTGAAACGGAACGCCTGTTCATCCACATACCGCTCAAGATGGAATGGCTCGACCGCAACGTAGGTACCTTTTAATCCCCGCTTGAGCAGGCTCCAGAAATTCTCGATTCCGTTGGTGTGAACTTCACCGCGTACATATTCGTTCAAATGGTCTACAGTCTCATGCACGAATTGCAACTCAGGCAGATTGCTGTAGGCCTTCATTCCATCGGTATAGACTTTGACAGTCCCAACCACGTTGCGCAGAATGGCATCCTGTAGAACTTCACGCTTGATGTTCGGAATCACTTTGGCGCGTACCTGGCGAGTGTCACGGTCGAGCAATCCCACGACAGCGGTTTTATGATCTTCGATCTTCTCTTCGCTGGGAGTGAAGCGAACCCGTTTGGCACGTTTCGACAGATGCCAGTTTTTCGGTGATCCACCTACGAACGCTTCATCGACCTCTACAGGGCCTCCACGAGAACCCATCTTGCCTTTTCCCCAATCGTTAGTGCGCAGGGCAAGGCGAATGCGATGGAGAACGAACCAAGCGGATTTCTGAGTGATCTTTAAGTCGCGTGCAAGTTCATACGAACTGATTCCGTTTTTGCAATTGACGACAAGCCAAACGGCGATCAGCCATTTATCGAGCGAGATTGCGGAATCTTCAAAGACGCTGAAGGTTTTGACGCTGAATTGCTTGTGGCAAACCTTATCCATGCACTTCCAGATGCGGCGAGTCTTCAGATACGAAACTTTCTTCCCATCGCAGTGGGGACAGGTAACGCCATCAGGCCAGCGCATCGCAGCCACGAACTCGACGCATACATCAGGATCGGAGAAGTATCGAGTCGCTTGGAGCAATGATTTCGGATATTGATTCTCGCTTGCCATGAATCAAATTTATCGCAGATTGTGTGGTGTGTCAAGTATATTATTACCCAACATCGAGATGTGGGGCACCCAGCTTGCATGGGTCACCATCCTATGCTTCTTTGGTGTGGATGCCAAGCGCTTTCATTTTGCGATAGAGATGGCTGCGCTCGAGGCCGAGAATTTCCGCGGCGCGGCTGACGTTGCCATGGCAGTCTTCCAACTTGCGCAGAATATAGTCGCGTTCATAGGCTTCGCGCGCCTGTTGCAGCGACGGAAATTCCTCGGGATGGCGCCCGGGACTGCGCGCGACGAGCACCGGCAGGTGTTTGCGTTCAATGCGTGACACCTGCGGATTGAGAATCATCACGCGCTCGAGAATATTTTTCAGCTCGCGTACATTTCCGGGCCAATGATGCAGTTGCAGCGCGGCGAGCGCGTCGGCGGAGATTTCCATTCTTGGCCGGCCATACTGCCGACCGAATTCCCGCAGCAACTCGGTCGCGAGCAGGGGAATATCTTCTTTCCGTTCGCGCAGCGGCGGGACGTAAAACGGGATCACGTTCAGGCGATAAAAAAGATCTTCGCGGAAATTTCCCTTGGCGATTTCTTCTTCCAGGTTTTTGTTGGTCGCGCCAATCAAGCGCACATCGATGCGAATTGATTGGGCGGCGCCGACCGGAGTGAATTGCTGCTCGTCGAGCGCGCGCAGCACTTTTGCCTGGGTCTTGAGGCTCATGTCGCCGACTTCGTCGAGAAATAATGTGCCGCTGTCGGCGCGCTCGAAAGTGCCGCGCTTTTCCGGAGGACCGCCGGGCAGAGCGCTGTGGCGATAGCCGAAGAGTTCGGTTTCAATGTAGTCCTCGGGAATGGCGGCGCAATTTAGTTCGACAAACACGCGATCGGCGCGCTGGCTTTCCGCATGCATGGCGCGGGCGATCACTTCTTTTCCAGTGCCGGATTCACCATAGATGAGCACGCGACCGTTGGTGGGGGCCATCAGGCGAATCTGTTGCCGCAGAGCTTTGACAGGAACACTTTCTCCGGTGATGCGCGCACGAGCGGTGAGCTGCTGCTGAAACTCGCGATTCTCGATGCGCAGACGGCGTGCTTCGACTGCATTTTTCAGAATAATCAGCGTGCGTTCCAGGGAAAGCGGCTTTTCGAGGAAGTCATATGCGCCCAGCTTGGTGGCCCGCACGGCCGTCTCGATGGTGCCGTGGCCGGAGATGATGATGACTTCCGGTCCGGCGACGGCGTCGAATTTTCGAATCTGCTGCAACACCTCAAGACCATCTTGGTCCGGCAGCCAGATATCGAGCAACACGGCATCGAAAATGGCGTCGCGGATCAAGTCGAGTCCCTCGGTCGCAGTACCGGCCGTGGTGACGGTGTAGCCTTCCTCGGCGAGAATTGCTTCCAGGGTGCTGCGAATATCCGGCTCGTCGTCGACGACAAGAATGTGATTCATCACTCCACCACGCTGATCGAGGGCGTGGCGATCTCCGACAGAGATGACGAGTCTGCGAAGGGAATCTGGATGACAAAGCGAGCGCCGGCGGGAGAATTTGTTTCGACGTGAATGTTACCTTGATGTTCCTGGACAATTTTTGCGGCGATGGAAAGACCGAGTCCAGTGCCACGACGCCGAGTGGAGAAGAATGGCAGAAACAGGCGTTCGCGGATTTCATCGGTGATGCCGTGGCCGGTATCGGCAATGACGACTTCCGCCATGGTCTGAGTTTCGTTGGTTCCTGTGCGCACGGTTAAGACGCGTAGAAGTGTCGACTGCATAGCTTCCGCGGCGTTGTCGATGAGGTTGCTGAAAGCGCGCTTCAAGGCTTCTGCGTCGGCCATGACCGGAGGAAGGTTTTCCGCCAGGTGCAGCCGGACTTCAATTCCTTCCAAGCGGCCGGCGAAGAGCGTCAATGTGTTTTCAACGATGCGATTCAGGTCGGTCGGGGTTCGGTTGGCTGCGGGAAAGTCGGCGAGGGCGGCAAATTGATCGACCAGCTGGCGCAATGTTTCGACTGAGGAGCGTATCACCTCTGTCGCACTGCGCAACACCTGCGACGAATCCTCAGTAAGGCCGCGATCGATGTGGCGCTCGATACGCTCGGCGGAAAGTGCGATCGGCGTCAGCGGGTTTTTGATTTCATGGGCGACGCGCTGCGCGACTTCTTTCCAAGCCATTTGTTTTTGCGCGCGCAATACATCTGTGACGTTGTCCATCACTACAAGATGCCCGTGAAGGGAACCGCGGAGCTGGGTGACGGTAAAAATCAAATGCAGCGGGCCGCGAGAGCTTTGCGCTTCGATTTCTGTCGACACGGTGGGCAGGCGGCGGCTGCGGCGCAGGACGCGGCCAATTTCAAGCGCCGACTCCGTCGGAAACAGCGATTGAATCGGCTGGCCTTCGATGGGAAGTTCGCCGAGGGGATCGAGCATTTCGCAGAACGCACGATTCGCCCGCAGGATTCTCAGATCGTTGTCGAGCGTAGCAACGCCGCTGGGAATGGTTTCGAGGACGGTTTCCAGTTCACGGCGCCGCTCATCGATGGCGGCGTTTGCTTCGGAAAGCTTATATGTTGAGGATTCCAGCTGGGTCCGGCTATTTTCAAGATCCGTCGCCATGTGATTGAACGAACGCATCAACTCGCCCAACTCCCCGGAGGCGGCAATGTCGACGCGCGAGCCATAATCCCCGGATGCCATGGCATCCATCGCATCGGCAAGCGCTTCCACTGGCCGGGTGACCTGCTTGGAAAGAAACAGCGCCAGCCAGCTGCTGACAAACAAGGTCAATCCGGTCAGAAGAAGAAGGACCAGCAGATAGGTCTGACGAACTCGACGGCGCGCTCGCAACAGGGTCCAATATCGTTCGGTGCCGCTTGCGATATCGTGTACTGCCATGCCTACGTCGGGAGGCAGCGGCAAACCCACCACAACGACCACGCCGTTTGACGATGAAGCATCCCCGACAGAGTAAGCCGCCTGGCCAATCCTCAAAATGGGATCATCGGTGCGCTCGGCGGCTCGAAGGATTTCGTCGGAAAGAGACACTTGTTTCGGCATCACCTGCGCCTGTTCGTTGGGCCGAACACTGGAGAGCAGGCTGACAGTGCCGCCGTCGGTCGGAAGCTGGTACTGATCGATGACCTTTCCGTCGCGGTACATCGCTACAAATCCACCTTGCAGGGTGATCTTATGCCGGCGAAAAAGCTCCAACAGCGGCTGCGGGTGTGCGGGTAGATCGGCAGAGATGACGGCGGGTTCGTGGGCCAGCGACTCCGCCTCTGCCCGGGCGTTGTCACCGGCGTATCGAGACATCTCCATGGCCAACTGCATGGATTCATCACGGAGGCGGACGACGGGCTGGGAGAACCAGCGGTCGATCGAGCGGTTCATTAACAGATAGTTAAACGACAACATGAAAAATGCAGGGACGACGGAGAGCAGCAGCGCCCCCAACAACATGCGGGCACGCAGGCGTGATCCGAGAACGCGGCTTTGTCCACTGGCGTAGAGCTTCAGAATGTTTCGCACCAGCAGGACGACGAGCATGAGAAACAGCAGGAAGCTAATGCCCGAAAGTGCTGTAAACAGGAGAATGGAGCCGGTATTTTCCGGCGAGAGGAATTTCAGGTTGAAGGCATTTTCTGCGATCAAGAAAAGCAGGACGATCAGCGCAAGCGAACCCAACACCACCACGGCCGTTCGTCGATTGCTGTTTCCCATCTGGATTGGCTCTCTCAACAGTGATTATAGGTTCGAGAATCGGTTGCGCGAGGGCCTTTTTCAGGCCGGGAAGCGCCTTTCGGAGGCGGACAGTGAGCTGTCTCGCGGCTATTATGGCGCATCCAAACGCTTGACAGGATGAAGGCATTGAATCAATCCTGCAAACGTGGAGGAAGCATGATCGGCAAACTACGATTGAGTGTGTTCGGACTGCCGCTGATGGCGGCGGTGGCGGTTTTCGTGGCTACGGGTTGCAGCAAAAAGCCCACGGATGCAGCCCTGGCGACCGAAGTACAGAAGAAAATCATGGCAGATTCTACATTGACGGCGCAGCCGATTTCGGTGGCGGCGAACAATGGAACCGTCACACTTTCAGGCACAGTTGGCGATCAAAGTATGCGTGACGCGGCCGCGAAGGACGCCTCGCAGGTGAGTGACGTGCGCACGGTGGTGAACAATCTGAATGTGGCTGCGGGGGCGAATGCAAACGAAGCACCCACGAATAGCGAGGGAGCGCAGGGTGGATCCGCGTCCGCACCTCCGCCGCCTGCAAATGCGCAAGCCAGCGCCGCGCCGCCCCCGGCTCCGCAACCGATCGTGGTGCCGGCGGGAACCAGGATCCGTGTCCGGCTGGGTCAAACCCTTTCGACCAAGGAGAATCAAACAGGCGACCCTTTCTCCGGAGTAGTGGCGGATTCGGTGCGGGTGAACGGGCAAACGGTGATTCCGGCAGGTGCGCGGGCGAGGGGAGTAGTCACGGAGTCGAAGGGGCTGGGGAAATTCAAGGGGCAAGCCGTGCTGGCCATCCGGCTGGATAGTATCAGCGCGGATGGGCGTACGTATCAAGTGCGCACCAGCCACGTGGAGCGCGTGGAGCAGGGAAAAGGGAAGCGATCCGCAGTATTGACGGGCGGCGGCGCGGGCCTTGGAGCGCTGATAGGCGGCCTTGCCGGCGGAGGCAAAGGAGCCCTGATTGGGGGCCTGGTGGGCGGCGGCGGTGGTGCAGCCGGGAGCGCGTTTACCGGGAATAAGGACCTGGTGATTCCTGCTGAGAGCATCCTTACTTTCGACCTGGAGCGCAGTTTGACAGTGACCCCGTGAGCCGATTCGCATCTCACTCTTGAGAGAGAGGAGGAAGAAGCGCAATGCCAATGATCGATGCTCGCAGATGGTCGCACTTTACTGCCATGGTGTTGATTGGGGATGGAATCATGGCGATTGTAAGGCCGCATCGGGACGCACAGGCGTGGAACCTGGGGCCGAAGCCGTGGCGGGGTTTGATGCGGTACATGGTGGACCACCCGACGCTGACGCGGTGTGTCGGGATCGCGCAGGTGGTGGCTGGAATCATGTGGGCGACGCGGGAAGAAAAGGTCCTGGAGGAATAGACCTTGTTGCTCGCGATGCGGCGATGAGCGAAGGACTGCGGCGCAAGGCCGAGCGGTCCTGCTATCGGCTGCTGATCAGCATGGTGCTATCTGGAACGACGCGGCAAGTGCGCTGTGCGGTTGGTTGCCAGGTCGAGCCGCCCGCATAGCGGATGGAATCGACGTTGAGATACGTGACTGCGGTAAAGCCATTCAGCACCAGATCCACAGAGCCTATTGATTTCGGATCGATCTTCAGATTTAAATCAAATGATTTTTGCATTGCGGAAGACGCATTAACTGCAGCCTCTGCCGGAGTGACTTGGCCTTTCGCGTTCAGGCCATAAGCGATGATTCGAACTCCGACAATTTCAGAGTACGTCGGGTTGGTGAGCGTCAGGTGAAGGTTCTGGCTGGGTCCCGAATCCTGCTGACCATTCACCGGAACTTGCACGAATTGCCCGGACAAACCTTTTTGCGCATGCATATCGACGGGGCAATTTGCACTGCCCGGGACAACGCTGGCGACGGCAGGTTGTGAAATATCGCGCCCGGAGCTTTGGGCCAGCGACATCATCGAACCGAGAATAACGGCGATCGAACAAAGACCAACGAGTTTCATATCCGACTCCAACCGAGAAAAGATGCGCGCACGCGGACAGAATACGCCCACATTTGGTGCTTCGACAATTGGGTTGGCGCGGCTTGGTGGCGCTGTAACTGGGCCCGCTTGAGAAGGGTGGAAGGCCGGAGTAGTCTTGGCTGGAATGATCTCTCTGGAGCAACGATCGCGATTGGGAGAGGTTCGCGACGCGGAAAGCGGAGGCTGCGGAAGCAATGTGCGGTCCAGTCAAACGCGGTCGGAACGACAAATTAAGGTGGGGCGATGAACTTTGAAGTGCGGGAATTGCGGGCGGAGGATGTGCCCCGCATTACGGAAACTTATGGTGGGGCGGCTTGGCATGGCGGGGCGAAGAAGTGGGATCAGCGCCTGGTGGAGCACGCTCACGGACAGCGGCTGGTATTGCTGGTGGTGGATGGGACCGATGTTCTGGGGTACGGTTCGCTGCTTTGGGTGTCGGGGCATGCACCGTTTCGCGAGGCACACATCCCGGAAATCAACGACCTGGTGGTGGCGGAACGATGCCGCAACCAAGGTGTTGCGACAAAGCTGATTCACGCGCTGGAGGAACGGGCTCGAGCGGCGCGCTGCCCGAAGATCGGGGTCGGCGTTGGGCTGTTCAAGGAGTACGGAGCGGCGCAGCGGCTGTATGTTCATCTGGGATATGTGCCGGATGGAAAAGGAATGGCTTCCGGGGGCCTGCCTGTGGCGGCTGGCGACAAGGTGCTGGTGGATGATGACCTGGTGTTGTGGCTGGTGAAGGAATTGGACGCTTCAGCGAAACAATGACAGCGTGCGAAAAGTGCGATGGGTTGATGGATCGACGCACGTTCGAGACGCCTGAGGACTATCGGGCTTTCATTCGGCTGCTGATTGAGAAGATCCGGGAGGGCAAGCTGGGCCTGATGCGTGGAGATTGCTCACTGGAGGACATGCTGGGTCCCTCATGGCCGGGGAATGAGGACTCATTTTCCCACGATCTGCGATGCACGGGTTGCAATCGCGTGTTTCACCTGTATGCGAATGTGTGGAACGGCAGAAACTGGTGGGAGCCGGTGCGCTGGTGAAACATCGGCCCGCCGTAGCTATGCAAGGACGCGACACGCGGCGGCTTGTTTACGGGTGCTTGAGGAATCTGAGGTAGAAGGCGGCGAAGACCAGGACGATGCCAATGTTCGCGATCAACCGCTCCCAAAGCCGACCCCGCAAGAACGCGACATCAATGCCGACGATGACGGCTGCCATCACCACCGCGTACAGAATGCCGGCTACCCGACCACTCACTTCAGAGGGAATCGCCATTGGAATTCTCCTTCATGGATTCATACTCGGACTATTAAGGGAGGGGCGTCAAACGACAAGCCGACGCTGCGGTTCAGTCACTCTGGAGCCGACGTACGGGTTGGATAAGGAGCGATATGCCGAAAATTGTTAGAAAAACCATGGCGGAAGCGAAGGTGGCGCTGGCAGGGCGGCAGGATGAGCTGAAGAAATTGAGGAAAATGCGGGACAGGGGCATCGATTTGTCTGAGTTGCCGGAGCTGACGGAGACGTTCTGGCAGAATGCGGTGCCGAACCCGTTCTATCGTCCGGTGAAGAAGCAGATCACGTTGAGGATTGACGCGGACATTCTGGCTTGGCTGCGTCAGCAGGGGCCGGAGGGGTATCAGTCCCGGCTGAATGCTCTGCTGCGGAGTGTGATGCTGCGGGATTTGGAGTCGAAGCGGAAAAGGGCGTGAGTGGCGTTCGACTAACCACCCCACTCAAGTCAAAAGCGGCTTGAATGGGCCCCCCGCCCAGCTACCCGACTACTCAGGCCAAAGAAAGGCTTGATCATCTACAACCACCCGCCGATCTTCATTCGAGAGGTTAACCAGAGTGTTTCGAGAGATGGCAGGTTCAGGTGCTGTCCTGACAGATTTGGTTTGAGACTTAATTTCACAAATTGGCCTCCCCAAAAGGAGGAAATTGGGGATATCCAGCGGGCTGACAAACTTAAGACGATAAGAATTATTGGAGGCCAACTCTTGCCTCAGTCCCATTAATAATCGGCCAAGGACGTTCATTCCCACTAATGTCCCATCCTCTAGCCTCTTAGCCCCCCAAAAATCGTCCTTGCGCGATTCTTCGACTATTGGTCGATCTTCCGTGGAGCGCAATAGCTCCCCAAATCGCTCCCAGTTTTGAGCAAGCTTTATACGAAGGCACCATTTCATGACCTTTACCTTCACGTTTTCCCAGTCGGGTCGTGAGTATTCCTTTCGGTACGGCTTGCTCTTCATTTTTGCCGTCATGGGGCTTCTCTCTGCCAAAATTGATTCCTGGACGTCCTGTCGATCCGGGAACCGACACGCCTGATACAGGGCTTCGGAGGACCAAATTGTCGTCCCATTTACGCGCAGCGGAAAGCCCCCCGCCATATTCGACAGGCCGCCATATTGCTCCTTCGTCACCCGGAAGACGGCGCAATCTTTGGCGATATACGTTCTTAATTGAGTGTCATTATTCATCAATTGATCTTTCGCTCGAAGAGCGGATACCACGGATCCCCGACCCAATATGCCAGCGGGCAGTTGTTCAGGCAATTGCGATATGTGACTACCGTCGCGCCAAACCCAAGCTTATTGGCTGAGTTGGTAGACGTGTAACCGAGTGGACGGTGCGTATCTTTCAAATTGTGCGCGATCTCCCTGATACGGAGGCCCGTGGACCAGAAAGTCTGCTCGAGGAAATGTCTGGACTTCTCAGAGGTGAAGAACTTGCTTTTATTAGAATCCTTCTCGGGACGCATCACTGTTGGATCACCCTCAACGTGCTCCTGAATATAACGAGCTGTCGATTCATCTTCTGGCAGCGTACGGAGCCGATATACATCCGCGGCAGCTCCGCTGTTGCTGAGGTTTTCCAGGCGAAGAACGCACCAGAGGTTCAAGTTGAGCTTTTTGTCTGCCTTTCCAGCCATTTCAGGAATTGCTTTATGCGCGTAGTAGGAGCCACCGCTATGGGTTCCCATAAAAATTGCGTGCACCGTGGAGCTCTTCGGGCCGCGTTCCGGAATCCAAGCTCGAAAGTCATTTACGATTCGATTGCCGCTGAGGAGAAGGTCATCTAGGTAGATGATCGGCCCATTTTGCGAACCGCATTCTTTCAATTTTAGGCTGGTTTCTGATGTCAATAAGGTGCCAAACAAATCGAGCAGTTCTGCTTGGCTGTGTCCGCCTTGCTGGGCATTGAAAAAATTCGCGCCCTTCCAAAATGAGGCCGGATCATTTCCTACCAATTTTGGGTTAGAGATGAGGCCCTTGAGGAAGTCCTCTGTCGTCTTCGCGGACAGATAGCTCTTCGAGAGAATGTGCGTGAGTTCAGTCACGATTGGCAGCCTAGCCGTAGAATCAAATTGCGATAACCAATCCTCAATGTGTTCGGGCGTTGGCTTGACACGATAGTCAGAAATGATTGCCAAGAGCTTTTTGGCTTCTGACATCACCTGGTCTTTTTGCTCGTCCCTCATTTGGCATTCCCTATCTTTGCCGGCTGGTTCATCGACAAGTTCACGTCCAGATGATAACTCGATTGTCTGATTATGATTGGCGCTGCATCCACGGTTCCAATCTCCCTAAAACCACGAATGAATACGACAAATCCTAGGCGGAGTTGACTCTGCAGAGATCCCTTGATATTCTTGTGAAGTTTGGCGAGCGACGGTAGTGTGCCTGTGGGAGGCGCCGTCCAGTTCCGCTGGCAGTCGACAGCGGATTGCATCGGTTTCAGTTTTCGGAACAGCGGATTCGATACTCGTCCTTTTGCACCTGCGACACCGGCCACCCTGGCGGGCTATGCGGGGCAGAACAGCGAAACGGAGCGGGCAAGCGGTTGAAGCCGGTCACCGTCGTTGTTTCAGTCAGACTACAGAATTTGGATGCAACTCCGCCCTTTGCGCGAGAAATCGTGCGTGTGCGGAAATCGCCAGTCCGCCATTGTGTGGGCAGGCAGTTTGTGCGGCGAACGTGGGATGAAACACGAGATCCTTCGCTTCGCTCAGGATGACGGCGTTTTATCGGGACGGGTTTTGTTCCATCCCACTCAAGCCAAAAGAAGGCTTGAATGGGGCACCCAAGGTGATTCTGGGGTGAAAAGTTTTATGAACCAAAGCAGCACGGTATTCAAGGAGATTGTTCTTGCCTACATTTAGTCAGCTTGTCAGGAAAGGCCGGACGGCGCCGCGGTACAAGACCGCCAGCCCGGCGCTGCAGGGATGCCCGCAACGGCGCGGTGTTTGCACCCGCGTATATACGCAGACGCCCAAGAAGCCAAACTCCGCACTGCGCAAGGTTGCGCGTGTTCGCCTGACCAATGGAATTGAAGTCACCACTTATATTCCCGGCATCGGCCACAACCTGCAGGAGCACTCGATTGTGCTGATCCGCGGCGGCCGTGTGAAGGATTTGCCGGGAGTTCGCTATCACGTGGTTCGCGGCACGCTGGATTCGGTGGGCGTGGCGAATCGCAAGCAGAGCCGGTCAAAATATGGCGCCAAGAGAGCTAAGGCGGCAGCGAAGTAAGGGATCAAACGCGAGATCCTTCCCCTTCAGCAAGCTCAGGGTCAGGATGGCAGGATTTTTCGCGGTAGGGGATGTGTTCTATCCCACCCTAGCAAAGCTAGGATGGGGCACCCGGAGCGTTCGTAGTATCTGACGGATCGAACAAAGGATTGAAGAAGCTATGCCTAGAAAAGGTCACATTGCGAAGCGGGAAGTCGTGCCGGACGCGATCTACAACTCGACGCTGGTCACGAAGTTTGTCAACTCCATGATGTGGGATGGCAAGAAGTCGACGGCGCAGAAGATTTTCTACACCTCCATGACGAACCTGGAGCAGCGCGGTGGCGATGAGGCGCTGAAGTTGTTCAAGAAGGCGGTGGAGAATTGCAAGCCGCTGCTGGAAGTGAAGACCCGCCGAGTGGGTGGCGCGAACTACCAGGTTCCGATCGAAGTGAACCCGGAGCGTCGCACCTCGCTGGCGATTCGCTGGCTGGTGACGTATGGTCGGGCCCGCGGTGAAAAGGGCATGGTCGATAAGTTGACGAACGAATTGCTGGATGCCGCGAATGGTCGTGGCGCCGCGATGAAGAAGAAGGAAGACGTGCACCGCATGGCGGAAGCCAACAAGGCTTTTGCGCATTATCGCTGGTAGCGCGCCGTTAGCGACAAGAGAACCGTAACAGCAACCTGCGGAAGTGATTCCGCGAAGTGAGAATGGTACCGTGCCACGTCAAATACCGTTAAATCGTTGCCGCAATATCGGAATCATGGCGCATATTGACGCCGGAAAAACGACAGCGACGGAACGCATCCTGTTCTACACCGGCATCACGCACCGTATCGGTGAAGTGCATGAAGGGACTGCGACCATGGACTACATGGAGCAGGAGCAGGAGCGCGGCATCACGATTACTTCGGCTGCGACGACGTGTACCTGGCGCGATATTCGCATCAACATTATTGATACCCCGGGCCACGTGGACTTTACCGCGGAAGTAGAGCGCAGCCTGCGCGTGCTGGATAGCGCGGTGGCGCTGTTTGACAGCGTTTCTGGCGTGCAGCCGCAGTCTGAAACAGTCTGGCGGCAGGGCGACAAGTACAAGATTCCGCGGATTTGCTTTGTCAACAAGATGGATAAGGCGGGCGCGGACTTCGAGCATGTGATTGAGACCATCCGCAAGCGCCTGGGTGCGCGCCCGGTGGCGATTCAGATTCCGATCGGCGCGGAAGCGAAGTTCAAGGGCCTGGTGGATCTGGTCGAGATGCGGGCCATCGTCTGGAATGACGAGACCATGGGCGCAAAGTATTCGGTCGAAGAAATCCCTGCGGATTTGCAGAAGAAGGCAGAAGCGTTTCGCATGCAGCTGATCGAGACGGTTGCCGAGCACGATGACGAAATGCTGCACATGTTCCTGGAAGGCGAGACGCCGACGCCTGCGCAGCTAAAGGCTTCCATCCGCAAGACGACGCTGGAGATGAAGGTTTTCCCGGTGCTCTGCGGTAGCGCATTCAAGAACAAAGGCATTCAGACGCTGCTGGATGCGGTTGTCGATTATCTGCCCAGCCCGGTCGACATTGCACCGGTGGAAGGCATCGATCCCTCCGATCCGTCGATTACATTGATTCGCAAGCCGGAAGATTCCGAGCCGTTTGCCGCACTGGCATTCAAGCTGATCAATGATCCGTTCGGGAAATTGAGCTTCATTCGTCTATATTCTGGATCACTGAAGACGGGCGACACGGTGCTGAATCCTCGCACCGGAAAGACGGAGCGCGTGGGACGGCTGGTCAAGATGCACGCCGACAAGCGCGAAGATATTTCTGAAATCTATGCCGGCGATATTTGCGCGTGCGTGGGCCTGAAGGAAATCAAGACGGGCGATACGCTGTGCGATCCACGTCACCCGATTGCCCTGGGAGCCATCACGTTTCCGGAGCCGGTTATCTCGGTTGCGATTGAGCCGAAGACCAAGGGCGACCAGGAAAAGATGGGCATGGCGCTGTCGAAGCTGTCGGATGAAGATCCTACCTTCAAAGTGCGGACCGATGAGGATTCCGGACAGACCATCATCAGCGGCATGGGCGAGTTGCATCTGGAAATTCTTGTCGACCGCATGAAGCGCGAGCACAAGGTGGAAGCGAATGTGGGGACGCCGCAGGTCGCATTCCGTGAGACGATTCGCAAGCATGCGGATGCGGAAGGCAAATACATTCGCCAGACCGGCGGCTCGGGCAACTACGGACACTGCAAGATTCGTGTCGAGCCCAATCCTGGAAAAGGATACGAGTTCGAGAACGATATTACGGGCGGTACGATTCCGCGCGAGTATATCAAGCCGATCGATCAGGGTATCCGCGAAGCGCTGGAAGGCGGAATTCTGGCGGGCTTTCCGATGGTGGACATCAAGGTGTCGCTGTACGACGGCAGCTATCACGATGTCGATTCGAACGAAATGGCATTCAAGATTGCCGGTTCGATGGCAATTAAAGAAGCCGCTCGCAAGGCGAGTCCTGTACTACTGGAGCCGGTAATGGCGGTCGAAGTGACGGTTCCGGAAGAGCACATGGGAACGATTATCGGCGACATCAATTCTCGCCGCGGACGCATTGAGGGCATGGAGCACTCGGGTGGTTCGCAGGTGATCAAGGCGAGTGTGCCGCTGAAGGAAATGTTTAATTACGCGACGAACATGCGTTCGTCCACGCAAGGCCGGGCGACCTATTCGATGCACTTTGCCCGATACGAAGAAGCGCCGCGCTCGGTGAGCGACGAGATTATTGGTCGGAGTCAAAGCAAAGCGTAATGCGGGGCCAGAGCAAGGTCCAGGTTTACGGGAAACAGTTGCAGCAGGGTTGAACGAGTAAACGAAATATTCAAGATCGACAAGATCGAATGGAAGGGATAAGGGCAAAATGGCGAAGGAAAAGTTTGACCGGTCGAAGCCGCACGTGAATGTAGGGACGATCGGGCACATCGATCATGGCAAGACGACGTTGACGGCGGCGATCACGAAGGTATTGTCGAAGCACAACCCGAACAACAAGTTTCGTTCCTTCGACACGATCGACAATGCGCCGGAAGAGCGGGAGCGCGGCATTACGATTGCGACGGCGCACGTGGAGTACGAGACGGCGAACCGTCACTATGCGCACGTCGACTGCCCGGGCCACGCTGACTACATCAAGAACATGATCACGGGCGCAGCGCAGATGGATGGGGCTATCTTAGTCGTCGCTGCCACGGACGGTCCGATGCCGCAGACCAAGGAGCACGTGCTGCTGGCGCGGCAAGTGGGCGTTCCGTACATTGTGGTGTTTCTGAACAAGTGCGATGCGGTGGATGATCCGGAACTGATTGACCTGGTGGAGATGGAAGTGCGCGAGCTGCTGTCGAAGTACCAGTTTCCGGGCGACGATGTGCCGGTGATTCGCGGCTCAGCGCTGGGAGCGTTGAACGGCGAAGCGCAGTGGGAAGCAAAGATTGATGAGCTGATGGAAGCGGTCGATAAGAGCGTGCCTTTGCCGGAGCGGGCCATCGATCAGCCGTTCCTGATGCCGATTGAAGACATCTTTTCGATCTCGGGCCGTGGCACGGTGGTGACGGGAAGGATCGAGCGCGGCAAGGTGAAGGTGGGCGAGGATACGGAGATTGTCGGCTTCCGCGAAACGCGTAAGACGGTGGTGACCGGCGTCGAAATGTTCAAGAAGCAGCTGGACGAAGGCTTGGCGGGAGATAATGCCGGCCTGTTGCTGCGCGGTATTCCGAAGGAAGATGTGGAGCGCGGCATGGTGCTGGCGAAGCCGGGATCGATTACGCCGCACACCAAGTTCAAGGCGGAGATTTACGTGCTGAGCAAGGAAGAAGGCGGGCGGCACACACCGTTTTTCAACGGCTACAGGCCACAGTTCTACTTCCGCACGACGGATGTGACCGGGGTGGCGAAGCTGCCGGAAGGCACGGAGATGGTGATGCCGGGGGATAACGTGAGCCTGGAGATTGAGCTGATTACTCCGGTGGCGATGGAAAAGGGCCTGCGGTTTGCGATTCGCGAAGGCGGACGCACGGTGGGCGCCGGCGCCATTGCCGAGATTTTGAAGTAGAAGGCTAGAGATCCCCGGTGCGAATTGAGGTTCTCGCCGGGAGTCGTTGAGTGCGGCTGGCAAGCAAATGCAGCCAAAATCGGATAGGATAGAAAGATGCGCGAAATTATCACACTACAATGTCCAGACTGTAAAGAGCGGAACTACTCGACGACCAAGAACAAGAAGAAGACCACAGCGCGGCTGGAGTTTTCGAAGTTCTGCAATCGTTGCCGCAAACATACGGCTCATAAAGAAACGAAGTAAGGCAGGAACAGGGATTAGGGAACAGGGCTCAGGGAACAGGAAATAGAGAGCAGGGAGCAGCCATGGCCGACGGGTCCCTGACTACTGACCACAGATCTCTGACTCCTGCATTTGTAGGGGCGTAAGCTCAACGGTTAAACTGCTGGTCTCCAAAACCGGACTTGGGGGTTCGAATCCCTCCGCCCCTGCCAGCTTCTTTTGTTGGGCCGGGTCGCAGTGGCGACCTATCGTGATTCCGGCGACCTGTGGCCGGGCCGCATCAGATGTATTTAGAAGGAAGTAAGGTTATGGCAAAGGCAATTGCAGTCACCGAGACTCAAACGACGCCGCAGTGGCGGCAGCAGCCGGAGCGGTTCTGGAACTTCCTGAAGGAAGTTCGCAGCGAGTTGCACAAGGTAGTGACGCCGTCGCGCAAAGAAGTGCAGTCGACGACGACGGTCGTGATCATTACGGTGTTTCTGTTCGCTGGATATTTCTGGGTGGTTGACTCGATATTTAACCGGATCATCCAGACATTGATTGCCTGGCTGACGCACTAAAAGCAATGCCCTGGGAACGTGGCACGCGTAGAAGGTGAGATGGATGGCAGAAGAAGCAAAAATTGAAGCGCAACAGGCGCCCACTGAGGCGCAGCCCGAATTAGCGCCTCCCGTCAACGAACGGTTTCGCTGGTACATCATCCACGCCTATTCAGGATTTGAGCGCAAGGTGCGCGAGTCGATTGAAAGCCGCGTCCAGGCCTATGGCCTGCATGACCGCATTGGCCGCATTATGGTTCCGACGGAGCCGGTCACAGAAATTCGCAACGGCAAGAAGTACACCATCGAGCGCGTCTTTCTTCCGGGTTATGTGCTGGTGGAGATGGACCTCGATAACGAGATCTGGCACCTGGTGAAGAACACGCCTCGCGTTACCGGTTTCTTGGGGACGGGGGAAAAGCCGGTGGCGTTGACGGAAGAAGAAATCAGTTCGATTATCTTCCGGTCGGATGTGTCGAAAGACAAGCCGCGGATGAAGGTGAAGTTTGAAAAGAACGAGTCGGTGAAGATCACCGAAGGGCCGTTCGCCAACTTTAACGGGGTTGTGGATGAAGTGAACGAAGATCGCGAAACCCTGAAAGTGATGGTGACCATCTTCGGACGTTCCACGCCGGTGGAGTTGGAATTCAGCAAGGTCGAAAAGATTGCGTAAGCAGCGAGAACGCTGCGATTGAAAGGGATTGAACGATGCCTCCAGTAAAAAAAGTACAGACGCAGGTGAAACTGCAAATCGTTGCCGCCAAGGCAACGCCCGCGCCGCCGGTCGGCCCAGCTTTGGGCCAGGCGCAGGTGAACATCATGGAATTCTGCAAGCAGTTCAACGCGCGCACCACCGCCCCGGAGATGGCGGGGCTGGTGATTCCTGTCGTCATCACGGTCTTCACGGATCGCACCTTTACCTTTGTCACCAAGACGCCTCCAGCAGCCGTGTTGCTGAAGAAGGCGGCGGGTGTGGCCAAGGGTGCAGGCACGCCAAATAAGGACAAGGTGGGCAAGGTGACGGAGAAGCAGGTCGCCGAGATTGCCAAGCAGAAGATGCCGGATCTGAATGCGGCCTCGGTCGATGCGGCAATTCGCTCCATTAAGGGAACGGCGCGTTCGATGGGCATCGAAGTCGTCGCGTAAGCGAGCTACTGCCGTGACGAATCTACCGGCAACACCATCTTCGCCTTCTTCTGATTCGGGTCGAGCCCTGCTTCGCCATACCGTGGCTACGCTGGCCTATCGCGGCAGCAAAGCTTTGCGCGATGCGCCGGCGGATTTTTCCGCATTCACTCCGGGCGGTGAAGGCCGTTCGGCGGGCGCCATTCTGGCGCACATTGGCGACTTGCTGGATTGGGCGTTGTCGATGGCGAGCGGCGACTCCCAGTGGCACACCTCCAAACCTCAGGCGTGGAACGAGGATGTCAATCGCTTCCACGCTGCGCTCACCGCGTTCGACGCATACCTCGCTTCCGATCAACCGTTACATGCTTCTGCTGAAAAGTTATTTCAGGGTCCGATTGCGGATGCGCTGACCCACGTCGGGCAGCTGGCGATGATGCGGCGATTGGCGGGTGCTCCTATCAAGGGAGAGAATTATGCTGTGGCCAGGATTACTGCGGGACGCGTTGGCGCGGACCAGGCGGCTGCGAAGCGGGAGTTCTGAAGCAGAGATAGTTGAAGAGCAGGGAGCAGGGCACAACCGACGCGGGATAGTTGAAGGATTATGCAGGCTATTTGAAGGATTATGCACGCTAATTGAAGGATTATGCAGGCTATTTGAAGGATTGTGCGCGCTATTTGAAGGATTATACGGGGCGGATTTCAGCTAAGTGCTTTTGCTGCAATCGGATGCGGGTTCAGGTCGGTTTTCCGCGTGAAAATGGTAAAAAAAACCGTAGTCCACGCGATCTGGGCGGCAGGGCCAGAAGAAGATCCTACCGTAAGTTTATCAAATCCAGGGGATTTGATAGGCCACATTGCCTCCGATTCAGAGCAGCTACTAGCTGCTAGCTTTTAGCTTTCCCACCCTTTGCGATGAAGACTGCAAAGGATGGGGCACCCGGCTACTAGCCCCCACCTGTCTTCCAGATATTCTCCCAATCCCAGATTCCAGACATTACTTTGTTCGGCAGCGGGAATCCGAGTTGATGGGCCAGCATGCACACTTGTCCGCGATGGTGCGCTTCGTGCGCAATCATGTAGCAGAGCATTTCCACGCCAACGGGCCAGGGCTTGGCCCAGCCGTCTCTGAGAAATTTTTCGATCCGGGGTGAGCCGGTCCCTAGCGCCTCATCGAGCATTTCGGCGCAGCGAGATGCGCTTTCGGCCAAGGCGTCTCTCGCCTGCTGCGGGGTGCAGTTGGCGCGACTGATTTGCGAAGGAACTTTCAAGTGCGGAGCGGTCAGGCGGATCCATTTGCAGCGGACGTTGTGCACGTGGGTGAAGATGGCGGCGATGCTGCGGACGTTACCGGGAGGCTTGGCTTTCCACGCGGCCGGGTCGAGGTGCTCGATGACGAGCTGGTTCATTTACTCATTGACGGCAAATATCCTGGAAGCGGATTGGCCGGGTTGCGGTTGAAGCCTGGGTTTGCGAGTGGTCACGATTCCCTGCTCGTTGCCCTACAGTAACAGGCCTAGGCGCATTCGAGGCGTTTGAGTTTGATGCGGTCGGTCCCGCGGCGCGGCGGGTGGAACCGTCCCAGGCCCCAGAAGCGAGACTCGGGGCACCCAGATTTTTTTAGTTAACGTGTTCCAAAATCTGTGCCGCTCGTCGATACAGGGTAGATTTTTTAATCATGTTTGGATGTTGACGGAATTGCTCCAATCCGCTTGGAGGAGTAGCATCCAGACACGAGAAAGCCCGCTTGCCGGCGGGCTGCTTTGCTTCTGGTATTTTGCGCCGAGCGACGCTGCCGTGAGCGGACAGCTGGAGTTCGCCCGATGCAAGTTCTAGCATTCCCCTCTGATATTTTTGGAAGAAAACGACATGGCGAACCCATCTTTGCCGACAGCACAATTAAGCAAACTAACAACACGTTTAGACAAATTAGACGAACGAGTATCAAGCTTAGACAGACTAGAAGAGCGGGTGAGCAACCACATCAGGTTCTTTTGGGCTATAGCCGCCGCAGGATTCGTGTGCATGGGTGCCCTAGCTGCACTCGTTTACAACACCCGGTCCAATGTCAGTCAGGTTGCGAAGGCGCAGATTGGCGCCCCGGCACAAATTGCCACGGCGCTCTTGAGGAGCCCGAACAAGACGCCGGAGCAGGCGGCCACTAGTTTAGCCGCGGTAAATGCGGTCCTCAAAACCGCCCCGTCCGAGAAACACCGGTTATCGCCATCCGCCCTAACCCCGGTGTCTGACAGGCTCGCCTCTCTAGCACGGACCTATCCGGAACTGCCCCAAGTCTGGCAAACAACAGGCACGTTCATTCAATACAAATCTGAGGTCATAGTTCCCGATGCAGCCCACATTTCGCAGGTTGCGCAGAATCAAACATGCAGTATGAAGGTCCGGACGACTATTCTGTTCTCGAATTGCCAGATTTCGTTGGAGGAAGTTGCGAGGAATTACCAGAACCTCGCTATCAACGGACATCCGGCGACCTATCAATTCGTAAACTGCATTGTTATTTACAACGGTGGAGAATTACCTGGTGGACCAATCATATTTCAGGATTGTCTTTTCCGTTTCGATGTCCAAAAGGTTCCTTCACCGCATGGGCAATCAATTATGATGCTGCTCGCCTCAAGCCCTGGAGCCGATATCACGATACCCTCGACGCCGGCAACACACTCCTAGAATACCACCCCGGTGTGCCTCACTTGCAATAACTAGGCGGGTGGCCCGGCCTAAACCCTCGGCCAATTGGGTTCACTCATGGCCCTGGGTGCCCCGTCCTAGCTCCGCTAGGGCGGGATGACAATCCAGTCCCAACCGCGCTCTGCAAGGCATACAAGCGCCGAAACAATCTGTATCTCGAACACCTCGTGAGTTGACGGTTATGTAATCGTTCGATTACACTTGATCTATGTTCTCGATTCGTCCTTTGCCCGAATTCACTGCGTGGCTGGACGGGTTGAAGGATGAGACGGTACGCGGTGTGATCGTCGCTAGAATCAAACGATTGGAACGCGGTTTGATGGGAGACGTTCGGCCGGTGGGTGAGGGCGTTTCGGAGTTGCGCATCCACTTGGGCGCGGGCTGGCGTCTGTACTTCACCCAACGCGGGACGCAGCTACTTGTGCTGCTGGTGGGCGGCTCGAAACGAACGCAGAAAAAGGACATCCAACGGGCCAAGGCACTGGCCGCATTCTTGGACTGAGCGGAGAAAAATATGAGCAAACGCATCAAGGTTGCTGACCTGCCTGAGTTCGACGCAGCACACTATCTCGACAGTGAGACCGCCATCGCTGCTTATCTGACCGACATTCTAGAGGCCAACGATGCGGCTTTGCTGGCGTCGGCGCTGGGAGACATCGCCCGTGCCCGGGGCATGACGGAGATCGCTAAGACAGCGGGGATCACGCGGGAAGCGCTGTACAAAGCGCTGCGCCCCGATAGCGCGCCGCGATTCGATACCGTGAGCCGAGTTTGCGCCGCGCTCGGTGTGCGACTAGTGGCTCAGCCTGTCCATCCCGCTTCCGATGTGGGGTAACACCTTGACCATCGTGCGACATTTCCCCCACTCAAGCCAAAAGAAGGCTTGAATAGGGCACCCGGCAGACGATCACGGGCCCTTCTTTTCTACGTCGAGGTTAAATGCTGGAGCCTTACCGATGGTTTTGACCACCAGCCTCCGCGCCATTTCTGCATGAGTGAGTCCGTGCAACGAGAGCGGCACCTCAACCTCATGTAGATATTGTTTTTCTCTTGCGCGAAGCCCGATACGCACAGGACCATCCTCGAGTAAGCGCATGGCAGCGACAATTTTGCCTTCGGAATTGGAGACCACATGGAGCTTCATTGCGAACACCTCCTTACGGGGTTGCATAGTAAAAGAAGAACACGGCGCCATTACCCCCCAATTGATTGCCAGACGCGGTAACAGTAATAGACTTGCCGAATTGCAACTGATTGTCCGTTGTATCCAGCCATATCCAATCCGTGTAGTTTGCTCCAAACTCCGGATAATCGTTTTGTATCGGCAGGGGCACCCAAAAATAGCCTGCCGCCGGTGGGGGTACTGTTGTTCCAAAGTATGGATTCGCCGGACCAATCCAATAGTCAACTGTGACACCAAGCGCGGGAGGCGCCACCCAGATTTGCACGGGGTTGCCTTGATTATCGTTAAGGATTTGCATGGCGGATTCTCGCTCCTTCCAGACAGCAACAAGGATTTTTCGTTTGGATCGGGGGAGAATAATTATGCGCTCTCCAGTCTTTGGAAAGCAAGACGGATCGGGACTCCTTCTTGCATTTTCCTGGCAGATTCTGGCATAATGAGAAGACGCGTCCACTAGCAATTCGTTGCTCTATGTACGCGCCATACCACGGCCGGACGGCCGTCCCGAGAGAATGCCGTAACAAGCAGTTGAATACAAGCAATACGGGGCGGTTCAGCGAAAACAGCGCTGCATATAGGTCCGCGCGGTGGGAGACAGAGGAAATATGTCGAAAAAAGCAGGAAAGAATATTGAAAAGGCGCGCGCCGCTGTAGAGGTCCGCCCTTACTCCCTGACCGAAGCGGTTCCGCTTCTTCAAAAGGTCAAATACGCCAAGTTCGATGAGACGGTAGAGATTACGCTGCGTCTGGGCGTCGATCCCAAGCATGCCGACCAGATGGTCCGCGGCACGGTTGTGCTGCCGCATGGGTTGGGCAAGACCAAGCGGGTTGCCGTGATTGCTTCCGGCGAGAAGGTTCGTGAAGCGGAAGCTGCGGGTGCAGACTTCGTGGGCGGCGACGACCTGGTGGAAAGAATTCAAAAAGAGAACTGGACCGACTTTGACGCGCTGATTGCCACGCCGGACATGATGAAGGCACTGGGCCGGTTGGGCAAAATCCTGGGACCGCGCGGCCTGATGCCGAACCCGAAGACGGGGACGGTGACCACGGATGTGGCGGCTGCGGTGAAGGAAATCAAGGCCGGCAAGATCGAGTTTCGCACGGATAAGACTGCGTTGATCCACGTACCAGTGGGCAAGCTGTCGTTCACGCCGGACAAGCTGATCGAGAATGCCACCACGGTGATTACCAGCGTGGTGAAGGCGAAGCCTTCCGCCGCGAAGGGCAAGTATGTGAAGGGAATCACGCTGAGCTCGACGATGGGCCCGGGAATCCAGCTGGATCAAGCGGTTGTGGACGCGGCCGGAAAAGCCCAGTCGTAACCCGGTAGAACATAGAGCGATCGAACCCGGCACCCGGTTCAACCAGGGGTGCGAAAGATAAAGGATACTTGCGATGGCAATTTCAAGAGCCAAAAAGGCTGAAAAGATTCAGTATCTAGCGACGGAGCTGGCAGATTCCACGACGGCGATTGTGGGCACCTTTTCCAAGCTGACGGTATCGCAGGATTTTGCGCTGCGGACGGTGGTTCGCAATGCGGGCGGCAAGTACCGCGTGCTGAAGAACAAGCTGGCGGAGCGCGGATCGAAGGGTACGAAGATCGAGCAGGCGCTGCAGGGTCTGAAGGGCGTTAGCTCGGTGGCGTACAGTTCCGGCGATCCGGTGGCATTGGCGAAAGCGCTGACGACCTGGGTGAAGGAGAATGCGGAATTCTCATTCAAGCTGGCGATTGTTGACGGCAAGCTGCTTTCGGTGGCTGAGATTCAGCAGTTGGCCTCGATGCCAGGGCGCGAAGAGCTGTACTCGAAGCTGCTGTTCCTCATCAGCGCACCGGCGCAACGACTGGTGACGGTGTTGAATGCGCCGGGCCGCGATCTTGCGGTGGTGCTGGGCCAGGCGGTCGAGCAGAAGAAGTTTTCGGAAGCGGCTGCGTCGTAGCGGCTGGGTAGATTCAAAGGATTTTTCACAGTTACTGTAATGCGGGCTGTGTTCAATCCCACCCTAGCTACGCTAGGATGGGGCACCCAACTTACTCGGTAACGCTGGATTAGGATCTGCTGCATCGCGCTGGGGTGTCGTCTGGACACAACGGAAACCAACGCGGCGGCAATCGGGACGGAACGCTGAAAGTCCCGCAAGTAGTACAGGAATTTAGCTTTATCACTCGCTTTTAGCAACGATATGGAGAATGGACATGGCGGATTTACAGCAAATTGAGGATCAAATTGTCGGGCTGACCCTGCTGGATGCGGCAGCTCTGGTGAAGAAGCTTGAAGAGCGGCTTGGAGTATCTGCCGCGGCCGCCGCGCCGGTGATGGTTGCGGGTGGTGGTGCGGGTGCCGCAGCGGCGCCGGCGGAAGAGCAGACGGAGTTTACCGTCATCCTGAAGGATGCGGGGACCAATAAAATCAACACGATCAAGGTTGTACGCGAAGTCACAGCCCTGGGCCTGAAAGAAGCCAAGGATCTGGTCGATGGCGCTCCCAAGACGGTAAAAGAGGGCATCAGCAAAGACGAGGCAGAGGCGATCAAGAAGAAATTTACTGACGCCGGCGCTGCTGTTGATGTAAAGTAACTGTCCTTGCTTGTTGGGCGTATGTGCGTTACTCTTGTAACAGAGTGAGCCATTCGCCCCGCAGGCTCGATGGCTCGTGAAGTTCCTGTCGATTGGGCAGTTCGGCTTCACCGACTTCGATTGGTCTAACAGCGCTCCGGAGTGATCCTCAGCGCAGGCGGAAGCAAAAACCCATCTATTCGAATAGTGCACAATCCGGTTGTGGCGCTCGCGGGACCTACTGTCTCTCGCGGGCCGTTCTCTGTTTTTGAACAACTTTGCAAAGCGGGAGCTCCCGGAGAAACATGAGCCGTGATGGGGACACGTGCTTGATTGGAAGCGAAAATTCGGTCGAGAGTTGTCGGCTCGGAAGCAGACAGAACCAGAAAAAGCGTATCTCAAAATCGCGTCGTTGTGGAGATGGATGACGAAGACGAACAGGATGCAACGCGCGAAACGAAGAGTGAAATTCAGCAGCGAACTTGAACAGTTGTCTTTAAACCACGTCGAATCGACGGACATTCTGTGAAGTGGCCAGAGGGTCGTCGAACTATTTTCGGGTTGCCGCCGGGAATAGCCGCAAAAGGCAAAACAGCCAGGAGTGAAGCATGTCGAACGAGAACCGCGCGATCCGTAGCCGTCTCGATTTTTCCAAAATTCCAACAGAAATCCAGATTCCGAACCTGATTGAAGTGCAGCGCCGTTCTTACGAGCGCTTTCTACAGATGGATAAGCTGCCGACCGAGCGCGATGATCTCGGTCTGCAGTCCGTGTTCGCTTCCGTATTCCCCATCACCGACTTTCGCAATCTGTCGGAGCTGGAATTTGTCGATTTTTCCATCGGCAACTGGGAGTGCAAGTGCGGACACTTGAAGGGACTGCATCACCTGCGCACCACTTGTATTCATTGCGGCGCCATGGTGATCACCGATCCGTTTCATCCGGGAGATGTTCTCTGCGGAAAGTGCGGCACCTATAACAAGAACACGCCGGACTTCTGCAACAAGTGCGGCGATCCAGTCGGACTGCAACTGAAGTACGACCAGAGCGAGTGCGAAGAGCGCAGCATGACGTATTCTGCGCCGCTGAAGGTCACGATCCGGCTGAAGATCTACGACAAGAACCCGGAAACCGGCGTCAAGACGATCCGCGACATGAAGGAGCAGGAGGTCTTCTTCGGCGATATTCCGTTGATGACGAAGAACGGGACTTTCCTGGTGAATGGCACCGAGCGCGTCATCGTCAGCCAGTTGCATCGTTCGCCCGGCGTCTTCTTTGAGACGGCGAACAACCGTACCTACTTCCTGGGCAAGATCATTCCCTATCGCGGTTCATGGGTGGAGTTTGAGTACGACCAGAAGAACACGCTGTACGTTCGCATCGATCGCAAGCGCAAGTTCCTGGGAACGGTGTTCCTCCGCGCGCTTGGGTTGAAGTCGGACGAAGAAATTCTCAAGAGCTTCTACACCATCGATACCATCTCGCTGAAGGGTGGCAAGCTGCATTGGACATTGAGCCCCGATGAGACCAAGGCAACCCACCTGCTGGGCGTGAAGCCGGCTCATGCAGTGGTGGTCAAGGGCGAGGAAATCGCTCATTCGGGCCGCAAGATTACGGCCAGCATTCTGAAAGCGCTGCGTACGGCCAAGATCAGCGAAGTTGAGGTAGAAGAATCCGAGCTCGACGGCGCCATGACGGCGGCCGACGTGGTCGACACGACCACCGGCGATCTGTTGCTGGAAGCGAACCAGGAACTGACGAAAGAAAAGCTGGCGCAGATTCTGGAAAGCGGCGTCACATCGCTCGAGATTTTCCTGCCGGAGCGCGACGATGTGGGCAACGTGATTTCTCACACGCTGCGCCGTGACACGGTGCACAAGCCGGAAGAAGCGCTGATCGAAATTTATCGCAAGCTGCGTCCCGGTGATCCGCCGACGCTGGACACGGCGACTGCGTTGTTTGAAGGCATGTTCTTCGATCCGCGCAAGTACGATTTCTCGCGCGTGGGCCGTTTGAAGTTCAACATCAAGCTGTACGACAAGCAGGATGCCACTTCGCTCGACCATCGCACGCTGACGCCGGAAGATTTCTACGCGACCATTCGCTACCTGCTGAAGCTGCGCAAGAACATCGGAGTGGTGGATGACATCGATCACCTTGGCAATCGCCGCGTGCGCGCGGTGGGCGAGTTGATGGAGAATCAGTTCCGCATCGGCCTGGTTCGCATGGAACGCGCCATCAAGGAAAAGATGAGCGTGTATCCGGACATGTCGACCGCGATGCCGCATGACCTGATCAACGCCAAGCCGGTGATGGCTGCGATTCGCGAGTTCTTCGGCAGTTCGCAGTTGTCGCAGTTCATGGACCAGACCAATCCGCTGTCGGAAATTACCCACAAGCGGCGTCTGTCCGCGCTTGGGCCGGGTGGTTTGAGCCGCGAGCGTGCCGGGTTTGAAGTGCGCGACGTTCACCCGACGCACTATGGCCGCATCTGCCCGATTGAAACGCCGGAAGGACCGAACATCGGCCTCATCTCGTCGCTATCGTGCTTTGCGCGCATTAACGAGTATGGCTTTATCGAATCTCCGTATCGCCGCGTGCGCGATGGCCAGTTGCTGGACTTTGTCCAGGTCATCAACGCCGGCGATAGCGGATTGCGTGTGGGCGACCATCTGGAGAAGCCGGACGCCATCAAGAAGAACCAGCAGCTGATCAAGGAGAAGAAGCGGCCGATGGAGTATGGTCCGTTCAGCTTCTACCTGTCGGCGTGGGAAGAAGATCGTTACACCATTGCCCAGGCGAACGTGGAACTGGACGAGAATGGCAGCATCAAGCGCGAGCTGGTCACAGCGCGACGTCAGGGCAACTTTGTCCTGGTAAATCGCGGTGAAGTCACCTACGTGGACGTCAGCCCGAAGCAGCTGGTGTCGGTTGCGGCCTCGCTGGTGCCATTCCTGGAGCATGATGACGCCAACCGTGCGTTGATGGGCGCGAACATGCAGCGCCAGTCGGTGCCGTTGCTCATCTCGGAAGCGCCGTTCGTCGGCACGGGGATGGAAGGCGTGACTGCCCGGGATTCCGGTGCAGTCGTGCTGGCACGTCGGCATGGCATTGTGGACTCGGTCGACTCGGAGCGCATCATTGTTCGCGTTGAGGGCGAGCATCATCCCACGCAGTTATCGCGTGAAGTGGGTTCGGACATTTATCAGCTGGTGAAGTTCAAGCGCTCCAACCAGAACACCTGCATCAATCAGAAGCCGATCGTCCGTCAGGGTGACCGTGTGCTGAAGGGTCAGGTCATCGCCGATGGACCTTGCACAGAGCAGGGCGAGTTGGGATTGGGACGCAACGTGCTGGTGGCTTTCATGTCCTGGCGCGGATACAACTTTGAGGACGCGATCCTGATCAGCGAAAAGCTGGTGCGGGAGGACTATTACACCTCGCTGCACATTGAAGAGTATGAGATTGAAGCGCGCGATACCAAGCTGGGACCGGAAGAGATCACGCGCGACATTCCCAACGTTTCAGAGTCGGCGCTGCGCGACCTGGACGAGAGCGGCATTATCCGCATCGGCGCCAAGGTGAAGCACAACGACATTCTGGTCGGCAAAGTGACGCCTAAGGGCGAAACCCAGCTGACGCCGGAAGAAAAGCTGTTGCGCGCTATTTTCGGTGAGAAGGCCGGTGATGTTCGCGACGCTTCCCTCACCTGCCCTCCGGGCGTGGAAGGAACGATTGTCGATGTCCGCATCTTCTCCCGCAAGGGTCAGGAAAAGGACGAGCGTGCCAAGCTGATTGAAGCCGAGCAGGTGGCGAAGCTGGAAAAGAATCTGGAAGACGAGATTCGAATTCTGACCGACGAGCGGTTGAAGCGTCTGGAATCGATTCTTGGCGCCAAGGAAGTTCTGGCTGACCTGCACGATGAGCGCAGCAACAAGCGCTTGTTGGCCAAGGGTGCGATTCTTGACCGTGAGACGATTGAGCTGATCAGCACTCGCAACCTGAAGCGCATTCGCTACGCCGATAAGGATCCGCGGGTGAATGAGCAGATCGATGAAATCGAAGAGATGACCTCGCGCCAGATTGATGTGCTGCGCAAGATCACCAACGACAAAATCGGCAAGCTGCAAAAGGGCGATGAGCTGGCTCCGGGCGTGATCAAGCAGGTGAAGGTCTACATCGCCATGAAGCGCAAGCTTTCTGTCGGTGACAAGATGGCCGGCCGTCACGGCAATAAGGGCGTCATTTCCCGCATTCTGCCGGAAGAAGACATGCCGTACTTGCCGGATGGAACTCCTGCGGACATCGTGCTGAATCCGCTGGGTGTGCCTTCGCGTATGAACGTGGGTCAGATTCTGGAAACTCACCTTGGCTGGGCTGCACATGAGCTGGGCAAGCAGGTCGCTGAGCTGGTGGAGAAGAATCAGAAGGCCAACGAAGTGCGCAAGATTGTGGAAGAGCGCTTCGCTGGAACCGCGCTGCTGCATCAGCTGCTCGACCTGGATGATGAGAAACTGCTGCAGGTGACGCGCGGCATGAAACGCGGCATCTGGTTTGGAACCGCCGTGTTCGACGGAGCCAAAGAGGAAGAGATCAAGGCGTTGCTGACGGCTGCGAATCTTCCGACTGCGGGCAAAATCTACCTGTACGACGGCATGACGGGCGAGCAGTTTGAGCAGCCTGTCACGGTTGGCTACATGTACATGTTGAAGCTGTCTCACTTGGTCGATGACAAGATTCACGCGCGTTCGATCGGGCCGTACTCCTTGATTACCCAGCAACCGCTGGGCGGCAAGGCGCAGTTCGGTGGTCAGCGTTTTGGAGAAATGGAAGTCTGGGCGTTGGAAGCGTACGGCGCGGCTTACATTCTGCAGGAACTGCTGACGGCGAAGTCCGATGACGTGTATGGCCGCACCAAGATCTACGAGGCCATTGTGAAGGGCGAGGCCGCGATTGAACCTGGCGTGCCGGAATCCTTTAACGTGCTTGTCCGCGAACTGCAGGCGCTGTGCCTGGATGTGGAACTGATCAAGCAGGCAGAAAACAAGAAGGTGCCGCTGCCGACCATGGCTGCCGCCGACTAAGACAACTCAACCTGGGCGCTGCGAACGATTACGGCGCCTGGGAAGCGAATTTGAAGCCAGTTTTTATTTGAAGCGAGTTTTTAAGAGACACGGTCGTCGTCCACATAAGCCAACGCGCTCCCGGGACGGACGGACGACCGGAATCATGGAAATCCCGGGAACGCGAGAACCGGTTCTGTTGCGTTTGATCCGCGCGCAGCAGCAATCAGGTCACGGAGGTTGTCTTGTTCCGTTCTAATCCATTCGAGCTCAGCAATCCGATTTCGGACTTCGATGCAATTCGCATCAGCCTTGCATCGCCAGAGAAGATCCGCAGCTGGTCGCACGGTGAAGTGACCAAGCCGGAAACCATTAATTACCGCACCTTCAAGCCGGAGCGCGATGGCTTGTTCTGCGCCCGCATTTTTGGACCCATCACTGACTGGGAATGTCTCTGCGGCAAGTACAAGCGCATGAAGCATCGCGGCGTGATTTGCGACAAGTGCGGCGTGGAAGTGACTCTTTCGCGTGTACGTCGTGAGCGGCTGGGACATATTGAGCTGGCGTCGCCGTGTTCGCATGTTTGGTTCTTCAAGGGCCTGCCGTCGCGCATTGGCCACCTGCTCGACATTTCCCTGCGCGAGCTGGAAAGCGTTCTTTATTTCGAAAGCTATGTTGTCATTGATGCCGGCGATGCTCCGGTAAAAGAGCGCGACATCATCAAGGATGAGACGCGCTATCGCGAACTGGATCAGCAGTATCGCCCCGCAGGCTTTAAGGCCATGATGGGTGCGGAAGCGATCAAGGAATTGCTGAAGCGGGTGGATATCGATACGCTTTCAGTGGAACTGCGCGAGCGCATGAAAGTTGAGACTTCGCTGCAGAAGCGGCTGAAGTATGCCAAGCGCCTGAAAGTTGTCGAGGCCTTCCGCAAGTCGCAGAATAAGCCGCAGTGGATGATTCTGGATGTGGTCCCGGTCATTCCTCCGGAGCTGCGCCCGCTGGTGCCACTCGATGGCGGCCGCTTTGCGACCTCCGATTTGAATGATTTGTATCGTCGCGTGATCAACCGCAACAACCGGTTGAAGAAGCTGATGGACCTGCACGCTCCGGAAGTGATTGTCCGAAATGAAAAGCGCATGCTGCAGGAAGCGGTCGATGCCTTGTTCGATAACGGACGTCGTGGCCGCGTGCTGCGCGGCGCCAACAATCGCCCGCTCAAGTCGCTCTCTGACACGCTGAAGGGCAAGCAGGGACGCTTCCGTCAGAACCTGCTCGGTAAGCGCGTCGATTATTCCGGCCGTTCGGTCATTGTTGTCGGGCCGGAATTGAAGCTGCACCAGTGCGGTTTGCCGAAGAAGATGGCGCTGGAACTGTTCAAGCCTTTCATCTATCACAGGTTGGAACAGATCGGTCACTGCACCACCATTAAGCAGGCAAAGGAACTGGTCGAACTGCAGGATCCAATCGTCTGGGACGTACTGGAAGAGGTTATCAAGGATCATCCGGTGCTGCTGAACCGCGCGCCTACGCTGCATCGCCTGGGTATTCAGGCGTTCGAGCCGGTGCTGGTGGAAGGTAAGGCCATCAAGATTCACCCGCTGGTCTGCACGGCGTTCAATGCGGACTTTGACGGCGATCAGATGGCAGTTCACATTCCGCTGTCGCCAGAAGCGCAGGTGGAAGCCAGCGTGTTGATGCTGGCCTCGCACAACATTCTGTCGCCGGCTTCCGGTCAGCCGATCACGGTACCGACGCAGGACATGGTGCTGGGTATCTATTACCTGACCAAGTCGCATGCGGGCGCCCGTGGTGAAGGCCGCGTGTTTGCCAACACCGATGAAGTGTTGCTGGCGCTGGAAGCTAAGGAAGTCGAGACGCTGAGCCCGATTCGCCTGCGTTACACGGGCGCGGTGCTTGACATGACGAACGCGTACGACGATCAGGATCTGTTGCACACCGAGCCTGTCCAGTACACGAACCAATATCTTTCGACGACGGTAGGCCGCGTCATTCTGAACGATTCCCTTCCCAGCGGCATGCCGTTTGTAAACGGTTTGCTGAAGAAGAAAGGCATTGGGCAGCTGGTCAGCTACTCCTATTTGAACCTTGGACTGGAAGTTACGGTCAAGATGCTCGACCGCATCAAGGACATTGGTTTCCGCTTCGCGACCCGCAGCGGACTTTCTGTCGGCTTTGACGACATGGTCATTCCTGACACCAAGTACAAACTGGTCAGCGATGCCGAGAAGCAGGTGGTGAGCGTGCAGCGTCAGTACCTGGATGGTGCCATCACCAACGGCGAGCGCAATAACAAGGTGATTCAGCTGTGGTCGTCTGTGACGGAACAGGTTGCCGATGAAATGTTCAACAACATGAAGGCTGCCGACAAGGCCGGCGCCATGAACCCGATCTACATCATGGCCGACTCCGGCGCTCGCGGATCGAAGCAACAGATTCGTCAGCTGTCTGGTATGCGCGGACTGATGGCCAAGCCGTCGGGCGAAATCATCGAAACTCCCATCACGGCGAACTTTCGTGAAGGGTTGACGGTGCTACAGTACTTCATCTCGACGCACGGCGCCCGCAAGGGTCTGGCGGATACGGCGTTGAAGACGGCCGACTCCGGCTACCTGACACGCCGCCTGGTCGACGTGGCGCAGGATGTGATCATCAGCGATTACAACTGCGGCACGGTGGAAGGCATTTATGTTGGCCACATCGTCGAAGCGGGCGAAGTGATCGAGCCGTTGCGCGATCGCATCATTGGCCGCGTCTCGCTGGAAAAGCTGAAAGACTTTGAAGGCAACGTGCTGGTCGATGTGAATCAGGAGATCGATGAGGATATGGCCGGTGCGATTCAGGCAGCCGGCGTCGAGCGCGTCAAGATTCGCTCGGTGCTGACCTGCGAATCGAAGCGCGGCGTTTGCATCCTCTGCTACGGTCGCAACCTGGCTTCTGGCCGCCTGGTAGAGATGGGCGAAGCGGTCGGCGTGATCGCGGCTCAGTCGATTGGCGAACCGGGAACGCAGCTGACGATGCGTACGTTTCACATCGGCGGTGCGGCATCGCGAGTTTCCGATCAGTCTCGACTGGAAGCGAAGAACGCGGGCACGGTGCGGTTCCTGAACCTGGTCACGGTTCGCTCCAAGCAGGGCGACCTGGTGGCGATGAATCGTTCCGGCGTGGTTGTGGTTGTCGACGATCGCGGCCGCGAAAAGGAACGCTACACGCTGGTCTACGGCGCACGACTGAAGGTGGAAGAAGGTGCAGTGGTCACGCAGGGCCAGACGCTTGGCGAGTGGGATCCGTACACCTTTGCCATCCTGACGGAAGTGGGCGGCACGGTCCAGTTCCACGATCTGCATGAAGGCACCACGCTGAATGAAGAAGTGGATGAAGTGACCGGACTGTCCCGCTTAGTGGTCGCGGAAACGTCGGATGAAAAGCGTCAGCCGGCCATCATGATCAAGAATGCGAAGGGCTCGAAGCGTTATCTGCTTCCAAGCCGCGCGCACTTGATGGTGCAGAATGGCGACGAGGTTTTCCCTGGCGATGTGCTGGCCAAGATTCCTCGGGAAACGACACGTACCAAGGACATCACCGGCGGTCTGCCGCGTGTGGCGGAATTGTTCGAAGCTCGCAAGCCGCGCGAAACGGCCATCATCAGCGAGATCGATGGCGCGGTTCGTTTCGGTGAAGTGAGCAAGGGACAGCGCAAGATCTACGTCACGGCGGATAGCGGCGAAGAGAAGGAATACTCGATGCCGCGCGGTGTTCACGTCAACGTGCAGGAAGGCGAGCGCATGCGTGCCGGCGATCCTTTGATGGATGGCCCGCTGAACCCGCATGACATTCTCGCAGTCCTGGGCGAAAAGGAATTGCAGTCCTACATGGTGACGGAGATTCAGGAAGTCTACCGGTTGCAGGGCGTGGCAATTTCTGACAAGCACATCGAAGTGATCGTTCGCCAGATGCTGCGCTGGGTCAAGGTGGAAGATCCGGGCGACACGGCATTCCTGGTGGAGCAGCAGGTCGACAAGTTCCGCTTCCGCGAGGAAAACGAACGCGTCATCAATAATGGCGGCCGTCCCGCTGTGGGTCGTCCGTTGCTGCTTGGCATCACCAAGGCGTCGTTGTCGACGGATTCATTCATCTCCGCGGCTTCCTTCCAGGAAACCACGCGTGTGCTTACCGAAGCGGCCATCAACGGCGCGGTCGATCAGCTGCGCGGCCTGAAGGAAAACGTCATCGTCGGGCGGCTGATCCCTGCCGGCACCGGAATGGAGTACTACCGCAACGTCCGGCTATCGCAGGAACTGGAAGACGCTGCTGCACGCGTGCAGCAGGAGGTCACCGAGGCCACAGAAGCAGCCGAACGAGAGCTGGAACTGATGCGCCAGGAAGGTGAAGCCGAAGAAATGGCTGCCGAGTAACGATCTGTAACAGTCACTGTTCTAAATTGAGGGGCATGTGCAAACCGCACATGCCCTTTTTGTTTGCCCCTACAGCAACTTCGCTGAATCCAGAGCGAAACAAGAATTCCTGTGGACCATGCTCTGGATCATCGACTCCAGCAGTAGCTGCTGCTTCATTCGACAGCCGAGTTTTTGCGGTGCGCCAGGCAACCCGCGAGCATATTTTGCCCACCCAAGTACATATAAAGATCATTCTGGGGTCAATGTGCTTGAAATTGCCTCCAAGTCCCCATGCCGCTCATACAGGCGGCGCATCGTTCCGCTAAAGGAGAAAAATCTATGCCTCCCGTTGAAGCAGTTCGAGGAGAAAAGTCTACGTCTACAGTCGACATCGCAAAAGGACTGGTGGACCTGTGTCGGCAGGGCAAGTACATGGACGCCATCGACAGGTATTATTCCGACAAGATTGTCAGCGTGGAATCAGCCGAGGCTCCGGGGATGCCGGCAGAAATGAAAGGCATCGAGGCCATCAGGGGAAAGACCAGACACTTCGAGGAGAATAACGAGATTCATAGCGCCGAGGTGAACGGGCCCTTTGTTGGGGAAAAGCAGTTTGCAGTTCAATTCAAGCTGGATGTAACGCAGAAGCCGACTGGCAAGCGTATGAAGTTGGACGAGGTAGGGCTGTATACGGTCGAGGACGGGAAGATCGTGCGCGAGCATTTCTACTACAAAACCAGCTAACAAATTGATTGCGGTTCCGAGCTACAATCCGTCAATGCGAGCTTCGAGAATCCTTCGGGCGGGCGCGTTTTGCGCAGTTGTCCTGGCCGCGTCCGCCAGTTCGGCAAAAGTCCTCATCAGCCTGCCTTTGCATAGGCGGATGTATTTTCAGATGGCGACGGCGGACCTGTATCCCGCAACCGCGAATGCACATGAAGATATCCGCCAGGCCATTTTGAAGGCTGCCGCGGAGCACAAGAATGTTCTGCTGGTGTTCGGCGGGAACTGGTGCATCGATTGTCATTTGCTGGATCTTTACTTTCACGATCCCGGCAACGCTTCCCTGTTAGCGGCCAACTATGTGCTTGTCGACGTGAACATCGGGGAGTATGACAGGAATCTCGACCTCGCGCGCAAGTATGGCATCCCGCTTAGCAAAGGAGTGCCAGCGCTCGTGGTGCTGGATGGCGCGGGACATGTTTTGTATGCGCAGCGGAACGCGGAGTTTGAAAATATGCGCGTGAAGGACGCTTCTACCGTAACCGCGTTCTTAGAGAAATGGAAGCCCAGGGCGGCGCACAAGCGGGTCGCGACGCATCACTCCGGCAATTAAAGAACTGTCGCCGTTCTCGTCCGGCGCGGCATCGTTCTACGGGACAACTTTGAAATCCGCACTCTGAGTGGCGTTGGAGCTGCCTCCTACAAACACGGTGTAATCCGCCGGCTCTACAACGCGCTGGCTTTTCGCGTTGATGAACGATAGCTCGTGAAAGCTCAGCGGAAAGGTGACCTTCTTCGACTCGCCCGGCTGCAGGTTCACACGCTGAAAGCCTTTCAGCACGCGCAGCGGTTCTTCGACGCTGGCGCCGCGAATGCGAATATACAGTTCAACAATTTCCGTTCCGGCCATCGCGCCGGCATTGCGCACGGTGGTCGTCGCTTCAATCGCGGGTTGGGAAGTCCCTTGGCCAGACGCCGACATCAATTGTGCGATCGGTATCGAAGCGGTGCTGAGCGTGACCGGGGAATAGTCGAACTGGGTGTAGCTCAACCCATATCCAAACGGAAAGAGCGGCGAATTGGGAACGTCGATGTAGCGCGACACATACTTTTCGGCAGCGTTTTCTGGCGGATGCGACAGGTCTATATCGCCCGCTGGACGTCCGGTGGGCATTTGCGCGAGGTAGAGGGGTTCCTGACCAACCGCGCGAGGAAAGCTGACAGGTAGTTTGCCGCTGGGATTTGTGTCGCCGAACAAGAGATCGGCCAGCGCCGGACCGGCCTCGATGCCGGGGAACCACGCCTCCATGATGGCGGGGACATGTTGCGCGGCCCAGTTGAGCACCAGCGGCCTGCCGCTAAAAACAATTAAGACGACTGGCTTGCCGGTGGCCGCGACCGTCTGGAGTAACTGCTCCTGATTGCCCGGCAAGTCGAGATGCGCGCGCGAGGCGGCTTCGCCAGTCATGGTGGGGCCATCTTCACCCAGCGCAAGAATCACCAGGTCGGCCTGTTCGGCAGCTTTCTTTGCTGCGTCGAACCCAGCGTCGGATGTCGTCAGAATCTGTGTGCCCTCGGCGTACAGAAGTTTTCCTCCGTGGCTATCCATGCGGTGTTCCAGCGCGGTCCGCAAGGTGACGGCGTCCGCCGGATTTCCATGTCCGCCCCAGGAGCCGAGCATCTCCCCCTGCGAATCTGCCAATGGACCGATTAACGCGATGGTGTGCACGTGGTTGGAAATCGGCAGAAGCCTGGGCTGACCCACTTCGGCGCGGTTTTGCAGCAGCACAATGGACTCTTCAGCAGCTTTGCGCGCGAGGGCCCGCTTTTCAGGTGTTGCCTGATAGGGCGGACGATTCTCGTCAACATAGGGATGAGCGAAAATGCCGAGCGCAAATTTGACTCGCAGCACGCGCCGCACCGCTTCATCGACCACGGATTGAGGAACGATATTGTTGCGCACCAATGCAACCAACCGCTCGTGATACGCGCCGCTTTCCATGTCCATATCGAGGCCGGCCATGATTGCCTTTTGCGCTGCGGTGGCATTGTTGAGCGCGATGCCGTGTGGAATCAGTTCGCCGACCGCGCCCCAGTCGCTGACAACAAATCCATCAAAGTTCCATTCCTTGCGCAGGATTTGCGTGAGGGTGTAGGGATTGGCGGTCTCCGGCACGCTGTTCAGGGAATTGAATGCGCTCATCACGGTCGCCGCGCCAGCATCAACCGCAGCCTGATAGGGCGGCAGATATACCTGGCGCAGCATCAGGTCCGACATATCGACAGGGTTGTAGTCGCGACCGGCAATTGCGGCGCCGTAGGCAGCGAAATGCTTGACGCACGCAGCCACGGAGTCAGGATTGCTGAGGCTGGTTCCTTGATAACCGCGTACATAGGCGCGAGCCATGGCGGAGCCGAGAAACGGGCTCTCTCCCGAGCCTTCGACGATGCGGCCCCAACGTGCATCGCGCGCGATATCCACCATGGGAGAAAAGACCCAGCGAATTCCATCGGCGCTGGCTTCCTGGGCAGCCATGCGCGCCGTCGCCTCCACCAGCGCAGGATCGAAGCTTGAGGCCAATCCAAGCGGCACGGGAAAAATGGTTCTGTATCCATGGATGGAATCGAAGCCGAACATCAATGGAATATGGAGTCGGCTTTTCTCTACGGCGATGTGCTGAAATTTGTTCGCCGTTTTCGCGTCGGTGACGTTCAGCAGCGCTCCCACTTGCCCAGCGGCAATCATGGCGTCATAGCTCTGCCGCCCCGTTCCCGGGCCGGTTGGCGTGCCGACGGAGAATTGCACCAACTGGCCAACCTTCTCCTCCAGCGTCATCTTGTTCAACAGAGCGTCTACCTTTTTGTTCAAAGCGGGATCTGTTAGCTGGGGATTGGGAACGAATGCGCGGGAAACATTTTGAGTCATAGCTCTAGAACCAGTGGAGCGGCGGTGATGGAACTGCGCCTGACTTTGCTGTGCAGAGAATCCGATTAGGAGGAGGGCGGCAACAAGAAACTTTGAATCGCTTCGTACCGTATTCATAGCATCCTTTATGCTAGCAGTGAATGACGTGGCAGGCAGACGTCAGGCTTGTCGAGCATTCACGGCGGCCTTCCCTTGTTTAGGATGCCGAAGGGGACTTGCTCCACTGTTTCGTTATAGTCTTTTCCACGTATGCGTCGCTGGCTGGTACATATACGAAGAACGGTCGTCAACAGCCTCAGCAATGACGTTCTGATGCTGGCGCGCGCAGGCGCCTATTCTGCCATTATCAGCGTCTTTCCCATCGTTCTGCTCACGGCTGCTACTATCGCGGCATCACCCGCAGCAGAGGTAGTGCGAGCAGAGCTTCGTGCCATGCTGTACCAGATGTTTCCGCCCGACGTGCCGCCGCTCGTACTCGCATATTTTCAAGGACAGCACCGTTCGTTTCGCCTTTTGCTATCGGCTGCGACGGTGTTCCTGGTTGCCTCTAACAGCGTGCTGACTACATTGATGGAAGCCATGCGGCGCGCCTACAAAATTCCCGAAGGCGCATGGAGCGTTCCCCGGCAAATCTTTATTGCCCTGGTACTGACCTTTCTGTCGTTTCTGCCGTTAGCGCTGGCGTCCATGTTCGTCGTGTTCGGCCATCAAATTGAAAACTGGATGCTGTATCAATCGCTGTACGACGTGCGACCGTATGTGATTGTGCTGGCGCGAATCGTGCGCTGGTTGTTGGCGCTGACGACCAGCGTGGCGGTGCTCGCGGTGATTTATCACCTGGGCACTCCGCGCACGCAATCGTGGCGCAGGATACTTCCGGGTTCGATTCTGGCGACGGCGCTGTGGTTCCCGTCCACGCTGGCCTTCGGATGGTATGTGACGCGGCATGCGCACTATCGACAGGTGTATGGCTCGCTGGGAGCCGGAGTCGCGCTGCTGGTATGGCTCTACATCATCCTGGTCAGCGTGATGGTGGGGGCGGAATT
>Ga0335075_10001503_pt1 | contig 38318 bp, 36 predicted proteins | sample Lox_Sample_24_FD_206723 | JGI IMG/M metagenome (GOLD analysis project Ga0335075, IMG submission 206723) | Soil microbial communities from Loxahatchee National Wildlife Refuge, Florida, United States - Lox_Sample_2.4 | ecosystem: Environmental > Terrestrial > Soil > Wetlands | place: USA... | reverse complement strand
CACGCAGCGCTGAGCCGGAACTGAGTCCCACTGCTGCCTTGTACCCAACTGTCCGGCAGCGCCGCGGCCAGCGTGTGCTGAGCCCGCCAGCCGGTGCAGTGCCCCGGCACCACCAGATTAGGCGCCAGCTCGATGAGCGCCTCCACGGTCGGCCCGATGCTCGGGGCGAAGTAACTGCCGTTCAGGTGCAGGCCACCAAGGAGCGCGTGCAACCGAGGGACGCCGGTCAGCCGCAGGGCGTGCCGCACTATGTTGACGGCGCCGGCATGGCCGCAGCCGGTCACCACGACCAGGCCCTGGCCGCGCACGTGCACCACGAGCGCCTGGTCGTCCAGGACAAGCGGGTCATGCTCCCAAGCCGAGCCAGACCAGCGCTGATGCGCCGGGGGCATGCCGTGCTCGAATTCGGTTGTCCGGTCGACCTCGCCGGTGATCAGCACAGAACCATCCACCAGCAGCGACGGCTGCCGGCGTTCGATCACCTCGAAGCCTTCGCCCGTCAGCGCCTGCTTGCTCAGCGTCGGCATGTCGTCGGCACTGCCGCCCGGCAGCACGAGCCGGCGGCGCGTCCAGACCAGGGGGTGGACCACCATCGGCAGGGAACGTGCGCCGAGGCGGCCCGCCAGTCCGGCCACCCCGCCAGCGTGGTCGAAGTGGCCATGGCTGAGCACGACGGCTTGCACGCCGGCTAGGTCAATGCCAAGCCGGTCGGCGTTCGTGACCATTGCGTCCGGGGACAGCCCTGTATCGAACAACACTGAGGTCGTGGTGCCACCCCGGCGGACGGTGACCAGAGCCGAGAAGCCATGCTCGGCCATCAGCCCGACGGTGGTCGTTCCCGATTCGAACTGCGGAGCCCGGGCAATTCCTGCCGTGAATGACGCTCTAGTGACTGTCTCGGATCCCCCGAGCAGCGCGTCGTAGACGTTGTCGACCAGCGTGGTGACTATGACCTCGTCCACCGGTGCCAGGGCGATCGGGTCGACTGCCTCGCCGGTGACCGGGCGCGGCGCCGCCGCCCGAATCTCGGCCGCAGTCGCGGACTCCTCGCACAAGGTGCTACTCCGTCGCAGGCGGTACGACGACCTCGATCAGCCCGGTATTCACGTCATACACCGCACCGGCCACGAGGAGGCTGGGCGGCAGCACCCGCCGGGCAATGTCAACGTCGATCCGGACAGCTGCATACGGGTCACGTACGGCCTTACCTTGCAGATCGCCGACCGGAATCTCGAAATACTCGGCCAGCTGCTCGGGAAAGTCCGCGAGGCGCCTGATCCCGCAGTCGGTGTGCTGCAAGACCACCATCACACCTCCTGGTGGCTGTCCCTGGCCCAGCCTGCCCAGCAGAGCCCACGAGCGCAGTGTTGCTGGCGTAACCCGGCCGCCGATATTACGCATCACCACCGCCTCGCCTAGCTCGAGGCCCAGCACGTCACTCGGGTCCACCCGAGAATCGACGCAGCCCACGACCCGCAGTGTCCGATTTGTCGGGAAAGGCAGACCTGCGAACGTCCCGCCGGCGGCGAACCTCGAGTTCCGCTCGACCAGTTCATCGGTAGAGATGCTCATGATCACAAAGCCTATCGCGGCGCAGCTCGCGCGACGTATCCAGCGGAACCGGGCGGTTCAATGAGGCGTCAACTCGCTCCCGAAGCGGGAGCCCAAACCTCGGATCTGGACCGGGTTAGTTCACAGCCCACTTTGACGAGCGGGAATCTAAGCGGGGTAAAGTCCGGTTAGTGTCCACGACGTGGACCCCCTCACAGGAGCGTGACATGAGCTACGCCTTCGGACTCGACACCTTCGGCGACCGCAATAGCGACGCCGCCGGCCAGCCACTCACGCATGCCCAGACGATCCGCAACGTGGTCGAGCAGGGCCTGCTCGCTGAGCAAGCCGGCGTGGACTTCTTCGGGATAGGCGAGCACCACACCGACTACTTCCCCATGCCGGCCGGCGACGCGGTCCTCAGCGCAATCGCTGCCCGGACCGAGAGAATCCGTCTCGGTTCGGCGGTCACCGTGCTGAGCACCGACGATCCCGTCCGGGTGTTCCAGCGATATTCCACGCTGAACGCGATCTCTGGTGGCCGGGCAGAGGTAATACTCGGCCGCGGCTCGAGCACCGAGTCATTCCCGCTGTTCGGTTACGACCTTGCCGACTACGAGGATCTGTTCGAGGAGAAGGCGACGCTGTTCGCCGAGTTGCTCAAAGGCGAACCGGTCACCTGGGCGGGCAAGACCCGCCCGCCGCTGCTGCACCAGGACGTGGTGCCGCACACGGAATCTGGCCCGTTCCCGGCCTGGATAGGGGTCGGCGGCAACCCGCACTCGGTGATCCGCGCGGCCCGCCTCGGCTTCTCGCTGGCGCTCGCCATCATCGGCGGCCCGCCAGCCCGGTTCGCGTCGTTCTCGCAGCTGTTTCGGCAAGCGCTGCAGGAGTTCGGCCGCGCGCCTCTGCCGGTGCTCGTGCACTCGCCGGGCCACGTCGCCGCCACCGACAAGCAAGCCAAGGCAGAGTTCTGGCCGCGCTGGCGGGACATCGTGACCTTGGTAGCTCCCGAGCGGGGCTTCGGGATCCCGACTGAGCAGTCGTTCGACCGGGAAACCGGGCCGCACGGATCGCTGTACGTTGGCTCGCCCGAGACCGTCGCGCACAAGATCGCCACGAACCTTCAGGCACTTGGCGCGACCCGGTTCGACCTTAAGTACGGCCTGCCTGGCATGACTCAGGAGCAGCTCATGAGCACCATCGAGCTGTACGGTCACGAGGTCGTCCCGCGCGTACGACGGCTACTCGCGTCGGCTGACGCCGCTGTCGCCTGAGCGGGCTCGCGCGGCGGCCGGCGCACCGAGCGGCCATCCGCGCGCCTTGGCTACCGGAGAACCTGCAGTACCAGGCATCACGGACCCCCGGCCACGAGAGATACCCCCTCTTCCCGCGCGGCGCATATCCTGAATGACATGGACAGCCGGGCGAGTGACAAGCTCCCCGGAGCCAGGGTGCGCGTCAAACGACACCTACCAGCCCAACCCTCATCAAGCGCCAGGCCACGGGAGTGGCTGGCACTGGCTGACGGAGCTGTCCAGGAAGCCAGGACCGAGGGGACTGATCTTGCCCTCGTCGGACAGCCGCTGCCGTATCAGCCGGGTCGCGCCGAACGGCGCAGCGGCGTGCCGGCCGAGATCATAACTTCCGACCACGTGCCTAATTCCTGTACCTGCTCGTGGGCGTATTCCCAGGGAAAGCTGACCCTGAAGCATTACAACGCAGCATGCCGGGTGCACCCAGACACCCTTGGCCCCTAATCCGCGGCACGTAAACATTTGGGCCTGTCAGGCACAAAAGTCTTCGCGATCATGGTCGAGTCGCCTTGCGCGCTTTCGTAGCAGTCAAAGATTGCCAGGCGTTGCTGCGACCGCGACGGGCTCGCCGAGCGCGGGCGGCGATCCCGCCAGCTGCCACAACTCGCTGCCGAGGTCAGACAGCTCTAACGCCGCAGCGGCCCCAACGGCGCACCGACAGCCGCCCGTGACTGCCACACCAGCGTGGACTCCGAAACTGACAAAGGTGCTCAGGGTGATGTCCGAGCATCTGGACGCTGAGGAGGATCTGGAGAGGGGGCCGAGACCCCCGACCGGACCGGAGGCCCCGGATGAGTGACCAGGAGCACCTTGGGCCCCGTGCCCCGGTAAGCGCGCCTGCTGCAGCGGCGTCGGCTTGTCCTCTCCGCTAGCGGTCCATTGCCGGCCGATTGTCCCGACCGACCTTGGCTGCGGTACCTGCGGTACCTTGTACCCGATAGCTTCGGCTCGCTCTGCCTGGGTCTTCTCCGTCGACACCCCGAACAGCTGGTCCCGCTCCCCGACCAGCTCCATGTCCGCCTGACCGTCGCCGGTCAGCGACCACATCAGCCGCGGCTCGCCCAGCGGGACGTCGGTGGTCGGATCAGGCCAGGTGTGCCACGACTTACCCCAGGTCGTGAGCAGGTATGTCATGAAATCTATCTCCGCCTGGTCGCTCATGACCGGGGCGACGAGCCCGCCGCCAAGCACCTCGTAAGTATGCGGGTGCCAGTATTTCTTCTCGTCGTCCGGAAGGGACCGGAAAGCCTTGTCGGACACGATGTATTCCACGCCGAGCAACTTCGCCCCAGCGCCGACCGAGTCGTACAGCAGGCACTGGTGCATCTCGTAATCGCCCTCACCCCGCATCCCGCAGTAATGCATGGTTGTCACCTGGAACTCGGGGTTTTCCTTGGCAACGTGAAAGCCGCAGAAAAACAGGGCCTGATTCCGGACCGGGCCCATGACCTGGCCGGCTTCCAGACGGCTCATTCGGAGCTCCCCTCACATCGCTTCGGCTCTGATCGGGAGCGATCTATACCCTCACCGGCATTGAGCAAATCAGGTAGGCCAGCTCAGGTTGGCTTCGCAGGTTTCATACCGGGAACGACCACCATCCAGCTCGCAGTTCTGGCCAGGCCGGTCCAGCCTGGGCGAATCACCAGGCTCCGCGACTAACCCGCCACAGGCCTTTGTGCGATTACGGTCGTCCGGCCAGGGTGTCGTGAAGTCGCCGCGCGGCGGCTGCCCGCGGCTGCCGGTGGCAGCTACCGGGATTCGTTGATGATCTCGCTAGTGACCCATCGTGAGACGTTCTCCGGATACGGGGCCGCCAGCCCCAGGACGATGTGCAGGAAGCCGGCGTCGATGGCTTCATCGATTGCGTGCCGGGTGTCACCAGGCTGGTCGTAGACGACCGGCAGGACGATGGACCGGGTGATCGAGGCTGGATCACGGCCGATCTCGATGCAGAACCGGTCAAGCAGAGCGCTGCTACGGATCGCCTCATCGATCGCCCCGCCTGGCATGTTCCACAGGTCGGCATGCTCGGCAACCACGCGCAGCGTCGCGGCCGAGCGCCCGCCGATGAGTACTGGCGGATGCGGCCGCTGAACGGGTTTGGGGTTGCAGAACGCTCCGGTCAGGTGGAGGTACGTGCCGTCGAAGTCGAACGGCTCGGCCTCGGTCCACAACCGGCGGATGACCGTGCACGCTTCGGCAAGGCTCCCGACCGCGTGCGCGGAATCGTAGAAGGGCAGGCCGTGTGCCTCGTATTCACGCCTGGCTATCGGGTGGCCCGGTCGTGAGCCTGCCCCGATGCCGAATTCGAGCCGGCCGCCGGAGACGACGTCGACGGTGGCAGCGATCTTGGCCAGCATCGCCGGGGGCCGGAAGCGGTTGCTGGTCACCATGAGCCCGAGGCGCAGCCGTTCGGTTTGCGCCGCGAGAGCGGACAGCAGTGTCCAGCCTTCGAAGGCCGGGCCGCTAGGGTCGCCGCCGATCGGCATGAGGTGGTCGAACAGCCAGGCGTGCTCGATCTGCGGGATCGCGTCCGCCTCTTGCCAGACCTGCAGAACCTCGCGGTAGCTGACCTGTTGCGGGGCCGTCATGATCCCGAAACGCGGTCCGGTCGTGTCCGACATGGCTGCGTTGGTCCTTCCGTCCTGGTCCGCTGTGATGCGCTGCCAGTACTCTGCTCTGGCAGAATGACAAGCGGAACACCGCTCCGTTGAGCATACGGAACTGAGTTCCGGTTTTGCAAGCTGGCCGAGAGGAACTGACAACGATGCCCGACGTCGATGGGCAGGCGGGGCAGACGTCTCCGCGGAAACGGGCCGACGCCCGGCGCAACGAGCAGACCTTGCTCGGCGCCGCGGCGAGTGTGTTCGTCACTTCAGGCGTCGATGCCCCGGTACGTGACATCGCGGCAGCAGCCGGCGTCGGGGTGGGCACGATCTACCGGCACTTCCCGACCCGGGCAGACCTCGTCATCGCCGTCTATCGCCACCAGGTCGACGCCTGCGCCGAAGCCGGACCAGCCCTGCTGGCGAGCAACAGCTCACCGCATGCCGCGCTGACGCAATGGATCGACCTCTTCGTAGACTTCCTGGTCACCAAGCACGGACTCGCTGCGGCGCTGCAGTCAGACAGCGCCCGCTTCGAAACTCTGCACGGCTACTTTCTCGACCGCCTCGTGCCTGTCTGCGGCGAACTGCTCGACGCGGCGGCTGCCGCCGGCGAGATCCGGCCTGGATTGGATGCCTACGGCCTGATGCGCGCCGTCGGCAACCTCTGCGTCGGCGTCGACGGCGACTCGCGCTACGACGCGCGTCGCATGGTCCGGCTCCTTATCGCCGGGCTGTTTCAGCCCGGCGATGCCAGCCAGTAACGGAATGCCGCAGTCCAGCCGACGATGCCCTGATGGGCCTACCGCTGGCTCGTGATCTGCTCATAGAGGCGGTCGGCGGCCGAGTGCATCTCGTCGGTAATGATGGTGCTGCCGGTATGGCCAGAGTCATCGACGATGATGAGCTCTGCACCCGGCCAGGCGCTGGCGAGCTCCCACGGAGTGCAGGCGCCGCCGCTGAGGTCGTTCCGGCCGTGGATCAGAACGCCGGGGATGCCGGCCAGCTTGCCGGCCTCGCGGATCAGCACGCCGTCCTCAAGGAAGCCGTCGTGCGCGAAGTAGTGCGAGCAGATGCGCACGAACGCCAGCTTCGCGTCGTCGGGCCGGTCGCTGTAAATGCCAGGGCTCCCGTTGCTTTCCTGCGAGATGACCGCGTCCTCCCACGCGGTCCACTCGGCCGCCGCCCGCGACCGGACGCCGATGTCGGGGTCCTCCATCATCCGTGAGTACGCCTCAAGCAAGCCCGAGATCGGCGGCGCGCTGTCAGTCGGCAGCCGGTATGAGCCGGTCAGCCTCGCGAAGTCGCGGAACCTTGCCCAAGCCTCCGGGAAAAACCGGCCGGCCCCCCGGTACAGCCAGTCAAGTTCCAGCCGCCTGGTCGAGGTCACGCTGAGCATGAGCATTCCGCTGACCCGCTCCGGATACCGCTCCGCGTACGCGAGCGACAACGTCACCCCCCATGACCCGCCGCGCAGCAGCCATTTCTCCACGCCAAGGTGGTCGCGCAGTTGCTCCATATCCCGGAGCAAGTGCTCGGTCGTGTTCAGGCTCATGTCAGCCGCGGGGTCGCTGGCGTGCGGCAGGCTGCGTCCGCAGTTGCGCTGGTCGAAGATGATGATCCGGAATCTGCCGGGGTCGAACAGCCTCCGGCTTCTGGCCGTGCACCCAGAGCCTGGACCGCCGTGCACGATCAGCACTGGCACGCCTTCGGGATTCCCGCAGGTCTCCCAGTACACGAGATTCCCGTCACCGGTGTCCAGCAGGCCGCTGTCGTAGGGCTCGATATCCGGATACTTGGGCACGCAGAGATCCTATTTGCCGCTCAGCCGCACGCGCTGCGCCATTCGAGGCCCGGTGATAAAGAGGTTGATAGCCGGGTCACGGTATGGGATGGTCGGCTCATCGTTCACCGCGCCTCGTGGTGAGTCGTGGGGTAATACCCCGCGGTAGATCGGACGCATCGGCCTGGCCGAGGCGAAGGATCTGCTGCGGGGCGCCGTCAGTCAGGAGGCGGACCTCATGGGCTCACAACTCTCCACTCTGAGTTCGGCGGACTTCCAGCGCTTCGAGCGCGACGGCTACGTGGTGGTCAGGCAGGCGTTCTCGCCCACCGACGGCCTCGCCATGGAACGGCAATGGTGGCAGGAGCTGGAAGACACGCACAACATACGTCGTGACGACCGCTTCAGCTGGCGCCAGATCCGGGGCGACCTGAAAGCCGCCAAGCACGATCCCAGCCAAGCCAGAATCCTGACCGAGCGGGTACGCGGCGTCTTCGACGATCTGCTGGGCAAGGACGCCTGGTCGCCGCCGAGAGACTGGGGCCGTGTCCTCGTCACCTTTCCGGAGCCGGGCGCCTGGGAACTGCCGGCCCGGCGCTGGCACTGGGACAATCCTTGTGAGTTGCACCTCGATCACCCGACGGCGCTCTTCGTTGTCAGCTTCATCGGTTCGGTCGCGTCGCAAGGCGGCGGAACCCTCATCCTTTCCGGCTCGCCCCGTCTGCTGATCGGGCACGAACGCCGGATACCCGCGGACCGGCGGCTCGGTCTGGGTATCAGGCGCTGGGACCAGTTCGGCCGCTCTGACCCCTGGCTGATGGCGCTCACCGGACAGGCACCCACACCGGCCGACCGGATCGCCGCTTTCATGGACACAGAAACCATCGTCGAAGGCGTGCCTCTCCGCGTGGTCGAATTGACTGGCGAGCCCGGGGACATGGTCTTCTGCCATCCGGCCATGGTCCACTGCGTTTCTCCGAACCGGGGCGCACGGCCGCGCTTCATGCGGATCAAGCAGCAGTTTCTTACCCGCGAAGGTCGTCAGCTGAGCAGCAGACTTGAGCGTCCGGACTCCTAACACCAGGAAACGTGGCAAGCGGAGAGGCCAGCCGTGGCAGACGAACGGAAGTTCGCGGATGTCGATAGCCTGCGACCGTTGGTCCGGACAGTCTTCGGCAAGGACCGGCGCCTGCTCACGGTAGAGCGACTGGCCGACGGGTCGAAGAAGGGCGCCTACCGACTGACGATGGATCACGCCGTCACTGCGCTCATCTATGCCTGGGACGACGCCGAGGACTACTGGCAGGGAGTGCTTCCCGAGGACACCGGCGATCCAGCTGACCCGTTCTCGCACGCGTCCGGGCTCGACCTGTTCGAGGCAGCGGCGCGCCGCCTGACATCTGCAGGCGTCCGCTGTCCTGAGCTCTTGTTCGCCGACAGGTCCAGGTCGTTGTATCCGGCAGAGATCGCGGTCGTGGAAGACGTCGCCGGCGGCAGCCTTGAAGCCCTGCTTGACACAGATCCCCTGGCGGCGCAGCGCCCCGTGTCGGTGCTCGCGGACTGGCTGGCCGCCATGGCCGGCATCCGGTCGCCGTCGTTCGGAAAGGTGGCGTTCGTTGACGCGGGCGGCCGGTCTGCTACGACGTCATGCGAGAGGGCCGTGCTCGACCATGCACTGGCCCAGCTCAAGGAGGTCGCGGGGCAAGACCGGCGCGCGGCTGGTGCTCAAGGCCGGCTCGAAGAAACGCTGCACTCGCTGGCCGAGCCGATCGAGCCACGGGCGACCTCGGCGCTCGTGCACGGCGAACTCGGCCCCGACCACGTCCTGCTCGACCGCCACGGCGAGCCAGTCCTGATCGACATCGAGGGCGCAAAGTACTTCGATGTCGAGACAGAGCACGTCTGGATGCGCATGAGGTTCGGCAGACACTACGCGAAGCTGCTCCGGGGCGCCCTTGACGAGGACCGCCTCCGGTTCTACCAGCTGTGCATGCACCTGGATCTGGTCGCCGGACCTCTGCGGATCACGGGCACCAGCCACCCCGACCGCGAGTGGTTCCGCGACGTGGCCGAGTACCACCTCCGGCGTGCTCTGCAGTTCCCGGCCTGACGCGTGCCCTAGGAACCTTGGCGCTCGGCTCTGGCGCGCCGAAAATATCGGGCATCGACAGCGCGGCTCGTGTCAGGATGCTCGGCATGTCTGGTCGCGCACTGAGCTTCGGCGTAAGGGCGGAAGCATACGAGCGATTCCGGCCGGGGTATCCGAAGGAGCTCGTCGACCTGGTGATGAGGTACGCCGACCAGCCGGTCCTGACTGCTCTGGAGATTGGTGCCGGGACAGGCAAGGCAACCCGGCTGTTTGCCGAACAGGGGATCACGGTCACCGCGACCGAGCCCGACGGGGCCATGCTGGCCGAACTGATTAAGCACGTGCCAGCGAACGTCAAGATCGTGCAAGCCGCGTTCGAGGACTTGCAGCCTGCCGAGAGCTACGGCCTGGTCTACGCCGCAGCGGCGCTGCATTGGACGGACCCGGTGAGTCGGTGGTCGCGCATGGCCGCGCTGCTCGCGCCGGGTGGCGTGGTTGCCTCCTTCGGCGGACCAGCTCAGCTGGCCGACCCGGCGGTCGCGGAAGCTGTCCGCGCTGCCCGTGCGCCGTTCCTGGACAGCGACGAGATTCCGTCCCCGGATGGCACACCGCCAGGACACGACATGCAGTGGCCGGGTACGGAACTGCAGCGATCTGAGTGGTTCGCCGATGTCCGGCAGTTCGTAATCGGGCGCCGCCTGACGATGAGCGCTCACGACTACGTTGGGCATCTATCGACGGTCTCGGCTTACCTCGAGTTGCCGGCCTCGGAGCAAGAGCTGGTATTCAGCCGCATCATGCAGGCCCTGCCTGAGACGGTGGAACTCGTCGCCGACATCACTGTCCACCTTGCGCGCCGCCGACGCTCCGGCGGGAGCTGAGATGAGCGGCGAACCGATGAGCGACCGCGCGGCCCGGCACATAGCGGCCTTCAATGACAGCGTCCGATCGGGCGAATGGGCCGACTTCGCCGGCCGCTTCACGCCCGACGCGACCATGCGCTTCGCCGGCATGCCGGTCGGCCCCTTTACCGGCCGCGAAGCAATCGCTGCCGGCTACGCTTCCCAGCCACCCTCAGACACGCTCACAGTCACCCGCGGTGTTTCCTCCGGCGACGTCGATGAACTCTGGTTCGCCTGGGACAGCAGCGGCGCCACCGGCACGATGATCGTGCGCTGGCGAGGTGACCTGATCGCTGAGCTCACCGTCACCTTCAGCTGAGCCCAGCTTCCCCGCCTGCACCTGCTTTACTGACCCGGTGCGCAGACGCTTGGCTACGCGCCAGGCGCCTTGACGATGGATACGAGCACCACAGGCTTGATGGAATACGCGTCGTACACCCACTTCTCGATGGTGCGCCGGACCGTACGTTCTAGCTGCTGGAAGTCGCCAGTCTCAGACTCAAGCCATCGCTTCGCAGCGATATCGGCTACCTTTCCGGTCTCTGCAGCGTCGAAGGGGTCGACGGGCACGCCACGCAACGAGATGACTGGCTCGACGATTAGCTGTCCCGAAGCCGGGTCCACGATCATCGCTACTGACACGACACCGGACTCGCCAAGACGCCGGCGCTCCCTGAGGGTTGACTCGTCGACCAGGCCGATCGTGCCGCCGTCTACGTAGATGTTGCCGCAGGCGTACTTGCCGACAACCAGTGGCTGATTATCGACAACATCGAGGACATCGCCATTTTCGAGCAGAAAAACTTGATCATCTGACATTTCCACGTCATGAGCAATACGCGCATGAGCGCGCAGGTGCCGCCATTCGCCGTGGATCGGCAAGAGGTACCTCGGATTCGTGACGCTAAGAACGTGCGCGAGGTCGACCGCTGGGGCGTGGCCGGACGCATGAATGACGGCATTCTCAGGATGGAGAACCTCTATTCCTTTCCTGCTCAATGCGTTGACGACCCGGAAGACGTCCTCCTCGTTACCCGGAATCAGCCTTGCCGAAAGCACGACCAAGTCGCCAGCGTGAAGCTTAATCGGATGTTCATCGCGGGCCATCCGGGCGAGCGCGGCAAGCGGCTCGCCCTGCGAGCCAGTGCAAATCAGCGCCACATCTTCCCGCGAGGAGTTAAGCGCCGCGTCAAGGTCGACCTGGGCACCCGCGGGTATGTTGAGATAACCCAAGTCGCGCGCGATTCCCATGTTCCTGATCATGGAACGGCCGATGAACGCGAACTGCCGGCCGGTACGCACCGTCGCGTTGATGGCTTGCTGAACACGGTGCACGTTGCTCGCGAAGCACGCGAATATGACCCTGCCGGAGGTGCTGAGGAAAACGTTGTTGATGTTGTCGGTGATATCGCGCTCGCCCGGAAGCGTGCCGCGGACATCCGCATTGGTCGAGTCGCTCATCAGCACGTCGATGCCCGAGGCTGCCTCGCGGGCGAAACCGGCCAGGTCAGTCTGCCGGCCGTCCAACGTGCGGTTGTCCAGCTTGAAGTCGCCGGTGTGAAGCAGATGCAGCCCGCCCACGCGAATCGAGACGGCGAGGCCGTCAGGCACCGAGTGCGCGACCGCCAGGAATGTGGCACGGAACGCGCCGAGCTCGCGAGTATCACCCTCCGCCACCTGTATGGACTCCGGGTGCAGGCCACTCTGCCGTGCCTTGGCGCCGGCCAGGGCGAGCGTTAGCCGGCTCCCCACCAGGGTGACATCAGGATACTGACGCAGCAGATACGAAATCGCGCCAATGTGATCCTCGTGCCCGTGGGTAAGGACGAGATAGCGAGGAGCAGCATCCAGCTTCCGCAGGATTGAGAAGTCCGGAAGAATCAGATCGACGCCAGGCTGATACTCCGACGGAAACAGAACACCGCAGTCAACTATCAGCACTTCGTTCTCGTACTTGATAGCCATCATATTGCGGCCGATTTCGCCAAGGCCGCCGCACGCCACAATGCGAATGGCTCCCTGAGAAGGCTGCGGCGGCTCTACATCAGCAACCAGCTCTGGCATTATCGCGGCTCCGGCGGATAGCTTAGCCTCATCATTACGGAGGTTATTATCCCGATTCACTATACTCGCCAGGCCGTGGCGCGAATGCGGCCGGCGCGCCTGGAGCCGGACTACCGCTGACCGCCAGCGCTACCGGCCCGCACAGCGACGTGGCCTGAAAGAAGCGTACCGAGAGGGACGTCGCTTTCCAGCACACTAGACGTACCAGTCGCGCACGCACCCGCCGACTCGGGCGGGACGACCTGATGCGCCTGACCAGCCGGCGCGAAAATTCGCTGCCAGGAAGTGAACCGGACAGCAGGCCGGCAGCGACAATCTGGAACGTGAACCCGGACGTGCAGGAGGCCTCTGACGTGGCACTGCTGCGCGCGGTGGCCGCAGGCGACGAAGCCGCACTGGCCGAGTTGTACGACAGGCACGCCGGATGGCTACTCGTGCGGCTGCGACGCAGGTGTGCCTCTGCCGACATTGTCGATCTCGCCGTGCAAGACACCTTTCTCACGCTGTGGCGCAATGCTGCGAGCTACCGGAGCCAGGGCGACGTTGCCGCGTTCCTCTGGGGCATCGCGATCCGCAGGCTGATAGATGCGATGCGGGCCGAGAGCAAAGCGCTGCGCTCTCGAACGCTCCTCTTCCGTGACGCCGCGACCGACCGGGGTGACGGGCTTGTGCACTCGGCCGAGGACGAGGTGCTGCTCGGAATCGAGCACGGCCGCCTCGGCGACGCGCTGACCCGGCTGTCGCCGGAGCTGCGCGCCGCCATGCAGGCGACGGTGCTGGACGGGCTGACTTGCGCGGAAGCTGGCCGGCTGCTCGGCGTTCCGGCCGGCACGGTGAAGTCGCGATGTCACCGGGCCCGGATGCAACTGCGCGAGGCGCTGACTTGATGGGAGGCCCTGACATGGCTGGTGCTGGCTCAGCCGGCTGTAGCATCCTGCCGGCCGCTGCCGTCGTGTCCTACGCCGACGGCACCCTTGATACGGCAGCCGATTGGTCGGTCGAGGCGCACTTGCCCGGCTGTCCGGCCTGCCGGGCCGTGCTGGCCGCGCACACCGACGCGAGCCGGCTCGAAGTGAACCGGTCTGAGCTCCTTGCCAGGATCGGTCTGCCGGAGCCTGGCTTGATCGGCCGGGCGCTGCGGCACTGCGGCGTGCCTGAGCACGTCACCGTGCTACTCGAGGCAACACCGTCGCTGCGCCGGTCCTGGCTGGCGGGCGTGCTGCTGGTGCTCGCCGTCGCGGTAGGTTCCGCGCAGCTGGCTGCCGTCGCGCCGTTCGGCGCGCCGGGTCTGCTGCGCTCGCCTGGCGCTACTGACTGGACGTTGCTGGACCCGTTCCTGGTGGTCGCGCCGCTGCTGCCGCTCGCAGCCGTCGCGGCAGCGTTCAGCCCGCCACTGGATCCTGCCTACCGGCTGGCCAGCGCCGCCCCGGTGTCGATGGTGTGGCTGCTGTGCGTCCGGACAGTGGCGGTCATCGCCGCCACGCTGACTCCCGTCGCGCTCGCCGCGCTGGTGCTTCCCGGACCGTTGCGGCTGGCGGTCACGCTGCTGCTGCCGGCCCTGGCGTTGTGCGGCGCCGCGCTCGGGCTGGCAACGGTGATCCGTCCGGAAATCGCGGTGACCGGGGTGGCGGCCGGGTGGATGGTGCTTGTGATCGGGCTGGCGGTCGCCGCGGGCACACCGGCCGCCGCGCTCGGATTGGCCGCTCAGCTGACTGCCGCCGCCCTGCTGCTGGCGGGAATAGCGCTGGCCGCGGCGCGCCGCGACACGATCAACTACGGCTGGATGGGGTGACGAAGTTGGCAGGCACCGGCGACGACGGCGGAACGGCCCCGGCCGGCGCTCGCGTGGCTGCGCGCGAGCAGGCCAGCGCCCGGCCCGCGCTGATAGTCGACCAGCTGACCAGGAGGTACGGGCGGACGGTGGCACTGGACGACGTGAGCCTGCAGTTGGATCGCGGCATTGTCGGCCTGCTCGGGCCGAATGGCGCGGGCAAAACCACGCTGCTGTCGATCCTGGCCACGGTCTCATCGCCGGATGCGGGCCGGCTGTCGGTGCTCGGCTACGACCCCGCCGACCCGGCTCAGCGCCTGGAGATCCGGCGCAGGCTCGGGTTCCTGCCGCAAGATCTTGGCTACCACCGCCACTTCACGGTAGCGGCGTTCCTGGATTACGTGGCGATCCTGAAGGAGATCACCAGCTCCCGTGCCAGGCACGCGGAGGTAGCTCGCGTGCTGGCCGCCGTCGACCTGACTGCCAAGGCCCCGGCACGCATTCGCACGCTGTCGGGCGGTATGCGCCGCCGCCTCGGCCTGGCACAGGCGCTGCTCGGCGCGCCAGAGCTGCTGATACTCGACGAGCCGGTGTCGGGCCTGGACCCTGAGCAGCGGCTGCGCTTCCGTGAATTGTTGTCGCAGCTGCCCGGCGACCCCACGGTGCTGCTCGCCACGCATCAGGTCGAGGACGTGACAGCCGTCTGCTCGGCGGTCGTCGTCCTGCTCGCTGGCCAGGTCCGGTTTCGGGGGAGCCCTGCCGAGCTTGCCGCGCTGGCTGATGGCCGGGTGTGGCTGGCTGCCGACCGTGATGCCGATGCTGAGTTGTCCTGGCGGGCAGGCGACGGACGCTGGCGGCACATCGGCACCGCCCCGCCATCGCGGGCGGAGATCGTCGCGCCCACGGCCGAGGACGGTTACCTGGTGCTTTCCGGTGCGACCGGCCGGAACGGAGCTGCCGCGTGAGCCGCGAGCCAGCCGCGCTGCGCGCGCGACGCCCCTCCGTGACCAGCACCGCCGTGACCAGCACCGCCGCGACCAGCACCGCCCCGACCAACACCGCCCCGATCAGCGCATCTGTCCGCGCTGGCAACGCTACTTCGACGGGAACGAGCACGCGCGTGCTGATCCTCGCCGGCCGGCGCGAGGCCTTGTGGCTCTGCCGCAATCCGCTTGTACTCGCCGGGCTCGCCGTGTCGGCCTGGCTGATCTGGCTGAACAACCGCGTCAAGGACCTGCCATGGCTGCTGAATGGCGTTGGCCAACCGGGGTTCTGGTGGGCCGCCGACGTCAGCATCGCCGCGTGCCTGCTCGCCACGGCAGGAGGCGTGCTGATCGCAAGTCAGCTCGCGGCCGGCCGGGCCCGGCGAGACGCGATGGAGCAGCTGTACGCGAGCTATCCGACCCCGGCAGCAGTCCGGACCGGGACCCAGCTGCTGGGGGTGACCGCCCCCGTCGTGCTCGCTGCTGCGCTGACCGCCGGCGCGGTGGCGTGGCTCGACAGCCAGGGCACGCTCGGCGTGCCGCGGTGGTGGGTGTTTGGCGCTGGCCTGCTACTGATCTGCCTGGCCGGCTCGCTGGGCGTGGCGCTCGGGACCTGGCAGCAGCACCCGCTAGCGGGAATACTGACGGTGCTGGTGGTCGGTCTGATCGAGATCGACCTAGTGCTGAGCTGGGCGAACCCGATCCACCTTCCCGACGGCACCGCCTGGCTGTTCCCGTGGAGCGCTCCGGGGGCCCTGCTCAACCTGCTGCCGGGCGTGACCGTGCCGTACCCGCCGCCCGTGCACGTGGCCGAGCTAGCCGGGTTGATCGCTCTGGCTGTCGTCGCGTCGCTCTGGCCGGCGCTTGCCCGTCACCGCGTCGCAGCAGTGCTCGCCCTCGCCGCACTCGCGGTTACCTGCTGGAGCGGCTGGCTAGAGGCGAAGCCGGTGTCCGCCGCAACGCTCGACACCATGGCGCGTGAGGTAACGCGGCCGGCCGATTTCGAGCAATGTCAGCTCACCGACGGAGCCCGGTACTGCTATTACCCGGCGTTCAAGCCATTGGCAAAGCAGTGGGCTGTCGCCGTCGACGGAGTGCTGGCGCGGCTGCCGCGAACTTCCCGCCCGGTTCTCACCGTCCGGCAGGTCTGGGATCTCGGCTTTTTCATCCCGCCGCTACTGTCCCCGCCGGGACTGACCAGCAACGGCTGGCAGCCGTCCAGCCAGGGGACGGCTGTCAGCGACTTCCAGCAAGCCCTGCAGGCCGACCCGAGACTGATTCGCAGTGCGGGCGTTCCGCCGGTCTACACCGACGCGAGCTGGGGCACTGGTAACGGTCTTGGTGCCGCGCAGCTCCAGCTGGCCATCAGCACCGCCGAGTGGGCCACCGGCCTGCCGACGACCGGCCGCGCAGTGTCGGACGACCACACGTTCGCCGACGGCGCCAGTCAAAGCGGCACCGTCGTGCAGGCTTGCGTGCCCGTCGGCCAGGCGCGCCAGTCCATAGCGCTCTGGCTGGCCGCTGGTGCAACCCCGGCGACCAGGGCGTCGTTCTCCCAGGCGAGCGCCTTCGGGTCGACTCAGGTGGGCAAGCACTGGGTCGCCACCGTGAGCGTGCACGGGTCTGGTCCGTCGGTGGGCCTCATCGCGACCGCGCAGGGCGCGGCACTCGCAACGGAAATGCTCCGGCTGCCGGCCCGCACGGTGCAGACCGTGCTCGGCGCGCGCTGGCACTACTGGCTAAGTCCGCATACGACCATGGCAGACCTGGCGGCAGCACTCCGACTCCGGCTGCCACCGCAACCAGCAGGGCGGGCAGGGCGGGCAGGGCGGGCAGGGCAGCAATTCGATAGCTACACACCGCCCAGCCAGGTATGCAGGTGACAACCACGCGGAGGGCGCCGGCGCATGCGGCCGTCGCTACCCGACGGCATTCAGGGAGCCAGACCGCGCTCGCCTGGCATGTCGCAGGCATGGTGTCGTGGGGTCCGTTGCTGGCTGGCTGCCTCACCGGCATCGGCGTGACCATCGCTCTGCGGATATTTGCCGGGCCTATCGAGACTCCGGTAGATCTCGGCGCTGGAGTCCGGGCGAGTTTCGCGCCGGTGGTTGCCGGGCTGGCGTTCCTGCTCCACGACCCGCACCGGCAGCTGACAGGGGCGCTGCCGGCCCGGGCGTGGCTAACGCCAGCGATCCGGGTCGCGCTAGCACTGCCGGTGCTTGCCCTCAGCGGCATCATCCAGCTCCGGGTGGCGGCGCATGCGCTGGCAGTCGACCTGCACGCGGCTGGCCAGCCGGCCGCAGGACTGCCATGGGTCGCGCTGACCGGCGAACTCACAGCCTGGTGCGCGCTCGCGCTGGCGCTCGCGGCGGGACTCGAGCGGACCAGATGGCGCGAACTGACAGGTGTCGGCGCGGCGATCGGGACCCTAGCATCCGCCGGAGCGCTCGCGTTGCTACCGCTGCACATACTGCCGGCCGCCATCATTTTCATGAACAGTGCGGAGCGGCACTACTGGATGGCGGCCGCCGAGCTCTGGGTAGCCACCGGCGTGACAGCGGCTCTTGTTGCGGGGTGGGCGGCCGGGGATCCGTGGCGACGCGTGCGGCTCCTGCTATGCCGGGTAGCGTTGCGGGCCAGCGGGGCCTAACCGGAGGTTACCGATTGTTCTTGCGCGGTTCCGCCTGCGAGCGTGGCGGTAGTGCGGTCGCGCCGCCTGGCTCCCGGCGTTCGCTGCCATCCTGGCGGTACTCGCCCGGACGGCGGGGAGCCGGTGCCGACAAAGCGCCCGGCATACCCGCGGCACCCGAGGGCCAGGTGCCTGGCGGCCTTGCGCTTCGGGTGGCGGGCCTGTCGAAGTACCCCATTGTGGGCCAGCTCATGATGATCGGCATTAGCACGATGCACGCTATCGCGCCGATCACGGCGAGGCCGATAAAGATCCAGAAAGAGCTCACACCAGCGCGAGTCACGATGTCATAGCCGAATCGTGACAGGCCCATCCCGGCTGGGAATAGCGCAAAAACCCCGGCAGTCGCTGCGAGCGGAAACACCGCTACGTACTCATTACCGGGCCGAGTGTCGATAGGAAGCAAGGCGGCACAGCCAATAGCCGCAAGCAGGTATAGTCCAGCGTGCATCAGGTCATATCGGGTAAGAGTAAAACTGACCACAAGCAAGAAAATCGCGACCAGGAAAACGCTGATGTTTGCCACCTGCTGCCAGGACTTCATACTGTCGATGATCGCGAACGCTACCCGGCACGCTTGTACCAGTGCGGCCCAGAAGGCTGATTCCATGATCACCAGGAGAGGCAGGTGGCTGACATTCGGCACCACGCCGGTCAGGTAACGCGGAGCGGTAAGGCAGGCGACTGCGCAAAGTCCGTACAACAACGCTAGCCCCGGATAAACATTGAACCGAGCGGGAACCCGCCGCTCTGCACGACGCGGCGGCGCGCCATCTGGCGGCGCGCGCAGAGAGTGGCTGAGCAGCATCTGCGCGATGATCACGACCGCCAGCAGCAGTGGGAGGGTCCACCACGCGCTTGTCCCGAAGGTTGCCAGGGCATAGAGCGGAGCAGCGGCGAAGCCTGCCGCTAGCAGTGCGTTCACCAGGAGGATCTGCCGTCTCGAGTGCAGCGGCTTCAGGCTTGTGGCGTAACACCGCACGTACGGGAACGAGAGACCTAGCCCCCCGCCGACAAAGACAGCGGAGATCAGCAGCAGCGGGTAGGTGACGGGCAGCCTGATTGCCCACTCAGTTGCGATCAGCACGGCCATCCCTGCCAGGCTGCAACTCAGCCCCACGCTGTAGCCCCACTCTGCGCGGCGGCACCGTCGGCCCAGGGAAGCCGCGAACAGCGTCGCGAGGATGGCAGCAACGATCAACGGCAGGAACAGAAACCCGTACTGCGGCAGGCTCAGGCCGTAGAGATAAGGAGCGAAGAATCTGTGGGTGTATGCAGCAAATATGACAGCTGTCGCACCTTGGACAAACGGGCCAGAATAAACCGTGATTCGTTCGTCCATCCTGATCCGGTCGCTCAGTATCAGCGTGGCCATGAGGCTCCTTCTGATGGCCCGAGATGCTGCCCGCGCATCCAGGCAGCACCACGACGCGGCCCCCGGCGCCGCCGGTCCGCGTCCGCGACGCCGGCCAGCGCACCCTCCGCTACCGACCGGTGACGCCCGCAGCCCGACGGCGCCGCTGCTTGTAAAGCGCAACGCCGCAGGTCACAGGCGGTATCAACAAACGTGCCCAGATTATGCACCGGCAACCAGCAAGTTTTTGCGTGCGCCGTCAGCCTCAGCGAATGCCAGTCTCGCGGTGGCTCGCCGACTTCTGCGTCAGGCGCCCGCGACCGCGTCGGCCAGGGCAGCCATAGAGGAGAACTCCCAGTCAGGCACGACGCGAGCGTCAGGCGCCGGTGTCGCCCCCCAGCCCGGTCGCCCCTTCCGGCGATTGATCCAGGCCGTGCGCAGGCCAGCCTGCTGGGCGGGCACGTGGTCGTGGAACAGGCTCTGCGCAACGTGGAGCAATGCGCCGTCTTCGATACCGAGCCGGGCCGCCTCGGCCAGCAGTGACTCGAAGTTCCGCGGCGACGGCTTGTAGGAGCCCACGTCCTGGGCCGTGATGACAGCGCCGAACTGCACGCCCAGGTGCCGGTTGCTGGCCGCGAACGAGGCGCGGTCCACGTTCGACAAGATGATGAGCTTGAACCGCTGGCTGAGCGCGGCGAGGGCGCCAGCGGAGTCAGCGAATGCCGGCCAGTCGGGCACCGAGCGCGCCAGCCGCTTCTCGTCCTCCGGGCTGACAGGCAAGCCCAGCTCGCTCCCGAGCGCGCGCATGCTGCGAGCCAGGATCTGCGGATATGGTTCCGCCGGATATGCGGCCTCAGCCTCGGCCTCATGCCGGGAGTAAGCGGCGAGCACTGCCTCGTCATCGAGGTCAAGGCCAGCCGATCTCGCCCACGGAGTCAGCACGCTGGCAAGGCCCGCCTCCCAGTCGATCAGGGTCCCGTAGCAGTCAAAGCTCATGCCCTGGAACTCGGTCAATCGCACCGCCGATCCCCTCCATTCGTCACCTAAACGACACTAGCCAGGTACCGCCCGGAGCGGAATTACCCGCCTTAGCTTCAGAAGACCACCATTCAAACCGGGAACGCCGGATACCTCCGACCCCGATTGCGCAGAGCACCGAATCCACGGCTGGCCGAATCGGCCGGGGGCCGGTCACGTACGTTGGGACTCATGGCGACAACGGAACGCGGCAACTCCGGCTCGGATCCCGGCCCGACGGTCTTCGTGCTTTTTGGTGCTACCGGCGACCTAGCCAAGCGCATGGTCATCCCGGCTTTCTACCGGCTGGCCCTCGACGGTCTGCTGCCCGCGCAGTGGCGGCTGGTCGGCAACGGGCGCGGCGATGTCGCGCACGAGGACTTCCGCAAGCACGTGCACGACGTGCTCATAGAATTCGGGCCGAAGCCAGAACAGCCCGCCTGGGATGCCTTCGCGCAGCGCGTCTTCTTCGCGGGCGGCGGCTTCAGTACCGATAGTCCGGGGAGCATGCTGGATGTGCTGGCGCACTCGCGACAGTCGCTCGGCGGCGATCCGCAGTTCGTGCACTATCTTGCGGTGCCGCCAACCGCGTTCGCCGGGCTAACCAAGGCCCTGGGCCAGCACAACCTCGCGGCCGGCTCCCGTGTCGTCTACGAGAAGCCGTTCGGCACGTCCCCGGAGTCATTCCGCGAACTCGACCGCGCCGTCCATTCCGTGCTCGACGAGCAGCAGGTCTACCGGATCGATCACTTCCTCGGCAAGGAAGCGACTCAGGATCTGCACGTGCTGCGGTTCGCTAACGGCCTGTTTTCCGGCATGTGGGGCCGGGACTGTGTCGAGTCCGTACAGGTCGACGTGCCGGAAAAGCTCGGCATCACCGATCGGTCGGTGTTCTACGACGCGACCGGTGCCGTGCTGGACATGCTCGTGACGCACCTGTTCCAGGTTGCCGCTGAAGTGGCGATGGAACCTCCGGCCAGTCTCGGCGCCGCGGATTTGCAGTCGGCGCGGGAGAAGGTCATCGGCTGCTTCCGTGCGCTCGATCCGGCCGAGGTCGTGCTCGGTCAGTTCTCCGGTTACCGCGACGTTCCCGGCGTAGCGTCGGGGTCCACGCAGAACACCTTCGTCGCGGCCCGGCTCTGGATCGACAACGACCGCTGGCGCGGCGTGCCGTTTTACCTGCGCACCGGCAAGCGGCTGGCGGCCACAAAACAGCGGGTCAGCCTGGTCCTGCGCAAACCCGGCCGCCCGCTCGCCGACCAGCTGCCCGATGACTCCAACGTGCTGTCGTTCTCACTTGCGGGCGACGGCGAGATCGACCTCTCGCTGGTGGCGAAGAAGCCGGGCCCGGGCCTCGCGCTCGACAACGCGGAAGCCGCGGTTCCGCTCGCGACGCTGGGCGGCGCCGACCCGCTGCCGCCTTATGTCCGGCTGATCCACGACGTGCTTATCGGCGACCGTTCACTGTTCACCCGGCCAGACGGCCTGGCCGCGGTCTGGGATGTGGCGGAGCCACTGCTGCAGAAACCCCCGAAGGTCGTACCGTACGCGGCTGGCTCCTGGGGGCCCGCTCAGGCGCGCGAGCTCATCGCGCCGGGCCGGTGGCTGCTCGGCGAATGACGTCAGGGGCGCGAGTCTAGGGAGACTGCGCGGATCGTCGCGCGCGGAAGAACTGGCCGCGGCTGAGCCCGACGATGCTGCGAACTGCGATCGCCACGATGAGCACCGTGATCAGCGTGACGACGACGATCACATAGGCCGTGGCGCCGGGCGGCTTAGCCGATTTCAGCCACAGCAGGGCGTCACTCGCGACTGCGGCATAGGAGAACGTAAATGCCCAGAATCCGGGCGAGAAGCTCAGCCGCGCGTACGCCGGGATGAGACGCAACTGGACTAGCACCGACAGGATCGCGTAGCAGCCGAGCGCGCGGGCGACGAAGTCGAGCCGGCCGTGGTCGAGCGCAAAGTACGCGATACCGGCTACGACTGGCGGCGCTACCTCGATGGCCATCGTCGGAATGAGCGGGACGGGCAGCAACGGGCGGAAGAAAAGCCGGCGCAGCAAAATGGAGCCAAGCACCAGCCAGCTGATGACGCCGGCACCAAACGCTCCCTCGGCGACCTGATGCAAGCCCACGACGCTAGCTGCAGACGAGCCCACCAGCGGGCCGGCCACAGTGGGAAGAAAGTAGCCAGGATGATTTGCATCCTCGTCGATCTTCATGACAATCCACTGACCGGTTATCCAGCCGCCGAACGCGATTGTCAGCGCCAGAAAGATGATCACTAGCAGCCGGGCCGCAGCGTGGGCGCTCGGTGCCAGGGCCGCGGCTAGGAGCGTCGGCGTGATCACGGCAAGTGACAGGAACGGCCCGAGCACCGGGTCGCCGAAGTCCGCCCGTACCTGTCGCCACCCCTGAGCGAGATAGCCGGCGACAAGGATCGCCCAGACAGCCGCTGCGACGATAAAGATGACGTTGGCGACCGCGGGCGAGACGCCCAGCGGTTTCGCAGCTGCATGCCATACCGCGCCCAGTCCGGCCAGCCCGAATGTGATGCCGAAGAAGTTAGCCGGGACCCGAGGCGGTCGCATGTCCCCTCCTAGCAGCAATTGAGCTCTGGGAGGGGCGGGTCAGATCCGTCTCCCGTCGCGCGATTATTTCCGGGCCGCCGGCCCGTCTAACTCCTGACGGACTCGACCTCAACTGGCAGGGTGGGAAACACGGGCGGTCCGCGGTGTCCAAATCGGGGCGCCGCCGATCGTCGTGCTAATAGCGGGCTATCCCCGACTGAACTTCGCACCGGAGGAACGGAGCGCAGATGAGCGGCGTACGAGTACTGGTCGGCACGCGCAAGGGCGCCTTCGTGCTAACCGCGGACGGCAAGCGCGATCAGTGGAAAGTGAGCGGGCCGCACTTCAGCGGCTGGGAGATCTACCACCTGAAAGGGTCGCCGGCCGACCCGGACCGGATCTACGCGTCGCAGTCCAGCGGGTGGTCAGGGCAAGTGATTCAGCGCTCTGACGACGGTGGCGCGACCTTCCAGCCGGTCGGCAACCAGTTCAGCTATGACGGGACACCAGGCACCCACCAGTGGTACGACGGCACCCCGCATCCGTGGGAGTTCGAGCGGGTCTGGCACCTGGAGCCATCACTCGATGACCCGGATACGGTCTACGCAGGAGTCGAGGACGCTGGACTGTTCAAGTCGGCCGACGGCGGCAACAGCTGGCAGGAACTGCCCGGCCTGCGCGGCCACAAGTCGGGATCCTCATGGCAGCCAGGCGCCGGCGGGATGTGTCTGCACACGATCATCCTGGACCCGGCAACCCCGAGCCGGATGTTCGCCGCCATCTCCGCGGCGGGCGCGTTCCGGTCGGACGACGAGGGCAAGACCTGGCGGCCGGTGAACCACGGGTTGCAGTCCGAGGGCATCCCCGACCCGGACGCCGAGGTTGGCCATTGCGTCCACCGGATCGCGATGCACCCCTCGCGGCCCGAGGTGCTGTACATGCAAAAGCACTGGGATGTCATGCGCACCGACGACGCCGGCGAAACCTGGCGGGAGATCAGCGGCAATCTGCCCACCGACTTCGGTTTCCCGATCGACGTGCACGCACACGAGCCGGAGACCATCTACGTGGTACCGATCACCAGCGACTCCGAGCACTTCCCGCCCGACGCCCGGCTGCGCGTCTACCGCAGCCGCACCGGCGGTGACGACTGGGAGGCGCTCACCAGCGGGTTGCCGCAGCAGCACTGCTACGTCAACGTGCTGCGGGACGCGATGGCAGTCGACTCGCTCGACGACTGCGGGATCTATTTCGGTACCACTGGCGGGCAGGTCTACGCATCGGCCGATGCGGGCGACAACTGGGCGCCGATCGTCCGCGACCTGCCGGCGGTGCTGTCCGTCGAGGTGCAGACGCTGCCATGATCCGGGTGGTGCTGCCTGCTCATCTGCGCCGACTGGCGGGCATCAATGGCGAGGTCAGGCTCGAGGTCACCGGCACGGTCTGCCAGCGATCGGTGCTGGACGCGCTCGAAGGCAGGTACCCGATGCTGCGCGGCACCATCCGCGACCAGGAAACCCAGCAGCGACGGGCCTTCATCAGGTTCTTCGCGTGCGAGGAGGACCTGTCGCATGAAGCGCCGGACTCCTCGCTACCTGACGCCGTCGCCAGTGGTGCCGAGCCCTACCTCATCGTCGGAGCAATGGCCGGCGGTTAGCCGGCTCGCGGCCGGCCGGCTCCGGCTACCATCGGGCGGCATGATCGTCGCGGTCGGATCGCTCAACCCTGCCAAGATCGAGGCGGCCCGGCTGGCCTTCGATGCGGTGTGGCCGGGGCCCGTCGCGGGCGTACGCGGCTTTGACGTCTCGTCCGGCGTCGCGGCTCAGCCGATGACGGACGCCGAGGCTATCCGCGGTGCCCGGAACAGGGCCGCCACGGCGATCGGTCTCGGCCAGGCAGACTACGGCGTCGGCATCGAGGGCGGCCTGCAGCAGACCGAGGGCTCCTGGTTCAATTCCGGCTGGGCGGTCGTCCTCGACCGGGCCGGACGCGAAGGCGTCGGCAGCACGCTGCGGATGCAGGTGCCGCTCGCCCTGATGGACCTCGTGCTGACCGGCCAGGAGCTTGGTGAAGCCTGCGACGTCCTATTCGGCCGCACCAACGCTAACCGCTCCGAGGGATTCATTGGCCTGATGACCAGCAACGCGCTCCACCGCACCGGCGCGCTCTGCGATGCGGTCATCGCCGCGCTGACTCCGTTCCTGCATCCGGCAATGAACGACAGGCGCAACGCGCGTCCGTAGTCCTTTTTCGACTCCCTAGTTAATCGGCGACCACATAACCGACAAATCGACTGCTGGTGGTCGCCCGGCAACTAGGGTGTAAAAGGCAGGCACCTATCTGCACCTTGATCTGGTGCCTGAAGTGGCGAAAGGGGAAACCGTGATCTCCGGACTTCATCACTACGCGCTCGAGATTCCTGATCTGGAAGTCGCCGACAGTTTCCTGACCGACTTCGGCCTGGAAACTGCCGAGGCCAGCGGTGCGCTGGTCGCGCACTGCCCGGGCCGTAACCAGGAGCAGGTACGCATGGTGGAGGGCCAGGACAAGCGGCTGCATCACGTCAGTTTCACGCTGGCTCCGGGTAGCCGCGACGAGGTGCTGGCCTCACTCGAGCGCGCCGGGATGCCGCTGATCGAGCCGCCGCCCGGGGCCGAGGAGTCCGGTACCTGGCTGCGCGATCCGGACGGCAATGCGGTCCAGTTGCTGGCTGCCGAACAGGAGCCCGCACGGCCGGTCCCGGAGATCCTGGTCAACGCCGGCGCCAGCAGGCAGCGGGTTGGCCGGGCAGCCTGGCGGGAGGTGACCGGTGACGTGAACCCCCGCAGGCTCGGGCACTCGCTGCTGTTCACCCCGCAGCCCGGCGTGATGACCGGCTTCTACACCGGCGTGCTCGGCCTGAAGGTCAGCGACACCGTCCACCGCGATTTCGTGACGTTCCTCAACGCCGGGCGCGGCGACCACCACGTCTTCGGGTTCATCAGCTCCACGCACCCGGGCTTCCACCATGCGAGCTTCGAAGTGCCGTCGATCGACGCGATCGCGATCGGCGCCGACCGGATGCGCTCGCGCGGGCGGGCAGCAGGCTGGGGACTTGGCCGGCACACGATCGGCTCGAACTTCTTCCACTACAACCCCGACCCGTGGGGCAGCTGGATTGAGTGGTTCTCCGACATCGACCAGATCGACGACTGCTGGGTCGCCGGTGACTGGGACGTCCCTCCGCAGCTCTGGGGCGCACCGCCGCCGGAGACCTTCCTGGCCAACCGCGAGCAGCCGCGCGAGGTGAGCGGCCCAATGGCCAGATCGTGACCGTGAAGCTGCCGGCGCCGGGGCAGCCCCGGAGTGATGGCCCGGCCAGGCTGCCAGAACCGCCCAGCCAGCCAGAACCGCCCAGCCAGCCAGAACCGCCCGGCCAGCCAGAACCGCCCGGCCAGCCAGAACCGCCCGGCCAGCCAGGACGGACCGGCCGGCGAGAATAGGACCGTGGCGCAGGCGAGGTATCCGCTAGGTGCCGGGGTAACCGTCGCGTCGCTGGCGGCGGATCCGCACCCGACTCTCCGGCGGCTGCGCGAAGCCGAGCCGGTCTCGTGGCTGCCCGCGCTGTCAGGCTGGCTGGTCACCCGCGCGGATCTGGCCGATCAGGTTCTCCGCAATCCGGGAGCGTTTACCGTCGACGACCACCGGTTCACCACCGCACGGGTGGTCGGGCCGAGCATGCTGTCGCTCGACGGTGCCGAGCACTCCCGGCATCGCGATCCGTTCGCAGCCGCGCTACGGCTGCCGCAGGCGCGCGCCGAGCTTGCCCAAGCCTGCGAACGCGAGGCTGCGCGGCTGGTCGCGGCGCTGGCCGCGGCCGGGACCGAGGCCGAACTGCGGCGTGGCCTGGCCGGGCAGCTGGCCGTTTCGGTGATGGCCGCGATGCTCGGCCTGGATGTGGCGCCGTCGCAGTTGCTCACCTGGTATGACGCCATCGTCGCCGGCGTTTCCGCGCTGTCGGAAGGTGACGGGCCGGCCGCTGCCGTCCCCGCCGGGGCCGCGGCGGCGTTCGCCGAGCTGAGCGACTGCGTGCAGGCAAGCCTCGCGCGGCCGGGCAAGCAGTCGGTGCTGACCGCGGCAGCGGGGCAGCTCGCAGCGGGCGAGATCGTGTCGAATGCCGCGGTCATGTTGTTCGGCGGTATCGAAACCACCGAGGGAATGATCTGCAACACCGTCTGGTACCTGCTCGGCGACGACGCCTCGCTCGGCGAGGTGACCGCCGACCGGAGCCTGGCCGGCAGCGCGGTCGAGGAAGCACTCCGGCTCGAGCCAGCCGCGGCAGTCGTCGACAGGTATGCGACAGCCGACGTCAAGCTGGGCAGCGCCGAGGTCCGCGAGCGCGACCTCGTCATCGTGTCGCTAGCCGGGGCCAACCGTGATCCGGCCGTGTTCGCCAATCCCGATCGCTTCGAACTGCACCGCCAGAACGCCCGGCAGCACTGGTCCTTCGCGGTCGGCCCGCACTTCTGCGTGGGCGCGCAGCTAGCCAGAGCGGAAGCACGGGCAGCGCTCGGGGCCCTGCTCGACCAGTTGCCCGGTCTCCGGCTGGATCGCGCCAGGCCGAGCGCTCCGCAGGGGCTGGTGTTCCGCAAGCCGGCGTCCCTGCATGTGCGCTGGGACAGTGAAGCGCGGGTACCCGCCGACACCGGCTAGGCCCGCGGCCAGATACGGCCCGGACGGCGTGGAAACTCTCCCCTGCCGCGGCCGGCTAGCAGAATCAGCCTGTCTGGTGCTGCAGGAGGTCGCGTGCGTGAACTGACCGTCGTAGAGATCTGCGCGGGAGCCGGAGGTCAGGCCCTCGGTCTCGAACAGGCAGGCTTCAGTCACGCTGCGGCGGTCGAGATCGACACGGATGCCTGCGAGACCCTCCGCCGCAACCGCGGCGCGGACTGGAAAATCATCGAGGCCGACGTGGCCGGCATCGACGGACACGGCTTCGCTGATGTCGACCTGTTCGCCGGCGGCGTCCCGTGCCCGCCATTCTCGATCGCCGGCCGGCAACTCGGCGACGCCGATGAGCGTGACTTGTTCCCGGAGGCGCTCCGGCTGATCGCGGAGATCCGCCCGCGCGCCGTGCTGCTTGAGAACGTCCGCGGCCTCGCCTCGGCGAGGTTCGATACTTACCGCGGTCAGGTACTTGACCGCCTGGGCGAACTCGGCCTCCGGGCCTGGTGGCAGCTGGTCAACGCAAGTGAGCACGGCGTTCCGCAGCTCCGGCCGCGGTTTGTGCTGGTCGCGATCGCCGAGCCGTGGGCTGCCGGGTTCCGCTGGCCCGAGCCATCGGAAGCGCCGCCGCCGAGCGTCGGCGCCGCGCTCGTCGACCTGATGGGCTCAGCCGGCTGGCCGGGCGCGACGGCCTGGGCCAGGCGGGCAGACCGGATCGCACCGACGATCGTGGGCGGCAGCAAGAAGCACGGCGGACCGGACCTCGGGCCGACCCGTGCCCGCGCGGCCTGGCGCGAACTCGGCGTGGACGGCCTCGGCATCGCCGACCACCCGCCCGGGCCAGGCTTCCCGGCTGACCAGCCGCCCAAGCTCACCGTGCCGATGGTGGCAAGGCTCCAGGGGTTCCCGGACTCCTGGCAGTTCAGCGGCCGCAAGACCGCCGCCTACCGGCAGGTCGGCAACGCGTTCCCGCCGCCGGTTGCCAGGGCTCTCGGCACGGCGATCGCAGCCGCGCTGGACGGCCCGCCCGCCATCTCGCGAAAATGGGAGCGTAGATCGACGAATATTGGGAGCGTAGCGCCTCAGCTCACGTTCTGATCTCCGGCCACCGGCTGATCAGCTGAGCCCGGACCAGAGGTAATGCACGCCGATGGCGACGACCAGGACACCGACAATCCGCCTGATGGCTGCGTCTGGAAGCCGCGGCTGCAGCCGAGCGCCGAAGTAGGCGCCCGCCAGCCCGCCAACGCCAAGCGCGACTCCGGTCGGCCAGTCCGGCGCGACCGAGCCGGACCGGCTGGCCGCCAGGATCGTGAAGGTCACCACTCCGGCCACCGAGGTGACGAACGTGCTCGCCAGGGCGGCGGGCGCTACCTCGGCTGGGCGGCGCCCGGTCCCGATCAGGATCGGTGCCAGGATCGACCCGCCGCCGATCCCGTAGATCCCTCCGACGCAGCCCACCGCGGCCGCCAGCATTGCCAGCAAGAACGGCGATCCGCGCCGGCCCGGACCCGCAGAGTCGGTCAGCAGGGGCCCGGCTGCCGCGAGCCGCTGGGGCCTGCTGGCCGCGAGCCACCCGCCGAGCGGAATCAGCACGGCAGCGACGACCAGTTCGAAGACCTCGGGCCCTGGCAGCAGTTCCACCCGGATGACGGAACCCGCCACGACTCCGGGCAGCGTGCCGCAAAGCAGGATCAGGGCCAGGCGCCCGCCGGTCTGACCCTGCCGCCAGTACCGGTAGAGCCCGCCAGGGGCCGCGACCACGTTGTAGAGCAAGTTCGTCGGGGTGACCGCCGGGCTCGGCGTGCCGAGAACGCTGACCTGAAACGGCAGCAGCAAGACCGCGCCCGAGATGCCGGCCGGGGTCGCCACGAGCGCCATCACGAACGCTGCGACCGCGGCGACAATGTCCACCGCCCAGGCCGGCCCGAGCATCCGGCTAACCTATCCGACGGCATTATGTGGTTTGCTTCGTTCGCGCCGGTACGGTCGCTATTTGCAGGGTCGCTGCCAGCACGGTCGCTGCCAGCACGGTCGCTGCCAGCACGGTCGCTGCCAGCACGGTCGCTGCCAGCACGGTCGCTGCCAGCACGGTCGCTGCCAGCACGGTCGCTGCCAGCACGGGCGACCTGGCAGGCTGACCGCCAGCCGGTAAGAGCCCGTTCCCGCCCTGGTGGCTAGTCCCCGCGCCTGGCGAGCAGCCTGCGCCGCGGCGGCGGCTCCGGGCCGGCGTCCTGCTGGCTGAGCACGACGAATCCGGCCGGCAGCAGCGAGGCCGGCTCGCCGGGGCCTACGCACCACTCGGCCGGCAGGTGCGGCCGGTCGCGGCGCGCCGCTTCGGTGAGGGCCTCCCAGGCCAGCAACCCGCCGTCGCGCACGGCGCTGGCCGCAGGACTGAAGATCGCGCGGTCCCAGTAACCGGTGCACAGCACGAGCGAGAAGGTCGCGGCAGGCGGCCGCCAGCTGCCGAGATCGGCGAGGACGGGCGTGATCAGACCGTCAAGCCCGCGGCGGCGCGCCTCGGCGGCCAGCAGGCCGAGCCCGACGTCGGATGCGTCGACCGCGGTCACGGGCCGGCCGGCGGTCGCCGCGAGCAGCGCGCTGCCGGACGGGCCGCAGGCGAGCTCGAGCACCGTGCCATCCGGCATCGGCAGCGCCAGGGCCTGTCCGGCCAGCGGATGCGGGGAAAATGAGGGCGTGATTCCGCTGTAGCGCGCGTTCCACTTCAGGCGGTCCGGATGACCGGCGAGCTCGGGTGGTACCGGGTGCATGCTGCGGAGAATAACCGGCCGGGTCGCCCGCAGCTGACCCAGCCGGCCGCGACTGATCCCGGTTGGCTCCAGCTGGCCCTACCATGTTGCGGAGGCTACGCAAGATCCCGACTGGAGGCACATGACCCGGCCGAGCTTGAGCGAGGTGAAGTCGGAGGGCCAGCCGCGCTGGGTCGTCGACCGGGTGAATGATGAGCACCTGTTCGGCCGCCTGTACATGCGCAAGGTCTCGCCGCGGGCCACCTGGCTGCTGGCCCGGATGGGCTGGTCGCCTAACGCCGTCACGCTCGCATTCATCGCCTGCGGCGTCGCGGCTGGCGTCGTGATCGCGTTCGGCGGCCTGGCAACTGCGATCGTGGCTGCGGTCCTGGTCCAGCTGGCATTGCTGTTCGACTGCTCCGACGGCGAGCTGGCACGGCTGACCAGGCGCACCTCAGCAGGTGGCATCTACCTGGACCGGGTCGGCCACTACCTGTGCGAGAGCGCGATGCTGATCGGGCTCGGCGTGCGCGCCCAGGGCGAGCTGACCATCGCCGGCAAGTACGTGACCGCAGGCCTGGCGGCCGCGGTGCTCGCCTGCCTGATCAAAGCGGAGACCGACAACGTCATCATCGCGCGGGCGGTCCAGGGCCTGCCCGCGGCACATGACAACGAGTCGCTGCAACCGCGCGCGGCCGGGCTGGCTGCAGCGCGGCGCGCTGCCAGCGTGCTGAAGGTCCACCGGATCATCCAGCAGATCGAGCTGTCCGTGCTGGTTCTGCTCGCCGCCATCGCCGACGCGGCCAGGGGCGGGCTGCTCGCCACCCGGGTGCTGCTCATCGCCTGCCTGATCGTGGCCGCGCTGATGGTCGTCGCGCACCTGGCAGCGATCATGGCCTCCCGGCGCCTGTCGTGAGCCAGGCGGCGGGCACGGGTCCGGGTCCGGGGTCAGTGGCGGACACGTTGTCGGTGTCGTGCGTGATCATCACGATGGGCACCCGGCCAGACGAGCTGACGAGGGCCATCGAGAGCACTGAGCCGCTGCGCGCCGACGGCGTCGAGCTCGTCCTGGTCGGGAACGGCGCCGAGCTGCCACCCGTGCCTGGCGATGTGAAGACCGTCCTGCTGCCGGAAAACCTCGGCGTGGCAGGGGGCCGCAACGCCGGCGTAGAGGCCAGCTCGGGCGACCTGGTGATGTTCCTTGACGATGACGGCTGGTTCTCCGATCCGGGCATCGCCAAGCACGTGGCCGGGCGGTTCGCGGCCGATCCCCGGCTCGCCGTGCTGGCCTTCCGGGTGGTCGACCCGACCGGCGGCACCGGGGTCCGCTGGCACGTGCCGCGGCTGCGAGCCGGCGATCCGGACCGGTCCTCGCCGGTTACCACCTTCGTCGGCGCGGGCTTCGCGGCCAGGCGCTCGGCCTACCGCGAGGCAGGCGGGCTGCCGGAGCTGTTCTTCTTCGCGCACGAGGAAACCGACCTGGCCTGGCAGCTCATCGAGCGTGGCTACACGCTGGAGTACGACGCTGACGCCCGGATGTGCCATCCGCCGGTGTCGAACAAGCGGCATGACATCTGGTACCGCTATGACGGCCGCAACCGGGTGCTGCTCGCCCGGCGCAACCTGCCCTGGCCGCTGGCCTTCGTCTATCTGCTGGACTGGACAGCCCTGACCATCGTCAGGGAACGGCGGTTGCCCGGCGCGCTGAAGACCTGGTTCGCCGGCTTCGCCGAAGGCTGGCGGACTGACCCTGGTCAGCGGCGGCCGATCTCGATGCGGGCAGTGTGGCGGATGACCAGGGCGGGCCGACCGCCGGTCATCTGAGCAAGCGCGAGTTCCGGGCGGACCCTGCCCCGAGACCGGGCTACCCGCGCGGACGTGCTACTCCGCACGACCAAAAGCCACTAATCGGACTGTGGCTGAGAATCAGGATTCTGGCCGTGCCGCATCCCCGAACTGGCGCCTGACCAGGCAAAATTCAAACGCGGCTAGACTTCGGAAGATGGCAGCCTTGCCTGAGCGAGCCGACGATGGCCGGATCGCCGAGGAGCAGGCGGCGCTGCGGCGGGTGGCGACGCTGGTGGCGCGCGCAGCGGCGCCGGAGGAAGTGTTCGCCGCCATCATCGAGGAAGCCGGGCGGCTGCTCGGCGCCCAGCACTCGACAATGAGCCGGTATAACCAGGATTGCACCGCAACGGTGATCGCTTCGTGGAGCGCTACTGGCACTGCCTTCCCCGTTGGTACCCGCCTGTCCCTGGGCGGGCGAAACGCGCACACGCTGGTGTTCCAGACCCGCCAGCCGGCCCGCATCAGCGACTACGCCGACACTTCGGGCCCGCCCGGCAGGGCCGCTCGCGAGTTCGGCTTCCGCGCGTCGGTCAGTGTGCCGGTCATCGTCGAAGGCGGGCTGTGGGGCCTCATGATCGTGGAGCACACGCAGGAGGAGCCGCTGCCGGCCGACACCGAGACGCGGCTGACCGGGTTCACCGAACTCGCAGCCACCGCGATCGCCAACGCCCAGGCCCGCGAGGACCTGCGCGAGTTCGCCGAGGAGCAGGCCGCGCTGCGCCGGGTTGCCACGCTGGTCGCGCGCGGGGCGCCTCCGGCGGAGGTGCTGACCGCCGTCACCGAGGAGGCCGGGCGGCTGCTGCACACCGATTACGCCACGATGAAACGGTACGACCCCGACGGCACGGCAAGGGTGGTCGCCTCGTGGAGCGCCACCGGTGCTGCTTTCCCGGTCGGTAGCTGCATGCCCCTTGGCGGGCGGAATGCGCACACGCTGGTATTCCAGACCCACCGGCCCGCCCGGATCAGCGGCTACGACGACACTTCTGGCCCGGCTGGCAAGGCAGCCCGCGCGCGCGGCGTCCGCGCGGCTGTCGGGGTGCCGGTCGGCGTCGAAGGCGGGCTGTGGGGCCTCATGATCGTGGAGTGCGGTACCGGGCCGCTGCCCGCTGGCACGGAGGCGCGGCTGACCGGGTTCACCGAACTGGCCGCCATCGCGATCGCCAACGCCGAAGCCCAGGCCGCGCTCACCGCCTCCCGTGCCAGGATCGTGGCCACCGCCGATGCCACCCGGCGCCGGATCGAACGCGACTTGCACGACGGGACTCAGCAGCGGCTGATCTCGCTCGCGCTCGGGCTGCGCGCCGCGCAGCGCCGGCTGCCAGCCGGGCAGCAGGACGTGGCCGCGCAGTGGTCGCGCACCGCCCAGGGACTGACCGACGCCATCGACGAGCTGCGGGAGATCGCCCGCGGCCTGCACCCGGCCGTCCTGGAGAAGCGCGGCCTCGCCCCCGCGCTGCGCGAGCTAATCAGGCGCGGAAGCATCCCCGTCAAGCTCGACGTGAAAGTCAGCGGCCGGCTACCTGAGCGTGTCGAGGTCGCCGCCTACTACGTAGTGTCGGAAGCGCTGACGAACGCGGCCAAGCACGCTGATGCCGCCACCGCCGACGTTGAGGTGGCCGAAAGGGACGGCGTCCTGCACATACACGTCAGCGACGACGGCCGCGGCGGCGCGGACTTCAGCGACGGCTCGGGCCTGGTCGGGCTCAAGGACCGCGCCGAGGCACTCGGCGGCCACCTCCAGCTCCGTAGCCCGCCCGGCGCCGGCACCACGCTGGACATCGAACTCCCCCTCGCCAACCTCGGCCAGCTGGGGCTGCCACCCGAAGCTGCCGACGCGGCCGTGGATGCCAGCCGCACCAAGGGCCAGTTAGCGGAGCGGGCCGGTGACGGACTCGGCCGCCCGCGCGGCGCTGCCGTCGGCGACGTAACCGATCGCGGCCTCGATCTCAGGCGCCAGGTACCGGTCCGGCCCTGGACCAGGCGCGACAGCACGCAGTCCGGCCAGGACCGCTGCGGTGGCGGGCGCGGGAGCCAGCGGCGCGCGGAGCTCAAGGCCGCGCGCGGCGGTCAGCAACTCGATTGCCAGCACCCGCCGCAGGCCATCCAGAGCGCGGCGCAGCTTCCGCGCTGCCGACCAGCCCATCGAGACGTGATCCTCCTGCATCGCCGAGCTCGGGATGGAGTCCACGCTGGCCGGAACGGCGAGCCGTTTCATCTCGGACACGATCGCCGCCTGGGTGTACTGGGCGATCATGTGCCCTGAGTCAACGCCGGGGTCCGCCGCCAGGAACGGGTTAAGTCCCTGATTCCTGCCGACATCCAGGAACCTGTCGGTCCGCCGCTCGGACATGCTAGCCACGTCAGCGGCTGCGATCGCGAGGAAGTCCAGCACGTACCCGAGTGGCGCGCCGTGGAAGTTGCCATTGGACTCGAGCCGGCCGTCGGGCGTGATGACCGGGTTGTCGATGGCTGACGCGAGCTCGCGGCCGGCCACCAGTGCGGCGTGGTCGGCGGTGTCCCTGGCCGCGCCGGCGACCTGCGGGGCGCACCGAAGGGAGTACGCGTCCTGCACCCTGGTGCATTCAGGTCCCCGGTGGCTGGCCATGATCGCGCTGCCGGCCAGCAGCGCGCGCATGTTGGCCGCGGCTGCTGCCTGACCCGGATGGGGGCGCAGTGCCTGCAGGTCGGCGGCAAAGACCGCGTCGGTGCCGAGCAGGCCCTCGACGCTCATCGCGGCGGTGATGTCGGCGAGCCGCAGCAGGTCGCGGAAGTCCGCGATGGCCAGCACCAGCATTCCGAGCATGCCGTCGGTGCCGTTGATCAGCGCGAGGCCTTCCTTCTCCCGCAGCTCGACCGGGGTGATCCCGGCCGCCGCGAGGGCCTCAGCGGCCGGATACTCGCGGCCGCCGGAATCGGTGACCACACCCTGTCCGGTAATCGCGAGTGCGCAGTGGGCCAGCGGGGCGAGGTCGCCCGAGCAGCCAAGGCTGCCGTACTCGTGCACAACCGGGGTGAAGCCCGAATTCAGCAGCGCTGCATAGGTCTGCACGGTGACCTCACGAACGCCGGTCCGGCCGGTGGCCAGGGTGGCCAGCCGGAGCAGCATCAGCGCGCGGACCACTTCGGTCTCGACCGCTGGTCCGGAGCCGGCCGCGTGGCTGCGGATGAGGCTGGCCTGGAGCTGAGCGCGCAGATCGGCCGGGATGTGCCGGGTGGCAAGCGCGCCGAAGCCGGTGGACACGCCGTAGTGCGGCTCAGTGTCGGTGGCCAGCGCCTCGATGATCTCGCGGCCGTGCTGCACTGCCGCCATGGCCTCGGCCGCCACCAGGACCGGCGCTCCCCGCCGGGCGACAGCGACCACTTCGTCGGCCGTCAGCGGGCGAGCCCCGACGGTAACGGCCGGGCCGGCGGCTGTCCCGCCCCCGTCGGTGTCGGAGTCGGCCGTTCTGAAGGTGGTCATCCATATCTCCCTGCGTTGGGCACCGGCCTGTAACCTCAGCAGACACTGTGCCTCAGCAGTCACTGTGCCTCGGGATCTGAGTCCAGCCTAGAGAATCTAGCTCTTCAGGCCGGTCAGCAGCCGCCTTGCGGCCCGCGTAGTGCGCCTAAGACGTACTTGCAACAAGTTTGCAACTAGATTAGCGTGCGAACGGTGACGACCCCGACCGCAGCTCGCAAGCCTCGCGTGAGCCAGCTGATCAGGCAGTCGTTCGCAGCCATGACCCCGGCCGAGCGCCGCCGGGTAACGCTGATGTACGCCTCGATTCTCGCCTTGCACCTGGTCGGGTTCGGCATCTTTATCGCGTTCGTGATACCGGCGCATTACCGCGGCCTCGGGATCGGCGTCAGTGTCCTGGCATACACGCTTGGCTTGCGGCACGCATTCGACGCCGACCACATCGCGGTCATCGACAACACCACCCGCAAGGAAATGAACGAGCGGCAGGGCACCGGACGGCCGCGGCCGTTCTGTTTCGGGTACTTCTTCTCGCTCGGCCACTCCACCGTCGTCGTCGCGATGGGCGTCGGCATCGTGGTGGCGGAGAATGTCGTCTTCAGCCAGGTCCTGCACGCGGGCTCCGGGCTGCAGCAGTTCGGCACGGTATTCGGCACGCTGATCTCGGCCGGGTTCCTGTTCCTCATCGGCGGGCTGAACCTGGTCATCCTGGCCGGCATCATCCGTGTCTTCCGGGCGATGCGGCGGGGCGCCTTCGACGAGGCCGAGCTCGAGCGGCAACTCGACAACCGCGGGTTCTTCTACCGGTTCTTCGGCCGGTGGATGCGGGCGATCAGCAAGGAATGGCAGCTGTACCCGGTCGGCTTCCTGTTCGGCCTCGGCTTCGATACCACGACTGAAGTGCTGCTGCTCGGCACGACCGCGTTCCTGGCCCTGCAGCACATCCCCTGGTACGCGATCTGCTGCCTGCCGGTCCTTTTCACGGCCGGCATGGCACTGATGGACACTACCGACTGCATCTTCATGAACCTGGCCTACGGATGGGCCTTCTTCAACCCGGTGCGCAAAGTGTTCTACAACCTGGCGATCACCGGATTGTCGGTCGGCATCTGCTTCCTTGTCGGCGGAATCGAGACCCTCGGCCTCATCTCCACCGAAGTCAAGGGGCTCAGCAAGGCCGGCGGGTTCTGGGCTGTCATGCGCGACTTCAACATCAACGTGGCCGGCTTCGCGATCGTGGGCCTGTTCATCGTGACCTGGATAACGGCCGTCCTGGTCTGGCGCTATGGCCATATCGAGGAGAAGTGGAGCGCCAGGCTGGTGACCAAGACCGAAGAGTCATAGCTGACCGGCCGCGCCTGATCCCGCCGCGTGCCGTCGTGACCAGGTAGCCTGGTCAGCCGGGCGGGAACGAGCAGCGGGAGGCCGAGCCGTGTCTGTACCAGCTCGGATTGGGCCAGATCAGACAGGGCCAGATCAGACAGGGCCAGATCAGACAGGGCCAGATCAGACAGGGCCAGTTCAAAGTGGGCCAGCACGGCCCAGCCAGCACCGCCTGATCGCGCCGCGACTGCGGCCCGCTGCGTTCGTCATCGTCGCGGCATGCGTCATCACCCTCGGCGTGCTGAGCGCGCTCTTCTACCACGGCACCGCCCCTGACGCTCTGGACAAGGCCGTATTCCGCTGGGTATGGCCGCACCGAACCGGGCTCGACCCGCTGACAGCGGTGGGCGACACGGTTCCGGTGGCAGTGCTCATGGTGCTGCTGTGCTACTGCTGCCTGGCTCTGCGCAGGTACCGGGGGGCGATCATGGTCGCCCTCGCTGTCCCGATCGCGTCTGGCATCACTGAACTGCTGAAGCACCTCATCCACCGGGTTTATCTCGACTTCCTGAGCTTCCCGAGCGGCCACACGACCGCCACGTTCGCGCTGATCACGTGCATCGCAGTGCTGCTGATTGACCCGCCGGCCACGAAAACCCCGGCCTCGATGCGCGTCGTGCTTGCCGCGCTCGCCGCCGGCTTTGGCGCGATGGTAGCCCTGGCCCTGGTGGCAGCCAGATTTCACTACTTCACCGACACGGTCGGAGGTGCCGCGGTCGGCATCGGCGTCACTGTTGTCATCGCGCTCGCGCTTGACCTAGCAGCGGCGCGCTTTGACCGGAGCGAGGCTGGGCGAGTCAGGCCGGCTGAGCCCGCCCAGCATCGATGAGCGAGCGCACACGCGAGGACCGGGACCGGCTCAAGGTCACCTTCGACACGGTCGCCGATCGCTATCATCAGGCCCGGCCGGCTTATCCGGGCGACCTCTATGCCGAGCTGATCTCTGCGGCCGGGCTGGAAGCCGGTGACCGGCTACTCGAGGTCGGCTGCGGTACCGGCAAGGCGACGGCCCCGCTGGCCGAACGCGGGTTCGCCATTACCTGCCTCGAGCCCGGACCAAGCCTTGCCGACGCAGCAAGGACCAACCTGGCCAGGTACCCGAACGTGCAGGTCATCGGGCAGGCCTTCGAGGACTGGCAGCTGTCCGGGCGGTTCAAGCTCATCTTCGCGGCGACCGCCTGGCACTGGATCGACCCGGCAGTCGGGTACCAGATCGCCTGGCGCTCACTGCGGCCGGACGGCCACCTCGCGATCTGGAGGGCTGATCACGTCTTCCCCGCGGACGGTGACCCGTTCTTTCGCGAGATCCAGGACATCTACGACGAGATCGGCGATGGCATGCCGGCCGGCACCTGGTACTTCGCCCCGGGCGAGCAGCCCGATGACCGCGCCGCGATCGAGGGCAGCGGCCTGTTCACGGTCACTTTGATCCGGCATTTTGACTGGGAGATCAGTTACACCGCCGAGGCTTACATT